>Ga0181532_10001406_pt1 | contig 23349 bp, 12 predicted proteins | sample PEATcosm2014_Bin_33_FD_119768 | JGI IMG/M metagenome (GOLD analysis project Ga0181532, IMG submission 119768) | Peatland microbial communities from MTU Mesocosm Facility, Houghton, MI, USA - PEATcosm2014_Bin11_30_metaG | ecosystem: Environmental > Terrestrial > Soil > Wetlands > Peat | place... | reverse complement strand
TCCTGGTCCCAGAAACCAGCCACAAGCAGGGTGGGGACTTTTAAAGGTTGCGCCGCAAGGATCTGATCCATGGCCTGCTCCTGCCAGAAGGCGTCATAGCTCGGATGTTCCAGGATTTTCCGCCAGAAGCCCATCTGCTCCAGGCCATATTGCCGCCCCAGTTCCCCCGCCGATCCGGCGCGCATATACAGGTCGTAGTCGTCATAGCTGCTCGTCCACCACGACACTTCGTTTCCCCGCGTGCCTTCCTGTTCGTAGATGTAGGGCATGTTCTGCTGGCGAAACGCCCCGTTGTGGAACCAGTCGTCTCCTTTCCATCCGTCTACCATCGGGTTCATGGGCACGGCCACCTGGAGGGCCGGGTGGGGATTCACGAGCGCCATCAGCGGCAAGAAACCGTCGTAGGAAATTCCCAAAATCCCCACTTTGCCGTTGTTTTCCGGCACATTTTTCACGAGCCACTCGATGGTGTCGTACGTGTCCGTCGAATGATCGACAGGCGTTGGGTTCAGCGGTCCGTGCAACGGCCGCGTCATCACGTAATCGCCTTCCGAACCGTATTTTCCGCGAACATCCTGCACCACGCGAATGTAGCCGTCCTCCACAATCACGTCGGTCACATTGTCGTAGCCGCTAAGGATCGGGCCAAGATGAGAGCTGGCCGCATGGTTGATCATACCTGTGGCCCCGTAAGGCGTGCGCGTCAGCAGGATAGCCGCGTTCTTTGTGCCCTTGGGCACCACAATGACGGTGTGGAGTTTCACTCCGTCCCGCATCGGAATCATGACGTCACGCTTCTGGTAGTCAAAGCTGCGGGTCACCGGTACCAGCTTTGCCGGTGTTTCACTGGGGAAGTCAGGGTATTTGGCCGGCGACTCCGGCGTCTGCGCGCGTGTCGAGTCAGGCAGGACCACGGGGCTCATCAAGCAGCCGACTAGCATCAACCATCCCGACAGATTCTTCCGTTTCATGATATTTCCTTTGAAATGCGCAGCCTTTGGCGCCCGCGAACCGAACCGATGCAGGGAAGCGCCGCAAGTATATGTCGGGCCAGAGTGATGCGCCACTCTTGCGGTAAACGTGCACCCAGGGAAAGAATCATCTTCCACGATGGGACAATCGCCCGGGTGAAAATAAAATAAGCGCTTGCCTGGGTGGAAATGGCGAATCGAGGGCATCGAAAAGGGCATGTTTGTCGAGCTAGCGGAGAGGGACGACTACCCCGAGTCTCCTCGCTTCCCGCGGCCTGCCGGTCGTCCGTCGCCAGGTGCTGACGTCCAACCGCGCAAAAACCTGGGACCTCTGCCGAGACTTCGTCAAGGAAAGATCGTTCTGGGTCTTCGCCGCAAAACACGGCACCCACTTCATCACCTACCGAAAGGGCTTCCAGGCCATCCGCGCTGGCTACCTTCCCGGCGATTTCGCCTCCGGGCTTTTCCGGGCAAAATGCCGGCCTCTATCCCGACCGTCGTTCTGCCTCTGCAGTGTTCCCCGATTCTATCTAACTCAGCCGATTCATCCCGTTGAATGCCGCGGCTTTGTAGCACTCCGCCAGTGTGGGGTAGTTGAAAACCGTGTGGATGAAATAGGTGATCCTGCCTTTTAGCAGCAGCACCGCTTGTCCGATATGCAGCAGCTCGGCCGCGTCTTCTCCAAAAATGTGGACGCCCAGCAGTTCCAGTGTTTCCCGATGGAATAGCAATTTAAGGCGCCCCTCGGTGTGTCCCGAAATTTGGCCTCGCGCGATCTCCCGGTAATACGCTACGCCGACTTCGTAAGGCACGTCTTCTTCCGTCAATTGCTCTTCGGTCTTCCCGATAAAGGAAATCTGAGGAATGGTGTAAATCCCATAGGGATAGCCGGCAGGGTCCGATTCCGCCTGCAGCCCAAACGCTTTTGCTGCGGCAATCCGTCCCTGTTCCATGGAAACGGATGCCAGGCTCGGAAACCCGATCACATCACCGACCGCAAAAATATGCTTTTGCATTGTGCGATACTCCGCGTCCACCTTAATTCTTCCGCGATCGTCGGCTTCCACTCCTGCGGCCTGTAAATTCAACTTGTCGATGTTTCCTTGCCGTCCAACGGCGTACAGCAGGGCATCGCCAATAATCCTTTTCTTGCTCACCAGGTTCGCCGCCACTTTGCCTTCCGGCAACTCTTCTACGCTTTCCACCTCCTCGCTCAGCCGCATGGTCGCCCGCCGGTCGCGCATGTGGTAACTCAATGCTTCTACGACTTCCGCGTCGGCAAATTCCAGCAGTCGCGGCCGTTTCTCCACAATGATCACGCGTACGCCCAGCGTTGTGAACATGCACGCATATTCGACGCCAATCACGCCCCCACCCACGACAATCAGCGTTTTCGGAACCGTAGGCATGTTCAGGATTTGGTCGCTGTTGACGATATTGCGGCCATTGATGGCCACTTTTGGATTCACGGAAGGCTTCGTGCCCGTAGCAATCACCACAAATTCGGCTTCCAGTTCATTGAATCCCGTGGAGTTTTCCACGCGAAGATGGTGCGCGTCGGTAAATGAGCCGACGCCGTGGTACAAGTCCACGCCATTTCGTTTTAACTGGTCCTGAAGCACAGCAGCTTCGTTCTCAATCACGCGCGTCACGCGAAAATTGAGGTCGTTCATGGTGATGTTTTCTTTGACGTGATAATTCGAACCGTAGAATGCCTGGTCATAAAAGCCGGAAAGATGCAGCACTGCCTCCCGCATCGTTTTGCTCGGAATGGTGCCTGTATTGATGCACACACCCCCAACCATCGTCTGTTTTTCCACTACGGCAACCCGTTTTTTTGCTTTGGCCGCCTGGATGGCGGCGCGCTGTCCGCCGGGACCGGAACCAATCACCACCAGATCATACTGTTGCATTTGAAGAGTCCTGGACTTCCAGTTCTAAGGTTTGTGAAGGTTCCGTTGGCACAGTGACAGATTCATCCTTCGTATGGACCACGCGAGCATAGTGCGCGGCAGACTTTCCCGAACCATTGACAAATCCGCCCACGAGCTTCATCAAGTGCTCCTGTGCGGAAAATCCCCGATGGCCCCGCGCGCGCCGCATCGCCGTGTATTGCCCGTCCGAACCCAGAACCCGGGCCTTCTTATTATCTGCTAAATAGGCCGGAAGAATCTCTTTGCAGATGCGTTCACAGAGGGCCTTATCCTTTAACGGAAAGAGCACTTCCACCCGTTCGTACAAATTTCGCGGCATCCAATCCGCACTTCCCAGATACACCTGCGGCGAACCGCCATTTTCGAAATAGAACATGCGGCTGTGCTCCAGAAATCGGCCTACGATGCTCCTTACCCGTATGCGGCTGCTGATCCCGCGCAGGCCCGGTACCAACGTGCATTGTCCGCGCACAATCAAATCGATCTCCACGCCCGCCTGCGAAGCTCGATATAACGCCCGAATCACCGGCGGATCCACCACCGCATTGCACTTGGCAATGATCTTCGCCGGTCTGCCGTGCCGCGCGTGGCGGGTTTCGCGGTCGATCTGTGCGATGACCGTTTTGGCCATGTCCTTCGGTGCCACCAAAAGCGGCCGGTAATGCCCCTTCTCCGCATACGCCGTCAGGAAATTAAAAACGTCATGGACGGCGGAAGTGATCGCTGGGTCGGAAGTGAACAAACTTAAGTCACTGTAGAAGCGCGCTGTTGACGGATTGTAATTCCCCGTGCCCAAATGCGCGTACCTGCGGATCTTCCCGTCCGGATCCTGTCGCACAAGCAACGCCAGTTTGGCGTGCGTCTTCAGATTTGCCAGCCCATGGAATACCTGCACGCCCGCGTCTTCCAGGCTGCGCGCCCACTGGATATTCGAGGCCTCGTCGAAGCTGGCTTTCAGCTCGACCACCACGGTTACTTCTTTCTTGCCGGCAGCCTCCAGCAACGCCTGCGCAACCGGCGAGTCAGAATTCGTCCGGTACAAGGTCTGCTTCATCGAAAGCACGCGTGGATCGTGCGCCGCGGTCTGCAGAAACTGCACCACCGGATCATACGATTCATACGGATGATGCAGCAAAACATCCTGATGCCGCAGCACCTCGAACATCGAATCCGCGTCGTGCCCGATATGCACCTGGCGGGGCACAAATTTCGCGTACTTCAAATCGGGCCGCGGTGTTTCCTCGTAAAGATGGAACAACCGCTGCAAATTCACAGGACCCACCACCCGAAACACGAGTGATTCATCCAATTCGAACGTGGTTACTAGGTGCGATACAATTTCCGGATGTGCCCCCGCTTCGATTTCCAGCCGTACTGCCTGGCCCCTACGCCGCTGCGCGACTTGCGAGTCGACGGCTTCTAGCAGCGTCCGTGATTCTTCTTCCTCGAGATACAGGTTGCTGTTCCGCGTGATCCGGAACGGGGCCGACGCCAGAATCTCGTACCCGCGGTAGAGTTTCTCCGCATAGCAGGAAATGAGGTCTTGCAAAAAAACGAAGTGAATCCCGCCGTTGCCTGTGGGTACGCGAAGAAGCCGCGGCAAGGCTCGCGGCACAGTCAGCACACCGAACAACGGTTTCTCTCCGGAACGCTTGCGCCGGCGCAGTAAAAACGCGATGCACAATGCCTTGTTTAGCACGTGGGGGAACGGATGTGTCGGATCCACGGTCACTGGCGTCAGCATGGGGTACACGCGCCGGTCGTAAAACTTCTTGGCGATCTGTCCGGCCTTGGCGCTGAGTTGGTCGACCGCAACGACGCGAACTTGGTGCTTGGCCAGCGCCGGTAGCAATTCGTCGTTCCAGCATTTGTACTGCGCCAGAACGAATTGATGCATGGCCTGGGAAACCCGCTCCAGTTCCTCTTCTGTGCTCAGGCCGTCCGGGCTGATGTGTTGGGAGCCGTGTTCAATCTTCTGCAGAAAACTGGACACACGGATTTCAACGAATTCATCCAGATTATTCGCGGTTATGGCCAGAAACTTCACGCGTTCTAATAGCGGATTACGTTTGTCGCGCGCTTCTTCGAGCACGCGTTGGTTAAAGGCCATCCATTGCAGGTGCCGGTTCAGATAGAGACGATGATCATCGAGGGCCATGCGAGCCATAAACCATCCTGGGCGAGTGATGACAAGTATCTCAGATGTGTTACACGCAGATAAATGGACCGTCTGGATGCTATGCTTTCTGTCTTCGGGGGGATCCCATGCGCATCGCTTTACGGTCGGGTTTTATCCTCGTTTTTCTGGCAACGACAACCCTGCAAGCCTCTAGCCAGCTACCTGAGGAAGCGCCCGCCCATGCGATGGATTCCCTCTTTTCCGGAATCATCCGGCCCGGCGAGCCCGGTGTTTCCGTTCTGGTCAAGAAGGACGGCAAGATTCTCTTCGAAAAAGGTTACGGCGTTCGTGACCTGCGCACCGGCGAAAGGATCGACCCGCAGACCAATTTCCGACTCGCGAGCGTCACCAAGCAATTCACCGCCATGGCCATTATGCTCCTCGTCCATGACGGAAAGCTGCACTACGACGATCATCTTACGGACATCTTTCCCGATTTCCCACCCTACGGAAAAGACATCACCATTCGCCATCTCCTGAATCATACTTCCGGCTTGCCGGACTATGCGGAAATCATGGAACAGCAGGAAAAGACAGGGGGCCCGAAGTGGAGCCCCGATCACCAGATTCAGGATGCAGAAGTTCTCGCGCTCCTCAAAGCGCAGCCCGTCGGTCGATTCGCTCCGGGCGCGCGCTGGGAGTACAGCAATTCGGGTTACGTGGTCCTGGGCTTGATCGTAGCGAAAGCTTCCGGCATGCCCTACGGCCGCTTCCTGCAGAAGCGCATTTTCGCACCACTCAAAATGAAGCACTCGCTTGTTTACGAAAAAGGGAAGAAGGAAATCACCCGGCGCGCTTTCGGTCACTCCAAGGAAGATGACAAGCTCGTGGAAACGGATCAGAGTCCCACCTCCGCCACGCTGGGTGACGGTGGAATCTACGCAAACGTCGAGGATCTGGCAAAGTGGGACGAGGGTCTAGAAAAACATACACTTCTCGGCGAGATGGAAATGCAGCCGGCGCTCACTCCGGTAAGACTCGCGGATGGCAGCGAACCCCATTGGCCGCCGAATCCGCACGCATCGAATCCGCCCGAGCCACCCGCTGTTCTGTATGGGTTTGGCTGGTTTCTCGATGCCTACAAGGGCCGCGCGCGAAATTACCACGACGGCGGCACCATGGGTTTTCGCACCACCATCCAGCGCTTTGTGGGCGATCACTTCACCATCGTCGTGCTCAGCAACCGGACGGACCTCAATCCTGACGAACTGTCTCTGAAAGTAGCCGATTTACTCTTGGCCACCCAAGGAAGCCTGGAAAAGTGAAGCTCAGCCGAGGCCCGCAAGTTTGCCCAAGCCCTTCATCTTGGCGCGCGCGGCCAGAGCACCATACTGCTTCATCATCGTGCGCATCTGCAGATATTGTTTGACGACCTGATTGACGTCCTGCACCGTGGTGCCGCTGCCCTTGGCGATTCGTTTTCGCCGCTTGCCATCGATCACATTGTGGTCGCGCCGCTCTTCGTTGGTCATCGAATTGATGATCGCTTCGACCTGCTTCAGCTTGCCTTCATCCACGGTGGCATCCTTCGGCAGATTCTGCAGCGGCCCCACCTTCGGCAACATGTCTACCAACTGTTCCAAGGGACCCATCTTGCGGATTTGTCGCAACTGGTCGCGAAAATCTTCCAGAGTGAAATCTTCCTTGCGTAGCTTGCGCTCCAGTTCGAGCGCAGCCTTTTTGTCGAACGCGGATTCCGCGCGTTCGATCAGCGATAGGATGTCACCCATGCCCAGAATGCGCGAGACAATTCGCTCTGGATAAAATGCTTCGAGCGCGTCGTATTTTTCGCCCAAGCCCACGAACTTTACCGGCGCCCCGGAAACCTTGCTGATCGAAAGCGCTGCGCCGCCGCGCGCGTCGCCGTCGAGTTTGGTCAGAATCACGCCCGTCAGTCCCAGGCGCTTGTGGAACTCGCCAGCAGACCTCACCGCGTCCTGCCCGATCATGGCGTCAGCGATGAACAGCATCTCGCTCGGCTGCAGTTCCTTCTTTAAAGTGGAGAGCTCCGTCATGAGCTCGTCGTCGATGTGCAAACGTCCGGCCGTGTCCACCAGGATGACGTCACTTGCCGATAGTTTGGCTTCCTTGATGGCCCCGCGCACAATCTCAAGCGGCTTGTCCGTCCCTGTGCCGGGCCATAAGGCAATGCCAATTGCCTTGGCAACTTGGCTCAACTGTTCGCGCGCCGCTGGACGGTACACGTCGGTAGAAACTACGATCGGCCGATGCCCGTGCTGCGCAAGCCATTTTGCCAGCTTGCCGGTTGTGGTGGTCTTACCGGAACCTTGTAACCCCACAATCATCCACACCGAGGGCGGCCGCGACGCAAACAGTGGTTTGGCATGCTTTCCCAATAAATTCAGCAGTTCGTCGCGTACGATCTTCACCACCTGCTGGTCCGGCGAAAGCTGCAGCATTACTTCCGAGCCCAAGGCCTTCGCTCGAATGTTCGTCAATAGCTCATCGGCCACACCGACGTTGACGTCACCCTCGATTAGCGCCTCGCGAATCTCTCCGAGCGCCACGTCCAGGTGTTCGTCCGTGAGCTTTCCCTGCCCGCGTAGATTCTTGAAGGTTCGTTGCAGCCGGTCTGTCAGGTTCTCAAACATGGTCCTCGATGTCCTTTAGAGCTCCCTTTATTGTAGCGCTGGAAGCGCAACGGTGTCGCCGCCCGCCAAATCCGGCCACATCCCATCCTTACTCGAACGGGTTGCTGGTGCGCATCCATAAAGGCGCTCGGGTATTTCAGGCCATAGACCAACCGGCGATCGAATCCGTTGTGCGCAAGCCAGATCAGCGCCTAGGGAAGGTACGGTCGAACGGCTAGAACGACACCCGTATCGCCGCGCCTTCCGGGTGCAGGTACCAACGCGGTTTTCTAAACAGGAGCAAGCTATACCGTCTTTTTCGTTCGCGGAATTAGAAACTTAGTTTGATGCCGAGTTGCGCGGCGAACGGTATTCCCACCGTCGTTCCGGGGCCGAAGAAATCCCCCAGCGCCCCAGCCGGAAAACGGAGTTGATTCAGGCTGGTGATCGGCTGCGTTAGCGTGCAGCTAGGATTCAAGCAGAAGGCTGTTGCGTTTGCCAGACTGTTCACCGGCGTTGGCAGGGAGGCCAGGCTGGTGACATAGAAGGCGCCGGGATTGTTGCGGTTGAACAGATTGAAGAATTCCGCAAACGGCATCACCGACCAGCGTTCACCAATGGTAAACGGTCGGCTCACCCGCAGATCGACTTGAATGTAGGGCGAACCGCGAAACTCATCGAGCGTGGTCTCCACTCCATTGATCACGGCGCGGGTGCCCTCCGGCGTCGTCATGGTGAACGGCCGCGCGCTTTCCGCCTGCCCCAACGTCGACAGCTGGAACCCCGCGGGCAGATGGAACGTCCCTACAAACACAAATCGGTGGTGCACATCTTCGCCGGAAGGTCCGTAGTCTCCTGGAGCAAACGCATTGTTTGGATCGCAAACTCCATTGACGTAGTCGAACAATTCTCCCAAAACGCATCCCCAGGTTTTCGCGGAAGAAAGCGTGTAGTGGGCCACAAGATGCACGCGTTGCGAAACATTTCCCTGCACACGAAGTGACAACCCGTCATAGGCCGAGCGGTTGTTTGAACGGAACACTTCCGCGTCCGCGTACTGGTAGTTGCGATACCCGTGCATTCCGGTTTCGCGCGTGTAGTCCGCGCTCAGGATCCAGTTAGCGCTCAGCGCGTGCTCGATTCCGACCGTGGCGTGCAACGCATACGGTGTGTGGTAATTCGGATCGATCAACGCGGGAGTGATCGGGCCGTTCTCTAAGCTGCCCGCGTTGACGGATTCGAACGCGGTGACCCATCCATTTTGGGCAAGATCGTTGAAGTAAAGGCCGACTCCGGCTCGAATCACGGTTTTCTGCGACTCGCCAAGTGTCTGCGCGATACCAAGCCGAGGCGCAAAAGCTTTGCGGTAATCCTGCGGGATGCCACTCACGAGCCCGGTGCCGAGGGCGGGATTGAGACTCTGATCGTGGCCCGAGGCGATGAACAATCCAAACGTCGTGTCGTAGCGCAGGCCATAGTTGACGGTCAGACTCGGGTTCACTCTCCAGGAATCTTCCGCGTAAAGGCCAAGCCGCTGCACGTTTTGTGAAAAACTACCGTCGCCGGCGGGCCTAAAGACGCTTCCCGCGGCATAGTCGATCGGAAACTGTGAAGGATTTGCTAGGTAATACGTAGGGTCTTGGGGAAAGGTGATCAATGTCTCTGCGTTGGCCGTAAGGGCACCGCTCAAAAGCGGCTCGTGAATGAAATTTACGCCGAACCGCGGCGCATGACTTCCCATGACGTGCGTGACGTCGTAGCGCACCTGGTATTTCTGCTGGTTCCGCAGAATCGGAAAATTCGCCACACCGGTGACGAACTGGTTGTCGCCATACGTCTCAAACCCGGTAATAACGCTGGATGTGGTTGTAAACGGGAAGGCCAGCGCAAACCCGAGATCCGAGTTCCGCGTCTGCGTGAGGTGCAGTCCGCTGAAATCCAACACCAGCGATCCGAGCCACTCGGGCGAGAACGTGAACTGCTGGCCAATCACCAGGTTGAAATAATTATTGTGTGAAGTCGCTCCCGTGGAGGGCAAAGCCCCCTGCTGCACCAACGCATTGTGCGTTGTGTAGGTATCTAGCGCTCCCCGCAAAAACCATCGCGAGCGTTCAGACTGTGCCCAATCAAGCCGTACTGTCCCGAGGTAATCGCGAAACGGCACCGGCACGCTGCTCGGCACATCGATGAAGTCCACACCGGGAATAAGCCCCATCGACGCGAGTTGTGCCAGCGCGTTGAACTGCGCGGTACTCGCAGCACTGTAGGCAATGCTCGCGTCTTCGTGCACGTATTCCAACGAGCTGAAGAACCAGAACTTGTCTTTCACGATCGGGCCGCCCAATGTGCCTACGTAATTCTGGCGAGAGAACGGCTGTTTGGGATTGGGCGCGGGATTATCGATAGGGAATCGGGCGTTGAGTGCCGCCGCCCGTTCATACACAGAAAACTCGCCGTGCCACGTATTCGTGCCGCTGCGCGTGGTAATGACGACAGAACCCGCCGTCGTGCGCCCCGTATCGGCGTCGGCTTGTGCGGTGCGAAAGGCAAACTCCTGAATGGCATCTGGCGAAAAATTCTGCAGGAAACCCCCAATGTAATCGTCGGAGTCGTCGCCACCGTCCACGGATATTTCGTTGTTCAGGCCTGAGCTTCCGCCGGTAGACACGGCGGTGATCCGCGCCTTGGTTGGATCCGATGGCTCGACGGGTTCGGTGCCGGGGGCCAGGTAAGCGATATTGGCGAAGCTGCGCGCGGCGAGCGGGACGGTCTCCAAATCTTGCCGGTAAATGACTGCTTGGTGCACCGCGCTGGCCGTATCGAGCGCCTCTGTGGTGATCGATTGCGTTGCGGCATTTACCACCACCTTTTCCGCGACGGATTTCGGCTGTAGGGTCACGTTGACTTGCCGCACCGAACTGATGGCCACCACCACCTCCGAACGTGCCTCCGCAAATCCAGGCGCGTCTACGGTCAGAAGGTAGGTACTCGGCGGTAGATCCTCGATCCGGAATTCGCCGTGTTCATTGCTCTGGGTTTCCCGCGCAATCGACCGTCCAGGGCTGTTCACCGTTATTTTGGCGCCGGCTAGGCGTCCGCCGCTGGTATCTTGCAGCGTTCCGCGAAGCGTCCCGCGCGGATTCTGGGCCAGCTCCGCCGGCACCAAGACGAGACAAAACACGAGCAAACTCCCGCCGACACGCGCGACCCCCCTTTTCTTGGAGCTAGTCATACACCTTCCCCGGAAGTCGTCAGTATAACGCGGCCTGGCACCCTTGCTAGCAGGTCCATCCGCGTTCGGCTGCCCGTCCCTGGTAATTAGAGATAGAATCCGCAGTTGGCCATCGAGGAGGCATGATGATTGACCGCCGCGCATTTCTTTCCACCTTTGCAGGCATGGCTGCGCTGACCCGCAGTCCTCTACCCGATGTTTGTCAGGACATCCTCGCGCACACAGCGGACAAATTGCCTGATCGTGCTCTCTACGACATCGATGAAGAAGCCTACTGGGCGGAAATCCGAAAACTGTTTCTCATTCCCGAAGACGAAATTTATCTGAACAACGGCACCGTAGGATCCTCTCCAACGCCTGTCCTAAAGGCCGTCTTTGAAGGCTATCGCGATTCCGAACGCTTGGCCCAGGCGGACCCGGAAGATTATCCGATCTGGGGGTACGCGGCGTGGAATCAGTACCGGGATCCGCTGGCGGAATTCATCGGCTGCAAGCGCGATGAATTGGCGCTGCTTCGAAACGCCACCGAAGCCAACAGTTACATCGCCAATGGCATCGACCTCAAGCCCGGCGACGAAGTCTTACTCACCGATCAGGAGCATCCGGGCGGCGAACATCCCTGGGACCTTCGCGCAAAACGCTACGGCATCGTGGTAAGAAAAGTCACCCTGCCGCGGCCGGTACCGGATGCCGCCACCGTCCTCACTCTGTTCAACGACGCCATCACTCCCCGCACGCGTGTCCTCTTTTTCAGCCATATCACCACGGTCACCGGTGTCGTGCTTCCCGTGAAAGAACTCGCCGCCCTCGCTCGCTCCAAAGGCATTCTCTCCGCCGTCGATGGGGCCCACGTCCCCGGAATGATGAAACTCAATGTCCACGACCTCGGCTGCGACATGTATTCCGCCAGCCCCCACAAGTGGCTGCAATCTCCTAAGGGCACTGGCTTCCTCTATGTCCGGGATGAAGTCATCGATCGGCTGTGGAACACCCTCGCCACCGAGGGTTGGGACGACACGAAGATCCGCGCCGAACGCTTTCAGCGCATCGGCAGCTCCAACGTCCCTGCGCTCTGCGGCCTGAAAGCGTCCATTGAATTTGCCAATCAGATCGGCATGGACCGCATCGAGAAACGCCATCGCAAAATGGCCGACTACATCCTCGATCAGATGGAAGATTTGGGCGCCCACTCCTGGACCTCGCCCGATGCGGCCCTCCGCTGCGGCATCGCGACGGTGACGATCGAACCCTATACCATGCCGGAGCCAGAACTCTGGATGTGGAAGGAAAAGAAAATCCGCGTTCGCGGCGGGGCGCCCTCAAAACTTCGCTTGTCGACTCCTTACTATCTATCCAAAAAAGAGATCGACCGGTTCCTCGAAGCCTGCAATGAATATCGTGAGACCCACCCCGCCTGATTCTGGGACGGGATGGCAATTTCTTTCTCGCGCATGCCATACTTTTTTGTGCTCGCAGCATCACTCTCGGCATCGTGGAAGGACACAGCCCCACGCTAAATTATGGTTCGCAAAATTTCTTTCTTGGCCTCGCGCATCGTCCTTCTCTCCTCGCTCTTGCTGGCGCTACCACTGCGCGCCCAGGACAAGGCCACGACTTTCGAACTTGGCGCGCAATACTCCACCATCCGTGAAACCAATGCCACCCAGGCGGAGACGAATTTCTCCGGCTTCGGGGGACGTTTGGACTGGAACTTGAGCCGCCGCCTGGCTATCGAATCGCAGGTGGATTTTTTCCCGGAACACGGTGTTCCCCTCCTTCTCGAACAAGGCGGCCAGACCCTGCAGGCCGTGTTTGGTGTCCGTGCCAAGGTCCTTCAGACACGTCATTTCTCCGTGTTCGGCCTGGTTCGCCCCGGCTTGCTGCACTTCTCCGGAGTCGAAGCCATCTCCGCCGAGGAGGGCACGTATATCGAGAGACCCGCCAACTACTTCGTGCTTAACCTCGGGGGTGGCATCGAGTATTACCCCTCGCCGCGTTGGGTCCTGCGCGCCGACATCGAAGGCGACCCGTATCGCATACCCGCCTATTTTGCTTCTTCTTCCGGGGGTGCCACGGCCGTGCTTCCCGGAAAGATCAATGACACCACGCGGCTCAGTTTCGGCGTTGCCTACCGGCCGGGCGCCCTGATCGACAATGAGCCAGAGATTACCGTGCCGGGCAAGTGGGAATTTGGTCCCCTGTTTAGCGCCCTAGCGATTGCTCGGGAAGGGCCAACGGACAATGTTCAAACCGAACCCGGTTTTGGCGGCTACGCTTCCTATCGCTTTTATGGAGTTCTCTATCTCGACGGGGACTTGATGTACTTTCCGATTCACCCTGATTCGTATGGTCCCCACGATGGCGGCACCATTCTCCAAGGTCTGCTCGGCCTGAAGGGCGGCATCCGGCGCAACCGTTTCGGCTTTTTCGGCAAGGTCCGTCCCGGGTTCAATAGTTATTCGAGCGCTCTCACCAGTATCACTACCACCGGCCAAACTCCCTCCTACACCTATGGCCGTTCCACCAATCTTGTGCTGGACCTCGGCGGCATCATTGAGTTGTATCCGAGCGAACGAAGTACGGTGCGCATCGAAGTCGGTGACACGCACCTGTTCTTTGGCACGCGCGATGTGAGCCTCGACGGTAACATCCAGTCGTTCGGCGGCGGCAAGATGCAACACAGCATTCAACTCATTCTCGGTTACGGTTGGCGCTTCTGAACAAGCGCCTTTACGCCCAAAGTGAGATAGGAGCAAGTGTCATGACCCAGGAGCTCTGGACCGCCGTCGATCAGTACATCAACGAAAAACTCATCCCAAACGATCCGGTCTTCGAAGCGGCACTGAAGGCCAGCACGGATGCCGGCTTGCCGCCGATCCAAGTGTCCCCACCACAAGGAAAATTGATACACCTCTTGGGCCGCCTGCTCGGCGCTCGTCAAATTTTGGAAATCGGCACGCTCGGCGGCTATAGCACAATCTGGCTGGCTCGCGCTCTACCGCCGGGAGGCCGTTTGCTTACGCTCGAATCTGACGCTAAACACGCCGAAGTGGCTCGCGCGAACTTTGCGCGCGCCGGCCTGACAGGCGTGATCGAACAGCGGCTCGGACCCGCGCTCGACACCCTTCCGCAGGTTGCCGCTGAGGGGCGTGCTCCTTTCGATTTGATCTTCATCGACGCCAACAAATCCACGATGGCGGAATATTTCGATTGGGCGTTGAAACTCTCTCACCGCGGCAGCGTGATCATCGCTGACAACGTAATTCGCGATGGCGCGGTGATCGACACAGCCAGCCCGGATGCGGATGTTCAAGGCGTACGCCGCTTCAACGAAAGACTCGCTGCCGAATCTCGCGTCAGCGCAACGGAAATCCAAACCGTAGGTAGCAAAGGCTACGACGGCTTCGCTCTTGCGTTGGTCCTTGCGGACGCAAACTGAGACCGTCTAGTTCCGGAGTGCTGCAGTTGTTGTTGCAGTAGCGCTAGTGCCGGTTGACACTGGGGTGCGTAGTGCCGAGTCCAATCTCGAGCGGCGCATTTTTCGGCAATACCACCTCGCGCCCGCGCGACAAAAAATTCGTATAGATGGCAGCCGAAGCTCCGTACGCCGAAAAAACAATCGACACTACGTTTGATTTCGCCGCCAGCCCGATCAGCGTTCCCGCCAATCCAAATCCCGAAGCTCCCGCGCCTGCGCGCACCGCCGGATCGTCTGCCGGGTCCACGCTGCCACCCCGATCCACGTCCGGATGCGTCGCGACAGCAACCATCAGCAACGCCAATCCCGTCGACAAATAGCGCGTCTTGCTGTCCGTCGCATGCGCACCGCCTTCTTCGTCCAGTTTCAGATGCGCCGCGCGGTCCACTTCAATTCCTTCGAGAGTACCGCGTACCGGCTGCAACCCTCCGCCGGGTAATTCGATGTGCTCAAAAATCACGCGCAACTCCCCGTTCCGGTGCAGACGCCGCGCGTGCCTCGCTTCGAGCACTTGTCCGATCAAACGGCTTCCCGCGGGCAGAAGCAACCGATGGTCGGGGGAGTACAGCGGTTGCGTCAATTCTGCCAGCACCGGATATCCTCGCGAGGCCGTCGCCGAGCTTACCTCCAACACAAGACGCGCGTGCACCACCGTATCTGCCGGGGGAACGCTACCGAGCCCGGAGAGTTGCTCCTGTGTTTGCGTCATGGAACCAAAATCCAACCCGCGATTCAACGACGCACTGAATCTCGTCCCCACCGTCAGGTATTGCCGCCGGTACGGCGACTGCGCCAGGAGAAACTGCTTCAACCGGTGCATCTTCCCGGGAGACCGAATCTCGTCGGCCGCTTGATGCGCGGTCGAATTCGCTTCGGCAACGCTGTCCTTCATCTTCTGTTTGGCCGCATGGGCAGCTCGCGCAGCCCCGCTCCTCTGCTGCTCGATCTCCTGGCCCTCGGTTTTCCCCGTTTTGCTGAGTAGGTGAACGACTTCCGCGGCTCCCGGCGACAGCGTCGTATCCATCTCGATCTCGCGGCCGTTCGGAAGGGTCACGTGGTCGAAGGTCACTTTGTATCGATGGAAGGGAGAGAAATTCCCGTTTGCGTAGGATTGCACCCAGCGCAGCTTGGATACCGGCTCGATCTCCGTGACGCGTCCTGTCGCCACGCTTCCTTCCGGAATCACCGGTTCATCGAAAGCATAGACCGTTTCCACCACGCGCCCGTGTATGAGTTCTCCCACGTGAGCAATGCGCGTGCGTTGATCGATTGCGATCCGTAAAGGCGTGCCTTCGGGAAGGACCAGCACAACACGAACCGGGTTCGCGGGTGTACTTTCCTCGTCTTCCTCGGCCAAGAAAGACGGTGGAGGACAGACGAAGCGCACCGCGTTCCCTCCCGGCATTTCCGAGCATTTGGGAACGACGGCTTCTGGCACTTGCTTAGGATGTTGTTCGGCGGAGGTCTGGGCGCGGATGGCCGGGGAGGCGGCGAGCAACGCGCTTAACGTCAACGCAGCGAGCGGAATTCGGCTCACTAGCCCCTGCTTTCGGCGCGCTCTCGGAACTCGGGGGGACTTTCACCTCGCGCCAGGTCAACCACTGCATCAGAATCGGCACGATAGCCCAATGCCATGCCTCTGTCCACCGGAAGATCGCTTCTTGCCCTTCCCCTGGCTCCCCATTCTCATCAACTGGACCGGATGTGCCGGGTGTCACGCACCGAAGATGTACTTAAAGAGGCGCAAGCATGCTGATTCTTCCAGTATGCACAATTGAGAAACGCTATAAATCCGCCGAACCGAGCGGCTTGCACAGCTCAGCCAGTTCACCCCCGACGAAGCGTACCGGTCCATTCCTATAAACAGTCCTTTGAACGCCCGGCCTCGTCTCTACATCTCGCCATCTTTGCGGAGGGATCTACACCTCCTGGGAATCGATGAGCACAGAACCGTCTTTCTCCGTGTGGCCGCCGAGATATTGTGTGCGTGCAATCTCTTCAATGTCCCGGCGGTTGGCTCGGAACGTTGACAAGCTATCCTTTCCGTCGCCGCCAAAATGATCGTCAAGAGCGCTGCGTGTGATTTCGCATCGGACACGCGTTGCTTCGTCCTGGCCCCAGAATTCAACGCTGCCGCCTTCGAATGTCTCGCTTTCGCCCGGCGCCGGAAACAGCAGCTCCCGCGCCGCAGCAGGAGTCATGCATTCGGAAACAGCCCCGGCATCCAGCGCGACGCCAACGCCGCCGGAAATACGAGGCGAAGCGGCTCGCGCGGCCCGTCGGCGGTCAGGACGCCGCGCTCCGTTAGCGCGGACACAATGCGGCGCGCATGGCGGTCGGTGGCGCCCACGGCGGCGGCGGTGGCGCCGCGGGGCAGTTCCCCGCGGTAGAGTACGACTTCGAGAATATTTCCTGATTTCGCAGGCAGTTCGCCGAGCTTGATTTCCTCTTCCACCCACAAGAGGATGCGCGTGCGCAGCTTGTCGGGCTGCATGAGGCTCTCCATGAATTTCACCTGATCGATACACAGGGATAGGAAGAAATGCGCGAAACGCGCCAGCGCCTCCTCGCTCAACGCGCCGCGCCCGTCGAGATCGTTCCGCCGTGGACCGTCGCATTCGGCAAGGTGGCTCTTGTACGCTTCGACGTTGCGGGCCAAGCCCCGCGCGATGGACCACACGGCGCCCGTGTCTAGCACCTCTAGCAGCATCGCGTGGGACATGAGGCGCGCAACGCGACCGTTGCCGTCCAGGAACGGGTGAATCCAGACAAGGCGATGATGCTCGGCCGCTGCTCCCAAGATCGCGTCCGTCCGGTTCAGACGGCTGTACACTTCTTCAAAACGTTTCAGAAAGCGCGGGATCGCGCCCGGGCTGACGGCGACATGCCCGCCGACTTTCACGTCCCGTGGACGCAGTTCTCCCGGGACGACCTTCATGCGTTCCTTCGTTTCCGGATCTTCCACCCAGAGCAGGCCATCGGGCAGGAGTTCGCAGAAGCGCCGGTGAATTTCGCGGATGCCTTCCCCCGTCAGGGCGCGGCCTTTCAGTCCACCTTCGTCGATCCACTTCTGCACGGTGACGTGCGCCCGCGCCTCGAGTTGCAGGTCTCGCCTGTGCGCATCGTTGCTATAATCGCTTTTCAGGGCGCGTTCGATGTCGAGGGGATGCGTGTCGTGCCCTTCGATTAGGTTGCTGTAGTAGCAGTTCATCGCCCGCACGAGATCGGCGAGCGAGGCCAGCAAGCTTTCCGGCAGGCTGCGCCGGAATCCTGCCGCCCGTTGCCCCAGCTCAAGCGCCAGATCGGTGAGCGCCGCCCGGTGACGTGAGCCTTCTCCGATCAGCAGTGGCTCCATCAGGGTCGTTGATTCGCCGCCGTCCTTTGCCGCTGAAATGTCCGCTTTAATGTCCTCTTTCTTGTCCATTTTAAGTATATGTATAACATAGACTTATGCTATCTTCAAAGGAAATGATGTCCGCATAAATGTCCGCTTACTCGGCATCCTGTTACCCCTATCTACGCCTTGCAGTGACCAGTCTTTTCAAGTACTCAGCGCTCTTATGTCCGAGGAGGACCGTCTTGACGAAAGGCGCCGGAATCCTCCGCAGAATCGGGTTCACACAGGCAACACTCCCCTGGCCTCCAAAAGCCACGAAAGACGGGAGGCCGCCCATAAAGAAGAAAGCCCCAACCGTTGCCTGGCCTGGTCAATGCAAGCCGGGTCGCCAGTATCGGGGAGTGCAAGGCAAGCTTGTGGACTGGGTTGAGCACAGATCTCAACAGGGACTCCTTTAGATCCATGTGCGGTTTGTGGACAAGACAGAACTAGGCTCGCGCACTGCCACTCGCATGACGATGGAAGAAGCTGACCTAAGCAACTGGGAATCCGGTGACTTTAACCAACTTCAAATCTTCCTGCGGAACGAACCAGACAGGAGTGTGTGATGCACCCGAACGTCGCTCGCTCTTCCGACTGTCTCCAGGACGAGCATCATCGTGTACGCGGCGCGTGCGTGGAGTCGGGACCCACTTGTACTTTCGCAAGGTGAGGTACACGCGAGGTATACCGAAGGCGACGAGCCGGTAAACCACGGAGTTTCAACGGCAAAAGATGGTGCCCGGGGTGGAGTCCAGCTGCGGTCCAACTTCCGGATTCATGCCATCGAACGTGTGGTAGACTGCCGATGGTTGTATGTGACTTAACAGCGCACAGTTGTTTTCATTCCACCTATTGTTCCGATTTTCAGCGTCGCCCAACGGAACTTGAACCAATGGTTCTTCGTAGTGAAGATTAGATACCGAGCCTAACCTGTGCCTGTGGTCTGCCGTTCATTCTGTAGTGGCTTTTCTTCAGGAGGTTGCTATGTCCGTCCGCTTCCGCTCGCCTTTTGTCACCCACTTCGCGCTGATCCTTCTCACCGTCGTTTTGGTGCTGCTCGGGGCAGGAGAGTTGCTGGCGCAGTCCACCAACTCCTATGCGCTCTTGCGTAAGCCCACTGTGAGCAAGACACAAATTGCCTTCAGCTACGGCGGGGACCTTTGGACTGTCGACCGCAATGGCGGCGAGGCCCGCAGGATCACGAGCGATGTCGGCATTGAAATCAATCCGGTTTTCTCGCCCGACGGCGCGTGGATCGCTTTCACCGGGGAATATGACGGCAATGAAGACGTCTACGTAATCCCTGCCGCGGGAGGCATTCCGAAGCGTCTCACCTCACACCCCGGCAGCGACCAAGTCGTTGGCTGGACTCGTGACGGCAAACGCGTTCTCTTCCGCTCCTCCCGCGATAGTTATGCCGGGTTCACTCAGCTTTACACCGTCGGTCTTTCCGGGGGACTGCCGGAGCTAGTTCCGCTGCCCATGGCCAACGAAGGTTCGTTCTCTCCCGACAGTACGCACATGGCGTATGTTCCCTTCACAAATTTCAGAGAATCATGGCAGTTCCACCGCGGGCTGAAGCACTATCGCGGCGGCACGGCGTCGCCCATCTGGATCGCCGATCTCTCCAATTCCAGCATTACAAAAGTGCCGCGCAAGGACTCGAACGACTCCACCCCCATGTGGGTCGGCAACAAAGTCTATTTCCTATCGGATCGCGATGGACCAGTCAGTTTGTATGTCTACGATCCGAGCACGAAACAGGTGAGCCAGGCGCTTCCGAGCAACGGCGTGGATATCAAATCGGCCTCCGCAGGACCGGACGCAATCGTCTTCGAACAGTTTGGTTCGCTTCACGTCTTCGAGCCGGCTACGGGCAAGCAAAACGCCGTTCCGATTCATGTCACGGGTGATTTTCCTGCTGTCCGGCCACACTACGTCAATGCCGCAGAGCAAATTCAAAACGGTGACATTTCGCCCACGGGAGCCCGCGCCGTCTTTGAAGCGCACGGCGAGATTCTTACGGTTCCGGTTGAGCATGGAGATATTCGTAACCTGACCAACACGCCCGGCTTCGCGGATCGCGACCCTGCCTGGTCGCCGAACGGAAAATGGATCGCGTATTTTTCAGATGAGTCCGGTGAATATGCGTTGCACCTGCGTTCACAGGATGGCATGGGCGAAGTGCGCAAAATCAATCTCGGCAATCCGCCGTCGTTCTTTTATTCCCCTACGTGGTCGCCCGATAGCAAGAAAATCGCCTATAGCGATAAGCGCCTGAACCTCTGGTATGTGGATATCGATGCGGGCAAGCCCATGCTCGTCGACACGAACCCCTATGACGGCGCGAACTTCAGCCCCGCCTGGTCGCCGGACAGCCGCTGGATTGCGTACACCCGCCAACTCGACAGCTCGGTGGGCGCCGTATTCATCTATGGCCTCGAGGATAAAACCGCTCGTCAACTGACCGATGGCTTAAGCGATGCCGCTTCCGTCGCATTTGATAAGAACGGAAAGTACCTCTACTTCTTTGCCAGCACCGACGTCGGCCCGACACTCGCCAGCAGCATGGGTGCGTTCAAGATTCCGGTGACGCGCAGCGCTTACGTGGTCGTTCTTCGCAATGATGTAAAATCGCCACTCGCGCCCCAAAGTGATGAAGAGAAGGTCACTCCCCCCGCAGGTTCGTCGGATAAGTCCACCCCAGCGAATACACCTCGAGCCTCGGCCGACACCGATGAATGCAAACCCGAGGGGGAAGCCAAACCGGGAACGGAACCCTCCGCGCAAACCGCGGCAAAGGGAAACGACAAGGACACGGCTGAAAAGAAGGATGAAAAGAAAGACGCAAAGGACGCCAAGGAAACCAAGGAATCTCAAAACGTCAGGATCGATTTCGAGAACATTAACCAGCGTATCCTGGCCCTACCGATTCCTGCGAAAAACTACGACCGGCTTCTCTCTGGAAAAACCCATGTTCTGTTTCTGATGGAAGGCCCCGCCGTTGCCGACGGCAATCCGAGCGGCCGCCTGGTGCACAAATTCGACATCTGTACGCGCAAGACCGAAAAGCTGCTGGATAATATCGGGGGCTTCACCATTTCCTCGAGCGGCGAGAAGGCTCTCTACGAGCAACTGCCGCCGCCTAATCCGATGGCCGCGGGGGGAGAACCACCTCATGGCCAGTGGATCATCAAGCCCGCGGACGCTCTGGGGAAACCAGGCGAGCCGGGCAAACCCGATGGCACCTTGCAACTGGAATCCATGAAGGTTTACGTTGATCCACGCGCCGAGTGGGAACAAATGTTCCGCGAAGTGGGCCGCATTGAACGCGACTTCTTCTACGATCCCAACCTGCATGGCGCCAACATAAAATCCCTCATGGCGTCCTATCAACCGTTTGTGGACAACGTGATGAGCCGTGCCGACCTGAACTACATTTTTGCCGACATGCTGGGCGAAATTACCGCGCAGCACGTCTACATCTTCGGCGGCGACCGCCCCGAAGTGAAACCTGTGAACGTGGGGCTGTTGGGCGCGGATTACACCATCGATCATGATCGCTATCGCTTCGCCAAAGTGTATTTCGGCGAAAACTGGAACCCGAATCTGCGCGCCCCGCTGACGGAACCGGGCGTGAATGTCCACCAGGGCGAGTACTTGCTGTCCGTGGATGGCCGCGAACTGCATGGTAGCGATGAAATTTACAGCTTCTTCATCGAACGGGCCGGCAAAGCGGTTCAGCTGAAGGTGGGGCCGGACGCCAGCGGAAAGGATGCACGTACTGTCACCGTGGTTCCTGTCGGCAGCGAACGCAACCTGCGGCTGCGCGACTGGATGGACGGCAATCGCCGCAAAGTCGATGAGCTCAGCAACGGCCAACTCGGCTACGTCTATCTGCCGGATACCGCCGTTGATGGTTTTACCAACTTCAACCGCTACTATTTCCCGCAGAACACCAAGCATGGCGCGGTCATCGATGAGCGCTTCAACGGCGGCGGCTGGCTCGCCGACTACATCGTGGACTGGTTGAACCGGCCGTTGCTCATGGCCGCTATGACCCGCGAGGGCAAGGATTTTAGCCTCCCGCAGGTGATCTTTGGTCCGAAAGTCATGCTCATCAATCAGTACGCCGGCTCCGGCGGCGACGCGTTGCCGTGGATGTTCAAGCAGCTGGGCATCGGCCCGCTGATCGGCACTCGGACTTGGGGCGGCCTCATCGGTATCGGCGGATACCCATCCTTGATGGACGGCGGTGCGATTACGGCGCCGCGCTTTGGCCTTTTTAATCCGAAAACCGGCGAATTCGATGTCGAAAACAAGGGCGTCTCCCCGGACATCGAGGTGGACCTCGACCCCGCACTCTGGCGACAAGGTCATGACCCTCAATTGGAAAAGGGCGTTTCCGAAGCGCTCACCTTGTTGAAGGAACATCCCGTGCCGGCGATCAAGCGGCCGAACTATCCGGTGTACAACTGGCAAAAAGTACGTTCCGACGCTGCCCAGGGGCAAGTCCATTCGCCTCAAAACTAGCAGACAGGCGTGCGTCTGCGGTTACGCGTTCGCATGGAGCGCGAATTCTAGATCAGCTATCGTAGTCATGGGCAACCTGCATGCCGTCGGCGCTGCTCATCGTCAATGCCGTGCGCTTGGCTTGCGGCGCTTACCTGGTTCACAACTTCATTTTCGTGGATGATTCATCTACCTGGCCCGGCAACACGTCATCAGCAAACGCGAGGTGCGCTGAAGGACACTCTTACGCCAGGTCATTCGAGGACCTCAAAATCCCCTGACCCACCCACAGTGACCTCCTCTGAGGACACATTTCGGTTTAGTCTCAACTTGACCGGTGTACCGTCCGGCAAAACGAATTGACTTACAATGGCTTGCTGAGACCTTTCGCTCGTTTGTTTGTCCAACGCAGTCAGCGGGCCACGTCTCGTTTCACTCGAATTCCTGTGTCCAGGAGCAGATCGATGGGGAAAATCATCACCCAGGGGCAGCTTTTGTTCGGTATTGCCATAGTGGCATTGGGAGTCGAAAATCTGTTTTGTGCTCACTTTGGGTTGACCGACCCCGGCGTCCCTTGGTTTCCCGTGAACCCATTTTTCGGCTATATAAACGGTATCGCTCTGAGCGCGGCGGGGCTAAGTATAGCTGCCAAGTTCCATTCACGGCTGACGGCAATGCTCTTGGGGTACTTGTTTTTGGGGTATGCGCTGTTCCTTGAGCTGCCACAGGTATTCGCACAGTCCGCGGATTGGACCGTGTATGGGGTTCTGTTCGAAGCATTGGCCTTGGGCGCTTCGGCTTGGACGTTAGTGCAAACTCTGCCACGCGCCAGTTCGCGATGGGAAAGTGTGTTGGATAAGATGACCGCCTCAGGTCCTTACGTGTTCGCCGTGTCCTCAATCGTTTTCGGCAGTATTCATTTCGTCGTTACGCGCTTCATTGCCAGCCTGGTACCAGCTTGGATTCCAGGGGGTCTGTTCTGGGCCTATCTGACCGGGACGGCTCTCATCGCGGCAGGAATCAGCATTGCCCTTCGGCGGTTGGATCGGTGGGCTGGGTTCTTGCTCGGCGTG
>Ga0181532_10001405_pt1 | contig 23382 bp, 21 predicted proteins | sample PEATcosm2014_Bin_33_FD_119768 | JGI IMG/M metagenome (GOLD analysis project Ga0181532, IMG submission 119768) | Peatland microbial communities from MTU Mesocosm Facility, Houghton, MI, USA - PEATcosm2014_Bin11_30_metaG | ecosystem: Environmental > Terrestrial > Soil > Wetlands > Peat | place... | reverse complement strand
CTGGTACTCAGCCTGGATCGGGCGCTTGGACCATGCCTCAGGGAACATCGAGGTTCTTTACCGACCCAGTTGGCAGGTCATGGGTCTCGCGGCTGACCCCATTTCAGGTCGCGTCGCCTTTGTGGAGGGCTGGGCGAGCGACCGCGGGCTGGTCGCCGGTGAGGTTGTCATCCTCACCGCCGACGGGGTCGTCCAACAGCGTCTGCCCAACCTCGGTGCCGACGTTACCTATGTCGAGTTCGACGGACGCGGTCACCTTCATTTTGCCGGGTGGAAGGACCTTGGCACGTCCTTCGGGACCGTCGCTCTCGGCGCGCGCGGGGAGCTCGTGCAAGAAGAGAGCGCCACTTACGTGGCTGCTTCCCTAATGAACTCGCCATCGCGTCCATCGCTGGCCGTCTCCTGGGACGGGGGGACGACAGTGACGTGTCGCTCGGACGAGCGCACCCCCCGCCAGGTCGCCGTGCTCCGTTCCGGTGGCCCTTTCGACAGCTGGGTCGAAAGTAGCGGTGAGGTGCCGAGCGGCCTCTCGGTCGAGGAGGTCTCGTGGCAAGGACCGCAGGCATTGGACATTCATGGTCTGTTCTTGCAATCCGACGCCTCTCGCTCCGGCTCGGGTCACGCCCACGCAGGCTCACTCGTCCTACTCATCCACGGCGGGCCGAGCCTCGCCCATCACCACAGCTTCGATCCCCATCACGCCTATCGGTTGCTCGAAGCGGGCTACTGCGTGCTGTTGGCGAACCAGCGAGGCGGCCCGGGCCGTGGCGGCGAGTTCGCGAAGGCGAACCATGGCGACCCAGGCGGTGCTGAGCTCGAAGACGTGTTAGCAGGGGCGGAATTTCTGATGTCGTCCAGGCGAGTGCCCAGACAGGCGCCAGCGGTCATGGGCTCGAGCTACGGAGGTTATCTTTCGGCTCTGGCTGCCGTGACGCGACCGGTTGCCTGCGCTGTCGTCGGAGCCGGCATGTCCGACCTTACGAGCTGCCGTCACACCTGCAACAACGCCCCCTTCTACGATCTGCTCCTCGGTGGGCCGCCTTCAGCGGCTGTCGCCCAGCGACTTTACGTGGAGCGGTCGGCCGTCTACCGGTGCAGCGGCGCGGTGGCGCCCACGCTCATACTGCACGGCGCGAACGACAGCTGCGTACCCGTCGCCCAGGCCCACGAGCTGTACGGAGCCCTCACGGCCGCTGGCGCCGAGGTGGAAATGGTCATCTACCCCCGAGAGGGCCACCAGATCACCGAGACCGCGCACCTCGCCGACTACTGGTCCCGAGTGTTGGCGTGGCTCTCGTCCCACTGCGCAATCGATCACTGAGCTTGACCGGCGCGTTCTGGCCGTCTCGGGCAGCGGGCCTCCGTGATGCTGGCCGCCGAGACCCGAGAGCCCGAGGAGCGCCGGCTGGTTGTTCGCAGTCGACGCGGTTGCCGGTTCAGGCGCGTCCACCGGCTCGGGCATTTTCGCCGCCCACACGCCGAGGCGCCCTTCCCATCGTGTCGGGGCGACGAGGAAACGAACTTCGGTCGCCTTGAGCGGGAGCCGGTCACGACGTGTTCGGCCGCTTGATGGACACAATCGCAGCTGGGCTTCAGACCCGATCGGCGTCTTCGCCTCGAGACGAGCGAGCACAACCGTCCGATGTCAGCGCGTCCGGGAGGGATCTCGTCATGCCCTGCGGCGGTGAGCCGACTGGCGCACTCGGCCTCGAGGCCTCTGCACCATCTGATCGCGGATTGCCTTGTCACGGACCTGCACGCAGTCCTTCCCGGAGTCTGCAAGCCGTCCCGGACGGCCCAGCCACCCTCTGGTCCAGCGCCGTCGTGGAATCGGGAGACAAAGAGCCCGACCGGTGTCCCATCAGCCGGCTGAAAAGCCGCGGGATTGGCGACCCCTACCAGTGGCGGCTGTCATGGCGGCCCACGAGGCCACCAATGTTCAGCACCTCCACCAGGCGAACGACGCGTTTGACACTGTCCAGCCGGTAGACGACTAGGGCGGTCTCGACACGCGCGGCCAGGCGCCTGGCCAGGAAGCCATGAAGCTCCACGCCAGACGCGACGGGGTCAACCAGCAGCTGGCCGAAGATGAAGCGCCTCGCCTCGTCCGCGACGTGGAATTGGAGCTCGTCGAGCGCCTTTCGCGCCGGCTCGCTCGCGACGAGCCCCCAGCGGCTGTCCGGAGTCGTTCGCACCGCCGCCGCGAGCGCCACGCCTCCGGTCACAGCCCGCACGACAAAACGTGCGTCCGGGTCGAGCGCCGCCAACTCCTCACCCATGTAGAGGTTGCCGCTTTGAAGAGCAGCCTCGGCTTCGAGGATGCGGCGCACCGTCTTCGGCTCGGACAACAGGTCGATCGTGTACTCGAGACCTTCCAGCTCGCGGGCCGACAGTATGACTGCCGCCGGAGCACCATCCCGTTCGACGAGGATGCGCTCCCGCGTGCTTAGGACGTGGTCGACTACGTCGTCGACGTTGTCGCCCTTGCCCGCGACCGCAGCCATTGGCCAAGCGTATATCTCCTTGCGCTCAGCCAGAAAAACGAAGATCTGGCGCGCTCGTGACTCCAGATCTCTTGGCCGGAGACGTCGCTCCGCTGACGCGATGGCGCGGCGCGGCAAATCATCAAGTTGCTGACCCCGGCGAGGGGCCTCGGCCGAGCTCTTCTGACCTCTTCAGGCTCTCGACAAATGACCGAAGGGCGCGACCGCGGTGTGAAAGCGCGTGCTTCTCCTCCGTGCTCATCTCCGCGAACGTTCGGCCTCCCCCGCCTTCGGGCGCGAACACCGGGTCGTAGCCGAAACCCGAGAGCCCGCGAGGGGCCGCCAGGATCTCGCCTTTGACGACGCCCTCGCTGATGATCTCCGTGCCGTCGGGAAAGCGACAGACGACCACGGTGCGAAACCACGCCCGGCGGTCGGCCTCGCCCTCGAGCACGGTGAGCAGCTTGGCGACGTTGTCGCCGTAGGTGGCGTTGTCGCCGGCAAAGCGGGCCGACCAAACACCAGGAGCGCCGTCGAGCGCTGCCACTTCGAGACCGGTGTCATCGGCGACAGCTGCCTCGCCGGTGGCCGCCACAAGTGCGACAGCCTTGAGGCGAGCGTTGTCCTCGAGGCTCTCGCCTGTTTCCTCGACCGCGCCGACTCCGTGCGGTCGGGCGACGAGCTCGACAAGGTCATCGAGCTCGTCTCGCAAAATGGCCTGCAACTCCGCAGCCTTGTCGGGATTCGCCGTCGCCAAAACCAAACGCATGTGGGACCTCGTACCTTCTTCCGCCCCTCCCCGGACAGTCAGTGTGTGACGGTCTGGGAGCGGTCTACAGGGGGTGTCGCCAGGACCTCAGCTTGGATCTCGAGGATCTGGTTGATGCCGAGCTCGGCAAGGGCTAGCAGCTGGTCGAGCTCGTTACGGGCGAACGGCAGCCCCTCGGCGGTCCCCTGTACCTCGACAAAGCGCCCCGAGGATGTCATCACGACGTTCATGTCGACCTCGGCCGCAGAGTCCTCGGCGTAATCGAGGTCCAACATGCACACCTCCTCAACGATGCCGACCGAGACGGCGGCACACGCCTCACGTACCGGATGGCTCGGGATCACACCCTGGAAGCAGAGTCTCGAGCAGGCGTCGTGTAGGGCGACATAGGCGCCCGATATCGCGGCCGTGCGCGTACCGCCGTCCGCCTGCAGCACGTCGCAGTCGACGATTATCTGCCGCTCGCCGAGCGCCTCGAGGTCGATGATGGCGCGCAACGCCCGACCGATCAGCCGCTGTATCTCCTGGGTCCGCCCGGACTGGCGGCCTTTGGTCGCCTCCCTGTTCACACGTTCGGGCGACGAACCCGGCAGCAGCGAGTACTCGGCGGTCACCCAGCCGCGCCGGGTACCGCGCATCCATCTCGGGACGTCCTCGTCGACCGATGCGGTACACAGGACCTTCGTGCGACCCGAGACCGCCAGCACCGAGCCGGCGGCGAACTCGGTGAAGTCCCGGACGAAAAAGCCCGGGCGGAGCTCGTCGTCTGCCCGACCGTCGTGACGTGGGCGCCTAATGGGAAGCGGTTGCGGGTCGGTCATCCCGGCAGGGTACCCGGCCCGGGCGGGCGCGGCCAGGAGCCGCGGTGACAGGAGCACCGCGAGGCGGCATGAACGCCACGGCCCGTGGCACAGCTCAACTGTCGGCTCAGCTCAGGTGTCACTCGCCTCGATCGCCTCCTCGGTCACGGCGCTCTCCACGATCCTGTAGCAACGAATTGCCGTGGCTTGCTGGCGGAGCGAGACGACCACGTAGTGCCAGGACGGATCCGGCGCCTGAGCGACATCTGTCGGCGACGGGTAGGCGTCTGTCGTGGTGTGAGAGTGGAAGACACCGATCACGGCGTTCCCGATTGCCTCCGCGGCCCGCTCGATCAGCAGGTGCTCACGAGGATCGACCGTGTACAGGCGCGCCGACGCGGCCCGGTTCGTCGTGGGGTGCACGGAGGTGACGGTGCCAGAGACCGGGTCCCCGGTGAGAAGGCCACAACCTTCCTCCGGGTAGACAGACAGACAGTGCCCGACCATTTCATCCACGTGAGATCGGGTCAAGCGCAGGCCTGTCGTGCCCTGTGCCAAGGGCACGGGTGCCGACGGCCCCGGCGCTTGTGACAGGGCGGGCTCGGAATCACTCATCAGGCCAGCACGGTAGCGTTTGGCGCGATGGCCACGAGGAAACCCGCCGCGACTCAGCGCAGCCCGGGTAAGCCCAGGGCGCCAGCCGATTCCCACGAGCCGGTGCTCCGCAACGTCGCGCGCAACCGGCGCGCTCGGCACGACTACGACATCCTCGAGGTCTATGAGTGCGGCATCGCCCTGAAAGGGGCCGAGGTCAAGACGCTTCGACTGGGACAGGTGTCGCTGCAGGACGCTTACGCCAGGATCGAAGACGGCGAACTGTGGCTCTTGGGGGCCCATCTGGCTCCTTATGAATACGCGTCCGGATATGGACGTTTCGATCCCGTCAGGGCGCGCAAACTGCTGCTGCACCGCCAACAGATCGACGAGCTGTCCGGTCGCGTCGCCCAAAAGGCTCTCACTCTCGTGCCGCTCAGCATCTACTTCAAGGACGGTCTCGCCAAGGTCGAGCTCGCGCTCGCGCGGGGACGCCGCCTGTACGACAAGCGACACGCCATCGCGGAGCGTGACGCGAACCGGGAGGCGGAGCGCGTCATCCGCGAACACCAGCGCAGGCGGCCAGGCACCTGAGAGGCGATATCCTCGTGTCAGGAACACGAAACCCATAAGGGGGTGACAAGGCTTCGACTTCGGTGGTCAAGATGGGAGAAGCGAGCCGTGGTCTCCGGAACCACGTTAAAGAGCCGGAAAACAACACAAACGCCGAGCCTCAGCTCGCGCTTGCTGCCTAAATAGCAGCAACGTCTGCCCGGTCCTAGTCCTGCGGACCGGTTCCAGGCGTCATCCAGCAGGACTTACCTGAACGGCGCTGCCGGCGAGCAGTCAGGGACATCTCAGTCGGCTGGGGTCCCGCACCGGCGCCGGTGGCGTGGCGGGACCCGAGACACCACCGCCGGATGCGCTCGGAGAAGTCCCATCGAGATACCGGGGGACGCGGGTTCGACTCCCGCCACCTCCACCCGATTCTGAGGCATGACCCGGGGCATTCGCCCCGGGTCGGCCCAGAACGTGACACAAACCTGAGACGCGAGAAAGGTGAGGTTATGCCCGAAGAAGCGACAGGCGAGTGCGTGTTCTGCGAGACCGTGGAGGGCGTCAAGAGCTATCCGTGGCCGGCCGCGGTTGGTGATCATCGTGTGGCGCCTGTGAATCTCTGCCCGGAACATTGGCAACTCGTGCAGGCCCACAGCGGGAACTTCAGGCTGGGCTGGTGCGAGATCCACGGCCACGGTGCGAGCTACAAGCTGTGTCCGTGCGGGAGGCACTACCAGGTTTCCGCCTAGGCGCCGTCGCTCAGCGGCATTCGTCCGAGAGCGGTTCCCGTACCCAACTGCGTCGTGCGCCGTCCAGGCGCGCCTTTTCGCCGCGTCGGTTCGACCGGAGATGTTCATCCCGGATTAGCGCAATGTTCACGCTCACTCGGCGCAACAAAGGGCGAGTGGCCAATAGAGTCGCTCTTGACCGGTGCCCGGGCCGGGGGGCGAGGAACGTGGCCCGGGCGCAGGTCCGCGCTACCGGCGTCCGCGCCTGTCGTACTGGCTTGAACCAGGTCGGTGAGGCTAACCACCTCGACGTGTTCTGCGTGGCAGCGACACTTCCTTGGTAGGCCCGCGCTTTCGCGCTCGGGCCGGTACTCAGGTCAACGCCGAGGATAGGGGTGAAAGCCGTTGAACGAGTTCGAGACCGTGACGGTCATCAACTGTCCAGTATCAAAGGTCTTCTCCGCCATGGAGAATTTCGGGAGATACCCGGACTGGAATCCCGCCGCCGTCGAGGTGCGGCGCGGTGAGGATGGCCCGCTCGCAGTAGGCAGCACCGTCGTCTACGTCGGCAGGTTCCTCGGGCGCAACTTCGAGTCGACCTCCGAGTACGTCGAGTACGTGCCCAACGAGAGGTTCGCCACCAAGACCACGTCCGGGCCTTTCCACCTCGAGATCGACAACACCTTCGAAGTAGTAGACGGTGGCACGCGGCTCACCTCGCTTTACAAGGGCGAGAGCCAGGGTTTCTTCAAGCTCGCGGAGCCAGTCGTGGTGAGAATGACAAAGAGGCAGTTCGAGACGGCAACGGAGAACTTGAAAGAGCTCCTTGAAGCCGACGCTCTTTGAGGCCGGGACCGGGGTCGGTCCGGTCTGGGCGGGCCTCGCATCACAGCCCGATCCGCCGGCTATCGGGCCGCAGAGCTCACCACGTCGCGGAGCTTCACCCGTGCTCCTGTGCGGAGAATGGCCCTCCGGTAGATGCTCGTAGCCAGCCTCGCCACCCCGACTGTGCAAACGACGCTGATCAGCGCCGATGCAACGAACTCCCACCAGGTGACCGCGCCGAGGCCGACAAGGACCGGCATCGCGAACGGGGCCGTCGGTGGCAGGTAGCCGAGCACCCTGAAGAGCGTCGACGGGCTCCCAGAGCCAATGGCCGTGATGGCCATGATGTACCCGAAGATGATCGGGAGGCTCAAAGGGAAGGCGAGGCTCTGCACCTGGTCCTGGCGCTGGGCGAGGGAACCTGCCGCCGCATAGACCCAGCAGTAGAAGGCGTAGCCCAAAAGCAGCCACACGAGGGTGCTCACGACCACAACAGGCGCGGTTCCGTGCAGGAGGTCCGAGCCGACGCTCTTCGCCAGTGCCAGGGCGAACACCACGATCAGTGAGGCCTGCGCGAACGCGACGAGCCCGATCCCGAGCACCTTGCCGGTGAGGAGCTGAATGGGGCGAACGGTCGCCAGGAGCACTTCGATCACACGGCTCGACTTCTCCTCCATGACCCCGATCAGGGTCCAGGTGTTGTACTGCGTGAGCATCACGAATATGAGGATGAGCCCAATCAACGACGTCGTGTGTGCTGCTCCTTTCGCCGCACCGGGTTGCAGGCTGCGAACAGGCAGCGCCCCGGCACTCGCCAGCGCAGAGGACTGTGCCGGGGAGAGATGGGCGGCCGCGAGCGCCTCGGCAACACCGAGCTGCTGTGCCAAGGAGAGCACGAACTGAGCGGTCGTCGAGGTGTCCGTCGACGCGATCGGCTTGTTCACGACCAGTTCCCTGCCCGCAATGATGGCCAGGTCAACCCGCCCGGAGCGCAGGTCCGCGTATGCCGTCTCCTCGCTTGTCGACAGGAAGTGGACCTTGGTACCGACGCTTTCGGCCGACGACACCACGGTCGCCCGCAACTGAGCCGAACGGGTCCCGACGAGATCCACCTTCTGGGGCGCGGGTGTCCCTTTGTCGAGGGTGGGGATGACGATCGCCGCCGCAACACCGGCCAGCACGAGCAGGGTGCCGGCGCGGAAGATCCGGCCGCGGAACCTCTCTCGCATTTCCCGGGCCGCTACCAGGCCCACGTCGCTCGTGACGGCCCCCCACCCGGACCAGGCAGGCTTTTGGCCGCCCGACCTGCGCTTGATGCGGCTCCGCAGTCTGAGGATGAGCACGGCAGCCACGACGATGAGGATGACCGCCTGTTTCACGCCAACGCCTCCCGGAAGACCTCCGACAGGCGGCGACGCCGGAAGACGAACTCACTGACACGACCCGCAGCCATGGCGGCGCGCAAGACGGACTCGCTGTCCACCGCGTCGTCGAGCACGAGTCGGACGGCACCCGCTGTGACCTCCGAGACGCTCACGCCGGGGAGGCCTTTCGCCCACAGGGCCTCCCGATCCCCTTCCACGCGCACGACCAGGCGACGAGCGCCGCTGCGGGCCAGGTCGTCCACCTTTCCAGCCACGACCAGACGGCCATGGTCGATGATCGTGACCGACTCGCAAAGGTCCTCGACCTGGTCGAGCTGGTGACTGGAGAAAAGCACACAGCAACCCGAACGTGCCTGCTCGACGAGCACGGCGCCGATGGCGTCGATCCCCGTCGGGTCAAGTCCCGCCAGCGGCTCGTCCAAGATCAGCACCTCGGGGCCGTGCAACAAGGCAGCAGCAAGCTGAACCCGTTGCTGGTTCCCGTGCGAGAGAGCGTCAACCTTGCTCCGGACGCGGTCCTCGATCCCCAGGCGTTCCAGCCAACTGGTCGTGGCGGACCGGGCGTCGACCGCGCTCATGCCGTGCAGTCTCCCGAGGTACTCGAGCTGCTCGCCCACGAGCATGGCCGGGTAGAGCCCCCGTTCCTCGGGCATGTACCCGAAGCGGCGCCTTTCGCTCTGACCGACCGGAGCGCCGTCCCACTTGACCGTCCCGGCGTCGAGATCGGTGAGGCCGAACACGGCCCTCATCGTGGTCGTCTTGCCTGCCCCGTTCGGCCCCAGAAATCCCACGACCTGCCCGGCCGGGACGGAAAAGGAGAGATTGTCCAAGGCGGTGATGGTCCCGTAACGACGGCTCAGCTTCTCGAGCTCGAGGAGAGCACCCATGTCCTCACACTAATTGGCTGCGCTCAGGCGGGTTCTGCGCGGTCGTGCCGGCTCCTTGTCGACGGGCAATTGGGCGGGAGCCGGCTCGCCCGGCGCATCCCGCTACTCCGCGCGCACAAGCGCCACTGTGGGCGCGCCGGCCGCGATCCTTGCCGGAACGGCGGCGACGACTTTGGCGAGGACCAGACCCCCCACCGCGACGAGCGCGATCCAGAGGGCGGGAACGCTCGGCACGGGTATCACGTCTATCTCGTGGACAAAGGAGTCCCATAGTAAACGCCCGAGCGCGATGCCCAGTGGGATGCCGACGATCGTCCCGACCAACACCGCCGTGCTCGATTGCCAGGCGATGGAGCCCGCGATCTGGCGACGGGTGAAACCGAGCACTTTCAGCACGGCAAGATCGCGACGCCGTCGCCGCACCGAAGCCGCCAGCGTGAGACCGAGGGCGACGACCGCTCCCAGAGCCAGTCCCAGACCGAGGTAGGCAGGAATTGCTCCCATCGACCGGTAGTTGACGATCTCGGCCGGCCGTAGCAAGAAATGACCCCGCCCGCCGGTTGGTCGTCGTCGGGCAGGGCGTTGACTGCGTTGTTCACCTGCACCAGGGAACCGAAGGCGGCCGAGGGGTTCGACCCCGGTCTGATGCGGACGAGGACGGCGTTGGGTCCGGGGATCGGGTCTTCCTGCACGTTGAGGGCCGCCACCGAGAAGTCGCTCGTCGCGACAAGAGCCCCGCTTCCCATCTCGAGGTCGTCGGGTCCGCCGCTGCCCATCGAGGGCATCGTCGCCGTGCCGACGATCACCAGCCGCTGCCGGCGGTAGCCGTTGTCGAGGGTGACGCTGTCGCCGAGCTTCTTGTGGAGCTCGGCCAAGGTCATGGCCCCGAGAACCACCTGATCCCGGGCGTCGAGCCCGTGTCCCGACAGAATCGGAGGTGCGAAGCGGAGAACCTGGCGGCCTACTGTCACCGCCTGGTCGGCAAGTCTTGTATCACGGCTTTCGTCCTTTGAAAAGCGCCCCGTAGTCCGTCCTTCGAAGTGTGTCCCCGCCCGAAGCATCCACCAATGTGGGCACCACGCCGGGGCGCCACCGCGCTAACACCACTTGACGCTGGGCTTTTTCAGTCCGCGCCCGGGAGTCCCGGAAAACTCCTACTCACGGCCCTGGCTGAGAGTTAGGCTCCCGCATCGGTGGCCGTGATCCGAGTCGTGTTAGCGGAGGACAACGCCCTGTTGCGTGAGGGCGTCTCGCGCCTCATCGAGGCTCAGGCCGACCTCGAACTGGTGGGCAGCGCCTCGGACCTCCCCCAGTTGCTCAAGCTCGTCACCGAACACACACCTGACGTCGTCGTCACAGACATCCGTATGCCGCCGACCGGCACCGACGAAGGCATCCAGGCGGCCGCGTGGCTGCGCGAGCACGCGCCGACCGTGGGCGTCGTGGTCCTCAGCCAGTACACCGCTCCGGCCTACGCACTGGCCCTCTTGCAGGAGGGCTCGGCCGGGCGCGGATACCTCCTCAAAGAGCGCGTCGCGGGTGCCAACGAGCTGGCGCAGGCCATAAGGGCGGTGGCAGGCGGCGGGTCCGTCATCGACCCTCTCGTCGTGGACGAGCTGGTCAAGGCGCGGGCGAGCCGGCGCAAGTCCGATCTCGAATGGCTGACGCCCCGCGAGTCCGAGATCCTCGCCGAGATGGCACAGGGCAAGTCCAACGGGGCGATCGCGGAGTCCCTGGGCGTCTCGGAGCGAGCCGTCGAGAAGCATTCGAACGCCATCTTCTCCAAGCTGGGGCTCTCCGAGGAACGTGACGTCAACCGTCGTGTGAAGGCGGTGCTCGTTTACTTGAGCGCGCAATCGGGAGGCTAGCTACACCGAGGACTCGGGTGGCACCGCCCGGGACCTGCCAGGCCGCCCATGGGAGAATGGACAGTTGATGGATGCCCCCCTCTCCGTCATCGTCGTCGACGATCAGGCCCCCTTCCGACTCGCCGCGCGCGCCGTGCTGCGCCGCACCGAGGGTTTCGAGCTGGTCGGAGAGGCCGCCAACGGGATAGAGGCAATTTCGCTCGCCGACACGCTCCAACCTGACCTCGTCTTGATGGACATAAACATGCCCGAGATGGGCGGCTTGGAGGCGACCCGGCGGATAGTGGCCGGGCACCCCGGCACGATCGTGTTCTTGTGCTCCACCTACGACGTGAACGACCTGCCGGAGGACGCCAGGACAAGCGGTGCCCGGGCCTACATGCACAAAGAGCAGTTCAGCCCGAAGACACTTCGCCGGCTCTGGGAAGAACGCGACTCGGACGGCTTCGCCAGCTGAGCCGGCTCAGCCGAGCGGCACCGAGCCCCTGATCGCCGTGCCGTGGCCGGGCTCGGACTCCCAGCGCACCGACCCGCCTATGGCGCCCAGGCGGTCCGTCATGTTCGTGAACCCGTGCCCGTGCTGGGCCAGGCGCACGTCGAAGCCTGGGCCGTCGTCGGTGACCGCGAAGAGCAGTCCCCCCGACTCCTCCCAGATCCGCAGGGTGACGTGCGCTTGCGGCGCGTGCTTGCCCGCGTTCTGGAGCGCTTCGAGGCAGCAGAAGTAGACCGCTGCCTCGACGTCGCCGGCGTAGCGGCCGATCCCCTCGGTCAACAGCTCGATGTCGAGCGGGCTCCTGTTGACAACCGGGCGTAGCGCCCCGGAAAGCCCGCTGTCGACAAGCAGCGGCGGATAGATCCCATGTGCCAGCTCGCGCAGCTCCTGAATGGTGTCCTGCACGGCGGACCCCAGCTCCTCGAGCATCTCCACGGCGGCCTGCGGGTCCTCCAAGACGACGTCCTTGGCAAGTCGCAGGTTGACTGCCAGGGCCACCAGGTGCTGCTGGGCGCCATCGTGCAGGTTCCGCTCCACACGACGGCGCTCGGCGTCGCCGCTTGCCACGATCCGGGCCCTCGACGCCCGCAACTCGTCGGCCTGACGGCGGAGCTCGTCAAGCGAGGTCTGAAGGGCGGTGTCCAGCTGGGCGTTGTGAAAAGCCAGTCCGACCTGGCGTGCAAGCTCGGTCAGAACACGGTCGTCCTCCTCGTCGAAGGCGACCGCGCCCTCGGCGCGGGCCACCACGATCGTCCCGAGGAGCTCACCGGCATGGCAGATCGGAGCCACCCGGATCGGTCCCGCGGGGCGGCCGTTCAAGAGCGCGGGCATCCAGACCGACGCCCAGGCGTTGCCCGAGACGCCGGCGTGAGTGATCACCGGCCGCTCGCGGGCGGACACGACTATGGAACGCTCGCCGGAGTCCGGGACCGACACGGCGAGCTCGAGGACGTCGCCGGTCCCGGTGTAGATCTCCGCCGAGCGCAACGAGAGCGTCTTGCGAAGGGACTCGGCCAACTGCAAGAGCAGCTCGTCCATGGGAATGGCCCTGGTCAGGCGGCTCCCGAAGGTGCGCACGACCTCGTCTGGGGCTTCACGCGCCCCGTAGACGAAACCGTTCGCCATCCGCGCGAACCGGTCCCGGGCAGGGATGTAGCCGATGGCGGCGATGGCGGCGGCCACGATCGACAAGCCGAGCACCTCGCGGTCGGTCGTCCCCGTCGGCGTCTTGCCGAGGCCGCGGACGACGATCAGGTAGATGGCCGCCACGACGACGGAGAAGCCGAGGATCGACATCAGATTGACGAGCAGCCGGTCGGCATGCGGGGCGAGGCGGGGGCTCGCCGTGCAGAGCAGGCCTACTGCCGCGAGCACCGTGGCACCCGCCGCGGGGACCGCGATCTGGGCCGGCCAGGCCACGAGCAGGTTGAGCGTCACCGCGATGAGGATGACCTCGCTGCCGAGCACACCCCCGAGCGCGATCCACTGCATGCGTTGGCGCCCTTCGGCGGGCGCTTCGAGGTAGCGGGCATGCACCGAGGGAAGCACAGAGCAGACGGCCGCCAGCCACGCGAGCGCTGCGGGCCAAGGGGCGAGCACATGACCGGTGGTGGTCAGCACCACGGCAACGAGCAGGGCCGCCGCGTACCACAGCCCGGCACCGACCTGGCGCGACCTTCGCCCGAGCACGCCGTCCGGCAGGGACAAAAGGCCGTGGACCGAGATGGCCATGGCAGCAAGCGCCGCCACGGTGGCCACGACGTGAGGCGCGCTGTGCACGCGGTCGGCGTGAGTGAGGGCGAGGCGCGACCCTGCCGCGGACACTGCGGCGACAAGTGCACCGAGGCTCACGAGCCAGCCGAGCCGCGGCGTACGGGTGAGGGTCGTGAGCCCCGCGGCTGCTGTGCAGGCGATGCCAATCCCGATGACCACTCCGAGCGCCCGATGACCGGCGAGCGGAGAGGCGACCAGCGAGACGACGACGAGCGCGATCGTGGCAGCGAACGCGACCGCGCCCGGGAACAACAGGCGGCCCTGGGCGCGCACGGCCGGGGGTGCCCCCGCGGCGGCTCCGGCGTCGGCGGCGCCCACGACCGACTCCACCGTCACCTGGGTCCCCGCATGTTCAGAGCTTCCCGATGGCGTTCACGGCCTCGGCCATCATCTTTCCCCCGTCACCGTCACCTTGGAGGATGCGCCCGTCGCGCATGCGGAGCACGGTGTCGGCCGCTGCGGCCACATCGGGGTCGTGGGTGACCAGGATGATCGTCTGGCCCCCCGAATGCAGGCGGCTCAGAAGCTCGATCACTTCCTGGCCGCCGGCTGAGTCGAGGGCGCCTGTCGGCTCGTCGGCCAAAAGGAGCGTGGGCTCGTTGGCAAGCGCTCTGGCAATGGCCAGGCGCTGACGCTGCCCACCGGAGAGCACCCCTGGCATCGCCGAGACCTTGTCGCCTATGCCGAGAAGGTCGAGCAGGTCGCGGGCCCGGGTCTCGGCCGCCTTGCGCTTACGGCCGGCGATGATGGCCGGCAGGGCCACGTTCTCGAGAACGGTCATTCCCTCGAGCAGGTTGAAGAACTGGAAGACGATGCCGATATGGCGCCGCCTCATTCGGGCGAGATCGTCCTCACTGCTCCCGGTCACCTCCTCGCCGGCGACCTTGATGGTCCCCTCGTCGGGCACGTCGAGGCCGGCCACCAGGTTGAGCAGCGTCGACTTGCCGCAGCCCGAAGGCCCCATAAGCGCGAGAAACGTGCCGTGCTCGACGGTGAGGTCCACACCCCTGAGAGCCCTCACAGGAGCGTTCTCGGCCTCGAAGGTCTTGCGCACGCCGTGCACCTCGAGGGCCGGCACCCCCGCGCCCGCCTGGCTCCCCCCACCAAGAGCTGCTGAGTCGGTCATTCTGATCCCCCTTGGATGCTCATCTCGGCCGGCGTTTTTCCGATGGCGGTCAGCCCGTCGCCGCCGGGTGACGACTGGCCCCATGACAAGACCTTGTAGGCCGCGACCGGCGTATCGCGTCCTTTGACCAGCTGCTCTCCGAGGGCGATGGTGGCGACCTCGCAGGTGAGGGCCCGGACCGTCGCCTCCGAGAGCACCGTCTCGCCCGCCGAAGCCAGCTGCTGCAGGCGCTGGGAGAGATTAACGGTGTCGCCCACCAGCGTGTACTCGAGGCGCTCCTCGGACCCGAGCAGGGCAGCAGCGGCCTCACCGGTCGACAGCCCGAGACCGAGCCCGAAAGGAGGAAGGCCCTCTTCGACCCAGCGTTCGTTGATCTCGGCCTGGCCCGCGTGCATGGCCATGGCGGCCGCGACCGCGCGGTCCGCATGGTCGGTCTGGGACACAGGTGCGCCGAAAACGGCCATCACCGCGTCACCGACGAACTGCATCACCGTCCCGCCCTCGCCCAGAATGGCCCTGTTCATGGCGGCACGGTGGGTGTTGAGCTGCCCGGCCAGCTGGCTCGGGTCGGCGTGCTCCGCGATCGTCGAGTACGAACGGATGTCGCTCATGACGACGGTCACTTCCACTCGCTCGGTCTCGCCGATGCGCCGGCCCTCAGACCGCACCTTTTCCGCCAAGCCTCCTGGCAGAAGTCGCGAGAGCGTCTCGCCCTGCTCCTCCCTGTCGACGATCGCCTGGTGCAGGAGCCTCAGGCGCTGGAGCGCTCCCTGGTTGCCGGCGCTCACCCCCTGGGCCAGCTTCAAGAAGACCGCCTCCACGGCGGCGTCCACCTCGCCGGGCGGGAGCCCGCGTGAGGCGGCGATCGCCTTGATCGGCTTGCCCTCGGCAACGAGCGCGAGCAGTGACTCCTCGGACTCGTCGAGCTCGCCGCTCGATGTGACAGGACGCACGAGCGCTTCGACGATGGCCGGGTCGAGCGCCGTCCCACCCGTCGCCACGGCCCGGATGGCGTCGACGAGCTGGTTGCCTTCGGCTATGTGGTCCTTCAACAGGTATCCGTAACCGGCCGAGCCCTCGGCGAGCAGGGAAACCGCGTACTCAGGATCGTCGTACTGCGACAGGATCACGACCCCGGTGCCGGGGTGCCTCTTGCGCACCTCCTTGGCCGCGTCGATGCCTTCGCGATGGAACGATGGCGGCATACGGATGTCACTCACCAACACGTGGGGCTCGGTGGCGGTGGCCCCGGACACGGTCCCGTCGTAGTCGGCTGCGACGCCGACGACCGACAGGTCCGGGTGCCGCTCGATCAGGGCGCGAACCCCCTCACGCACGATGAGGTTGTCGTCTGCGAGAAAGACTCTGATGCTCCTAGCTGGGGTGTCACCGGTCCCGCTCATGTCACTCTAAGTTGTCGCACACTCCGACCCCACGAGAAAGGGGGGAGGCCACCGGGCGAAAGGGGGTGTTAGGACCACCCCCGGCGTCTGGGCAACACCCTTCTAGCTGCTGGGCAACCGGCAGATCATGGCCCTATGCGATACGAAAGCTCCATCACCTCGCTGTCTTGGATCCCCTCCGAAGCCGTGGCGGGCGGTACCCGCCTGCCCTTCGACGCCGGGATGGCCCACTACGACCCGCCGCCACCTGAAGTCCTCGGCGACCTCGACGAGCTCAGGCGAGCCGACCGCTTCCGCTTCGCCAACCGCCTGGAGGCCTGGGTGGAGGTGGACCGCGCAGGCAAGATCACCAATGCCGGCTATTCGGGCGGTGGCCAGATCGGGAGCACCACGGTGCGCATCGGCGGCCTGAGCCACGTCTTCCAGGCGGTCGCTCTCCCCGACATCCAGCGCAAGGTCGAGCGCGGCGACGGCTGGAGGCGGTTCGTCCAGACAGCCGGGGGCCGTACCGGCATGCCCGCACCACGACGCGTCCGCCGGGCACCGTTCGTCCAGTGGCAGGCCCCGTTGGCGTGGACCACGCTCTCGCTCACCTTGTACGCCGACGGCCGGGCCGAGGGGTCGCTCATCGGCGCCAGCAGGTTCCCACGCCATTGGGTCTACGACCACGAGGGCCGTCTCGAGGCCAAGTCGGGTCTCATCGACTTCAAGGACTGGTACCGCAAGTCCTTCGGGACTCACACCCCCTGGGGCGACCAGGATTCCGAGGCTCTGGTCACCGTCGTCGAGTCCGCCCTCGAGCGGTCCTTGTCCGCACAACTGATGCACGGGGCCGCCAAACCTAAGATCAAGAAGGTGAAGTCGGGAACCTACCTGATACGCCAGGGTGACAAGGGCTCAGAGGTGTACCTGGTCCTCGACGGCGTGCTGCGCGTCGAGGTCGAGGGAAAACGCCTGGCTGAGTACGGACCGGGCGCGCTGTTGGGCGAGCGTGCCCATCTCGAAGGCGGAGAGCGCACTTCCTCGATCGTCGCGGTGACCTCGTGCAGGGTGGCATCAGTCCCGGCTGAGGCGCTGGACCGCTCAGCGCTCGAGGAGCTGTCCACCGGGCACCGTCGCGAGCATGCGGGAGCGGGCTGACCCGGGTGCGAGCCCATTTCCTGGGTGTCAGAGGCTCGACCCCCGCGCCGGGTGAAGACTTCGTCCGCTACGGCGGGTACACCTCTTGCGTCGCGATCGCCCGCGACGGCGAGGCGGCGCCCAGCCTCTTGCTGGACGCCGGCACCGGCATCAGACGCGTGGGCACGCTGTTGGGCGGCACGGCCTTCGACGGCACGGTCGTGCTCACTCATCTGCACTGGGATCACGTCCACGGCCTGCCTTTTTTCACCGCCGGGGACCGGGACGACTCCCGCGTGGACTTGTACCTGCCCGAACAGCCCGGGGCTGCGAGCGCTTCTGAGGTGCTCGCCCGGGGGATGTCGCCGCCGCATTTCCCCATCGGCCCCGAGGGCCTCCGCGGCAGGTGGAGCTTCCGGAACCTGGCACCGGGCGTCATCCAACTAGAGGGCTTCACCGTCACGGCCTCGGAGATCCCCCACAAAGGAGGACGCACCTACGGATACCGCGTGAGCGACGGGACCTCGGTGCTCACCTACATGCCGGACCACTGTCCCACCCTTGTCGGCCCCGGTCCCGACGGCTGGGGCGAGTACCACCCCGCCGCACTGGAGCTCGCCGAGGGGGCCGACGCCCTCGTCCACGATGCCCAGCTGATGGCCGACGAGCTCAGCACCGGCGCGTCCTTCGGACACGCCGCGGCCGAGTACGCCGTGGCGCTCGGGCGTCGCGGCGGCGCCCGCCGAGTCGTCCTGTTCCACCACCAGCCCGACCGCACCGACAACGCCCTCGACGAGCTGGAGAAACGCTTCGACGCCGAGACGCAGGTCGTCGTCGCCGCGGAGTCGTTGGTGCTCCAGTTGTGAGGTTGAACGGCACTGGGCGCGCCTGACGCCGTCGTGGTCGGATCCGGCCCCAATGGTCTGGCGGCCGCGCTCGTACTGGCACGCGCCGGACTGGCCGTGGAGGTCTTCGAGGGTGCCTCGGTCGCGGGCGGAGGGTGCCGGACCGAGGAGCTCACCTTGCCGGGCTTCCGTCACGACGTCTGCTCGACTGTCCAGTCCATGGCGCCTTTGTCGCCGTTCTTCGTGGACCTCGGCCTCGAGCGTCTGGGCGTGGAGCTTGTGAGGCCCGAAGTGGCTTTCGCCCACCCGCTCGAGGACGGTCGCGCGGGAGCTGTGTTCGCCAGCCTCGAGGAGACCACAGAGGCCCTCGGCCGAGACGGCGACACCTACGCCCGCTTGTTCGGGCCGCTCGTAGGGGCGGCCGCGACCATCGTCCCGACTGTGCTGGCACCGCTGCGCTCCCCCCCGCGTGACCCGGTTGCGATGGCCCGCTTCGGGCTGGCCGGGCTGGCGTCGGTCGCCCACCTCGTGAGACGGTTCGCGACCGAGGAGGCGAGGGGACTGCTGGCCGGTGTCGGCGCCCACGCCATGCTGCCGCTCGAGACCCCTTTGACCGCCGCCTTCGCCATCTTCCTCACGATCACCGCCCACGCCGCAGGCTGGCCCCTCGTCAAAGGGGGAAGCGCCCGTCTCGTCGACGCCCTCTTGAGCGAGCTTGACGCGAACGGAGGAACCGTCCACACCGGGAGCTCGGTGAGAGACCTCGCCGAGCTGCGAGGCGCCCGGGCGATGCTGTTCGACACCTCCGTTGAAACCCTTGTCGCCGTTGCCGGACCCGAGCTCCCCACCCGTTACCGCAATGCCGCGAACCGCTTCCGCCACGGTCCGGGAGTCTGCAAGGTCGACTGGGCGCTCTCCGGCCCTGTCCCGTGGACGGCACCGGTCTGCCGGCACGCGGGGACGGTGCACCTCGGGGGCAGTTTCGAGGAGGTGGCCGCAAGCGAGGCTGACGTCGCCTCCGGGCGGCACAGCGACCGCCCCTACTGCCTCGTCGTCCAGCCCGGCGTCGCCGACCCGACCCGGGCACCGGCCGGCCAAGAGACGCTCTGGGCCTACTGCCACGTTCCCCGGGGCTCGACGCTCGACATGACAGAGCGCGTCGAAGCCCAGGTGGAACGGTTCGCGCCCGGCTTTCGCGACCTCGTGTTAGCGCGTTCGACGATGACGGCCATGGACCTCGAGGCCCACAACCCCAACTACGTCGGCGGTGACATCAGCGGCGGCGCGGGCACGCTGCGCCAGACCATCTTCCGACCGACGATGCGCTGGAACCCCTACCGCACCGGCGCACCGGGGATCTACCTCTGCTCCGCCTCCACGCCTCCTGGTGGCGGCGTGCACGGCATGTGCGGGGTGGGAGCGGCCCGCGCCGTGCTCGCCGACCTCAAGCGGTCGCGGGCACGATGAGCTGGCGCAATCATGGCTCGGCCCCATTAAGTTCGCGGGGTCCCCATGCACTGAGGAGGCACCGAGATGACAAGCACTGAGCTGTTGAGCGACGGTTTCGGGCGTATCCACGAGATCGTGAAAGAAGTGCTGGCCGATCTCTCGACCGCCGAGTTGACCGCCCGGATCGACCCCGAGGCGAACTCGATCGCCTGGCTCGTGTGGCACCTCACCCGGGTCCAGGACGACCACATCTCCGAGGTCGCCGGAACCGAGCAGGTCTGGACCTCCTCGGGCTTCGCCCAGCGCTTCGCCCTCCCGCTCGAGAGCTCCGACACCGGCTACGGCCATCGCCCCAACCAGGTTGGCTCAGTCACCGCCGATGCGGAGCTGCTCGGCGGGTACTTCCGAGCCGTCCACGCGAACACGCTCCGGTTCGTACAGCACCTGTCCGAGGCCGACTTGGACCGGGTCGTGGACGAGCGATGGGACCCACCGGTCACCCTCGGGGTGAGGCTTGTGAGCGTGATCGCCGACGATCTGCAACACGCCGGGCAGGCCGCCTACATCCGCGGGCTCCTGGAACGGCGCCGCTGAGCGCTGAGGAGGCGCCCGAAGAGCTCGGCGAGCTCCTCCGGGTCATCGACGACGACGTCCGCCACGGGCCTGCGCGCCCGTACCAGCTCGGCCACCTCTCCCCTCGCCGCCAAGAGCGCGGGGTCGCAACCGCCCGGGTCGGCGAGCGCGACATTGCCGCTGCTCGCCATCACCGCCGCGTCGTCGCCTCGGGGGCGGACCACAACCAGGGGCCGTCCCTGTGCCACGGCAAAGCGGGCGGTGTGCATGGTTCCCGACGACGTCTCGCACTGGCAGATGACCACGGCGAGCGAGAGCCCTGACTGAATGCGGTCACGGGCAACGAGATTGCACCGGCTGACCGGGGTCGTCGGGGGGAGCTCGGACACAAGGCCGCCGCCGCGAGCGAGGATGTCTTCGGCGAGGCCCTTGTTGGAGACCGGCGTGGGCACGTCCACACCCGAGCCCAGCACGGCCCACGTGCTGCCACCCGCCTCCAACGCCGTCTCGTGGGCGACCGTGTCGATTCCCCTCGCGAGGCCCGAGACGACACCGAGCCCCGAGGTGACGGCCACTCGGGCGGCCCTTTGCGCCACGTCGCGCCCAAAGCGCGTCGGGTGGCGCGTGCCCACTATGGCCACGGTGCCCTCAGGTGGCGGCACACCTTTTACCCAAAGGATCTCAGGAGGCGAGGGAATGCAAGCCAGCCCGGCCGGGTAGCCGGGCGAGCCGATCCGGATCGCCTCAGCCGGGAGCAACCTGACGGCGGATCGGTGTGATCGTCGAGCCGTTCGGCGCCGGCAGCTCCGAAGGCCCTGCCTCGTCTGTCTGCTTTGCTTGGCCGTCCGGGGCAGGTGGGGTCTCCCCGCCCGGCGCGCCGGCCGTGGAGCCCGTCTCGGCCTCAGGCGACCGCTCGGGGACAGGTCCCGGGGGCGGCGCGGAAAAAGCGCCCAGGGCGGGGGGGGAAAGCGCCGGACGCGCACGGCCCGCCAGGTAGTCCTCCCGGGCGCCGGTGGCTGTCCCGAGCGGGCCGACGAGGGGCGTCGCAGCCTTGAGGCGCAGCTCCATCAAGGACCTGGTCCGTTTCCATTCCTTGCCCTTCAGCAGATTGACAAGCTCGGGCATGCCGTCGAGGAGATGCTCGGCCTCGATGCGGTACTGCCTGGCGACGCCACCCATGGCGAAGACGGCGGCACGCGAGAGCGAGGCACCCTCCTCGGTGAGGGCGATCGCCTCGAGGCGCGAGGAGGCGACGGCGGCATCCTGCATGGAGCCGAGGGCATCTTGCAGCCGCGTCATCTGGCGGATGAAGCCCTTCAATTCACCGTTGTAAAGGCCCGTGGCGAACTCGAGCGAGTAACGGAGCCTCTTGGCGCGGATACGCAGCCGGTGGTAGTCGGCCGCCACCCCCGACCGCTTGGCCCGTCCGGCAGCCTTCCTGGCCGCACTGTGCCTCTCGCAGATCAGTGTCGGCATGGCCGTCACCGCAGGGACGCGGCACGCGACAGAACGTGGCGAGGGACCCTGTGCGAGCATGGCCACGAGTCCGCTCACGAGCCGCTCGTAGCGCCGCGAGTCCAGGGCCTCGAGCAGGGCCCTTCTCGCCAGCACGCGGTGGCCGGCGAGCAGGTCGGCCAGCTCGTCCAGGGCCTCGCGATGATCGCCCGGCATCTCCTCGGTCCAGTCGTCGAAACGGCCGAGCTGGATGTCCAGGTCGCGGACCTCGCCGAGCAGCGCCGCCAGCCAGCCCAGCTCGGCACGCAGGCGCTGAGCCCTGACGGGGAGAACCGTGGCGAACATCTCCATCCCGGCCCGCATCCGCCTCGTCGCCACCCTCATCTGGTGGAGCGACTCGATGTCCTCCCCGAGGCGGGTGCCGGGCACGTGGGCGAGCATCGCCGATGCCTCCCGGCGCAACACCCGGTAGGCGAGCTCGCCGAGAGTCGAGTCCGCAGACACGGCGATCGGCCCGAGATCAGGCAGTCCCGGGATGCTGATCCCGGCCGCCATCAGGCCGGCCTCGAACTTGGAGAGGGTTGCCGGCTGAAGGCCGCACTCGCGTCGCAACCTCTCCACGAACGGTTGCATCGCATCCACCCACGCAGGCCGCACCTCAACCTCGACGCGAGTCAGGCGGAGCCGTCGTCGCTCATGGCCGATCGCGATGACGGTGTCGTCCAACGCGAGCTCACCGATCTTCTCACCGTGGATCGTGAGATCGAAAGGCCGGCGCCGAGTCCGCACTTCGAGCACCTGGTTCAAGTCACGCGCTCCGACGAGGGCGTCCACACGCCACCCGACCTCGCCCGTGCGGTCAAGGCCCAACAGGCCGGACGCGGGCAGAGGTTGGGTCACCTCGAGGCGGCGGCGCAGTCCTTTCGTAGCGGTGGCGAGGTCCTTGAGCGTCGCCTCCAAGCGCCCTGCACGCCTTCTCACGCGAAGGACGTAACCGGCCCGGCCCATCCGCCAGTCCTCGGTGTCCACATAGTCGTCGACAAGCCGCTTGGGTGCGCCCGGGACGATCCCGAGTCCCAGGACCGGCTCGACAAGGGTCGTAAGACCTGTGCGCAAGGCCAGCCAGCGTTCGACCGGCCGCAGGTCGAGGGCGTCGAGCTGCCACTCGACCTCGATGTCCGTTCGAGACTCCCCTGGTGCGGACATGGGATACAAGCTAGCCGCATAGGACGAGATTCCTTCAGGGCGCCATCGGTTACCGTCGGGCCTATGAGCGAGCCACCGCCTGGCGGGCCCGCCGGCCCCGATGTCGTGCACGCCGCGGGAGGGATCGTCCTTCGCGCCGGCGACTCGGGCGGTTGGGAGGTCGCCGTCGTGCACCGCCCCGAGCACCTCGACTGGTCGCTGCCCAAGGGCAAGCTCGAGCTCGACGAGACCGCCACCGAGTGCGCTCTCAGGGAGGTGCGCGAGGAAACGGGCTTCAGCTGCCACCTCGGCAGGTTCGTCGGCCAGGTCGAGTACGCCGATCGCCGGGGCCGCCTGAAGGTCGTCTCCTACTGGCTCATGCAGCCTGTCGCGGGTGCTTTCGAGCCCACCGCAGAAGTTGACGAGCTCCGCTGGCCGTTGCTCGCAGACGCCCCAGCCCTGCTCAGCTACTCGCACGACCGGGACCTGCTCGCGTCCGTCGGCACTCTTTGACGATCAACCAGTGGCCAGCGAGCCGGCCGGGCCGGTCTCAGGCCAAAGCGTGCAAGAGGCCGACGCCCGCGCCTGCGAGAACGAGCCAAGTCGCGTTCACCCGCCACCGCAGGATCAGTCCCAGACTGCACAATCCGGTGAGCACAGTGACCCAGTCGACCAGGCTTGCTCGGCCGAGTTGCACGCTGACGCCGGTCATGAGGGCCACGGCGGCGACATTGACCCCGTCGAGAGCCGACGCGCTCCACACCGAGCGCCTCGCGCGTCCCAAAAAGGGCATGAGGGCGGCGACGAGCACGAACGACGGCAGGAAGATGGCCAGAGTGGCGAGCAAGGCACCGGGCAGGCCACCGACCAGATAGCCGATCGAGGTCGCCGTCGTGAACACCGGCCCCGGGGTCACCTGCCCGATGGCCACTGTCGCCAGCAGCTGCGACTGTGTCAGCCAATGGTTGCCGAGAACGAGATCGCCGTGGAGATACGAGACGAGCACGTAGCCGGACCCGAAGACGATGGCGCCGAGCTTCAAGAACTCGAGGAACACCGCCACG
>Ga0181532_10001404_pt1 | contig 23410 bp, 20 predicted proteins | sample PEATcosm2014_Bin_33_FD_119768 | JGI IMG/M metagenome (GOLD analysis project Ga0181532, IMG submission 119768) | Peatland microbial communities from MTU Mesocosm Facility, Houghton, MI, USA - PEATcosm2014_Bin11_30_metaG | ecosystem: Environmental > Terrestrial > Soil > Wetlands > Peat | place... | reverse complement strand
GATCTCGGTGAGAATGAGTTCGGCGGTCAGACGGCGCTTGGTCAGGTGGGCAGCGATTCTCTGCTTTACCCTTTTCGCCGGGACTTTCGGATCGAGGAACACCAGCACCGACGGGCCAGCCCCGCTGAGCGCGGCGCCGAGAATGCCGGACTCTCCAGTGAGTTCCTTGAGCGCAGGAAGCAGCGGGCAGAGCGGCGCGCGATAAGGCTGGTGGATGCGGTCTTCGAGCGCCGATGGGAGCAGGTCAGGACGCTCTTGCGTGAACGCCGCAAACAGCAGCATCGAGTTCTGAATGTTGGTGCCGGCGTCGGCGCGCGAGTACTGAAATGGCAGCACCCGGCGGGCCTGCTCGGTCGAGAGCGGCGCATCGGGGACAGCCAGCAGCAGCGGCCACTTCCCTTTCGGCTTAACTTCGACCACCTGCGCTTGCACCTGATTGGCCATTCGAGCCACAGCGAGTGCACCCATCCAGCAAGCGGAGGCGTTGTCGGGATGGTGCTCGCGCATGGAAGCCTCGCCGACGATGCGGTCATTTTTCCAGCGCAGATGTCCGAAATGCACCGCTAGCGCGATCCCAGCCAGGCGGGCAGCCGCGGACGATCCGCAACCTCGGCCGATGGGAATCTCGTTTTGGATGTGGATGCGCAGGGGCGCGATCTTGCGGTTCTCCGATTCGAGCACCTCGCAATAGGTAGTGACGATAAGGTGGTTCTCCATTCGGGCGCAGATCTGGGCGTCGCGGCCTTCGGCAGTCACGAAGAAATCGGGCGCGCGCTCGGCGCGCAAGCGAAGATGGAAATCCAGGGCAAGGGCGGCGGCGTCAAAAGCGGGGCCCAGATTGGCCGAGGTCGCCGGAAGCGCCAGGCGCAGCGAGCGATCCTGAGATGTGGGACGTGAAGGCATTGTTTAGCTAGCAAACTCCCCGGCGGCCAAAACTGGCTGAAACAGTAGAAATGGAAGGCTTTAGCCCAGTCCGGCCTGCGTAGAATCCCCAACCACCGGCACTGACAATTGAACTGTGTTTTATACACGAGTTTGCGGCGAACTGCTACGAATTTCTCTCGGCCGCGTCGAGGGCAGAAATGACGGCCCCTAGATTGGCGTCGAGCACGACCGGGGCGCGCTGCAGAGATCTCGAATGGGCAGCCTCGGCTTCCCCAGGAGTTCCGGTGAACAAATCGCCGCGATGGAACTCGATGGTGAAATCGGGATCTTTGAGCAGATGCCCGGTCAGGATCAGAACCACGGACTCGCCCGCTTTGACGAATCCGCGGCCGCGCAGCTTCTTGAGTCCAGCCAGCGTAACCGCGGACGCCGGTTCGCACCCGATGCCATCGGCGCCGATTTCGGCTTTGGCAATCGCGATTTCGACTTCTGTGACCTGTTCGACTTCGCCGCCAGTCGCCTGGAGAACGCGCAGCGCCTTCTTCCACGATGCGGGATTGCCGATGCGTATCGCGGTCGCGAGCGTGTCGGCAGTCATCGGTTCGAGTTTCTTCCCGCCGAACTCGTGCACGCAGCGGTAGAAAGGATTCGCGCCCTGCGCCTGGATGATCGACAACTTCGGCAGGCGCGAGATCAGCTTGAGCTCGAGCATTTCGACGAGCGCTTTGCCGATCGCCGAACTGTTTCCCAGATTGCCTCCGGGAACGATGATGTGGTCCGGCGGCTCCCACGAGAGTTGTTCCATAAGTTCGATGGCGGCGGTTTTCTGGCCTTCGATGCGAAACGGATTCACCGAATTCAGCAGGTAGACCGGTTTCTGGCGAACGAGCTCGTTGAGGATGCGGACGCATCCGTCGAAATCGGTGCGCAGCTGGCACGTGAGGGCCCCGTAGTCGAGTGCTTGCGAGAGCTTGCCCCAGGATATTTTGCCATCCGGGATCAGCACCAGGCTGTGCATGTTGCCGCGCGCGGCATAAGCGGCCATCGAGGCTGAAGTGTTGCCGGTGGAGGCGCAGGCAACCCAACTGAATCCGCCCTGATGCGCGGACGAGGCGGCGAAGGTCATGCCTGTGTCTTTGAACGATGCAGTCGGGTTCATGCCCTGATGCTTGGCGCGGAGATTCTCAACGCCGGTCGCGCGAGCGCACCGTGGCAGATGGTAGAGCGGCGTGTTTCCTTCGCGCAACGTAATGGCGTGCTCTTCGGGAATGTGCGGAAGCAGCTCGCGAAAGCGCCAGACTCCGCTTTGGTCAAGTGCATCGCGTGAGGTGCGGCGGCTGAGCCAGAGCGACTTTAGCGCAGAAGGGTCCGTGTGGTGATGGGACGGAGCCTGCCCTGAGCGGAGCCGAAGGGCCCCGTCCAGCGGGTCGAGCGTCCATTCAGGAAAAAAGAATTCCAGCAGGTCGCCGCAAGCGGCGCAACGGAAGTCCCGGCCGGCGGAATCGGGAGTGGTGCCGCAGGAAATGCAGCGGAGTTTCGCAGTAGTTTCCGTGTTTTGAGCGATTGACACTTCGCCTTATCACCAGTCAAGCCCGTGAAGATAGGTACATCATACGGGCTAATCGGAGAGACGGCAGAGTACGAAGGTTTTTTCCGATTTGTTTTGCGGATTTCTCCGCGATCTCGGCGTACTCTGCGGTTAGATCTTTTCACCGCAAATACGAGTCGGTCTTATTAATCCAGTCGGCGCGCGGCGGGTTGAAGATGTCGAGATCGACGGTATCCGCGAGCGCCTCGGCCCAGTGTGGCATGTTGGGCGGAATGGTCAAGACCTCGCCCGCATTGACCACAATCTCTTTGCCATCGATCCCAAACTTCAGTACGCCTTCCAGGATGTAAGTGATCTGTTCGTTGTGGTGGCTGTGTTCGGGCACGATGCATCCCTTCTTGAGCAGCACGCGAGCCAGCATCACGTTCTGCCCGACGACGAAGTGGCGGCCAAGCAAAGGGTTCAGGGCCTCGACTTCGACGGAACTCCAAGGGATGTGGCGCAACTCGGCCTTCGTCGGCTTGCCTTTCTGGACCGTGGCTTTCAGTGCGACCTTACTCGCTGGGCGCGCCGTTTTCGCTGCTTTTGTTTTCGTGGCCGCGGACGTTTTCCGGCCTGGCCTCGTTTGGGCAATCGTTTTGCGCTTGTTCTTTTTCATGAAATTGACCTAATGGAGGATATTACAAACTTCAAGCCGCGTCTCGCTTGCCGCGGCTGGGCGGCGCAGGTAATCTTAGGAGATTCTAGCGTTATTTAAGGAGAACATGGCCGCCGCTCGTTACATATGGATCGACGATTCTTTGAGGCCCGCCAGTGAAGGTGTGGTCCCGTTTCTGAGTGCCGGAATGCAGTTCGGCTTCAGCGTGTTCGAGGGGATCCGTTGCTACTCGACCGATAAGGGCCCGGCCGTGTTCCGTATGAATGAACATGTGGAACGCCTGATCGATTCCGCCCATATCGTTGGCTTTCGCGAACTCCCGGTCACGGCCGAGCGGGTGAAGACTGCCATCAACCAGACGATCGCGGCCAACGAGTATTCGGCTTGTTACATCCGTCCCATGATTTATCTGGACGGCGCTATGATGATGACGGTCGAGAGCGGCCAGCCGCGCTTCGTGGTCGCGGTGTGGGAGTGGAAGAATTTTCTGGGGGCCGAAGCGAAAGAACGTGGCATCCGCGCCAATATTGCGTCGTTCACCCGGCTGCATCCGAATATCATGATGACCAAGGCCAAGGTCTCTGGAAATTACGTGAGTTCGATTCTGGCCAAAACAGAGTCGCACCGCGCCGGCTTCGATGAGGCGATTATGCTGGGGCCCGATGGCTACGTGGCGGAGTGCACCGGCGAAAATCTTTTCATCGTTCGCAACAATGGGAGCGACAAAATCATATCTACGACGCCGCGCGCGGGGATTCTGGAAGGTATTACTCGCGACAGCCTGATCACTCTGGCTCGGGATTTGGGCTACTCCGTGGTCGAGGAGCCCATCTCACGCGATCAGCTTTATATTGCCGACGAAGTTTTTGTTTGCGGCACGGCGGCGGAAGTTGTTGCGCTGCGCGAGATTGATTTTCGCGTCATTGGAGAAGGCAAGACGGGTCCTGTAACGCGCGCCCTGCAACAGGAGTTTGACAAACTGGTGAGCGGTCGCCACGCTCGCTCGGCGCAGTGGCTGGCGCAAGTGCCGGTGCCGAATGCAGCGCCGGTACGAAGTTAGCGAGTAGTTCTCAGTCGAACCCGCTTAGACTTTCTCTCAGAACTGCGATCACTGCCGGGAGAATAAGAATGAAGAAGCATCAATTTCGTCAGGAAACCGAGGCAGTACGCGGCGGCACCGACATCTCCAAGAAAAATGGTCCGCTCTCCACGCCGATCTATCAAACTTCGACCTTCGAAGTCACCGACATGCAGGAGCAGTTGCGCGTCACTCCGACCGACAGCTTCTACACGCGCTACGGTAATCCCACACATACGGTCGCCGAGAACGCCATCGCCGAACTGGAAGGCACAGATGCGGCGTTGCTTTTCTCTTCGGGCATGGCCGCAATTACGACTTCGATACTCTCGCTGGTAAAGGCGGGCGACCACATCGTGGCGCAGCGCGATATTTACGGCGGTGCGATCAAGTTCTTGTCGCAATGGCTGCCCAAACTGGGGATCGAAACCACGTTCGTCGACACCAACAACATCGAGCAGCACGAGCGTGCGATCCGACCCAACACAAAGATCCTGCACATCGAGTCGCCGACCAATCCAAACGTGCGCGTCGTCGATCTGGAGAAGATTGCGGCGCTGGCGCGCAAGCACGGCCTCATCACCACGATTGATTCGACCTTTGCCACGCCCATCAATTGCCGTCCGGCGGAATGGGGCATTGATATCGTGCTGCATTCGGGGACAAAATATTTTGGCGGACATTCCGACCTGATCTGTGGCGTCGCAACCGGACGACGCGATTTGATCGAGCAGATCCATCACACGCGCACCACACTTGGCTGCTGCATGGATCCGCACGCGGCTTTTCTGCTGCTGCGCGGGATCAAAACGCTGGCCGTTCGGGTCGAGCGCCAGAACCAAAGCGCGTTACGGATTGCCGAGTTTCTGAGCCAGCATCCCAAAGTGACGCGTGTGCACTATCCACTGCTGAAGGAACATCCGGACTACGCGATCGCGAAGAAGCAAATGGCGGGCGCGGGCGGAGTGCTGAGCTTCGAGGTGGAAGGCAGCGGGGCCGACGCGTGCCGCGTAGCCGAGGCGCTGAATCTTTTTACCCTGGCGCCGAGCCTCGGTGGAGTGGATTCGCTGGTAACCATCCCAGTGCTGACCTCGCACGCCATGATCGCTCCGGAGCTGCGGAAAAAGATGGGCGTGACCGAGCAAATGATCCGCCTGTCCGTGGGGGTTGAACATGTCGAGGACCTGATCGCCGATCTGGAGAAGGGCCTGGCCGTTCTGAGTCGCGCGCGAAAAGAGGCGGTGGTAGCGGATTAAGCGACTGCGCCAGCGAAATTAGCGCACTGCCTGCACGCACTCCAGAATTTCGGCTTCGCTCAAGGTGTGGTCGCTCGACTTGGCACACTTGTAGATGCGCTCGACCACCTCGTCGTTCACCGGGAGTCCGCGGTGCTCCAGCCAGAAAAGAACGTTCGATTTCCCGCTCATGGGGCCGATGTCGATGATCTGGTCCAGCCCGAAGTAGTGCGAGGGCACTCCGGAATACACGGTGTTCGCGAGTTCAATATCCTTTTTCTTATACGCTTTGATGACAGCCGCGGCGTGAACGCCGGTGGCAGTACGGAACGCGTCTTCTCCAACGACAGGATAGTTCGCCGGAATAGGAACGCCGGTCGCGGCCGAGACGGCCTCACAGTATCGCTTGAGTTTGGTCAGATCCTGCCGATCCCACGGCGCAATGCCCATGAGCTTCAGGTTGACCAGCATCTGATCCATCTGCGTGTTGCCCACACGTTCCCCGATGCCGAGCGCGGTCGCATGCACACAATCCGCTCCCGCCACTAAGGCAGCCATCGAGTTCGCGATTGCCAGTCCCCGGTCGCAGTGCCCGTGCCAGTCGACGCGAATTTTTCTACCGGAAGGTTTGACCACTTCTTCCAGCACAAATTTGACCAGCGCAACCGTGCCCATAGGCGTGGCGTGTCCGGCTGTGTCGCACAGCACCAGAGCATGCGCGCCGAAGTTGATGGCTGCTGTGTTGAGCTGCTTGACGGTTTCCGGATCGCAGCGAGTCGTGTCCTCGGTGACGTACATGACTTCGAGGCCGAGTGAGACCGCGTATTTGACGGCCTTTTCGGTGGTATGAAGAAGAAAGTCGCCGTTCCAGCCCTCGGTGTAACGGCGAATTGGACTAGTTCCAAGGAATGCAGCAACTTCGATGGGGAGGCCGGTTTTCTGCACGATCTCGGCAATGGGGCGAATGTCGTTCTCGACGGTGCGGGCGGCGCAGTACGCCGTGATCATCATTTTGTGCGCGACGATCTCGCGCGCCAGCGCCGTGACGTGCTCGACCGCCCGCGGACCCGCGCCGGGGAGCCCAAGGTCGACCGTGTTAATGCCGAGCGCCTCCATCAGGTGGAGAATTTCGATCTTCTGCTCAATGGAAGGATCGCGGACGGAAGGCGATTGCAGTCCGTCGCGCAGCGTTTCATCGGTCAGGCGCACCGGTCCCGGCGGATGCAGCGACTTCGGATACAGAAGGTTCCAGTCGTATATCAGCTCAGAAATGTTCACGGGTCAGTGCCGGCACCCCTCCGGCCGAATACTCCCATCGCGCCCCACCCAAACCCCAAAAGTGACGCTACGCCTTTTTCCCGTCCGTGGGCTTCTCTTCCTTGGGAGGAACCGTAAGTCCGAACACCGACAGCTGGCCTTTTCCCGCGACGTTCATCCCGCGCGGATCTTCGGGACTGGGCAGGTAGAGCGTCTGGCAAAATTCACAACGATAGACTTCGGCGTCCGCTCCCCAGGCTTTCTGCACGCAGCCGCACTCCCGTTCGAGCACGTCGGCGGCATAGAACCAGCGTTTCAAGTGTCCGCCGCAGAACTTGCCCTTTTCGTTTTTCTCGTTGCAGGCACGCTGGCCCGGTTTCTTGATCTTGACTTTGTGGTTAGGAAGCTGCGGCATCGTGCTCGTGACGGTGGTTGTCGTTTCCCCGGAAGCCATTGAGTCTCCTGCGCGCCTTGAGAGGCCGCTCTATGGTATTTTACTCAGCCCCAGCCTTCCGACCAAGAACGGCCGAGGACGCCTCTCAACTACCCGTCCCTCGCAATGGAGCGCAACCACGAAGTAAACTCGCGCATCGGCCGGCTAACGAGATGCCGCCGGGCCCGAATATAGCCGATCCGCCGATAGCTTTTGGTATGCAAACGGACGAGCGTACAGCCCGCCGCATTTGACGACGCCATCTCCGGCACCACGCTCAGCCCGAATCCCGAGCGCACCAGTTCGAAGATGCTTTCCATCTGGTCGGTTTCGAATACCGATCGGAGCTCCGCCTTCGCGCGGGTGCAGGCGGTCAGCACGTCGTCGCGCAGACAATGCCCTTCTCTTAAGAGCAACAGGCGCTCGTTACGCAGGTCCTGCAGATTGACCAAGGGATGCCCCCGCAATCGATGTTTGCGCGGAACCACGAGCAGCAACTCTTCACGAAACAGCTGGCTGCATACGATATCCGCCTTCGGCACCGGCAAGCTGACTACCGCCAGATCGATCTCTCCTGCCTGCAGGGCCTCTATCAGTTGCGACGTGGTTTCCTCTCGGAATTGCGGATTGACGCGCGGAAATCGACGGAGGAAGTCACCGATTCTGCGGGCAATGAAGTAGGGCATGATCGTCGGAATCACGCCGACGCGCAAGCTGTCATACCCCTCGTTCAAGGCAGCGATGCGGCTCTCCGCCTCGGCCACTTGCTGCAAGATTCCGAGCGCCATCTGGTGCAGTCCCTCGCCCGAAGAGGTCAGCCGGACGGATCGTCCCAGACGCTCGAACAAGGTCGTCCCCAGATCTTTTTCGAGCCGTTTGATCTGTTGTGACAGAGAAGGCTGCGCAATACCGAGTTGTTCCGCTGCCCGGGTAAAGCTGCCGGCGCGAACAATAGCACAGAAATAGCGAAGCTGGTGGATCTCCATGGTCTTCGAGTCTTGGTCAGCGCGCTATGGGCAACGTCAGGTCCATAGGTTTATCCTATTTCACGAATTCATTATCCCATCTATCGCCTATGAGTGAAACAGCGTAAGGTTGGGTTGACCTTAAAATTCACCTTCATTCAAGGAGTGTGACCCATGCCAGGAGAAGAGAAACAGCTCACCACCGCCGTCGGCCGTCCGGTGGGAGACAACCAAAACTCGCTTACCGTTGGGCCGCGTGGCCCGGTGGTGTTCGAAGATTATCTGCTTTTCGAAAAGATGGCCATGTTCAATCGCGAGCGCATACCCGAACGGATTGTGCACGCGAAGGGCTCGGGTGCCTATGGCCATTTCACCTGCACGAATCCCAACATGGCCAAGTACACCACCGCCAAGCTCTTCAACAAGGTTGGAAAACAGACGCCGACATTCCTTCGCTTCTCGACCGTCGGTGGCGAGAAGGGGTCGGCCGACACCGAGCGCGATCCCCGCGGCTTCGCCCTCAAGTTCTACACCGAAGAAGGCAACTGGGATATGGTCGGCAACAACACTCCCGTCTTCTTCATCCGCGATCCGCTGAAGTTCGACGATTTCATTCACACCCAGAAGCGCGACCCGCAAACCAACCTCAAATCGCCGACCATGATGTGGGATTTCTGGTCGCTATCGCCAGAATCTCTGCATCAGGTCACGATTCTGTTTTCCGATCGCGGCACGCCCGATGGCTACCGGCACATGAACGGCTACAGCAGCCACACCTTCAGCCTGATTAACAGCAAGGATGAACTCTTCTACGTGAAGTGGCATTTCAAGACCAAGCAGGGCATCAAGAACTTCTTCGCCGAAGACGCGGAGACCATGAAGGGCAAGGATCCCGACTACGCCCAGCGCGATCTCTTCAACGCCATCGCCAAGGGAGACTTCCCCAAGTGGCGTGTATGCATCCAGATCATGCCGGAGAAGCAAGCAGAGACCTACCACATCCATCCTTTCGACCTGACCAAAGTCTGGCCGCACGGGGACTATCCGCTGGTCGAAGTTGGCGAACTGGTTCTCGATCGTAATCCCGAGAACTATTTTTCCGAAGTGGAGCAGGCCGCGTTCGAGCCCAAGAACATCGTGCAGGGCATGGGATATTCACCCGATAAGATGCTGCAGGCGCGCTTGATCTCATACCCGGATGCGCATCGTTACCGGCTGGGCGTGAACTACGAAGCTCTTCCGGTCAATAAGCCGCAGTGTCCGGTGATGCACTATCACCGCGACGGCGCCATGAGGTTCGATGGAAACTTCGGGTCCGCGCCCAACTACGAGCCGAACAGCTTCCACGGACCCACCGAGAATCCCGAGTATCGTGAGCGTCCGCGGACGATCACGGGATCCATCGATCGCCACGATCATCACCTGGGCAATGACGACTACACCCAGCCTGGAAATCTCTTCCGCCTAATGAAGCCGGATGCGCAGAAGCGATTGATCGCGAACATCGTCGGGAGCCTGAAGTCGGTGCCCAAGTACATTCAGGAAAAACAGATTGGGCACTTCCTGAAAGCGGACCCGACCTACGGCCGCGGTGTCGCTGAAGGGCTAGGCATCAATGTGGAACATCTAGTCCCGCAAGAGCCCGTGCTGGTTGGAGAGTAACATCGCCAAGACGGACCACAAACCGCCAGCCCCGGAGTCGCCCTCCGAGGCTGGCTTCTTTTTGAAGGCACCGCAAGTTGCGGTCGATCGCCGACCCACCTGGCATCGACATCCATTACCGGTTGAGTGCACAATAGCTGGCGGCAATTGAGGCGCGAATCTAGAGACACCGAATTTGGGGAGACGCGAATGTGCGACCAGGATAAAGATCGTGAATTGGGTATGGGGCGCGAGATCACCCGTCGCGATTTCCTGAATGGAGTAAGCATCGCGGTTGGATCGTCCCTGATTGCGGCAAATTCCACCTGGCTGGAAGCCTTTGGCGTGCCACAGTCCCCGTCCGCTCCGGAGAAAGATCCCAATTACTACCCCCCAGCCAAAACCGGCCTTCGCGGCAGTCACGACGGTTCCTGGGAAGTAGCGCACGATCTGCGCGATGGCAAGGACAAAGACTGGGCCGGACCCGTCGACGATGGTGAGTCGTATGATCTGGTCGTAGTCGGTGGAGGTCTAAGCGGTCTAGCGGCGGCCTATTTCTACCGCAAGTTTGCTGGACAGCAGTCCAAGATTCTCATCCTCGACAACCACGATGATTTCGGCGGACATGCCAAGCGAAATGAATTTCAGGCTGGGAAGCGATTGCTGCTCGGGTACGGTGGAACCCAATCCATCGAAGCACCCGGCAACTACAGCAAGGTGTCGAGCGGGCTTCTGAAGGAACTGGGTATCGATGTGCGCCGCTTCTTCAAGTACTACGACCAAAAATTGTTCGACTCGATGCGTCTGAAAGAAGCCGTCTTCTTTGATAAGGAAACATTTGGCACCGACCGACTGGTGCCCCAGAAAGGCCTGCACTATTTCGGCCTCAACTTCACATTGGAGAACGTTTCGCAGATTCCAATCGCGGAAACCGCCCGCAAGGATCTCCTGCGCCTGCAGCACGCCAGCGTCGATTACATGCCTGACCTTACCCCCGAGCAGAAAAGGGTCAAGCTGATCAAGACCAGCTACAAGGACTTCTTGCTGCAATACGTCAAGGTCCACCCCGACGTGGTGAAAGTGTTCCAAACCTCCACCCACGATTTATATTGTGTCGGAATTGATGCCGTTTCGGCGCGTGACTGCGCCAGGGAGGGGTTCCCCGGCTTCAAGGGAATGCGCCTCCCTAAGAGTCATGAAGAAAATGCTGAACTGGACGAGCCTTACATTTTTCATTTTCCGGACGGCAACGCCTCCATCGCGAGAATGCTGGTGCGATCCCTGATACCTGGCGCTCTGCCCGGTCACTCCATGGAGGACATCGTCACCGCCCGCGCGAATTACGCTCGCCTGGACGATGCATCTTCCCCGGTTCGCATCCGCCTGAACAGCACCGCCGTGAAGGTCAAGCACATTGGAGACCCAGCGCGTGCAAAAGAAATCGAAGTCGCCTACGTTCGCGGTGGACAGGCTCGCCGGATCCGTGGCGCGAACTGCATACTGGCCTGTTACAACATGGTCATTCCCTACCTGTGTCCGGAGATGCCGGACAAACAAAGAGAAGCCTTGACGTACGGGGTGAAGCTTCCTCTGGTCTACACCAACGTGCAAATCAGGAACTGGAGGGCGTTTCAGAAACTCGGCATTAGCGCGATCTACGCTCCGGCAGCATACTTCAGCAACGTTACATTGGACTTCCCGGTCTCCATCGGCGACTACCACTTCCCCAGTTCGCCGGATGAATCCTGCCTGCTTCACCTTCTGCGTACGCCGTGCGAGCCGGGCCTCGATTGTAAGGACCAGTACCGCGCAGGACGGTTCGAACTCATCAACACGAAATTCGAAACTTTCGAGCGTAATGTGCGAGATCAACTTGGTCGCGCACTCTCAGGCGGCGGCTTCGACCCGGCTCGTGACATTCAAGCAATTACCGTCAACCGCTGGCCTCACGGATATACATACGAATACAACGAGTTGTTCGAGCCTCTCGACCGGCCGGTGTCTGAACGTCCGTGTGTGATTGGCCGGCAGCCCTTCGGGAGAATTAAGATCGCAAACTCGGACGCTGACGGTCATGCCTACACTAATACCGCCATCGATCAGGGCTATCGCTCGGTGGGCGAGATTGTAGGAACCGAGATTGTAGGAACAAAGATCGTAGGAACGGCGAGCTAGCTCCTAGTCAAATTCCTTGCGCGGAGCTGCCTGATCCGCACCGACGCGTCCCGCCGCAATTTCGGCCACGAAATAGTTTTCGCCCTTCATCGGGACACCCGCCATCCGCCGCAGCATTGCGATCTGGCCCACGTGCGTGAGCGCGTCGGCGATTGGACCCTGAAACAATTTTTCCATGGGCACTTGCAGCGACTTTTCCGACGCCAAATAGTCATCGAACTTTTTCAAGGCGGCGAAGAAGCGCTCGCATTCTTTTTCCCAAGCCAGGGGCAACGAATCCTTCCACTCGCGGCGGCCTTCGGCCATGGCGAGGCCCCAGTCCATGAGGTCGCCGATGTGCGCAAGAATCTTTGCCGGCGTGCGCGAAGTTTCAGCCGAGCCATAATCGGCAAAGTTCGGGCCAGCGTTGCGAATAGCTTTCGCTCCGCGATAGGCAAGGGTCGCAATCGTGTGGCGCAGGAATGGGCGGGAATCGGCCATGAATTAGTCCACTTTCTCGTCAGTTCGATTTTTTTTACAGCCCTGCCATCCCGAGCAAAGTGAGGGATGAGAACCATTTTAGAGTTTTTTCCGCCACAGCGCTCCGGCCGCGCCAATGCCAGCTTTTAGTTTCTCTCGCAGCGGGCGCACGTACAACAGGTCGAGGAAGCTTTCCATCTCGCCTGCGAGCCCACCACTGTAGCCGAACCACCAGATCTTTTTCCTGCGTGAAACAATGTCGCTATCGAGATATTTCTCGCGCACCATTTCATCCAGACCCCAACGTCCATGCATGCGCCCAATGCCACTTGCCTTCATGCCGCCGTGCGGAGCTTCGCTGATGCTGAAGCACGACACGGCGTCGTTCATCATCACTGTGCCGACGTCGATCTGTCGAGCCAGACGCTCGCCGCGGGCACGATCGCGGGTCCAAACGCTGGCGGCCAGTCCGTATTCGGAATCGTTGGCCAGGCACACGGCCTCGGCATCATCGGCGAAAGGCGCAATCGGCAAGACCGGGCCGAAAGTCTCTTCCTGCATCACGCGCATGCTGTGATCGACATCGGCTAGCACCGTGGGCGCAAAAAACGTTGGCCCGAGTTCGCGTAACCGCGTGCCTCCTGCCAGCACGCGGGCGCCGCGCTGCCTCGCATCCTCGACCTGCGACTCCACCACCCGTACTTGCCGCTCGTGGATCATGGGGCCAACTTCAACGTCAGGATCCATGCCATTACCGACGCGCAGTTTGCGCGTCTTCTCGCTGCACGCGTCCAAGAAAGCAGGATACAAACTCTGATGCACGTAGCAGCGTTCAACCGACAGGCAGGTCTGCCCGGCGTTCACGAATGCCCCCCAGACAGCCCCGCTTGATGCCACATCGATGTCGGCGTCCTCGAGCACCAGCATGGGATCCTTGCCACCCAATTCCAGCACCACGGGAAGCAGGCGTTCGGCCGCGATCTGCGCGATTCGCCGGCCGGTGCCGACGCTTCCAGTGAAGACCAGCTTGTCGATCTCGCTTCCGACCAGCGCGGCCCCAGTCGCGCCTTCGCCGGGCAGCACCTGGAAAATGTCGTCGGGAACGCCAGCCTCGTGCAGCAGCTTCTGCAGTTCGAGCGCAATCAGCGGCGTCAACTCAGAGGGCTTGAGTACCACGGCATTTCCCGCAACCAGAGCCGCGAGGGTCTCCGTCGCCGGAATCGAGAAAGGATAGTTCCAGGGCGAGATGATTCCGACGACGCCATAAGGCTCATGCACAATGCGCCCCGACTTGGTTTTCATCACGGGATTTCCGTGGGGCAGCTTTTCCTCGCGCAGGATCGCGAATGCGTTGTCGATCAGGAATCGCGCCGCATCGAGCACGACCAGGACTTCGGTGAGCAACGCTTCGACCTGGGGCTTGCCGGCTTCTTGCGTAATGCGCCGCGCTACATCAGTCTTATGCGCCAGAAGAATCTGCTGGAATCGGCGCAATACTCGGATGCGATTGCGGATGCCCCAGGCGCTCCAGTCCGGCTGTGCAGCACGCGCGCGGGCCACGGCTGCGCGCACTTCGGTCGGACCGGCGCTGTCCAGTTCACCCAGAACTTCGCCCGTCGCCGGGTTCACCGACGCGATGCGGGAAACGGCGAATTCGACCTCGGTGGCCATCTGCGAAGAAGTGTACCGGGGACGGAACCAACGCGCCAGAGTTTCCGTCTTCCTCGGCGGGTCAGTATTCCACCCCGACAAGATAAAGCCCCCTGGCAGGCGCGGTCGGCCCGGCCGCCGTGCGCTCTCGCGCCTCAAGGATGCGATACAAATCTTCCAGGGTCACCGTGCCTTTTCCCATTAGCAGGAAAGTGCCGACCAGGTTCCGCACCATGTGATGAAGAAATCCGCTGCCGCGAACGGTATAGATTAGTTCCTCGTCTTCGCGCGTCCAACTGGAAGAGTAAATCGTCCGAACATTTGTCGTCTTAATGTTTTCGGCAGCCGCCATCCGTTCCACGCGTTCCGGATCGACGGCAGCGAACGACGTAAAATCGTGCTCGCCTACGACCGCACCGGCAGCCGCCAACAGCACCGATTCCTCGAGAGGATAAGGATAATGCCAGACATAGCGCGCCAGAAATGGCGGACAAACCGCTCCGCGGTAAATGCGGTAGCGATAAGTCTTGGCGCGCGCTGACTTGCGCGCATGGAACTCGGGCGCAGCCTCCGTCACCTCCAGCACCCGGATCGAAGCCGGCAGAATGTCGTTCAGCGCCCGCAGCCAGTTTTCGGCCGGAATCGCGGAGGCGGTCGCAAAACTCGCCACCTGGGCCAGTGCATGAACCCCCGCGTCGGTACGGCCAGAACCCTGAGGCAGTACATTTTCCCCGCTCAACCGTCCAATGGCTGAGGCCAGCGCGCCTTGCACCGTTGGCCGGCCAGGCTGTACCTGCCAGCCGGCGAACTCGGCGCCGTCATAAGAAAGGATCAGTCTGAGATTACGCACATTCTTTGCGAGTCCTACGCTGCCTGAGCATCATGGTTAGCATTTGCAACTTTTTGCCGCCGCCCTCACCGCGGGTGCGGCGGCGCGTCAGCTATACTATTTCACTTACGATCAATTTATTCACGACTAATGGAAAGGGAAAGTTCGCCTTTTTCCGGCATTGCAAGGATGAATACTGCAAGGAGAAGATTGCAAGGAACTCTTGCCTGTCGTTCTGCGTATTAACAGAGTGCTCGCAGAAGTTCGAACCACTACGTCCGGTCCTCTTGAGCCTGGTCGCTTGAATCCGATCGCCTGGGTGTGATTAATGGAGATGATGCGAATGCAAAGTTCTACACTGTTGACTGCGTTTCAGCGGGCCGCCGCCCTTTTTCTCGCTGCCGTCTTCTTTACCGTAATCATGCTACCTGCCGGTTGGGCACAGGATGCTTCGTCCGTGCCCAGCGCGCCATCGGCGCAGATGCCGGCACAGAGGGCTATATCGTCATCGTCGCAGCCTTTTGACGTGCAAGAGTACTCGAAACCGCGGTCGCACTTCCCCAACTTAATTGCTCCGTATACTCCGCGGCACATAGAAGCACCGAACCTGGCCAATACGCCGCGCATCGATCAGCTCATGCACGACGGCAAGCTTTACATCTCGATGAACGACGCGGTCGCGCTGGCGCTCGAAAACAATCTCGATATCGCGATCGCCCGCTATAACCTGAATATCGCCGATACCGACGTCTGGCGCGCCAAAGCAGGGGCCAGCACTTCCGGTGTCCCCAACGGGATCGTGCAGAACACGCCCGGGGGCGGCGTAGGCGGACTCGGTGGACAGGTCGGCTCGGGTCCCGGCGGAACCTCAGTCGCAGCAGGCGGCGCCGCCGCCGGATTGGGTGGCCTGGTGGGCTCAACCTTTGGCCTCGGCCCGAACATCACGAGCTTTGATCCTATCCTCACAGGCACGTTGCAAATCGATCATCTCGGAATCGATTGCACTTCTCTCTTCTGCGGCCCTCATCAGAACACAGGAACCGGCAATTTCACTTATACCCAAGGATTCCAGTGGGGCACGAATATGGCAATCGGGTTCAGCAATACCCGGATAACCTCTGATAACCCATTTAATGCCTTTACTCCGGTCCTGAACTCAAGTTTCCAGTTTAAGTTAACGCAGCACCTGTTGCAGGGCTTTGGATTCGCCCCGAACACGCGCTACATTCAGATTGCCAAGAACGATCGCGAGATTTCCGACGTGGCCTTTCGCCTGCAAATTACCACCACTGTCGACCAAATCGAAAACATGTACTGGGACTTGGTGTACGCCTACGAGAACGTCCGGGTTCAGAACGAGCAGCTGGCGTTCGCGCAGAAGACTCTCTCTGATAGTCAGAAGCAGGTGGAAATCGGGACGCTCGCACCGATCGAGGTGGTCCGGGCGAAGAGCACAGTCGCCTCCGATCAGCAGGCCCTGACCCTTGCGCTGACCAATCTTGAACGACAGCAACTCCTCATGAAAAATGCCCTCAGCCGCACGCTCGTCGACCCGGCGCTGGCCGACGCCGAGGTGATTCCCACTTCAACCATGGAACTGCCTGCGCAGGAACCAGTTGTCCCTACTCAGGACTTGGTGAACGATGCGCTCAGTCATCGCCCAGAACTCGCCGAACAGCGCATCAACCTGACTAATACCGACATCAGTAATAAAGCGATCCGCAGCGCTCTGTTGCCCTCGCTGGACCTATTTGCCTACTACGGCGGATCAGGTGCGGGCGGCAATCCGAATTCTAACTACATATGCACAACGGAACCGTCATTCTGCTACCCCCCCAATACTCCTATTCCGCCGACACCTCCTTCCATCGGTTACGGTGCAACGTTGAACCAACTGGTAAACTCCACTGCGCCAGATAAAGGGGTGGGGCTGAGTCTGAACATTCCGCTCCGCAACCGCGCCGCTCAGGCAACGCAGATGCGCTCGGAATTCGAATACCGGCAGGCCCAGTTGCACCTGCAGCAGATCGAGAACCAGGTGCGCATCGAGGTGCGCAACGCGCAGTTTGGCGTACGGGAGAACCGCGCCAGTGTCGCTTCCGCCCAAGCCGCCATGGATCTGGCGCGCCAGTCTCTCGACGCGGAACAAAAGAAGTACGCGCTCGGCGCATCCACTTCAACTCTGGTGCTGCAGAACCAGGCGGCCTTGACCCAGGCCCAAGTCACCCTCGTCTCTGCCAAGGCCTATTACGAAAAGGCTCAGGTCGAACTGGACCGGGCGACCGGCCTACTGCTTGAGCATGCCAATATTGAGATCGCCGACGCCGAGCGGGGCCAAGTGACCCATACGCCGAATATTCCGCACGTGGCAGAGCGGCCAGCCGACCAACTAGCCCCCGCAAGCGCTCCTGCCCAACCGCAACAGTAACGAGGATCGAGGAGCAAGGAAACGCCGGGCGTCCAGGCTCAGCGTTTCTCTTTTGCGCCGGGCCGCCTCTCGCGTATCCTCTTCCCGTGATGCTCAATGTCATCGGCATGGCTCGTGTGGGGACGGGCGCCCCTTCGGCAAGCTCAGGGCACGCTCTCGCCCGTCCAAGCCGAACGTCGCTCTGCAGGCTCTTCGCCTGCAGTGGCAGGAGTCCAGCGTGATCCTCTCCGTCGTCATCATCACCTACAACGAAGAGGCCAACATCGGGCGCACGCTGGCTAGCGTACAGCCGCTAGTCGGCAAAGGCGAGATCATCGTCGTCGACTCCGGATCGACCGACCGCACCGTCGAGATCGCAAGATCGTTCGACGCAAAAGTCTTCATCGAAGAATGGAAGGGCTACGCTGCGCAGAAGAACTCAGCGATCGATAAGGCAACGGGAGACTGGATCTTGAGTTTGGATGCGGATGAGGAAATAGGGCCGGGGCTCGCAGGTGAGGTCCATGCAGCGGTGCATGGCCGTCTTGGCGTTGACTCGACATCAGTAGAAGATTCACTGGAAGTCGTAGAGAAGGTGATGGCGATCGAGGAAGCTCAGGCACGCGGCGAGACAGGTTCAATTGTTGGGTTTTGGATTCCGCGTAAGAACTTTTTTCTCGGCCGCTGGATCAAACATGGCGGCTTCTGGCCTGATCCGAAGCTACGTCTCTTCCGTCGCGGCGCCGGCACTTTCGAGACCCGGGCGGTTCATGAGGATGTTCAACTCAATGGCCCAACCTGCAGCCTGCGAGGCGCCCTCCTTCACCACTCCTACCCCACCCTCGCCGATTACATCGACCACATGAACCGCTACTCCTCCCTCGGCGCCGAGATGGCCGTCGCCCAAGGCCACAGCGGCTTCAGCCTGCTCAACATCGTCCTGCGCCCGCTCGCAACCTTCATCTACAACTATTTTTTTCGTCTTGGATTTCTCGACGGCCGCGAAGGCCTGCTCTTGCACTTCTACCACTCCGTCTACGTATCGTGGAAATATGCGAAGGCCTGGGAACTGGCGCGCTCAAAAGAATCAACCTAGAGGCGCGGCTTACCGCGTCTCCGTCGCCACCACTATCCTCGCAGCGTGATGCGCATGATATCGAACTCCACTGCCACCGACCGCTGGGGAAACTTCGACTCCACATAAGCCTTCACGTCCCCGACCGAAGGAATCCCGTCCCGGCCCGTCAGCCCGCGCGCGTCGTCGAGAAGAAGCACGTGCGGGTACGGATGGCTCAAAATCATCTCCAGTTCCGCCGAAAGGCGCTGCTCGTTAGTCCGAATTCCAACCCAGCCGTAGTAACCGGCGTCCAGCCAGAACAGTGCCGGGCCTGTCAGTAATGCGAGCACGTCCGGCATCATCGCGCGGCTGTCTCCGCAGAAAATTCGCACATGTTCGTCCCGCGCGAATTTGCGTGTTGCCCGCTCCGCCAGCGCCGGCACAAATTCGATGGAGTAGATGCGGTCGAAGCGGTTCTTCATGGCGGCAACCATCTCGCCGTAATAAGTTCCGGTCTCGACCAAGGTCTTCAGTCCAAATTTCTCTCCGTATTCACGCACGACCTTCTGCTTCAACAGGTGCGGAGATCGAGGCGGTCGCCCGCGGAGCAGCCAATACCAGTAGTCGGGATAATGGCCAAGCGCCTTGTACGCGCCGTACACCGGAGTGCGCTGCAACAACCGCCGAAAAGCTCTCAGATTCCCTCCGCCGAATGAAGACCAGCATAGGTGCCGAAGAAAACAAGCGTCAAGCAGCGCCAAAGCGATTCCCTCTGTGTTCCCCTGTGTTCCTCCGTGTCTCCTGTGGTTAAGACCTTGATTTTGACTCTCACCAACCGCTCGGTCGGTCGCGGCTTTTGCAGCACAACGACCGCTCCTCTATCATCGAAGTCATAGGTGGCGGAGTGGGGAACTGAATGCCCGACAACAAGCCAAAAGCCGATCTGAGCAAGACCGTCGCCGAGAGCCCGATTTCCGATGTCTTTGAAGGCCGTCATCCCGCCGCGTCCGAACGGAATTGGGCCGAGAAAACGCTCGCACCGACACTGGAGAAGTCGCCCGAGAAACCGATTGGCGCCCCGACCGGCACCAATCTTGACGAGCGGGGCCAAGCTAGGTTCAGCACGATCTCGAACGTCCCGATCCGCCGCCTCTACACCCAGGCCGATCTCCCCGCCGACTGGAACTACGAGCAATACCTCGGCTATCCCGGCCAACCGCCTTACACGCGCGGCATTCATGCGACTGGCTACCGGGGCAAGCTCTGGACAATGCGCATGTTCTCCGGCTTCGCCTCGCCTGAGGAAACCAACCAGCGCTACAAGTATCTTCTCGAACACGGCGGCGGCGGACTTTCCGTGGCCTTCGACCTGCCCACGCTCATGGGATACGACTCCGATCACCCGGCCAGCGAAGGCGAAGTCGGCAAGTGCGGCGTCGCCATCGACTCGCTCGAAGATATGCAGATTCTCTTCGACGGCATCCCTCTAGAAAACGTCACCACATCGATGACCATCAACTCACCGGCCAGCGTGCTCTGGGCCATGTACCTGGTCGTGGCCGAAAAGCAGGGTGCCGATTGGAAGAAGATCTCCGGCACCATCCAGAACGACATCCTCAAGGAATACATCGCGCAGAAGGAATACATTTATCCGCCCGCGCCCTCGATGCGCCTGGTGATTGACACCTTCGAGTTTGGATCAAAGTTCACTCCGCGTTTCAACACCATTTCCATCAGCGGCTACCACATTCGCGAGGCCGGCTCGACTGCCCTGCAAGAACTTGCCTTCACCATCTACGACGGCGTCGAATACGTCGAGTGGGCGCGCCGTCGCGGCCTTGATGTCGACGATTTCGGGCCGCGCCTGAGCTTCTTCTTCAACGCGCACAACGATTTCTTCGAAGAGATCGCCAAATACCGCGCTGCGCGTAAGATCTGGTATCGCCTGATGAAGGACCGCTTCGACGCGAAAAGCGACCGCACCCGGCTGATGCGATTCCACTCCCAAACCGCTGGCGTCTCGCTGCCCGCGCAGCAGCCGATGAACAATATCGCGCGCGTCGCGCTGCAGGCACTGGCGGCGGTGCTCGGGGGCACGCAGTCGTTGCACACCGACGCCTACGACGAAGCGCTCGCCTTGCCCACGGCCGAAGCCGCGCGCATCGCACTGCGCACGCAGCAGATTATTGCCTTCGAGTCGGGCGCTGCCCAAACCGTCGATCCGCTCGGCGGCAGCTACTTCGTCGAAAAGCAAACCCTCGACATGGAAAATGGCGCCTTCGATTACTTCGAGAAGCTCGACCAGATGGGTGGCATGGTCAAAGCCATCGAACGCGGATATCCGCAGAAGGAAATTGCCGAGGCCAGCTATCAGTACCAGCGCGCACTTGAAGCCAACGAAAAGATCACCGTCGGCGTGAATGATTTCGTAATCGACGAAGAGTCCCCGAACATTCTCTACATCGGCGAATCGGTAGCCCGCGCTCAGGAGAAAAAGCTCCGAGCCTTGCGGGCCCGCCGTTCGAACGATGAGGTTCAGCGCCGTCTCGATGCTCTGAAACGCGCCGCCGCCAAGACTCCCACCGCGGGCACCAACGGGAATATTTCCGATGTCAACACCATGCCCTACATAGTCGACGCCGTCCGCGCATACGCTACCGTCGGTGAGATCTGCGAGGCGTTGCGACAGGTGTATGGCACGTATACGGAAGTAAGCATCACGTAACTGCGCGCTTAATCCACCCGTCTGCCTGAACAGCGCTTCGCTTTTATCACATTTGGCGTGCTCATTGGTCACAGCCTCCTTTGGCTACGAGCGCTACGATGGCGGGATGCAAATCCGTTTGCCAAAACCTGAACAGACACGGCGACCATCGGCAGGGCATCGACGAGCAACTGTGGTCCCCATCGAATCGCGAATCACGATTCTGCGCCATCGGAAAGTCATCCTCGATACCTCTTTGGCCGAGCTCTATGGAGTTCCGGTGAAGCGTCTCAACCAGCAGGTGAAACGCAACCGGGAGCGGTTTCCCTCTGATTTCATGTTCCAGATTACACGCCGCGAGTTCACTGCTTTGCGGTTGCAATTTGCAACCTCAAACAAGAATCGCGGCGGCCGGCGCTCGCTTCCATACGCCTTCAACGAACACGGCGCGATCATGGCAGCGACTGTGCTCAACTCGGATCAGGCGGTAGAAATGAGCGTTTTTGTGGTTCGCGCTTTCGTCCGCTTACGCGAGGTGCTGGCGGCAAACAGAGAACTCGCCGCTAGGCTAGACGATTTGGAAGAGCACCTGGAGACGCACGGCGGCACGATCCAGGAAATCCTCCACGTCGTCAGGAAGCTGATGAGCCCACCGCCGAGTCGCCGACGCAAGATTGGGTTCGCGCTCCCGCCGGCCCCGGCGGTGTAGTCACCATCGGAATTCCCGCCTGAATTTTCGTGTTCCAGCCCACATCGGGGGGTTCGCCGCTTTGAGGTTGCAATTTGCAACCTCAAACAAGGGAAGCCGGCCGCAATTAGCTACTAGATGCCGCGGAATCCATCCGAACAGCCTGTGTTCCCTTGCTGAGCTACTTCATGCGATTGCGATACAAGCTTCCATCCACTTGCCGAACCATGGTCTCGATATCGAGCGGCACCTGTAAGAACGCGGCGACTTCTTCGGCGACTGCCTTCGGCTCACGCAACACGCGATGATAATGCACGCGCAAGACCTGCATGTTCGCCTGGCCTGCGAGCCACTTATTTACTTCGATCAGGTCGCGTTGAAAAAATTCTTCGACTGCTGAATTATCGGTGACCAACTCCGTGTTGCCGCGGCGTCGTAGCATCTCGTCCTGCGACTTCAACACTTCCGGCAGCGGACGCTGCATGAAAACGATGCGGTAGTCGTGGTCCGAAGGCAGCGACCGAATGAACTCCGAGATAACCTTCACCACTTTGCCTTCGGCCTCGGCAATCAGGCTCGGATCTTTCGGAAGCTGCTTGATGCGCTCCCACTCAAGGTAGCCCTTGGGGTTGTCGGTGTCGGGTTGGCGCTCGCCATCCGAGAGAACGGGCAGCCCTCCCGCATCCAGCATCTGCATCATCAGCGATGTGCCCGACCGCGGCAGTCCCGAAACAATAGTAATCATCAGTGCCTTTCAATCGACGAAAGATAGCGGAGGCGAATCCCTGCCCCGGTGCATTAAAGTCCCGTGCTTGAAATGATAGTGGGAAACGTGGCCAGCGGACAAAGGAATACGGCGGCATCGACGACGAACAAACCGGTAGACCTCCACGATGCCAGCGCCCGCTGTATTGCACCCCAGCAAGCGTTCTGATAAGGTGCGTGTCGTCCCTCAAAGGAGGCTTCGTGGCTTTTTGTCCAACCTGTGGAACGCAGATCTCGGATGGAACGACCTGCCCGAAGTGCGCAGGCGGCCAAATTGTGAGCCCAGTGACATCCCCCGTCGGCGGACTCACCGATAATGTGGCCGGTGCGCTGGCCTATCTGACCATCATTCCGGCGATTGTGTTCTTGGTAATCGAGCCGTTCAACAAGAAACGCTTTGTCCGCTTTCATGCCTTTCAGTGCATCTTCTTTTGGGTCGCTTGGACCGTTCTATGGATCGTCCTCTCAATCATTGCACACATTCCATTCCTCGGATGGGCAACATACCTGGTGTGGCCACTCATCAGTCTAGTGGGATTTGTGATCTGGCTGATTCTGGTGCTCAAGGCCTATCAGGGACAGATGTTCAAGCTGCCCGTAATCGGCGACATGGCTGAGCAGCAGGCTGGCGCGTAGGCTAGCGAGTCGGCTGGCGAGTCGGGGGGAACAATCCACAGCACACGGGCGGCGCGGGTGGCCCAGCCCCTGCCGGAGCTCCGGCATGATCTAAAGGGCATGGATTAGGCATCCTTCCGCCCAGCCGGGGACGACCCAAAAACCTTTTCCCTCTTGGCGCGTCATAAAGTAAGCTAATAAGTGCTGTGTTTACCAGTCTTCAGCCAACGAATTCGGGGTTCCGTCGCCATCGTACAGTAAGCGTGTCGGTGGCCGCGCACCTGGCGCTATTGGCCGTAATCGTGTTTCATAATCCCGGAGTGGTCGACCTGAAGCCCGAATGGCTCGCCTATGGAGATG
>Ga0181532_10001402_pt1 | contig 23435 bp, 11 predicted proteins | sample PEATcosm2014_Bin_33_FD_119768 | JGI IMG/M metagenome (GOLD analysis project Ga0181532, IMG submission 119768) | Peatland microbial communities from MTU Mesocosm Facility, Houghton, MI, USA - PEATcosm2014_Bin11_30_metaG | ecosystem: Environmental > Terrestrial > Soil > Wetlands > Peat | place... | reverse complement strand
TATGGCATCGCCTACTAAAGATGGCACCCGAGGTGAGCCTTGAGGAAGTGGGCCTCGTCAAGAGCCTGGGTGTAGAGTTCCGTTGCGGGGTTGAGGCCGGCAAGGACATTTCCGCCGGGCAGATCGAGAAGGAGTTTGACGCCATCTTCCTCGGATTGGGGCTGGGGCCCGGGGTTCGGCTCAACGTTCCGGGCGAGGACTTGCCTGAGGTGATCGAGGCCTTGGATTTCATCGAGCAGATTCACACGCGCCCGCTGGACGTGGTGCCGGTGGGCGAGCGCGTGGCAGTGATTGGCGGCGGCAACACGGCCATTGACGCAGTGACGCAGGCCAAACGGCTGGGCGCGCGCGAGGCGGTGATTGTCTATCGCCGCAGCCGCGCGGAAATGCCCGCTTACCAATTCGAGCAGAAGCTGGCCCAAACGGACGGAGCGCGCTTCATGTTCAACGTGGTCCCGGTTGAAGTCCTCTCGAATGGGACTGGTCACGTCACCGGCCTTAAGCTTGCCCGCACTGCTGGACGTGATGGCAAGCTGCGGACGCTGCCGGGCTCGGAGTTCGTCGAGCCGTTCGACATGGTCATCACGGCCATTGGCGAGGAGAAGCAGGCGGCCCTGCTCAAGAGGCTCTTCCCGGCGCTCGGACTTCACCCGCGCGGCATGGTGCTCCGCGATTTCTTCACCGGCGCCACCAATCTGCCGAAGGTCTTCGCCGGCGGCGACTGCGCCAATGGCGGGCGTGAGGTCGTGAACGCCGTCGCCGAAGGCAAGAAAGCCGCGCGCGGCATCCATGCGTTCCTGGCCGGAGGGAAGGTGGCCGGCCCGGTGCAGCCATCACGTTATGGTGTGAAGGGAGAGCCGGTCGGCTCCGGCTTCGACCAGCCCATCCGCGTGCCTGAACTGGAACGGGAGTATGCAAAGCAAACCGCATAGGCTGCCCACGATGACACGCGCGCCGCGTGAGGGCACGCGGCCTACAACCACTCGAAACCGGCGCGCCTTGACGCCTCGTCCGGTTTGTAGGCCGCGTGCCCTCACGCGGCGAAACGACTTATCCAGGACCCATATCTATGGCTGATCTCTCTATTAACCTGGGCGGCATCAAATCGCCCAACCCATTCTGGGTCGCATCCGGCCCGCCCTCCAATACCGCTTACCAGGCGCACCGCGCCTTCGAGGCGGGCTGGGGCGGGATTGTCTGGAAGACGATTGGCGATGCCATCGTCAACACCTCTTCGCGCTATTCCGCGCTCAGCGTGGGCACCGTCCGCATGGCGGGCTTCAACAACATTGAGCTTACCAGCGACCGTTCGCCCGAGACCAACTTCCGCGAGATTGCCGAGGTCAAGCAGCGCTGGCCGGGCCGGCCCATCATTGCGTCGCTGATGGTGGATACGCGTGAGCGCTGGCATGAGTTCGTCAAGCGTTCCGAGGATGCCGGAGCTGACGGCGTTGAGCTGAACTTCGGCTGCCCGCATGGGATGTGCGAGCGCGGCATGGGCTCGGCCGTGGGCCAGCAGCCGGCAGTGACAGAGCGGATCGTCGGCTGGGTGATGGAGGTCGCCACGATCCCGGTGATCGTGAAGCTGACGCCGAACATTACGGATGTCACCTATGCGGCGCGGGCAGCGAAGAAGGGCGGTGCCAATGCCATATCACTGATCAATACCATCAACAGCATCACGCAGGTCAACCTGGACAAACTGGTGCCGGAGCCGGAGGTCGGCGGTTTGAGCACACACGGCGGTTATTGCGGACCGGCGGTGAAACCCATTGCGCTGCACATGGTGCAAGCCTGCGCGGCAGACCCGGAGGTGGGCCTGCCGATTTCGGGCATCGGCGGCATCGCCAACTGGCGCGATGCGGCGGAGTTCATTGCCCTCGGCGCGACCGGCCTCCAGGTCTGCACGGCGATCATGCATTACGGCTTTCGCATTGTGGAGGACATGATTGACGGGCTGAGCGATTACCTGGATGCGAAGGGCTTTAAGAGCGTCACCGAACTGGTCGGCAGAGCAGTGCCGACCGTGAAGAAGTGGGAAGCGCTCGACCTGAATTACAAGCGCATCGCCCGCATTGATTACGACAAGTGCATCGGCTGCAACCTGTGCTATATCGCTTGCGAGGACGGCGCGCACCAATGCATTGACCTGGTGCCGCCGAACGGCCACGGCCTCGGGCCGGGCCGCGTTCCCGGCAAGCCCATCCCGCAAGTGCGCGAGGAGGACTGCGTCGGCTGCAACCTGTGCGCGATCGTGTGCCCGGTGGACAACTGCATCGCCATGGTGTCCATTGAGCGCGGCCTGGAGCGGATGAGCTGGAGCGAGTACCAGGAGAAAGTTGCCCGCGGGGAGATGCCGCCGATCCCGGCGCATCCGTAATGGTCATTCACCGGGTCCAGGTCCATTCCTCCAAGGCGCTGCTGCCCAAAACGGAGCAGCTTGCCTGGAAGATTGCCGTGGTCGCCCGCACGGCCCCTCCGCCCGACGCGGACGTAGCGGAGATGGTGATCAATCGGATGGTTGATAACACCGGGGTAGCGCTCGCCGCCATTAACCGTACGCCTGTGGCGAACGCGCGCACCCAGGGGCTTGCCCATCCCCGCACAGGCGGGGCCACGCTCTTCGGCGTCCCTTCAGACGAACGCTTCGAGGTTGAATGGGCCGCCTGGGCCAACGGAGTCGCCGTCCGCGAGTTGGACATGCACGACACCTTTCTGGCGGCGGATTACTCGCATCCGGGGGACAATATCCCGCCGCTGCTGGCCGTCGCGCAGCAATGCGGCCGCACCGGCGCGCAACTGCTCCGCGCCATTGCCGTGGCCTACGAAATCCAGATAGACCTCGTCCGCGCGATATGCCTGCACGAGCACAAGAAGGACCACATCGCCCACCTCTGCCCGTCCGTCGCAGCCGGCCTCGGCGCCTTGCTGCAGCTCGAGACGGAGACAATCTACCAGGCCGTGCAGCAAGCCGTGCATGTAAGCTTCACCACACGACAATCGCGCAAGGGGGAAATCTCCAGTTGGAAGGCATATGCGCCGGCCCATGCCGCGAAGCTAGCCATCGAGGCGGTGGATCGCGCCATGCGGGGCGAGAAGAGTCCGTCCCCGATTTACGAGGGCGAGGACAGCGTGATTGCCTGGATGCTGGGAGGCGCCGGGGCTTCGTACGATGTGCCGCTGCCCGCGCCTGGGGAGCAATGCCGTGCCATCCTGGCGTCCTATACCAAGGAGCATTCTGCCGAATACCAGGCCCAGGCATGGATTGACCTCGCCTTCCGGCTTCGCACCAGGATACCTGACTTGCGGACCATCCGGGAGATTGTCATCCACACGAGCCATCACACGCATAACGTCATCGGCACCGGCTCGGGCGATCCGCAGAAGCTGGACCCGCTCGCCAGCCGCGAGACGCTCGACCACAGCGTCATGTACATCTTCGCTGCGGCGCTCTACACCGGTTACTGGCACCACGTGAAGAGCTATGCGCCGGAGCTGGTGCGCGACCCGGCGCTCATCGCGCTGTGGCAGAAGATCCGAACCCAGGAGGACGCCGAATGGACCCGTCGCTATCATGCCAAGGACCCTCGTGAGCGGGCTTTCGGTGGGCGGGTGGCGATCACCTTCCAGGAGGGACATTCGCTCGCAGACGAAATCCCCGTCGCCGACGCTCACCCGCTGGGCGCTCGCCCTTTCACGCGGCCCGGTTATCTGGCCAAGTTCAAGGCTTTGACTGAGGATTTGGTCGGGCCGGAGGAGAGCGGGCGATTCCTGGACGTGGTGCAACGGCTGCCGGCGCTCCAAGCGGCGGAACTGGGTGGGCTGAACCTGGTGCTGCCACCCGGGAAACTGGCTTGCGCCATTCGCGATACTCGAGGCATTTTCTGACATGCTCTTCACCCCTAAATCCGCTGTGCAGAAGCGCGCTGACTTCCGCGCCGCGCTTGGCTCCGGCCGCCTGCTTCGGTTCCCCGGCGCGTTCTCTCCGCTCGTATCGCTGCTGATCGAGCGGCATGGGTTCGACGGCGTCTATATCTCCGGCGCGGTGCTTTCGGCTGACCTCGGCCTGCCTGATGTGGGTTTGACTACCCTCACTGAGGTCGCCCAGCGCGGGCGCGCCATCGCCCGTGTGACCGCCTTGCCGGCTCTCATTGACGCAGATACGGGTTTCGGCGAGCCACTGAACGCCGCGCGCACGGTGCAGGAGTTTGAGGAGCTGGGCCTTTGCGGCTGCCACCTGGAAGACCAGAGTAACCCGAAGCGTTGCGGCCATCTTGATAACAAGTCGCTCGTCCCCGCTGCCGATATGGTGAAGCGCATCCGGGCAGCCGTCAGCGCCCGGCGGGACGCAAATTTCATCGTCATCGCTCGCACCGACGCCCGCGCGGTTGAGGGCCTGGCTGAAGCGATCCGGCGCGCCAAGGCCTATGTAGATGCCGGCGCGGACATGGTCTTCCCGGAGGCGTTGGCAGACGAGGCGGAGTTCGAGCAGTTCCGCAAGGTCATATCCGTTCCGTTGCTGGCGAACATGACCGAGTTCGGGAAGAGCAAACTGCTGACGACGCGGCAGCTTTCGGCGCTCGGCGTCAACGTAGTCATATATCCGGTTACCGCGCTGCGCCTGGCCATGAAGACCGTCGAGCACGGGTTGCAAGTGCTGAAGGCGGAGGGCACGCAGGTCTCACTGCTTGACGAAATGCAAACTCGGGCCGAGTTGTATGAACTAATCCAATACGCACAATATGCCCAGCTTGACAAAGATGTGTACAATTCCCGCTGAGCGATATACCTATGCCTGACGAAGCAATCATCCACAGGGGCCTGGACGGCGTGGTCGTGGACTCGACGCGCATTTCCAAGGTCATGCCGGAGATCAACTCGCTGGTCTATTTCGGTTACCCGGTGCAAGAACTCGCCGAGGAATGCAACTTCGAGGAAGTCGCCTGGCTGCTCTGGCACGGCGAGCTGCCCAACGCGCAGCAACTCGCTGGGTTCCTGGCCGAAGGCCGTTCCCGGCGCCACCTGAGCAAGGAGCTGATCGAGGTCATCCAGAAGGCGCCCCGCACGGCCCACCCGATGGATTTGCTCCGCACGGCCGTCAGCTTCCTCGGCATGGAAGACCCGGCGCCCGACAAGCAGGATGCCGCCGCCAACCTGGACCGCTCGATCAGCCTGCTGGCGAAGATTCCCATCATGCTCGGCACCTTCTATCGCGTGCGCAAGGGTCTGGACATTATTCCGCCGCGCGGCGACCTGAGCTTTGCCCAGAACTTCTTCCACATCTGCCTCGGCCAGGTGCCGCCGCCGGAGGTGATCCGCGCGTTCGAGCTGTCGCTCATCCTGTATGCCGAGCACGGTTTCAACGCCTCCACTTTCACCGCCCGCGTCGCCGTCTCGACGCTCTCAGACATCTATAGCGGCGTCACCGCCGCCATCGCCTCGCTCAAAGGCCCGCTGCATGGCGGCGCCAACGAGGAGGTCATGCACATGCTGCTGGAAATCGGCGAGCCGGATCGCGCGCGCGATTGGATGCTGGCCGCCCTGGCGGAGAAGCGGAAGATCATGGGCTTCGGCCACCGCGTCTATAAGAAGGGCGACTCGCGGTGCCCGACCATGCTGAAGTACGCGCGCAAGATGGCGCAGCTCACCGGGCAGACGAAATGGCTGGAGATTTGCCGCATCCTGGCTGAGACCATGCTCAAGGAGAAGGGCATTTATCCGAACCTCGATTTCTACTCCGGGCCGGCTTACTACCTTATGGGCATTGATATTGATATGTTCACCCCCATCTTCGTCATGTCGCGCATCACGGGCTGGACGGCCCATATCATGGAGCAGCTCGCCGACAACCGCCTGATCCGGCCACTCTCGCACTACACCGGGCCGCCGGAGCATCGGGTGGTGCCGCTCACCCAGAGAATTCGTAAGTGATTCGCCCCAGCCAGGCGTATAATAGACGAAAGTGACGCCGCGTGCCCTCACGCGGCGCTTACATTGCGTAATTATTAATGGAAACTGTGACTGAATATGACGAGACTTAAACCGCTTATCCTTGGTGTCCTGCTCGCGGCCTTTTGTGCCGCTCCGCTCACCGGCTTCGCGGCGGATGCGAAGCCGAAGCTGAAACCCTATACCCTCAAAACCTGCGTCGTGTCCGGGGACAAGCTTGGCGAAATGGGCGAGCCTTACGTCTATGAATACCAAGGGCGCGAGATCAAGTTCTGCTGCAAGGGCTGCGTGAAGGATTTCAACAAGGACCCGGCCAAGTATATCAAGAAGATCGAGGAGGAAGAGGCTAAGGCTAAGAAGCCGGCTTCCTGATCGTCGCGGAAGGGCCGGACCGCAAGCCGTCCCCGGCTCGCAGCGATTGCCCATGCCCTCGCGCTGCGAGCCAGGGACGGCTCGCTGTTCGGTTGCAATGCCGCAGACCTGCCACTTCGGCTTGACGGTTCGGCCCGCCCCTGCAAGTATTGGGCACGGAATGAGCAGTGCCCGCCAGCCGCCAAGAAAGGCAAGTCCCGCGGGTTTATTTTCAAGGCAATGAGTTTGTCCTATACGCGCAGTTAAGTGGCTCCCTATGCTTGCTTTCGAGGTTTACGTCAACAAAGTGAAGGTCTGCACTGCGGGTGTAGAGAACTTTGATGCAGTTGTGAGCAGTCTGTTCTGGGGGGTGAATCAAGACGGGGCGCCCGATGACCAGAAGCTGATGTTCAGTGTGTCTGGACTGGCAGATAAGAAGTATTTTAGTTGGGTCCATTACAACATGTACGTGGGGAGCCGGGTGGAAATACGGATCATTGACACGACGAAGGTGGACGCGCCGAAAAGGGTTGACTGCGCAGGAGGCACTTGTTCCACTTAACCTCAATACTTCGGTTGACGCCGCGACTGTTCTGGACGCCGGTGGCGTGGCTCCGTTGAGTTTTTGCTTTAGTCTTCTTGCATGAGCCAGTGGGGAAGGACCAATGGTGCGAGGGCGGGCATGGCAGTTTGTCTGGTTGGCGACTACGAAGAGATCACAGGCGAACCAGCCGAAGAGTTGTGGCCCAAAAACCCGTTGCATCTGCGTTTCCCCGCCCTGTTTTCTGATTAGTCAATACAAATCGTTTTAGAATTACCCTTGTGGTATGTGTCTGCCGTTTATGCACTGAGACTACGGCAAATGACAAGCTAACCTGCTGGGGTTCCATCACTTATACCGTGCTGCTGGCATGGAGAGCTGAGGATACCCAGTGCGGTGGTTTTTTGTGGTGACTTCGCAGTAAGTCCTGGAAGGAGCGAGGGTTACGCAAACAGCCGTCTCAATGCTATCTACGGTGTGTCTCTGGCGAGTCTCCGGCGCGTATGCGGCGTGTCTCCTGTGAGACTCGCCCGCAGCTTGCGACTGATCTCAGTCAATCCAAATCGCTTCCTGACTGGCCCCGAAAATTAGCCCTGGCCAGGTATCCCTTTTGAAGGGGATTAAGAAGGGTGGAGCATCCCCGCCAGGCGCTTGCGGAGGTGGTTTCGGGCGCGGTAGAGGCGGGTCTCGACGGCTTTGGCGGTGCAGCTCAGGACTGCGCCGATCGGAGCACTACTCGGGCTACTTTGCCAGAATCTTCCCGTCCACCCCGGGCACCAACCTTTCCTGGGATACGAGCACCTTGGCCACCGACGGCACGCCGCGGGTAGCGAGCGCGGGCATTTACCCCTTGCGCCGGGCACGATAGAGAGTTGGGGCGGCGCCGTTAATCCGCTTAAAGGTGCGGGAAAAGTAAAAGTGGTCGGGGTAGCCGACCTCTTCGGCGACGGCCTTGACGCTGAGGCTGGAAGTGTCGAGGAGCTGGGCGGCCCGATGGATGCGCAAACGGATGAAGTAATCAACGGGGGCGTAGCCGGTCTGGCGTTTGAACAGGGCGGTGTAATGGGAGGCGGAAAGGTTGGCCAGGCCAGCCAGTGTCGAGAGATGCAGGGGTTGAGCCAGGTGCTGCTTCATGTGCTGGATGGTCAGGGGGATTCTCTTCTCCGGGGCAAGATCGCCCCGCCACCCTTGGCGACAGTGCCAGATCATCACGCCCAGCAGGTGGGTCAGGGCATGAGAAGCATAGAGCAACTGGGCCGGTGCATAACCGTGCTCGAGCACCTCCAGGACTTCCTCGAACAATAAGCGCAACTGCGGATCATCGCCGAGGTAGAGCACCGGTCGCTCCGCCGTTACTCCGAGTTCCTCGAGATAATAGCCCACATTGGCGCCGGCGGCATGGACCCACGGGATGGTCCAGGGCTGCCCTTGCTCGGCGCCATAGACATGGGGTGTATTGGGCGGCACCACCAGCAACTCGCCCGCACTGACCTCGTGGCACCGGCCAGCCAGCTCGCACCAGCCGCGCCCGTGGGTGCAGTAGATGAAGATGGCCTGATCCACGCCGACGCTCCGCTCGCGCAGGTGGCCGGCGGCCTTCGGGAAGTAGCCCACATCCGTGGGGAGCAGGGCTCGCAGCAGTGGCCGCTGAAGCGCTCGGACCACCACCTCGCGGGGCAGCACCACAATGCGCTGGCCGGGAAAGCCTTCGGGTTTTTCAGGCCGGTTCATCAATGGCCTCTCATTGCTCCGAAGGATAGCCAAATTCAGAAGATTGTCCATGCAAAACGTTGTTTTGTCTATGGCCGGAGACGCCAAAAACCGGATACGGTGTTGAGCTGAAGCTGCAGATCACCGAAGCCAACCGCAAGGTTATCTTGACCTGGCCGCAGGGTGTGCTCCAGCAAGCCAACCAGGTCACCGGCCCGTATAACGACGTAGGTTTGACCAGCCCGGCCACCAACCCTCCTGCCGGCTTCTACCGGGCGAGGGTCGCGGTCCCATAAGGCGGACGCGCGCGGACAAAGCGGCGCCTGCGCCGTGAAACTCAGGCGGGCCGGAGCGCCAGCTCCGGCCCGCTTCGTTTGAAGCCAGAACAGTAGAGCCAGCTAGCGACGCATATGGTAGCTTTTCGGGCGATGCAGACGCGCACGATTTGGGTGCTGATTGGTCTCGCGGCATTGACGTGGCCGGCGGCCGCCTTAGACATCACGCTCGACCCAAACCAGCCGGGCCGGACGTTTGAAGGCATTGGCGCGGTCAGCGCGGGGGCTTCCTCCCGGCTGCTCGTTGACTACCCGGAACCGCAGCGCGGCCAAGTTCTCGACTACCTGTTCAGGCCGAACTACGGGGCGGCTTTGCAACATCTGAAGGTGGAGATCGGCGGCGAGGTCAACTCAACCGACGGCACCGAGCCGACTCACATGCGCACGCGGACTGATCAGGATTATACCCGCGGCTATGAGTGGTGGCTGATGCAGCAGGCGAAGGGGCGAAATCCGGGCATCCTGCTCGACTGCCTCGCCTGGGGTGCCCCGGGCTGGATTGGCAACGGCAACTACTACTCCCAGGACATGTGCAACTACATCGTGAACTTTCTCAAAGGCGCGCAAACCCAATACGGCCTGACCTTCGACTTCACGGGCACGCACAACGAATCCACCATCAACACCGCCTGGATTAAGCAGCTCCGCTCGACCCTCGACGCCAGCGGGTTGCAGAACATCCAGCTTGTGGCCGCCGACGAATGGGGCGGCACCTGGAACATCGTCACCAACTCAAGCTACGGACTGCTCTTGGACCCCGCCCTTTCCAATGCGGTGGCCCGGATCGGCGCACATTACCCCAATTCAAGCAGTCCGGCTGCTGCGCAATCTTGCAGCCAGCCGCTTTGGGCCAGCGAAGACGGCGGTGGCGGCAGCACTTGGTCGGCTGCTCGCAACCTCGCCAAGCTTTTGAACCGCAACTACATCACCGGCAGGATGACCACAACCGAAATCTGGAGCCCCATCACCAGTTACTACGACATCCTCGCCGCGCCCAACTCGGGCCTGATGTGCGCGAATACGCCCTGGTCTGGGAACTACCAGGTAGCCCCCGCTATCTGGGCTGCCGCGCACACGACGCAATTCGCGTTTCCGGGCTGGAAGTACCTGGAGGGGGGCGCCTCGGCCTTGTTGCCGCTGGGAGGCAGCATCGTCAGCCTCGTGTCCACCAACCACGCAGACTACAGCATTATCGTCGAGACCTTTGATGCTACGGCCGCGCAAACCGTAACGTTCCATCTCACGAACGGGCTCTCCACCGCCACACTGAACCTGTGGCAGACGACCCAGACCAGCCAGTTCGTCCAGGTCGGCCTGGTGCCCGCAGCCGGCGGCACCTTCGCCTGTACCTTTCAGCCGGAATGTATCTATACTCTCACGACGACTATCGGCCAGACCAAAGGCAGCGCCGCGGCGCCCGCGTTGGCTCCCTTCCCGCTGCCGTTCAAGGATGACTTCGAGAGCTACGTTCCGGGCAAGACACCTAAGTTCTTTTCGGATCAAGCCGGCACGTTCGAAACCTTTACGCGCGCGGACGGCCAGGGCCAGTGCTTGCGCCAGGTGTTGCCGCAGATCGGCATCCGTTGGACCTCTGAGTGGTATCCTTACACTCTCATCGGCGACGCATCCTGGACGGATTACGACGTTAGCGCGGACGTACTGATCGAGACCAATGGTGGGTTCGCCTTTGTCATGGGGCGTGTTGGGAGCGTGCCGGGCTTTTCCGATCCCCTGCCACGCGGCTATTGGCTCGCATTGAACAATGCGACTGCTCAGTGGGAACTGCATTCCTCTTCCAACCTGCTGGTTTCCGGTGCCGCCGCCATTCCGGCCAACACCTGGCACAGTCTGCGGCTGGCCATGCAGGGCAGCTCGCTCCGCTGCTATGTGGACGGCTCGCTGGTCACGAATGTGACAGACTACACTTATACCAGCGGCATGGCAGCGCTGGGCTGCGGCTGGCATGGAGCGCAGTTCGATAATTTCCTCGTGCGCCAGTTGCACCGCGCCGGGCTCAACCTGGCCCCAGCGGCCACTGCCACCGCGTCCAGTGTCTGGCAAAATGATCCTACCTATGCGGCCAGCATGGCCAATGACGGCGACCCGACTACGCGCTGGAACAGCGCCTACCCGACGCTGGCGAACGAATGGGTTGAGCTCGATTTTCCCACTCCCGTCACGTTCGACCGCACTACCTACTCTCAGTTCAGCAGCCGCATCTTCGGCTACCAGGTCCAGCATTGGAACGGCGGAGGCTGGAGCGTGGACGTGAACGGCGGCACCATGGGAGCGTTCGCCTCCGACATCTTCCCCGCTGTCACTTCCAGCAGGGTGCGGCTCGTGCTCACCAACTTCACCTCGGCGCCCTCGATCTACGAATTCGGCGTTTACGAGGATGCCGCCTCGCCCAATCTTGCGTTGGCCGCCATAGCCGCGGCTTCGAGCACCTGGAGCAGCGGATACACCGCAGCCATGGCCAACGACAACGACTTTTCGACCCGCTGGAACGCCGGCGTCGGCACGTCGAATGGAGAATGGCTCGAACTCGACTGGCCCGCGCCTGTCGGTTTCAATCGCACTGTCCTGTGGCAATTCCTGAACCGCATCACCAGTTACAAGATTCAGCACTGGACAGGCAGCGTTTGGGCGGACGATGTGCTGGGCGGTCAATTCGGGGCGAGCGAGGCGGATTCCTTCCCCACGGTCACTGCGAGCAAGGTGCGCTTTCTCGCGGTCACAGCGACCAGCGTGCCATCCATCTGGGAGTTTCAGGTCTTCGACGACCCGCCACCGGTCGCCCCGCTTTGCATTAACGAATGGATGAGCGACAACACCCGCACGCTGCGCGATCCGGCGGGCGGGTTCCAGCCCTGGTTCGAGCTTTACAATGCAGGCTCGACCAACGTGAACCTCGCCGGCTACTATCTGACCGGTGCTCTCACCAACCTGTTCCAGTTCCAGGTGCCCGCCGGCTACTTCCTTCCGCCCGGCGGCTATCTCCTGGTCTGGACCGACGGCCAAACGGGCCAAAACACCGGCGGCGCGTCGGACCTCCACGTGAGTTTTTCCCTCCAGCAATCGCAGATTATTGGTCTGCTCAACCCGCTGGGCCAACTCGTTGACGCCGTGGACCTCGTGCCGCAGGCGGCCGACATCAGCAGCGGCAGCAACCCGGACGGCGATCCCGCCGTCCTTAGCCTCTTCGCCGCCTCGCCGCGCCAATCGAACAACGAGATTTGGGCGCTGCCGCCCTTGCACCGCGCTTCGGACAGCGCCATGCTGCTGTCCTTTGTCGGCCTGGCGTTCGCGCCCCACCGGGTGCTTGCCGCCAGCGCTCTCGATCATCCGGTATGGACGAATGTAGCGGCGGTTGTGGCCGATGGGCTCGGCGCGTTCGCCTGCGCCGACACCAACGCCTCCACCCGGAACCAGTGCTATTACCGCGCAGCGTCACCGTGATACCCGCGGAGCGGCAATGGGCGGGTGGCGGCGACGATCACCCTTGGGCGGAGCATTAGACAGAACAGAACTTTATGAAATCATGTTTGGCTGCTTCAGTGTGGCTGCTCCTCTTCCTCCAGACCTGCCTGAGCGACCAGAGCGTTTCCCTCGCCGGCAAGTGGCGCTTCGCGCTGGACCGGACGGACGCCGGCATCGGCGAGCGCTGGTTTGAGCGGAGCCTCGCCGGCACCGTAGAGTTGCCCGGCTCGCTGCCGGCGCAGGGCATCGGCGACGAAGTGACGTTGGATACGACATGGATCGGCGGCATCGTGGACCGGTCGTTCTTCACGGCGCCGCAGTTCGCCAAGTATCGCGAACCGGGGCACGTCAAGGTGCCGTTTTGGCTGCAGCCGGACAAATACTACGCCGGCGTGGCTTGGTACCAGCGGGACTGCACTATTCCCGCGGGTTGGGAGGGCAAACGGGTCGTGCTCTTTCTGGAGCGCGCGCACTGCGAGACGCGTACGTGGGTGGACGCCAGGTTCATCGGCTCGAATAACTCGCTCTCGACGCCGCATGAATATGACCTTGGCCAGCTTGCTCCGGGCAAACACACCTTGAGCGTTCGCGTGGACAACCGCATGGCCATTGATCTCGGCGAGAACTCGCATTGCATCAGCGACCACACGCAGGGGGATTGGAATGGGATTGTTGGCGACATCAGCCTGCGAGCGACGGCGCCTCTGTGGATTGCGGACGCCCAGGTGTTCCCCAACCTCGCCAGGCAGAGCGCGCACGTGACCGTCGCCATCGGGAATCGCACGGGCGCCCGCGTGAGTGCCGAACTTAGACTGAGCCCGGTCGTCTTCCTGAATGTCACGTCAGCACCTGCCCTCATGCAGCGGGTCATCCAAGTCGAGATTCCGCCGGGCGGTTCCACGGTCCAGGCGGATTTACTCCTCCAGGACGCCTGTTACCTATGGGATGAGTTTAATCCCCACCTTTATTCTCTCGGGCTCCGGGTCGCGGAGGCGGATAACCGCACCGTCTTTGACCAGCGGAACGTGACCTTCGGCCTTCGCGACTTCGCCGCTCAGGGCACGCAATTCACGGTCAACGGCCGCAAAACCTTCATCCGCGGCACGCTTGAATGTTGCATCTTTCCCCGGACAGGCCATCCGCCGATGGAGGTCGGCGAGTGGAAGCGCATCCTTGCCGCCGCCAGGGCGCACGGATTGAACTTGCTCCGATTTCATTCCTACTGCCCGCCGGAGGCTGCCTTCGCCGCCGCAGACGAACTCGGCTTTTATCTGCAGGTCGAGACCTGCTGGGCCAATCAGTCCACCACCCTCGGCGACGGCAAGCCAGTGGATCAGTGGGTTTACGACGAGACGGATCGTATCCTGAAGACCTATGGCAATCATCCCTCGTTTGTCCTCATGCCTTACGGCAACGAACCGGGCGGCGGGAAAGTCGAAGCCTATCTCAGCAAGTATGTTGCCCACTTCAAAGCGCAGGACCCGCGCCGTCTCTGGACCAGCGGCTCAGGCTGGCCGCAATTGCCGGAGAACCAATTCCACGTCACGCCCGACCCGCGCATCCAGGCCTGGGGCGGCGGCCTCAAGTCCCGTATCAACGCCAAACCGCCCGAGACCACCACCGACTATCGCGACTACATCGCCGCCCGCACTGTCCCGGTCGTCAGCCACGAAATCGGCCAATGGTGCGTCTATCCGAACTTTGACGAAATCCCCAAATACACCGGCTATCTAAAGCCGAAGAACTTCGAGATCTTCCGCGACTTCCTCGCGCAGAACGGCCTCATGGGGTTGGCGCGGCAATTCCTACTCGCCAGCGGCAAGCTCCAAACCCTGTGCTACAAGGAGGAAATCGAGTCGGCGCTGCGCACGCCGGGCATGGGCGGCTTCGAGTTGCTCGATTTGCACGATTTCCCGGGTCAGGGCACCGCCCTCGTCGGCGTGCTAGATCCGTTCTGGGACGACAAGGGTTACGTCACGGCAAAGGAATACCGGCGTTTCTGCAACTGCACTGTGCCGCTGGCCCGTCTGAGCAAGCGGGTGTTCACCTCGAACGAAAGCCTGCGGGCTGATCTCGAGGTCGCGCACTTCGGATCGGCTCCGCTGACCAACGCGGTGGTGACTTGGGCGTTGAGGGACGCCACAGGCAAGGCCCTGACCAATGGCGGCTGGCCTGTGAAGTTGCTGCCGTTGGGCAACGCTATTCCCTTGGGCAGTTTGAACCTGAATCTGAGCTTCGTGCAGGCGCCCGGAGCCTACAAGCTGTTTGTCGGGGTCGGAGAAGCCTCTTTCGCCTCCCCGCCCCGCCGGAACGAGCCCCCGGTCTTTGAGAACGACTGGGATCTTTGGGTCTATCCGCCCTCAGCCGCTAACACGCCCCCAGCCGACGTGCTGATCACCGCGCAGTTCAACGACGAGGCCCGCGCACGACTCCGCGCCGGCGGCAAGGTGCTGCTCTCGATTCCCGGCCGGCAAGTTCGCAACTTCGAGGCCGCGCCGGTCATCCTCGGCTTCTCCAGCATCTTCTGGAACACCGCCTGGACGCACCGGCAAGCCCCCACGAGCCTCGGCATCCTGTGCGATCCCAAGCATCCCGCACTCGCCGGGTTCCCCACCGAGTTCCACAGCAACTGGCAGTGGTGGTACTTGATTCACCGCGCCGGGGCTCTCCGCCTCGATCTCTTGCCGCGCGGCGTGCAGCCCATTGTGCGGGTCATTGACGACTGGTTCACCGCCCGGCCCCTGGCCCTGGTGGTCGAAGGCAAAGTCGGTGCGGGCAGGATTGTCGTTTGCGGCTTTGACCTCACCCAGGAGGTGGCTGACCCGGTCTCGCGCCAGATGCGCTCAAGTCTGATTGACTATATGGCCTCTAAGGAATTCAACCCCGCCGCCGACCTCACCACCGAGCAGATTCAGAGCCTCGTCGTCGAGGCCAAGGACGCCCGGCTCCGAGGCGTGCGCGCCGTCAAGGCCGACAGTGCACAGATCGGATATGAACCCGAGAATGCAACCGATGGCGATCCCGACACCATCTGGCATACCGGCTGGGACGGCAACCCGCCCGGCTTTCCGCACGAACTGGTGATAGAGTTTGACGCCCCGAGGAAGATCACGGGTTTCACCGCCCTGCCTAGGCAGGACGGCAACCACAACGGCTGGATCAAGAATTACTCCTGCTACGCCAGCACCGACGGCCAAACCTGGGGCAAGCCCGTCGCGCAAGGCACCTTCACCCAAGACGCGAGCCTGAAGACGGTGAAATTCCCAGCGCCAATCACGGCCGGCGCCATCAAGCTCGTGGCGCTGAGCGGCTTTGCAGACGGTCCTTGGGCGTCGCTGGCGGAGTTCAATGTGATCTCCGCTGAACCGGCTGCGGAATAAACATGTGAAATTGCACCCTGCGAGCAGTCTATGTTTTCAAGCCCTCTCGATGGCCGGCCTGCTCTGGGACGCGCCGATGCGAGCGGGAGCGCCTTCCTCCGCCGCCACGCCGACCTTGGTGTTGGACACCGCAGGCCACGGTTCGGGCAATCCCAGCCCCAAAGGCTTCGCGTTCAACCCAGCGATGACAATCGCCTTTGTCGCTGATAACCGGAGCGCTTCCAGCGGCGGAGGCATCCAGCGGTTCAACTGGAATGGCACGGCATGGGTGTATGCCTATACGCTGGGTTATACTCTCAGCCCCTCAAAACAGGTCTGGGACATGACGGCTGACTTTAGCGGCGCGAATCCCATCCTCTATGCCGTCACGGGCGAGTCCACCGCGAATAACCTCGTATCCGTGACCGACACTGGATCAGGTTCAGCGTACACCATTCTGGAGACTGCCCCGTCCGGCGACGCCTTTCGCGGCGTGGCCTTTGCGCCGGTCCAACTGTTGCCGTGACACACTGAGCCATCAAAGCTCATTTTTCGGAGCGCGGCTGTGTGCTCAGCGCCAGCCACAGCGCTCCCCAGCACGGAGTTGCCCGTGGTGCGGGAGGGGCGCGCTGCGGCTGGTCGGGACGACACAGCCGCGCTCCGGGCCGAAACGGGAATTGCTGACACGGAGCAGCCAGTGCTTGCGCACGGGGGCGGCTTGGGGTGAAATCGCCGGGTGAGCATGATCGTCGGACAGGCCAGCCAGCCGAGGGTGGCGTTGCTGATAGAATCCTCGCGGGCCTACGGACGGGGCATCCTGGGCGGCGTGGCAAAATACATCCGGCAGCACGGTCATTGGGTCGTATTCTTGCAGGAACAGAGCCTGTGCGACGAACCTTCGCCCTGGCTGGCGAGCTGGCAGGGGGACGGCATCATCAGCCGGATTGACAACCGCGCGCTGACAGCGTGCATCGCACGCCTGCGCGTGCCAACGGTTTATCTGCGCAACGTGGCCCCGGCATTGAAGGCGCCCTCGATCGTGACCGACAATGACGCCATCAGCAAGCTGGCGTTTGAACACTTGCAGGAGCGCGGCTTCCGCCATTTCGCCTTCTGCGGCTTCAGCGGCGCCGACTACTCGGATGAACGGCGGGATGGCTTCTCACGCCTGGTCACCAAGGCTGGCATGCGCTGCCACACCTTCGGCCCGGCTCAACTGACCGCCCAGCTCAGCACCGCCACCTACGAGGAGCAGGGGCTGCGGGATGGCGAGCAAGTGGCCCGGTGGCTGCACGGACTGCCCAAGCCCGTAGGCCTGATGGCCTGCAATGACATGCGCGGTCGCCAGGTGCTGGACGCCTGCCGGGTCATTGGCGCAGCGGTGCCGGAAGAAGTGGCGGTCATCGGCGTGGATAATGAAGAGATCCTGTGCGACCTGTCGGACCCGCCCCTCTCCAGCGTGGTGCCGAATACCGAGCGCATCGGATATGATGCAGCATCCACACTGGCCGGCATGATGGCAGGGGGACGATCCCGGCCCAAGCGGGTGCTGGTCGAGCCTCTGGGCGTGCTCACCCGGCGCTCGACCGACGTGCTGGCCGTTGAGGACCGCCAGGTCGCCGCCGCCGCCAGGTTCATCCGCGAACATGCTTGCGAGGGCATCCAGATTGGGGATGTCATGCGCGCCGTCGGCATGTCCCGCAGCACCTTGGAGCGGCGCTACCAGAAGTTCATGGGCCGCTCGCCCAAGCACGACCTCCTGCGCTTCCGGCTCGAACGGGCCAAGCAATTGCTCTCGGAAACCGATTTTCCCGTGGCTCGGGTCGCGGAAAAGCTCGGCTTCGAACACACCGAGTACTTGAACGTTATCTTCAAAAAGAAGACCGGGCTGACCCCCGCCCGGTTCCGAGCCTACTCCCGGATGGCGGACGCAGCGGACCGCTTGCCAGCCTGAGCCAGCCCAACCCCTGGCCTCATGGAGCCATGGATTCAGAGGCCAAGACCGAAGCGATTTCAATTGACCAATGCCCCCGCGGCAGTCCCAACCGTACAGGCGAGTCTGCGTCTCAAAACAGGACACTCACTCTTAGCGCCCCAAGGGCAGGCCATTAATATCTCCGGAGGCATTCCTCTGCCAAACCGCGTGCCGACCGAGCTGCCATAAACTCAGCGGACCACGACTGAGGTCTTGCTGCCAACCGGAATACTTGGGACCTCAGCCAGCCGCACCCGGCAGGAGTTATCCACAGTGTCGCAGTGTGTACAAGGGGTGTACATCGGATGCACGAGGGATGCACAAGGGGCTGAAGCTTGTGCAGCCGTTGAGCATCCATCATACACCCCTTGTACACAGCTTGCAGCCCGCTATGGCAATGCTGAGGATGGCAGGCAAAGGGAGGGGTGTGTGCTCGACGACCGTTTTTGCGGCCTTCCGTGACCGCTGGCGATTAGGCGCCGGGGGGCCTGCCCGTCACTTGGACCGGGCGGCGGAGACAATTATCCGCAAAAGATATGTATCATGATTGAGTTACGTGGGTTTGAAGGCTGGGTCCATGCCGCACCAGGAAACCGGAAGCGATCTAGATTGACGACGGCCAGCCCACAGCAACTACTGTTCGCATTGCGAGGCTTCAGCCGCTGCGCACCCCTCGCTCACGTCGCCAGGGGCCGACAGGCGACGGTTCCCACAGGTTAACAACGGGCTCGCGCGCGAGGGCGCTGCCCGTTAAACGTTATACACAACAGAAACCGCCGAGTTCCGGGCATAATCACGGCGCACGCTTGAACAAAAAGCTCATGCCTATGACGCATAAGTTCAATTATGGCGAATAAACGCAATATTTTGCCGTGTTCTTACATTGGCGCGAATCGCACAACGCTACTAAGATATGGGCATGCAGCAAAAGACTGTAGCCTTCTAATCACGTACTTCTGCAAGAACCACATACCTATGAATAAACTGCAACGCATTCACTCACGTCACCACATCCTCTGCGCCAGCCTGCTGGCGATCGTCTTAAGCCTGTTGGCGCTTCAAAACGCCTCCGCCGGAACCGAGCACTGGAAGGCAGTTCCCGGCACAAGCACCACCACCAACTGGACCGATTCCGCCAATTGGACTGGCATCAGCCCGCCGCAGACCTATTTCAATGAGGTGGACTTCACGGGGATTGGCGCGGTCGGCGCTCCAGGCGTTATCAACAACGTTTTCGACAACGCTACCGGCGTAGCCCAGATGCCCATTTGGCAGTTGGACTTCATCCCCACCAACGCCAACTACACGACGCTCATCCTTCCAGGTAAAACCTTGAGCACCGCTGCTGGGAATGGAAAGATGTACGTGGGCAGCGACCAACTCACGGCTGGTGGTTGGGCAAACGCGGTGGAGACGATCACCATCACCGGCGCGGGCGGCACGTTGTCCGTGGGGGGCAATTTACGGGTCGGCCAGGGTTGCACCAACGGCGTCAACAGCCTCCACAATGTGACTCTGGACCTGTCCGGGTTGGATGATTTCATAATGACACCCACGGTTGCAAGTACGAGGCTTCTGGTATGCGGGCAGAGCCAAAACCGTGCCCAAGGCACAGTGTATCTGGCGAAAACCAACTCGATTGTCTTGGGCAACGACCTCGAGATCGGCGCAATGAGCGTCTATAGCAATACCGTGCCGGTCGGGCTTTACCTGGGCCAGACGAACCTTATTTTTACCGGCTATAGCGGCGTCGGCAGCGACACGATTACGGTGGGCTCGCGAGGCTGCACCAATGGGTTCATGCAATTCAATCCGGCCTTCATCGGCGGGGCCAACCCGCCGGCGTACGCCTATTTTGGCGCCCCTTCCAGCATCAACGGCGGGCGGGTCAACAACTTCTACGTCGGCTACGCGAACGGCGGCATCATCCCGGCCACGGGCTACTGCGATCTCCACGGCGGCTATGTCAACATCATGGTGAGCACGATGCAGCTTGGTGTGGGCTACACCAACCCCATCGTCCTGCCCCCCATCACCGGGACGGGCATCCTGACATACGATAACGGGATCATTGACGTGAACAATCTTATGGTCGGCTACCAGGGAATCGGCACCGGGACTGGTGGGGGTGCCGCCGGCATCGGCATCCTCAACATCAGCACCAACTGCACGCTGAAGGTGAATAGCGCGCTCGGCCTCGCGACTTATACCGGGACGCCTGTCGCGGGCGACGCCGGCACCCTCAACATGAACGGCGGGACGCTGATCGCCAACCTCATCACCAACGGCACAGGCACGGGCACGATCAATATGACCAATGTCACGTGGCAAGTGGTGATCACCCCCACCGCCGCGGCGCCCACCAACGCCACGGTCACGACCCTCAACACCGGCGGCGCGACCAACCTCGTCAGCGTCACGTTCGCCAGCCTGCCTTCAACCTATCCGGTGACGATCCGGCTCGTTAAGTACCAGACCCTGGGCGGAGCCGGAATCGCCAATATGGGCATCAGCCTGCCATCGGGCGGCGGTTACGTAGGCTATTTGACCAACAATACTACCGTCGGGGCGATCGATGTGGTGCTCACCGCCGGGGCCTCGCCGAGCAACATTGCCTGGACGGGTGCTGATCCTAGCGGCAATTGGGACGTCGCTAGTACAGTCAACTGGACCAATGGTACCGGCGCAGCCACGGTGTACAATCAACTCGACGCCGTGCGCTTTGACGACACCGCCAGCGGCACCACCAGCGTCAACCTCGTCGGCACGCTCACACCCAGCGGTCTCATCGTCACCAATGCCAGCAAAACTTACACCTTGGGCGGCAGCGGTTCGCTGGCCGGAGCCGGCGTCACTGGCGGGGCAATTCCGGGCGGCCTGGTTAAGCAGGGTACCGGCACGCTGATTCTGAACAATACGACGGCTGACACCTATTTGGGCGGAATTAACGTGGCTGGAGGCGTTTTGCAAATAGGCGACGGGAGCACCTATGGCGGCGGCAGCTTGGGGCCAGCCAGCGGTGCAGTAGCAAATAGCGCCGGCCTGGTCGTTAACCGTCCCTCGGGCGACACGTTCGCCGTGGGCAACGTCGTTTCCGGCGCGGGCGGCATCACCAATGCGGGTGCCGGCACCCTCCAACTGAACAGCGCCAATACCTTCACTGGTCCGCTGGCTATAAACGCCGGCATTGTGCAGTTGGGCAACAATGCCGCCCTGGGAACAATTGCGGGGGGCACTTTTGTGGCTAGCGGCGCTACGCTCGACCTCAACGGCAACAACCCCGGCTATGAGCCGATCACGGTTTCGGGCACGGGCGCGGACGGCTCCGGCGCCATCATCAACAACAACGGCGCGGGCACGCCCCATTTGGGCGCGGTAACCCTGGCCGGCGATGTTCTCTTTGGCGGCAGCCAGCGCTGGGATTTGACAAATGCGATGACCGCCACCGCCCCACACAATGTCACCATGGGGAACGCCACCTACTGCGAATGGCGGGACCTGAATGCGAGCACCGCCGTGAACAATATCCTTGTAAGCTCCGGGACACTGGGCTGGGTGGGCAACACCACCGCTGGAAGCAGCGGCACCTTGGAAGTGGCCGGCGGCGCCGTCCTCAAGTTCTACAATGACGGCGCTCTGGCGGCAAACGTCACGAAGCCAGTCCTCCTGGATGACGGCTCGACCGTCGCCAACGGCGGCGGGGCTAACACCATCTCTGCGCCGATCAGCTTGAATGGCTATGACACCTTCGACATTGGGGGGGGCACCTCCTTGACCCTGAGCGGCGCCCTCAGCGGCAGCGGCACTCTTTATAAGACCGTGGACAACGGTCTGTTGTATATCACCGGCACTAGCCCCGCGTACAGCGGCCTTGTCTCCCTCTATACGGGCAAGGTTTACGTCAACGGCATTCTCGGCACCGGCACCAGCAGCAGTATCACCACCCAGCCCGGTACCGCGCTCGCTGGCACAGGCACCAACAACGGCCCCGTGGACATCTACGGCGGCTACACCCCCGGCGACGCGGGCGTGCTGGGCACCAATACCTTTGCCTCTCTGACCCTGGAAGGCAGCGCGCTGATGACGAATGACCTGGCGACGGCAGCCAACGGCGCCAGCGACCTCGTTGTGGTCAATGGCGACCTCACCATGAACAACGGCACGATTTACATCAATGCCATCGGCGGCACGCTGGACAACAGCCGGCCGTACACGCTGATGACCTACTCGGGCAACTTCAATGGCGCTCTGCCGACCGCGCAAACGGTTGCCTCCAGCGTCTATACGATCACTCTGAGCAACGCGACCAGCCTCAGCCCGAAGCGGATGATGGCCATTGTCAGCGGCGGTTCCGACCTGCTGGTGTGGAACAACGCCGGTGGAGACGGGGAATGGAACGGGACCTCGCTCAATTGGTCGAACACCGTGAACCACATCCCGAATGACGCGTTCCTGGGCGGCGACTCCGTGTTGTTTAATGATTCAATCACCAATGCGGCGTCTCCGGTTACCAGTATTGACATCGCTGGTGGCGTGCTCGTGACGCCGAGCACCATGACCAACAACTCCACCGTCAATTACAGCATTAGCGGCGGAGGCTCGATCAGCGGCGGCGCCAGCCTCGTCAAAATGGGCCCCAGCACGCTGGCGATCAGCAACGCCAACAGCTTCACCGGCCCCATCACCATCTCGGGCGGCACGGTCCAGGCCGCCTCGGCTACGGCCCTGGGCACCACCACCGGAGCGCTTACGATCACCAACGGCGGCACGCTCGACGCGGGCTTCCCGCTGGGCGCGAAACCCATCTTCGTTTCCGGGGCGGGAGTCGGCGGCAACGGCGCCATTGTCAACAACAACGGCGGACCTATCTATGATGACTCCACCGGCGGTCTTGCCAACACGGTAACATTGCTGGGCGACACCACGTTCGGCGGCACCAACCGTTGGGACCTGGGCAGCCCGACCGGCGCCACGCTCAGCACGGGCGGCAAGCCCTACAGCGTCTCGATCACCAGCCCTGCGGGCGGCTACAAAGAGTGGAACTCACTGACCCTTGACCCCAAGCTGACCAACATTAACGTGTTGTCTGCGGAGTTCGGGATTAAAGGCATGACCAACCTGGGCGATCCGAACGGCACCGTGACCATCTACACCAACGCCCAATTGACCTTCTGGGGTGGAAGCAACTACACCAAGAACTACTACGTCAAGTCCGGCGGTACTATGCTGGTCCGCCAGACCGGCCCCAATTTCAACCTGAATATGACCCTCGAAGGCGGGGCGACCTTCCACAGCATAGATAATGTCAAAGTCATGACGGCGCCGGTGACGTTGCTTGGCCCCGTGCAGTTCCTGAGTGACAGCGCCACCTGCACCTTCAGCAACGTGATCAGCGGCGCGGGCGGCGTGGTGTGGGCGGGCAACGCGAACCAATTCGCCTTCGCTGCTGCCAACACCTACAGCGGACAGACGATCATCGGCAACGGGCTGACGCTGGCTCTCCTGGGCAGCGGCAGCATATCCAGCAACTCGCTCATCTTCTTCGGCGGCACGGACACTAACGCCTACCGGATAGACGTCACCGGCAGGGGTGATCAGACACTGACGCTTGCCAGCGGGCAAACCCTCGAAGGCGCGGGGCGGGTCAATGGCGCCCTGACGGTTGCCGCCAACGCGACGGTCTCGCCCGGAACCAACACGACGTTTGGCGCCATTGGAGCGTCAGGCGCCGTTAT
>Ga0181532_10001399_pt1 | contig 23465 bp, 12 predicted proteins | sample PEATcosm2014_Bin_33_FD_119768 | JGI IMG/M metagenome (GOLD analysis project Ga0181532, IMG submission 119768) | Peatland microbial communities from MTU Mesocosm Facility, Houghton, MI, USA - PEATcosm2014_Bin11_30_metaG | ecosystem: Environmental > Terrestrial > Soil > Wetlands > Peat | place... | reverse complement strand
GGGGGGCTGGGAGGGATGAGGAATACATAAACAAGACTGGGGCATAATTTAGCACGCCCGGGCCGGCCAAAAGCAGGCAGCACGGTGCGCTGGCAATGATGGATGTCGACCCGCAGACGGCGGCGCCGGCGGCCGCCGAGGCTGCTCCTGCCGCCGAGGCTGCTCCTGCAGCTGCGGCGGCGCTGCACGACCCGCCGCTGCAGCTGCGCGCGCATGCACTGTGGACGGCGCGCGACGGCGAGCAGCTGTACGGCCTGCAGGACAGCCACTATGACCAGCTGCTGGCGACCTCGCGGGGCCTGCGGCTGGCCAGCAAGCCGCACGTGCTGCTGTACGAGCTGGCCGAGCCGTGCACCGCCGTGGCGCTGTGCGATCACCGCACCAAGCCGCAGCGCCGGCTGCTCTACTATGCGACGGCGGACGGGCGCCTGATGATGCAGGCATGCATGATCGACGCGCCGCCGGCTACCTGCGTGGCGTCAGGCATGAGCAGCATGTGGCTAGAGTGCAACGGCGCCGAGGTCGACCAGCTCATCGCCGTGCACGCGCGCCGCGCCGCCGACGGCGACTACCGGCTGATGCTGTGCGGCTCCAGGGGCGCTGTTTTCGGCTGGCCCCTGACGATCGAGCACGAAATGCCCACGGCCTGGGGCCCCGACTGCATCTACGCCGCCGTCAACATGACCAACGGGTTCGTGGCGACGTCCTTGGTCGACTCTGGGCCCAACGACGACGACACGCGGACAGTGCGCTCGGTTTACGTGGCCACCAACCTCACGCCGCCACAGGCACGCTGGCGGCGCCTGCCCATATCCAACAGCGTGTACTTTATGCGCGACTCTTGCCACATCGACCGCTGGTTCGACGACGACAACCTCGTCACCGAGCTGTTTGCGACCGTGCGCGGCATGCCCGAGGACGCGCACGTGGCGGCCGTGTGGATCAGCAACACCGACTGTGGCTACCTGGCCGGTGCCACGACGCTCTACCGGCTCATGAACCCGCAGCAGGTTGCTGCAGCCTCGCGACAGTGGCACAGGCCGCCGCGGCAGCGCCTGGCCGCCATGCGGTCTATAAAAAAATAGAAATCGGCCGCGATGAGCTCGAGCAAGGTCGCTACACCAAAAACGATGCGCGGCCGCACGCGTAACTATCGGTCGGCGCCGCACCAGGAGCCGCCGGCCCAGCCCGCGGCCGACGCAGCACGCGCCGCTAGCGCGCCGCCGACCGCTGCGCCGGCGCCGGCGCCCGTCAAGCTGCTGCCGTCGACGCACTATTGCTACGCCTGTGACAACTGCGGCCTCGCATGCGTGATGACGAGCCGCCTGCCATGCCCATGCCCGTGCTGCCTGCTGTACAGCCCGCCGCGCATCAGCCTAGAGTCGGCGTGGCGCGCCGACGAGTGGCTGCAGTACATGATCAGCGCGTCGCTGTGGTCGCGCGGGCCGCCGGCCGAGCCGCGCTACGACGCCGCCAACCTGCTGCTGTTCACCGTGACGACGATGCGCCGCTACTTTTGCGCCTGCGGCTCTTCGTGCTACGTGCAGCACCGTGGCCGCGAGCAGGTGCCATGCCGTGCCGCCGGCTGCGGCCGCGAGGCACGGCGGCAGCTGCTGATCGAGATGTGCGACCACGCGCTGTTCTACTGTGGCAAATGCAGGCTGGCGTCGGTGCTGCCCGGCAGCAAGCTGATGCAGCGCCTGCTATGCCCAGGCTGCGCGCAGGTGCACCTGGCGCTGGCGGTCTGCACTGCGCCGCACGCCAAGGAATGGCTGCAGCTGATGCGCGACGCGGCGGCCGAGGCGCCGTAGGCGGTCGTGCGCACGCAAAAAATAACCAGATCGACGATTTTATTGTCCGCTTGAGCTCGACGCCACCTGTCCCTGGATCAACACCAGCACGTCCGTCAGCTTTGCCACCGCTGTCGCTACCTCCAGCAAGGTGACGTTTGGTGACCCGACCGCCGACGCGGGGACCTCGGCTTGTGGTGATGCTGCGTCGGTGGGCTGCCGCGCCGGCTTCTTCGCGCGTCGATGATCCTTGTTGACATAGGTGCCAAGATAGACTTCTTGTCCTTGTGGCAAAATGCGATCCCTCATGATGATGCGCCATTGTCCGAGGGTTTGGCCGGTCTGGAGCTCTTGGGCGCCCTCGTGAGCCTGGTAGATGATCCTTGTGGCCTTCTTGAGCAACGTGCGCCTCGAAAATCGCACAAAGACGGCCACGCGGCGTTTGTCGTCATCGCAGCGCAGCTCATGGGCCTCCAGGTATGCGGTGTGGTCGATCAACCTCGTAGGGAGGGTTTTGATGACAAATGATGCCGACGAGGTTCGGTTGGTCACCATAGGCTATGCCACAGGCAAGTAGGAATATGTCCGCCTCAACTACCTCGGCGCCGCCGGCGCCGAAAATATCCACGTGGCGTCCACGTGGACGATATGCCCATGTGGACAATATGGTACTAGCCCATGGGATTTTATATTTATAGCAGCAAACCCACACCAATAGACTTGACCTTTTGCTGCTGGACATGGCTTGCGAGCGCACGCAGACGATCACGTTTACTGTGCGTCAGCCCGAGGCGACGCTGGCCGCCGGCTTCGACTACATCGAAATCCGCACGCCCCTGGACGGCTCCACGCCAAGCCATGCCTTTGTCTGGATGGCGACAAGAATGCCCGTCAAGAAGGCGCGCCGCGCGGCCATCGGCTGCTACGGCTCCATCAACGACATTGCATTTGGCACGGATTATGCCACCTGGGACCGCAGCTTCGAACGCAAAATGCGCACCGGCTACACAAAACAGCATGCTGGTGCACGCGCCAAGGCTGGTCGGCCGGCCAGCAAGCCGGAGGCCAAGCGAGGTGCCGAGGCCGCCGAGCTTGAGGCCGCCGCTGACATGCCGGCCGACGCGGCCGCGCCTGCGGCCATCCGCAGCGAGCCGCAACAACCCGTACCATGGGTGCCTGGCGAGCATGCCAACCCGTCACCAGCGTCGCTTGGCGCCTGCGCCGAATATAACAAGCGCATCATCGAGCATGGGCCGTTTGCAGACATGTACAAGAAGATGGTCGAGGAAAATCGCAACAAGTACGTGACGCTGGCCGAGTATCTGGCCCGCAAGGAGGCCTTGAGCACCCTTGACTTCAGCGTGCCTGGACGCCGCCGGCCGTCGCCCCCGCCTGGCCAGGAGAAGCCGCCGAGCTCCTTCCTGGCACCCGCCTACTTCCTGGAACGCTACCGCAAGTACAAGTCGCTCATCGCCGCAGGAACCGTCAAGGAAACCTGTGAGGACCAAATAGCTCGCCACAGCCTACCAAAACGATCCCTGGATAACCCTATCGACCCCGAGGAGCGCGGCACGTTTGTATGTGACGGGCTTGATCGTCTCTGCATGAACCGCGAGGTTAACATCACGCGCGACATTGCTCATATGCTGGAGAAACGCGGCACCGTCGAGGCGATGGCCGAAGCTGGTGCGATCCGTCTGCTTTTGGTGCGCTACGATGCCGCTGCGTTCCTGCCAAGCATCATGATGGCCGACGAAGAACGGGTGGCCCTCCGAGGCAACATCCTGATGTACATCAACGACTACGAGGCGCAACTTGAAAATGCAGCGCGACGCGAGAATCGGCATGGTTTTTGATGCCACAGGACGATAGCGACAAGCCTCACGCACACAAATAAACCATCTTTTACAGAAGCACAACCGAGCAAAACCACCACCCATGGGGAACTTTAAATGCTGTATGACCTAGTATAGCACATGCAACTTTGGCAATATCTTGGCATTTTTAATGTTGGCTGATTTTCCTGCGAGCATCCTCGGTCCAGGCCGACCCTGGCAGTTTTTGACGAGGTATCTGATCATCAGCGGAAGCCTGCATTTGTGACAATTGCTTTTTTGGTACGGTATGCGACACTTTAGGTATGCCATGGGCAACTTTATAGAATGGAATCAACCGCGAGCGGCATGTGTCAAACTATCACAGAGTTGATCAAAAACTACCCATTTCTACACATTCTGCTGCCATGCGCTGAACTGCGAAATGTTGGCTGTTTTAATGTTGGCTGATTTGTCGGGGACCTCGAGGGCGGCCTCACAAAAATCAGCGAGGGTGCCCGCATTTTATTTTTTCTACGGCGTCGCGGCGCGCGCCAGGATCACCACCGTGGTAGACAGCAGCAGGAACAGGTCGACCGCGAGCGACCAGCCGCCCGACGTGGCCGCGCGGTGCGATGGCGTCGTGCTAGGGCTGGCGCCGTGGCTGAGCGACGGCGTGGCGCTGTGCGACGCCCCGTTCTTGGGCGCCCTCGACGGCGACGCGGTCGGCGTCAGGCCCAGCGTGTAGTCGACGGTGCCCCAGCCCTCCATGGTGCCGTTGGCCAGGCACTGTCGGTAGATGCCGGGCAGCGACGACTGCAACACGCCGTTGGCCCAGCCGGCGCACTGATGCGGCGCGGTGGCGCCCTGGCAGGGCTGGCAGGTGCCGTCGGTGCAGAAAAGCCACTCGTTGCTGACCGTCGCGCCCGACGCGCTGGTGGCCTCCGTCGTGCACTGGAAGTCCTGCGTGCAGGCCTGGCCGAGCAGCGTGAAGGGCAAGCAGGTGCCGCCGTTGCCGTCACCGTTGATGTCGTCGGCCTGCGCCGAGCAGTAATGGCCCAGCGGACAGTCGCACAAGTAGCTGAACGTGCCGTCGCTTGGTCGGCACTGCACGCAGGATGCATAGGTAGCGCCGGCCACGATGGGGTAGCAGATGGGCGTGGCGTCGGGGCATGGACTACCGCATGCAGTTTGAGCAAAAACGACAGCGACGGGCAGAATGAAGAGCAGGAGCGCAAGGTGCATTGGTGCAACACAATATAACAGTGAGCCGGCGCCGGCCAGCTAGACGGCCTTCCTGCCATGCGGTGCGAGGTCCTGATTTTATGCTGTGTGGTCCTGCTGGCCGGCGCCACGACCACCTGCACGGTCCACAGCGCCGGCACCGGCATGTTCACGACCATCAACGCAGCGCTCCTGGGCTGCGGCGGCAACAACATTGTGCTTCTGCTGAAGGGCCTGTTCGCCGAAATCATCAACTTCCCCGCCACCATGGTCGGCGTCGTGCTGCAGTCCCAGGACATCACGAACCAGGCGATTATCAGCGGTTTTGCGCACAATGTGCCGCAGTTTAGCGGCATGGCCATCAGCTTTAGCTACGTGCAGCTGACCGGCCTGGGCACGACCATGCCGTTCTGGGGCAACAAGCTACGCGGCACCAACGTCAGTTTTGACAATGTGCAGGTCACCGGCTTTGCTGGCCTGCGCTGGTACCAACAAGAGTCGTGCGAGCTCAATTCTCAGCTATACGTCACCAACAGCCTGTTTTCTGGGCTGCCCGGCAACGTCTTTTTTGCGCTGCATATGCAGACCCTGTGGTTTGTCAACAACACGTTCCAGCAGTGCGGCGGCTCCAACGACACCTCGATCTACGGCTCTGTGCTCTACCTACAGATGCTGGACACCGCGCCGCAGGGAGCCTTTGTCTTCACGCAGAACATCGGCTGGCGCACCTTCGACAACTTTTTGACGCGCTGCTACTACCCCATGGACGGCAACTGGAACACGCGGTGCTACCAGGGCGCCGTGCAGTGCTACGACGCCGTCACGACCGCTGCGAAGGGCATCTGCCCTGATGCGACCTATACGGCGACGGATCCTCGCACCAACCAGACCGCCACCGTCGCCGGCACGCCCAACCCGTTGTGCCGCACCTACACGCAGTGTGTGTGCCAGAACATCGAGATCAGCGCCAACATCAACGGCACCATCAGCACGGTCGTCGTCAACAACGGCAACCTCTTCTACGAGGCTGACAACGGCTTCCCCTACGTCAACCTGTCGTGCGTGCCTGGCGTCGGCGCCATCACCAACTACACCTTCCAGGCCGCCTACCCTTCGCTCGGCGACAATGCCGTGACGCTTGGCTACCCCGGCGCAGAGACGCTGTGGCCCAGCGGCCTCTACACCAGCCAGGCCACCATGGAGAGCCAGTGTACCTGCCCGCCGCCCGTGCCGCTCAACCCGCGCACGCAGCACGACTTCCCGTGCATCTACAACCTCGTGCCCGGCATCGTGTGCGACGAGGGCGAGGCACAGTGCTGCGTCGACCAGCCGCTGCTCTACCTGTACACGCCGACGACGATCGTCAACGCCACGTACAATGTCACCGGCCCGCCGCAGAGCGTCTACGAGGCGGTTTTCGTGCTCGGCACGCAGTTTCTGACCGACTGCGTCGGCATCGCCGGCCTCACGGTCACCAACTGCACCTCGTACCTGTGCCCGGGCAACGCGCTGCCAGCCTCGTGGCAGGCGCTGCAGGCCACCTGCGTGCTCAACGGCACGGTGCTGGGACCCGTCGCGACCAGCAGCGCCTCGATCTTCCGCGTGCCGACCAACACGTCGCAGATCTACGACGCCACGGCGCTGCAGCTGTTCGGCCTGGTGTCGTCGCAGGCGCCGACGGCGCTGTTCGTCGACGTCGGCGGCCTCAACTGCACGACGCAGCTGTTTTGGCCTTGTACATGCAACAATCCGCTCGTGCCGGCCGAGTACACGAACCCCTTGACGAACCTGCCGGTGACGCCCAACTGCACCAACGGCACCGTGCTGTGCGACTGTGGACAGTCCGTGCTGACCATCCTGTACCCGCCCAGCAACGGTACGGTGTGGCTGTGGATCAACAACATCCCCGTGGACGTCGGCTTTTTCCAGTTTATCGACAACATGGTGGCGCCGCAGTATCAGTACGGCGTGCGCATCGTGCAGGTGCCGCTGAGCGTCGTGCAGTACTTTGCGACCGTCGACCTCGGCTTTGTCGACACGCAGGTGCTGATGCGCATCCTGTCGCAGCAGCTCAACGACATGATCCTGGGCGCCACGGCAGCGTTCGTGCAGAACCCGCCGGGCTCGGACCTCGAGGTCACCTGCAACGCCTCATGCCCCTACGCCTGGACGTCGCTGTCGCAGTGTGGCTGCATCGTCAACGACGAGGTGACGTCGCTGACGCCGAATTTTGGCGTCACGATGTTCCCCAACGTGACGATGGCGGCCGCCTACGCCAGCACGCACGCCGGCGGCTGCGTCCAGATGGGCGCCGTGTCGCCCGTCATCTGCCCGCAGCAGGGTGTGCAATATTTTGCAGAAATCCAGATCCTCATCTACGGCCACGCGCAGAACCTCAGCATCGTGTGCTTTGATGAGGCCCTGATCGCTGGCAGCCAGCATACGATCGACCCCGAGGTCAACCAGGTCGCGCTGGTCGGCTGCCACTGGTCGCACCCTGGCGACCGCAAATTCCCCATCTGGACGGTCGCACCGATCGTCAACGGGCAGGCACAGTGGTGGGCCTACGTCGGCAACCTCAACCTGCTGGTGATGACCAACAACTTCTTCTACGGCTCGCAATGTCGACAGTGCGGCGTCCTCAACACCATCGCGACCAACTTTGTGCACCTCAGCTTCAACAACATCAACCAGTTTGAGGAGTTTGGCGTCGTCGTGCAGTTTGCCCTCAGCGTCGAGGTCAACTACAACATGTTCTCCAACGTGCGCGGCAAGGGCGTGCTCGTCAGCGCCTACGGCGGCATGGCCGTCACCGACAACACGTTTTATCAGTGCCGCGGCGGCTCGCGCGTCATCGGCGCGCCGTTGGTGCGCATGACGGGCCTCAACGCCGGCACGTGCACGGCCGCCGAGCAGGTGTGCACCTTCAACATCCGCACGTTCCGCTTCACCTGCATCAGCGCCGCCGGCACCTGCTTTATGGTGCGCAACGTGCAGATGCTGTCCCTCAACGCCAGCGACGACTTTGACAACAACTACCCCGACGTGTGCTTCCAGGTGGCCGGCACGTCCATGCCGGCGACGAACATCGCCATGAACGTGTGCATCAAGGCACAGTACGGCCTCGATCTGTTCCAGCCCAACGCCATCACGCTGGCCGACATCCCGCTGCTGCAGATGCAGAACCCGGGCATCCGGCCGTTCATGCTGCAGAACCCCAAGCAGCATCCTGGGGCCGACTACCGCTACCGCGGCATCGCCACGTTCAGCCTGCAGAACGGCTTTTTCTGGCAGAGTTTCGTCAAGCAGCTCGTCAACTTCCTGGGCGCCGTCTACAAGCCGCTGGCGCCGCTGCGCGAGCTGTTCCTCAACGGCACGCTGACGTGCCGCACGAACCTACAGTGGACCACGCCGAACCTGGGCTTCTACACGCCCGGCGTAGGCTACGGCATGGTCTACGGTTTTTGGCAGTTCCGCAACATCAGCGACGGCTTCACCTACTGTCCGCAGGGCCTCGTGCAGCCCTGGCCGACGCTGTACATGGACAATACCAACGGCTCGCGCGCCATCCTCGGCAACTGGACGGCCAACACCAACGTCACGCTGTACGGACAGTCGCCCGACGCCTACTGCTACACCAACGTGTACCTGCCGATCTCGGTCAGCGCCGGCAACCAGCTGACGGCGCCGTCGTTCGAGATGGTCTACATCATGCTGGCGTGGCAGGGCAACCAGCCGCAGAGCCAGCAGTTTTTGCTGTTCTCGAGCGACGAGCAGCTGCCGCAGGCTTTCATCAACATCACTGGCTGCATTTTTGATGGGCTGCTCATCCAGGTGCAAAGTCAGATGCGCGTGCTGTTTTTCTGGCTGGGGCAGCACCTGACCGCCAAGCAGCTCAAGCTGGGCTCGCCGCGGCCCCTCACGGTCGTGCACGGCCAGCCGATCTGGGAGCCCCTCAACACCACGGGCTTTTTCTACTTTGTCAACAACACCATGCGCAACTGGATCAGCGTCAACCCTGCGACGTTCCAGACCACCGACGGCGGCGACACCTTCCCCTACGTGTCGGGCCTGTACGTGCGCGCCGTGCCCACGTCGCTGTCCAACGCGCGCACGACGGCCATCATCGCCAACAACACGTTTGTAGAGATCGACAGCCTCGTCGTGCAGGTCCGCGACATTATCCGCATCTACTTTTCCTACAACCTGCTCGTCAACGTCAGCGGCCGCGACCCCAACGACCCGGCGGCGGTCGAGCTGAGCACGCCGGCGGCCAACCTCAACGCGTCGTTCTGGACCGTCAACTTCACCAACGTCATCTACGTCACCAACAACAATGTGTCGCAGCAGCGGCCCATCCTGTACCCACAGTCCGTCCAGGACGTCATGAACCCGATCTGGCTGACGGCGTTCTACTTTTACGGCGTCAGCAACGAGTCTACGAGCGTTTTCTGCTTCTTCAACAACTCGGTCGACCAGCACTTCCCGGCCGGCTTCCGCATCGCCAACTCGAACCGCACCGTCCTCAACATGTGCCCCGAGCGCGGCTACGGCGCGTTCTGGCCCGACCTGCGCTCGTCCCTGCGCAACATCTGCCTCCAGAACTTCTTTTTGCCGCTGCTCAAGTCGCAGTTTGCCAACTTTATCTGGGACCCCGTCGGCGACAAGGATCGCTACCGCAACGGCCTCTACTGCAACATCAACGCCTCGGGCGCTTGCTGCCCGCTGACGCCGCCGACGATCTGCGTCATCGACCAGTTTACCACGCTGCCCGCCTACACGGCCATCAACTACTGGCGGCCGGGCAACCCCTTCATGCACACCTACCAGTTCGTGGACCCCCAAGAGTGCATCGACCGCTGCCTCGCCGTGCACCGCACCTGCCTGTTCACGGGCGACCAGAACTTCTGGGGCATCCCTGGCACGACCGTGCAGCGCACCTACAACCTGCAGTTTGACTATACGGTTGGCCCGCGGTTGCTGCCGCACTTTAACAATGTCACGAACATGACCGTGCTCGTGCCCAACTACGACCCGCTGATCCTCCAGGGCGCGCCAGGCATGACCATCGTCAACGCCGGCCCCGCCGGGCACTACATCAACACGATCGACGGCGTCAAGTGCACCGTCACCGGCATGACGTTCTTCCAGAGCCCCGCCAGCGGCGCGCCGACCTGGCAGCAGCCGGCGACGGCCAGCTCGGTCGGCCTCACCATCACGTCGTCGATCTTCAACGGCACCGACAACCCCGTGCGGCCCATGGACGGCACGTTCGACGGCTCGTTTGCGCTCCTCAGCACGCTTTTCGTCAACTACACCGGCCACGACGGCGCGCTCATCACGGGCCGCGCCTGCGACGGCGTCAGCAACGTCACCGTCAAGAACAACGCCTTCATCGGCTTTGTCGGCACCACGCTGCAGGTCGCCGGCTGGCAGTTCATGTACGTCGACGGCAACACGTTCGACCAGTGCGGCGGACAGTGCACCGACCGCGTCTACATGTTGTGGATCCAGCCCTGCAACAACGGCGTGCCGGGCCTCTACCAGGTCTTCAAGAACAACATCAACACCATGCAGACCACGTCGTCGACGCTCGGCCGCTGGACCAGCATCGCCATCGACCCCAGGCCGCCCGCCACCGTCATGCAGCCGCTCGTCCAGCAGAACATCTGCAAGCGCCTCGAGGTCGGCGTGCGCGTCGTCGTAGTGCCGCTGGGGCCGCCCACCTACCCCCAGGAGAACCTGGCGTTCGTCTACCTCGACAACCCACAGTGCTCCGGCTCGTGGCACTGGGCCGTCAACGAGCCGCCGGCCGACGACGCCGCCACCGACACCAGCCCCGTCGCCACGCGCGAGTTCACCTGCGACCCCAACACCTGCATCCGGCCCAACTACCAGCCCCTCATCTGGTTCATCCTCATCTGCCTCGCTTGCATCGCCTGCATCTGCTGCCTCTGGTGCTACTGCTGCGTGTGCGGCGCATGCAGCCAGGAGCTCGTCTACAGCCAGGTGCTGCAGAAGAACGTGCCCGCCGACACCTTTTTCTGGCCCTGGTACTTTTCCGACGCCAACAAGCTGCAGCTGGCCGAGAACGCCGCGCAGCCCCGCGTCCTGCCCGCGCCGGTCGCCCTGCCGTCGGCCGCCAGCGCCGCCGCACCGGTCCACCTCGGCGCCTACATGCCGCTGCCGCAGGCCGAGGAACCCAGGCCGCGCGTCCGCATCGTCGACGGCCTGGGCAGGCGGCTAGCAGCCAAGAGCGACTAAACGTCTACCCCTAAAACCTAGTCCAGCCAGAAAAGAGCGAGGGGGGTTGTGCATCGAACGGCGGGCGCCTCGCTGTTTTTACGTAACAAGTCCTCCCCTCCCATCTTGCTCGCCGAGCTTTTATAGGCTTTTCTTCCTAGTTTTTTTCTGTTTGACGTGAGGCGTTGGGGTTGAGGCAGAAAGCAGGGCAAAAGACGTGTGGTGATGGCTGTTATTTGATGCGGCAGCACGAGCTCGGCAAGAGCGGCCATTGTGCGTTATGGACGACGGCGGCGACAGCTACGGCGACAGCTACGGTGCGGATGCCTTCCTGGCGACGACGGCCACCACTGCGCTGAGCCTCTTCAGCGACGCCGATTTCGAGCCTCGCGAGGCCGAGCGCCGACCTCGCGAGGCCGAGCGTCGGACCAGCAGCATCTGTGCTGCACATGCCGCGCCGCCGGCTCCATGGCGCTCGGCCGCGGCGGCTGGTGGTCGTCGCAGCAGCGAGGAGGGCCTGCGCTCGGCGGCGGCGCCTGGTCGCCGACAAAGCCACGACGAGGCGCGCGCATCGCTGCACACGACGCCCGGCGGCACCGGCGTCAGCCGCTGGACGCCGGCGCGCCGGCCGGCCAGGGACGTTGCGGCCGAGGCGCTGGCCGAAGCCATAGGTGGCAGCGTGCCCGCTGCACCAGCTGCGCCGTCAGCCTCGCTGCGCTCGGCCTCGGCGCTCGGTGCCGGAGGTGAGGGGGGTACGGGGAGCGCTAGCCCCCCGAGCGCTAGCCCCCCTGGCACCGCACATCATGATCCGTACGAACTTGACCGCAACCCGACGCGCGAGCCGCTGGCGCCGCTCAAGCCGGCGGCGGCCGAGGTGCTGCCGTCGGCGGCCGACGTGGCGCCGGCCTTGGAACCGCCGCAAAAACGCAAGAGCCTGTGGCCGAGCAGCTGGTTTGCGCGCAGCTGGCGCAGCAACGTCAACGCGCAGCAGCTGGAGGCCGTTGCGGCCGCCGACACGGCGCCGCTGCTGGCCGAGGCGCCGCCGCCCGACGCCGAGGCGCCGACAACAAACGCAGCGCCGCCGGCGACCAACACGACGCTGCCGGCCGGCGTCGATCGGCTGGAGGGATTTGATGCCGACGGCCTGCCGCCGGTCGAGCCGCTGCGGCTGGCCGACGGCGGGCTGCAGCCGGACCACGGCGTGGTCGAGCTGCATTTTGGCGCCGGCTCGGGCCGCCGCAAGCGGTCGCTGCGCGCCAAGCTGCAGCGCGTGGTGCGATGCTGCTGCTACGAGCCCAACGTGCGACAGGCGCATGTGCAGGGCTGCATCGCGGCGCTGATGGTGGTCGTCATTTTGGGGGCGAGCCTCGCCGTGGGCATCCTGGCGGCGCCCAAGATCGCGCCGCCGCCCGTGCCGCCGCCCCCGCCGCCGCACAACTACTCGTTCGAGGTGCCCGACAGCTGGCGTGCCTTTGCACAGCTGCTCAACGACAGCGTGGACCCGACGGTGGCGCCGTGCGACGACTTTTACGCGCACGCCTGCGGCCGCTACAACCACGCGGCGCGGCTGCAGCTGTGGCAGCAGATCAGCCAACAGATCGTCTACGAGGTCGCCAACGAGCAGTGGCCGGTCGTCGGCACCTGGTACGACACGTGCCTGACGCCGGGCGCGCGCACCATCAAGTCGCTGCAGCCGCTGCTGGGCGTCATCAACCTGGTGCGCTCGCCGCAGACGCTGGGCGCGGCGCTGGCGGCGCTGCACCAGCTCGACGTGCAGGCCGTGTGGGGCTGGTCGATCGGCCCCGACCTGTACAATGCGTCGCGCAGCGTCGCGTACCTGGTGCCGCCGCGGCCGCCGCTCGACGCCGCCGTGATGCTGGCGGCCGGCAACAACGCGTTGGCCAACAGCATGGTCGCGGCGGCGCAGGCGTTCCTGGCGCAGGTCCTCGCGCTGCTGGCGCCCGGCCAGCCCAACTACAACGCGACGCTGGTGTGGCAGTACGAGCTGGCGCTGGCCAACCTCAGCATGACAATGCTGCAGGAGGGCACGCCGGCCGACTACTATGTGCCGCTGACGGCGCCCGTCACGCAGCTGCCGGCGTACGGCCCCGCCAACGTAGAGTGGCCTACATACTGGCGCATCGCCGACTTTCTGCCGGCCGGCGACGGCCTCGTGCAGGTCGTGCTGCCAGGCGCGCGCTGGCTGGCGGCGCTGCCGACGCAGAGCTGGCCAACCATGCGTGCTTATTTGGTGTGGCGCCTCGGCCTGGCGCTGGCGCGCGACGGCAACCCTGCGCTCATGGCGGCGCGCTGGCAGTTTGAGCAAGCGCTAGGGGCGCTTGGTGGTGCTAGCACCAGCGGCACGCTGCCTACAGTAGGGTGGTGCCTACAGTCGGTCAACGGCGCGCCGCTGGCCAGCGTGATGGGCCACTACTATACGCAGCTGATGTTTGGTGCCGACGACCGACAGTCGGCCAGCAACGTCGTGCAGCTGGTGCAGTATGCGTTCGAGGCGGTCGTGCGCGCCTCGCCATGGATGGACGCGGCGACGATCCGCGTGGCCGTGCAAAAGGTCATGAACGTGACGCTGCAGGTCGGCTACCCGCAGCGCTGGGACGCGCTGGCCGGCCTGACGGTCGGCAGCAACGAGCACCTGGCCAACGTGCTGGCCGGTCGCGCGTGGCTGACGGCCGGCAGCTGGGCCGGCGTGGGACAGCTGTACGACACGAGCGCGTGGCACATCAGCGCCGACACCGTCAACGCCTACTATGCGCCGCAGAGCAACGCGGCGGTGTTCCCGGCGGCGATCGTGCTGGCGACGTTCTGGGCGCCCAACGCGTCGCTGCCCGTCATGATGGGCAGTTTTGGTGCGGTATGCGGCCACGAGCTGGCGCACATGCTGGACCCGACGGGCAGCGAGTTTGCGGCCGACGGCGACTGGGATCCCGAGCAGTTTAGCAACGCGTCGCTGGCGCAGTATGCGGTGCGCGCGGCGTGCGTCGCGCGACAGTACAGCGCGTACACGGTGACGCTGGACAACATGACGCTGTCGGTCGACGGCACGCTGGTGCTCAACGAGGCCATCGCAGACCAGGGCGGCCTGCATGCGGCCGAGCTGGGCATGCTGGCGGCGCTGAGCAGCGAGGAGGCCGCGAACAACCTCGAGTTTTTCGAGCTGACGCCCGAGCAGCTTTTCTACTATGCATGGGCGCTGACGTGGTGCGCCGGCAACGCCACGAGCGCGGCGACGGCGTACGAGCAGCTGCTCAGCGACCCGCACGCGCCGGCACAGTGGCGCGTCAACGGGCCGCTGGCGCAGAGCCAGGGCTTTGCGGCGGCCTTCAACTGCAGCCGCGTGACGACGGGACAGTGCTTGGTGTTTTGATGCACTAAAAAGTCGGCTTGGCCTGGAGGACCCTTGTGCTCGCGGGAAAATCAGCCAACAATAAAACTGCCGGAATAAACGACCAAACACTAAACCACAAGAAGCGGCAACGCCGCGGCGGTTTTGGCATACCATGGCCAACTTCTTGCTATGCTGCACCATCGGCGAGGGCTTTGTGATACATGCTCGTGGGACATCAAAAGGATCCCATGGCATGCATTTTGCTGCGTTGTGCAGTATGCCAAGATTTCGTCGATGCCGCAGTTTTTGCTCCTCGGCAAGCAGTTCGTGGGCCAGGCCGAGGGTGCTCGCAGAAAAATCAGCCAACATATTTTCTACCAACATTTCGCGCCATGTGCGGTACGAGATAGATCGAGAATGAGCAGGTTTGCGCTGCGTTTTGCCTGGTTTTGAGGTACGTATAAACCTATTTTTATGCATCAGCTGGTGTCCTGTACAATGCGCATGAGCGCCTCTGTAACGCTGTTTGTGTCATTTAGTAGTCCCAGCCCTTTTGCACGCTGCCGACGCCGTCGTCGTCGAGCAGCATCGTGTAGGTGCGCAGCAGCCTCGCGACGGTCGTGCCGTGCTCGCGCCGCGCCTCTTCGGCCATCGCGCGGCCGCCCAGGTAGCCGGCGGCATCATAGTGCATCAGCGCCTCGCGCAACAGCGCCGCGCCCTGCCTGTTGTGCTGCGTCAGGTCGGGCAGGCAGTCGCGCGCGCGCTCGACCACGCGGTCCGTCGCCAGGCGCTCCAGCGCGTCCACGAGCAGCGTGTCGGCGGCGCGCGGGTCCCACAGCGGCTTGGTCGGCATCGCTGCCGGCGTGGCGGCCGGCGCCGCAGGCGTTGGGGTCGGCGCCGCCGTCGTCTTGTAGCGTGCGTATAGCGTCGCAAAGTCGACGATGGCCGGCGCGCACGAGGCGCCGCGGTGCACCGAGAACGCACCGGTCCACTGTGCGGCCAGCGCGGCGCGGGCCAGCGCCTCGGCCGGCGGCACGGGCCGCGCGCTGTATTCTGCGACGAGCGCTGCAAACTGCTCGCCGTGCTCGCCGTAGCTGCGCCGGCGGCGCTCGAACGCGTTCATTGTCGGCGGCGGTTTGGGCACGACCTCGGCGACCGTCGGCGCACGCTGCAGCAGCGCGCCGCCCTCGAAATCGTCGTTGCGGCGCTTGCGCTGCCGCTGCTTGATCTTGGGCGGCCGCGGGCCCTCCAGCGCGGCGGCGGACACGATGGGGCCCTCGTGGCCGTCGCCGCGGCCGAGCGGAAAGTTCATCGCCATGTAGTCGAGCCACTTGTCGTAGCTGGCGCCGTGCACAATGTCGCGCACGTCGGCGTAGGCGGCGCGCAGCCGCCGGTCGGTGTCGAGGCAGGGCGTGATCTTGCCGAGGCGCGTGTAGGCATAGTACTGCGACGTCGCGGGGTCGTAGAACATGTCGAGCATCACGGCGCCGGCCATTAGCGCGTCGCTGCGCGCCGACGTCGTAAACGACACCATGGCGGCGCGGCGAGGGCGCGGCGTGGGGCGTGCTGCCATCTTTTGTTTTTGTGCGTAGGGCAGCTTCATTTTATCCGACCACGTCATCAAACGGCCATGGGGCCCAGCCCAGCTGGCCCCAAGTAGGCTCGCCTTCCGTCTGCTGCGGCCACACGTACGGCGCCGACGGGCCCCAGGCGGGCAGCCGCCGCAGCGCCGGGTTGGCCGGCCGGTAGTTGAAGCGCAGCGTCGCCCGGTCGGGCTGCTGATCCTGCCCCACGGACAGCGGCACGCCGTCCTGCGGCACCGTGTGGCCGATCCAGTCGTTGGTTGCCGTGCGCAGCACGATCGACATGATGCCGCCGTCGGCCATCGTGCACCACAGCTGGCGGCGCAGCGGCGTCACGCGGCAGCGGTGCATCGTTGCCTGCTGGCCGATGCCCAGCACCAGCGACGGGCCCTCGAGCAGCGTAGCCTCGGCCCTGGCGTGCCACACCACGTGCGTCAGCAGCACGGCGGTGGCCGACAACACCACGGCAAGGACAATGTCGAGGCGCAGCCACGAAGAAAACTTCTTGGCGTCGGCCGGCGCCAAGCGGCTTTGACGCTGCGGCATGCCACGGCCCGAAAATAATGTGCCCAGCGCAGCCGCAGCGCATATTAATGCGGCGGTGTCCGATGGCTTGCAGAACAGCACGGCATGGCGACGAGCACGGCCGACAACCTGCGGCGTGCAGCGCGCATGGCGCAACAGGCCGTGTACACCACGGGCGTGGAGCTGGAATACGTACCGGCGGCGCAGCTGGAGGACGGCATCATGCGCCTCTACGAGCTGTGCATGGCGTACTGGGCGCTGCTGGAGAACTACCGCCAGGCGATGCACATGCGCGTCGTGACGTCGCCCGAAAGTGCCGAGGTGGCCGGCGCTGCGCTGGAGCGGGCCGTGCGCATGGGCGTGTCGGCGCGGCTGCAGGCGCGCCTGCAAGAGTGGGCGGTGAAGACGCGGCACGTGCCCGAGGCGTTCGGCTTTTACTTTCATGGCCTCAACGAGCAGCTGATCATGGAGGGCGATCCGGACGAGTTTGAGCGCATGGCGGCGTTCCGGCCGACGCTGCTGCCGCCCGTGGTGTCGTCGCAGCCGCAAGGCTACCTTGAGCTGGCGCTGCGGGCGCAGATGCTGCGCGGCCGCATCATGGACGCGGCGCTGGTGCCGACGGCGTCCGTGAACCCGATCACGCAGATCTACCGGCTGTCGCGCAAGCTGGGCCGCGGCGCGACGGGCTCGGCGTACAGCGCGCGGCGCAACCACCTGAGCTACGTGGTCAAGGTCGACCTGTTCAACGATGCGACGCGCCAAGAGATCGCCGTGCACCGGCTGCTGGAGGAGGCGCGCACGCGCCAGCCCGAGCTGCTCGAGGCGGCGGTGCGCATGTACGACTTTGTGGTGACGCGCGGCGTGCTCGACGGCTGGCCAGAATGGGCCGGCGCCGCGGCCGGCGAGCTGACGGACACGACGCAGCAGGACCGCGTCATGATCGTGATGGAGCGCCTGGGCACGCTGCTGGGCGACCAGTTCTGGCAGGTCCTCGACGCGCCCGACAACGACGAGGTCACGGTGCGGCGCTACGTGCTGTCGATGCTGGCGCAGCTGGTGTCGTTCCTGCAGTGCGCGACGATGATTTTCGGCGCGTTCCAGCACCGCGACCAGCACCTGCAGAACCTGTACGTGCAGCCCGTCGCGGCGGCCGAAATCGTGTGCGTCTACCCGTACGCCATCGACGCCGTGACCGAGCAGGCCAGCACGCTGCGCCTCAGCCTGCCGGCGGACTGGACGGGCAACCACGCGCTGCGCATCGCCGACTTTGGCCGCGCGGTCGTGCACTATCGCTACGCCGAGCCCGACGGCAGCGTGCACGACGGCGAGCTGCTCGACACGCGCTGGGAGGCACGCTACGGCCGCGAGCTCATGATCTTTACCGACTCTGTGCGCGAGTACATGGACGCATATGCAGCGCTGCCGCCGGCGGCCGCCACACCCCATATCCCGCGCCGGCCGGTCGACCACGTGCTGGCCGGCATGTCGTCGCGCCTGCGAACTTTTGCGCGCGCCCGCGAGGCCGCCGGCCAGCGCGGCGGCTGGCTCATCGACTACCTGCGCACCGAGGGCAACGTGCTCGTGCCGGGCTTTGCCTACGACTATGAGCTCAACGCCGCGTCGCAGCTGCGCGTCGAGCACGTCGACGTCATCCCGTGGCCACCCCACATCTTTGCACGTCCGTAGAAGGGGGCGGCACGCCCCCTCACCCCCTGCGCCGGGCGGTGTGGGGTAGTAAAGTTTACTGATGATCATCTGTGGTCGGCGCCGGCGGGCCAGGAGGTCGTCGGTCCCGAAGCCAGGGGTCAGGGTCGGGGTCGTCGAAGAACATGTGCGGGCTGATCTCGTCGGGCAGCCATGTCATGAACGCAGTATGCTCGCCGCATGGTGGCAGTATCGGAAGTACGAGCTTGTAGGATGCCGGCGCAATGTAGTTGGGATCTGCCATGTGCATGACGATTTCGCCCTCGTTGTTGACGACGTCGAGCACACCCGGCTTGTCCGACGGCTGCGCGACGCCGAGGCGCACAAACTGCGCGTCAAATGCAGCCTGGTCGAGGGGCTGCGCAGGGTCGGTGCTGCGCTGCGCCATGCTGCCGACGGCTTGTATTTATGAGCCATGCGACGGCGCTGGCAGAATGTCGCAGCGCAGCGAAGAGCAGAGCGACGAGCCGCGCGAGGCCGACCGCCTTGCCGACATGTTCCACGGCAATAGGCCGCTGACCGCGCCGCCGCTGCCCTACAGCGCGCTGCCGTCGTACTACACGGTCACCGAGCTGCTCGGCGACGGCATGTCGGGCGCCGCGTTTGCTGCCTACGAGGGTACCGATGGGCTCGCGCCGCTAGTGCCCGGCGCCAGCGGCGGCCTGCCCCTCGTAGTCAAGGTGCAGCCGCTGGACGACGCCGCGATCCCGGCGCGCCAGGAGATCGCCATCCATGTGGCGCTGGAGCGCCTGCGCGACCGGCACCCGGCGCTGCTGCAGAACATGGTGCGCGCCTACGACTGGCTCTACTGCCTGGCCAACGTCGGCACGTGGCCGGGCGTCGCCGAGTTGGCGCAGCGCCGCAACGACCCGCGCTGGCTGGTGCCGCGGCACTACTCTATGCTGGTGCTGGAGCGGCTGGCGTGGTCGCTGCACCAGCAGCTGGTCGCCTACTCTGCGGTGCAGCAACCCGACGGCGCGCTGCGACGCTTTGTGGCGTCCGTCGTCGCGCAGTTTGTCGGCCAGCAGGAGGCGCTGGGCTCGCTGGCGCTGCTGTGGCGCCTCAACGACGGCCACACGGCCAACCTCTACATGCAGCCGGTCGAGGTCGCCAGCGGCTATTTCGAGTATACCCTGGCGCTCCACGGGCATGGTCACGAGCACGCTGCGCCTGCGATCAAGCTGAACATCGACGTGGCGTGGACGGGCGGCCAGCAGCTCAAAATCGCCGACTTTGGGCGTAGCCAGCTGCATTTTCGAACACAGCCCGGCCGGCAACAAAACGTCGACGCCTACAGCCCGTCGGTGCCGTGGTACTACCTGCTGGACGACGGCAGCGTCGGCATGACGCAGCCCATCCCGCCGCAGCCCGTAACACCGTCACAAAACGACGTGGCCATGCTGCTAGAGTCGATGCTGCGGCCGCTGCGGCACGCGCAGCGCATGGATGTGGTTGGCGCGCTGCCGCAGCTGCAGGACGCCGTGCTGATGGGCGCCGACGCCCGGTTTCTGCGCGACTGGCCGCGCTACAGCCAGCAGGCGGCGCCGTTCGTGGCCTACTTGCTGCACGACCCGCTGTTCGCCGGCCTGGGCTGGCTGCGCGCCGACGACGGCAGCATCGTCGTGGCGCCGGCCTACCCGTTTGCCGGCACAACGCCCATCGCACCCATCACCGCGGCGCTGGGCCGCCCTGAGCTTGACGATTTGCTGCTGCTGGGCTGTAAGGGGGCACCGCCGTCAAGCCGACCAGGCGCCGTGGCCGAGCGCAGCGAGGCAGCCGGCGCAGCTGGTGCAGCGGGCACGCTGCTGCAGGGCAAGCTGGAGGATACGCGGGCCGAGCTAGCGGTGCTCGACGAGCGCATCGAGGAGCTGAGCCTGGCGCGCTTCACGGCGGCGACGGCCGACGCGCTGGCCGAGCTGAGCTTGCAGCGTGCTGCGCTGCGCTACGAGCTCAAGCAGGCGCAGCTTGAGGCGCAGCATGCCGCCGACGACGAAGCGGACGAAGAGCCGGGCGGCCGCAAGAAAACGCATGGCGAGGCCACCACCATGTCGCTGGCGTGGCTGCACCACCACGAGCGGCCGCTGTCGGCCACGGCACACGTCGATGTGGCGCCGCTGCTGCAGCACTATGCGGTGCGGTCGCTGCTCGGCGGCGGCGCCTCGGCCGTGGCATTTGCGGTGCAGCGGCACGGCGCGGCCGACGACGACCAGGTTTTTGCGCTCAAGGTGCAGCCCATCGGGCCCGAGCACATTGGCTTCCGCGAGGAGCTGGTTGTGCACGTGGTGTTCGAGCGCCTGCGCGGCCTGCACCCCATGCTGATGCGCGGCGTCGCCCGCATGCGCGACTGGTTCATATGCACGGCGGACGTGTCGGGCTGGCTGAGCGCCGGCGACTTTGCGTCGCTGCGTATGCACCGCAAGGAGGGCTGGCGGCACGCGCAGCTGTACGGCATGGTGGTGCTCGACCGCTACCCCATGGCGCTGACGGACGCGCTGCTCAAGCTCGCCGCGCAGGCCACGGCGCCGCCCGGCGCGCTGCGGCGCATGATGGCGTCCGTGGTGGCGCAGTTTGTCGTGCAGACCGCCGTGCTGCGGCAGCTGCTCGTGCTGTGGTCGCACGGCGACGCGCACGGCTACAACATGTACGTCGAGGACGCCGACGCCGACGACGGCCGCGACTATGTGCTGCAGTTTGGCATGCGGCCGGCCGGCACCGCGACGGTGCGCATCGACGCCGCGTGGACGGCCGGCCGCCTGCTCAAGATGGCCGACTTTGGCCACAGCATCCTCGAACTAAGCAGCGTGGCCGCTGGGCCGTCGGCTGGTGGACCTGGGGCTGGGGGTGCGGGGGGCGTAAGCACCCCGAGCCCCCCGGTGCAACGCATCGTGACGTATGTGCCGAACGTGTTGGACTACCGCAAGCAGGGCCCGTATTTGCAGGTTGTGCACGACAGCACGAGCTACCCGAACAACCAGCCACCGCCGCACCTGGACGTGCTACGGCTGCTCGTGTCGACCGTCAGCCGGATATCGCAGGCGCGCGACCGCATGCGCCGCAGCGGCCAGCCGGTGCATCCCGACCTGCTGGACCCTACGCTGATGCAGGCCGAACTGCGCTTCTACGAGGCGTACGCCGGCTACGAGGCCAGCGGCAACGCGGCGCTGGCCTACCTGCGGACCGACCCGCTGTTCGCCGGCATCACCGTTGCTGATGACGCGGCGCTGCCGTTCGTGCCGCTGCAGCAGCTCGAGCGCGTCCAGGTTGGCCTGGCCGATGGCTAGGAGCATATAAAACGTCTGCTGCGTACGCAGAACAGCAAAACAACGCCGCACATGCCTGCGACGTCGGCCGAGGCGCTGCTGGCCGAGCTCGAGGCCCTCGAGCTGACGCAGCCCATCGGCGACCCGCTGGACGACGAGTATCGCGCGGTGACGGCGCGCCTGGCCGAAACCAGCTATGCGCTGCTGACGGAAATGCGCAAGCTGGGCCCGCCCAGCGCGCCCAACACGAGCCTGAGCGCCGCGGCGCGTGCCGCCATCGAAGAGCGCGTCGCGCAGCTGGAGCGCATGAGCGAGGTGCTCAAGGACGAGCAGCGTGCGCTGCTGGCGCAGATCAGAAAGCGCGACGCCGAGGAAGAGGCCGGCGACGCCGGCAAGCGCGCCGCCGCCCGCACCAAGGAGCCGCGCCGCGCACGCACGCCCAAGCCGGCGGCCGCCACAACTGCGGCCGAGCCGGCGCTGCGCAGCCCGGAGGAGCGCATCGCGCTGGCCGACCGCATCATCGCCACGGCCGTGCCGCTGCTGTGGGCACTGTCGGGCGGCGCCGACGACAAACTGCACGTCTACGAACATCTGCTGCGCGCCGGCGGCATCTGGGTCGACACGCGATATGCCACGGCGCGCGTGCCGCTCTACGTCAACCAGCTGCACGACGGCGGCCGGCCGACGTCGGCTGTGCTCCAGCCGTTGCTGGCTGCGCTGCCAGAGCTCGAGCTGCGGCTGCAGATCGACAACGACGGCAGCACGCTGTCGACGATGCTGACGCAAGCGCAGCTCGACCAGGAGCTCGTTTTCTGGCACGGCCGCCTGCTGCACTATGTGGCGCGCGCCGGCCCGTTCCCGCGCGAGCACCTCGGCCCCAAGCTGCCGCTCGCCCTCGACGACACGTCGTTCGAGCGCTACGGCGTTGTGCAGGCACAGTACGCGATCTATGTCGACGACGGCACGCGCACGCTGGCCAACGACCCTGCCGCAGCCGTCAGCGCCGAGCAGTACGAGCGGCTGCAGCCGCTGCTCGTGTTCCAGCAGCCGGCGGTGTTGCCCAACGCACTGCACCGCACCCAGGCGGTGCGCTGGGAGACAGCTGATTTTTCCGGCGACGATGCTAGCATGAACATCACCGCGCGCGACGCTGTCGGCGCCAGCGCCGTGCGCATCGATATCGTGCCCGAGCGTCGCCGCGAGCTCCTGCGCCAGGCGCTGGAAATCGACCTGGCCGGCAGCGACCCCAGCCCGGCCTCGCTGGCCCGGTTTGCGCAGGAGCAGCGATTTGCCGAGGCTGTGCGCCCCTACCTCGAGCCCGAGGAGTACCTAGCGCGGCCGCTGTGGCTGCCCAGCCTCGGCGCGACGCTCTACCGCAGCCGCAACCAGCCGCCCTCCGGCCATGGCACTATGCTGACGACGTCGCCGCGCGACGCTGTCATGCGCCACGAGCTCTTGACGATTCTCCCTGACCGCATGATGTACCTGGCGCCAGGCACGCATGCCCACTGGGTCGTGCAGGATGAGGCCGCAATGCTGTTTGGCTTTTCGCGCCTCGAGCTGCTCGTCGACCTTGTGCTCGCCACGGGCTGGGTGGCGCCGGCCGACGGCGGCCGCGAGCTGCAAATCTACGTCGCCAGCCGCCAGATCCAGCGCATCCTCGGCATGAACCCGCCTGTGCCGACGGTGCCGCCGGTGTTGGGTGCGCGCTGGCAGCATGCCGTGCACACGCTTGTGCAACGCTACGGCATCAACATGCCCAAGTTCGACCGCGGCCTCATGCGCGAGCTCGTCGAGTACGTCTACGTCGACACCTCGGACGGCCTGGTCGCGCTGACCGACCACGCCGACGGCGCGGTCTACCTCGCCGGCGCATCGCCGCACATTGCCTTTATGTACCGCATCGAGGATCTCGATGCCCAGCTGCGCACCATGCTCGCCGACCACCGCGACGAGCTGGCCGAGCTGCTCGAGGT
>Ga0181532_10001394_pt1 | contig 23511 bp, 22 predicted proteins | sample PEATcosm2014_Bin_33_FD_119768 | JGI IMG/M metagenome (GOLD analysis project Ga0181532, IMG submission 119768) | Peatland microbial communities from MTU Mesocosm Facility, Houghton, MI, USA - PEATcosm2014_Bin11_30_metaG | ecosystem: Environmental > Terrestrial > Soil > Wetlands > Peat | place... | reverse complement strand
TCACTGATTCTATTCTGTTGACCTTGGCGGAGGAAAACAGGTTGTCGTTTGCACTCAGATGCTGTCCAAATTGCTGCCGACGGCACCTCAACGATCGTCCCGTGCCGAATCGGAGCGGAGGTGACGATTTTGCTATGGTTTCAGAGGGTTATGACGGCGTGGACGGCCCGTGGAACCTGTCCAATGCTGTCCAAGTTAACGAACCGGAAAACTTAATTTGGACAAGAGTGACCGCCTATGGAAGTTCCGCTGCGGGCAAGACCTCAAGCGGCGACATGTATGCCTCGCACGACGGCAACGTCTATAAGAACACCGGCTCCGGTTGGCAGACCTACAACAACGGCAGTTGGAACAACGTGCAAAAACCAACTATAACTTCGGCCCAGAGTTACGACCAGCAACATCCCACCAGCACGAATCCGAATTATGCGTCGGCCCAGCAGAAGGCCCAAAGCAACCCCAACTACTCGGCCGACCAGCAGAAGGCGCAGAGCTACAGTCAGCAGCATCCTTCAAGCACAAACGGGTACAAGCCGAGCGGCAGTAGCGATGTGGATCAGGAGGCCCAGAATCGCCAACGAGGCGCAGAACAAAGCCAGCGCTTCTCGCAGTACCAGCATTCTGGTGGATGGGGCGGTGGAGGCGGTGATCGCTGGGGCGGCGCCAGTCGAGGGGGCGGTGGATGGGGCGGCCGGCGATAGTTGCTTTGCTGCATAGAGTAGAGCTGACTTAAGAACCACAATGTAATACACAAATTTGGAGGAATTGATGAAGGCAAGAGTATTAACCGTATGCGCTTTACTCCTGCTTGTTGCGGCTCCGGCCTTCGCGCAGCAGGTCTCGGTCAACTACAACCACGCGGTTGACTTCTCGCAGTTTCACACTTACGCGTGGGGAGGGAACAACACCAACGCGATTCAGAACTCGATCCTGGCGCAAGTAGCACAACAGGACATCGATTCTGCCATGCAAGGCAAGGGCCTGCAGAAGGTGATGGAGAACCAGAATCCCGACCTGATCCTTACCGCCAACGGTGGCATGAAGCAGCAGACCTCGTACAGCGCCTGGGGCATGCGCGGATGGGGCGGTGGTATGGGCGGAATCACTCCTGAACAGAGCGAACTCGCGACCATGATTGTTGACCTGTACAACACTAAGACCCAGGAACTGGTGTGGCGCGGCATTGCGCAGGACGCTCTGAACAACAACGGCAACAAGAACCAGCAGATGGTGGAAAAAGCCGTGCAGAAAATGTTCAAGCAGTGGCCGAAGCAAGACAGTGGTCAGTTGCCAGTTGCCAGTTTCGCAACGAGAATTGTTAGCCCGTCATCTCGCGCTGGGAGGGAAGGATTCTTCGGAGATTCCTGCCAGGATAGGGGGCCTTCGACTCCGCTCAGGATGACAGCTCTCAAGTTCAGGAATAACGCCGAAGTAGCACATTCGTCCCCGATGGCAGATTATGTTATCGGCCAATTTCTTTTGTTGGAGCATAGATGATTTCCCTAAGCGCAGTCCTGCCTTTCCGTCGCGTGCCACACGCTCTAATGCTTGTCCTGGTTTTCTCTTTGAGCGCGCACGCGCAGAAGGTCCACGTCGCGGTTCCTGACAAGAGCATTGATTTCTCCAAGTTCAAGACCTACTCCTGGGAGCCGCTCGGTGCGGTGTCGCATCCCATGCTGGCGGCCGACGTCGTCGGCGCTATCGAAGACCAGATGAAGGCGAAAGGCCTTCAACTAGTCCCCAGCAATCCCGACCTGGTAATCAAGGTTTACGGTTCCATCGACCAGGAATCCACGGCTTACTCGAATGATCCGCTGTATATGGGCACGGGTGGCATTCCACCCTTCGATCCCAGTCTGTCCGGACCGGCCCTGGTGGGAACCTGGGGCAACACGACGGTGACCATCCACAAAGGCGAGTTGGTGGTTGATCTGATTGACTACGACGCGAAAAAGCTGGTGTGGCGCGGCATCGCTCAAGACAATCTTGCCGCCCACAATCCCGACAAGCTGCTGGATCAGGTCAACAACGCGGTTACGAAGATGTTCAAGGAATATCCGCCTAAGTCATAGCAATAACGGAAGTAGCATTGCGTAATTCGCTCGCGTCAGCGTATAAAACCCTCATCAACCTACAGACAAGCGGGAACGCACTTGCTTTGCTGGCGCACGCCGCCTGTCAATTCCGGAAAGGTTTGGTGTTGTATGAGACAAAAGAAAAGTTTCCTGGCACTCATCCTCGTATGTATCACCTCAATCTTTGGTTTGGCACAAAACACCCCGCCGTCTGGAGCACGCCCCAAGATCGGCCTGGTATTGCAGGGCGGCGGAGCGCTCGGACTGGCCCACGTCGGCGTCATTACCTGGCTTGAGGAACATCACATCCCGGTGGCCTACGTCGCCGGCACCAGCATGGGCGGTCTGGTCGGCGGGGTTTACGCCACCGGACACAATGCCGTTGAGATGCGCCAGATCGTGAACGGAATCCCCTGGGACGAGGTGATGGCGGGGCAGACGCCGTTCGACGACCTCTCGTTCCGGCGTAAGGAGGACGCCCGCGATTATCCCAACAACCTGGAATTCGGGTTGCGCAAGGGCCTGCAGTTTCCCGCAGGCCTCAACTCCGGCCAACAGGTTTCGCTGGTTCTCGATAAGATCGCGCTTCCCTACTCGGAGATCAAGAGCTTCAACGATCTCCCTACTCCGTTCGCTTGCGTAGCCACCGACCTGGTCAGCGGCAAGCCCAAGGTTTTCCGCGATGGATCGTTGTCCCTGGCCCTGCGGTCCACCATGTCTCTGCCCGGAATCTTCACGCCCGTGCGAACCAAAGATGCCATCTACGCCGACGGCGGATTGCTGCAAAACATTCCCGTCGAGGTAGCGAAAGAGATGGGAGCTGATCTGACGCTGGCGATTCACCTGGCCGAGGCGCCGATAAGTCCGAATGCAAGTCTCTCCTCGTTCGCGGTCCTTGGCGATTCGATTTCAGTCATGATCAACGCCAACGAACTCCGGAGCATCGAAAGCGCAGACATTCTGGTCTCGGTTCCGCTGCAGAAGTATAGCGCCCTGGATTTTGACAAGGCTGACCAGATCATCAAGATCGGATACGACGCTGCGGCCGCCAAGGCCAAGATACTTTTGACCCTGGCGGTAGATGATGCGACCTGGAAGCAATACCTTGCCGATCGCGAAGCCCGCCGCCGCAGCAATCCCGTTCCGACGTTTGTCGCGGTCGAAGGGGTGCACGGGCAGCTTTCGAACCGGGTCCAAGCGCAAATGGCCGACGTGGTGGGCAAGCCCATCGACTTCGACGAACTGGACCAGAACATCATGCACCTGAAGGGGATTGGGCGTTTTTCGACGCTCAACTATCAGTTCGTTGATCGAAATGGCCAGCAGGGTCTGCTGGTGAAAACCGAGGAACAATCTTATGGGCCACCGATCGTTCGTCCGCTCATCCTGGTCGACGGGTCCGATTTGAAGAACGTTACGTTCAACCTGGGAGCGAGAATCACATTTCTCGATGTTGGAGGCTACCGCTCGGAATGGCGCAATGACATCATCCTGTTTTCGGAGTACGGGCTGAGGTCGGAGTATTACCATCCCTTCACTCCGCTGACTCATTGGTTCGTGGCTCCCCGGGGACTGGCCGACAATGAACCGTTTTACATCTACAACGACAACAAGCTGATTTCCACCTATCGGCGCACCAACGCTGGCGGGGGCCTCGATGTGGGCTACCAGTTTGGAAGGACCGGCGAACTGCGCGTCGGCTACGAAGGCGGCTGGGAGAACTTCACGCCGGAGGTCGGAAACCGGAGCGAGCTGCCATCTCTTTCCGGAGGCTACGGCGACACCAGAATTCAATACAAGCTGGATCGCCTGGACGATCCGGTGATTCCTCGCGCGGGACAAAACCTCCAGGCAGATTTTCTGTGGACGAACGCCAGTCCGCTGGCGCCCAAGCCGTATCCGGTGGGGGAAATCGTCTCGCAGAATTATTTCCGGCTGAACGAACCGTCCTCAGTCTTTCTGAGTGGATATGCCGGGACTACGTTCAACTACTACAACACTGGTTTACCCCAGTTTTCGCTGGGAGGCACACAGCGACTGGTGTCGTACGGCATCAATGAACTGCTGATGGACAAGTACTTCCTGTTCCAGTTGGGATATATCCGGCAACTGGCGAAGCTGCCACCGCTGCTGGGTAGCGGCATCTACTTCCTGGGCGTCTATGAGGCCGCACAGGTTTACGGCCCGCCTTACACGATGGTGAACAAGGCCTCGGGCTTTCCGACCGATGGCGCGGCAGGCCTGGTTGTCAACACGATTTTTGGACCCGTGGAGGCGGCGTACGCCTACGGCGATACCGGACATCACAAATTCTTCTTCCGGATTGGGAGGCTATTCTGAGCAGATAGCAAAAGGATGACGTCATGATTCGCCTCATTCGCGAGCTAATTCGTCCTTACCGCAGCCAACTGGCGATCATTCTGCTCGCTATGCTGGTCGAAACGGCGATGAGCCTGGCCGGGCCGTGGCCGCTGAAGATCATCATTGACAACGTGGTGGGCAGCCACAAGATGTCTCCCTGGCTCGACCACCTCGTCCGGCCCATGCTGGACGGTGGCGGCAGGTTGCAGGTCGCCGGGCTGGCGGCGCTGGCGTTCGTGGTGATCGCGCTGCTGGGCGCCGTCGCGACTTACATTGACAACTACTACACCGAGAGCGTCGGGCAGTGGGTGGCCAACGATCTGAGGATGCGCACCTATCATCATCTTCAGCGCCTCTCGCTGGGCTACTACGACAGCCACCAGACCGGCAATCTGCTGAGCACGATGACCACCGACATCCAGACCATCCAGGGCTTCGCCTCCTCCTCGACCCTGAATATTCTGGTTGACCTGTTCACCATCGTCGCCATGCTCGGTCTGATGTTCTGGCTCAATTGGGACTTCACCATGATCGCGGTGGCGGTGACGCCGTTCCTGCTGTTTTTCGTGTCGCGATTCAAGAAGGCGGTGAAGAAAGCGACGCACCAGGTTCGCAAAGAACAGTCGGAAATTGTCGCCGTGCTGCAGCAGGGTCTGGAATCCATACGGGTCGTCAAAGCCTTCGGACGGCAGGATACTGAGCAGGAGCAACTCAAGGAAGTGAGCGAGGCGACGGTGAATGCTGCTCTGGCTGCACGGCGGGTGAAATCGTTGCTCGGGCCCGTGGTGACCGTCACCGTGGCGCTGTGCACGGCAGTCGTATTGTGGCGCGGTGCGGCGCTCATCCTGGCGGGAGCGATGACGGTCGGCGCGCTCACCGTCTATCTGTCGTACCTGAGCAAGTTCTTCAAGCCGGTGAAAGACCTTGCCACTACAACCAACGCGATTGCGCAGGCCGCAGTGGGAGTGGACCGTATTCGCGCCATCCTCGATACCGACACGATCATTCCGGAGAAGGAAGACGCAATCGAGCCTCGCTTCATCAAGGGCGACATCGTTTTCGACCACGTGGCTTTTGGCTACTCTGTGGATGCCAAGGTGCTTGGAGATGTCAACTTTCACATCAAGCCCGGCCAACTGGTGGGGGTGGTCGGTCCGACTGGGAGCGGAAAGTCCACGGTCGTCAGCCTTATCCCGCGGTTCTACGATCCGGGCGGCGGCAGAGTGATGATAGACGGCCGCGATGTGCGCGATTACAAACTTCACGCGCTGCGCGATCAAATCGGCTACGTCTTGCAGGACACGGTGCTCTTTCGCGGTACCATCCTGGAGAACATTGCCTTTGGCAAGCCGGGAGCCACGCGCGACGAAATCGTCGAGGCGGCGAGGACGGCGAATGCGGATGAGTTCATCGCGCGCATGCCGAAAGGCTACGACACCATGGTGGGCGAGCGCGGTCTCACGCTCTCCGGCGGCCAGCGGCAGAGAATTGGGATTGCGCGCGTGATGGTGCGTAACAGCCCCATTCTGTTGCTCGACGAACCGACGGCGGCGCTCGACAGCGAATCGGAAAAGTTGGTGATCGACGCTCTGGAGAAGCTGATGAAAGGCCGCACCGTGATCACGATTGCCCACCGGCTGAGCACGATTCGCGATGCCGACCAGATCATCGTGATTGCCGGAGGCGTGGTGGCCGAGTCGGGAACGCACGACGAGCTGATGGCGCTGGGCAAAATTTATGCCGACCTCCATCGAACTCAGTTCGAAGACGCCTCGGCCAAAGCCGGCGCACCGGCGGCGCCATAAGATTTTGCTAAATGCTAGCTGCTAATTGCCAATTGCTTGACGGAGTCCACCATGTCTCGTTATCTCGTCGTAATGCCCGATGATTCCTCTCAGCCCATCCTCGATGCCATCAATCACGCGGCCCAGTCGCTGCGCATCAAGATGTTCACTTTTTCCGATCCCCATCTGTTGCACGCGGTAATTGCGGCGCACCGGCGCGGGGTGAAGGTCCGCATCATGCTCAATCCGGCCCGCCGCAGCGGAGAAGCCGAGAATGAGGCATCCCGCAAGATGCTCACCAACGCCGGCGTCGAGGTCATCGACAGCAATCCTGCGTTTGACCTCACCCACGAGAAATCCATGGTGGTGGATGACCAGACGGCGTTCGTCATGTCGCTCAATTGGGAGACCAAGAATTTCACCGAGACGCGCGACTACGCGGTGGTCACCAAGCACGCGCATGAGGTTGGAGAGGTCATCGAGTGTTTTGACGCGGATTGGGAGCGCAAGGACTTCGCCCCGGGCGAGCACTCGCATTTGATCTGGTGCATCGGCAACGGTCGCCAGCGCATTGGCCAGTTCGTCGATGAAGCAAAACATTCGCTGTGGGTGGAGAACGAGCGCTACCAGGACCCCGTGATCATCGAGCGGCTGGTTCGGGCGAATCATCGCGGCGTCAAAGTGCACGTCCTGGCGCGGCCTCCGCACAAGCTAAAGAAGGAGAAACTCGTCGAGGGTGTCGGAGGACTGCGAATCCTGGACGATGTCGGCATCAAGGTGCACCGGCTGAAGGGGCTCAAGCTTCATGCCAAACTGCTCTTCGCCGACGGAGTCCGGGCCATCATCGGCTCCATCAATCTCGCGCCGGGCAGCTTCGACAGCCGCCGTGAGCTTGCCATCGAGGTTCACGACGGGGACATCGTGGACCGTCTGCATACCATCGTGCATCAGGATTGGGAAAATTCTCGCCCGATGGACCTTACGGATGAGGGGCTGCTGGCCGAACTGGAAGACAAGGACGAGCACGTCGCCGAGGACCTGGCGATCCAGACGAAGAAAAACAGTGGATAAAATGCCAGTAGCCAGTTGTCAGTAACCGACGGCGGTGCTTCTTTGGGTGCCATCCTGAGCGGAGTGAGGTCGCCGCGGCGACCGAACTACGTCGAAGGCTCCCTAAAGCACTACTTCCTCCGCAGTCACCGCTGCATGCCAGCCCTGCGTCCGAGATCCCCGGCAAACGCCGTTCCCACCAAATACTTCCCGTGATGCCGGCAATGAAAGCCGGAATCAGCGACCACGCTAGGAGCATCGAAGAACGTGCGGCTGCTGCTCGAGCAGCAAAGTAAGGCGGTGTTTTCCAATAGTTATGACGGTGCTACTGCTTACCATTTCAAATATTTTCATGACGTTCGCATGGTACGGCCACCTGAAATATCGCCATACGCCGCTGTTCAAAGTCATCCTTGTGAGCTGGCTGATCGCGTTCTTCGAATATTGCTTCCAGGTCCCAGCCAATCGCATGGGCTCATACGAGTTCACCGTCGTACAGCTCAAGACCATCCAGGAAGTCATCACCTTGACGGTCTTCACGGTTTTTTCGGTTCTATACTTGGGCGCCGAGTTGAAGTGGAACTACTTTGTGGGTTTCGCACTGCTGGTGGCTGCTGTTTATGTGATTTTCAAGAAATGGTAACCAATGCGCCCCTGTGCGGAAATCAAAAACTGACCCGCTACGCCAGTCTTCCGAGGCTTTGCATCCCCAATCCCGTATAGTATCTTCATAATCAAGCATCTGAAATCCAAATTTCATAAGGGTATGGGCCATTATGTCGCAAAGTCTTAGCGTCAGTTCACACGAACCTCTAAACGTCAAAATCCAATCGCGGACCGCCAAAGTCGGCGTTATTGGAATGGGCTATGTCGGCCTGCCGCTGGCGCTGCTCTTCAGCGAGCAGTTGTTTCCGGTGACCGGCTTCGATATCGACAAGAAGAAGGTCGAGGTGCTTGAGTCCGGCGGGTCGTACATCTATCGCATCCTCCCCACCGAGATCCAGGCCGCGCGGTCGCATGGTTTCACGGCTACTTCGAACTACGCGAACATATCCAACATGGATGCCATCATCATCTGTGTTCCCACGCCTCTGGACGAACATCACCAGCCCGATCTCAGTTACATAACTGCCACGGCAGAATCCATTGCGCCGCATCTGCGCGCGGGACAACTGGTCATTCTGGAAAGTACGACCTACCCCGGCACGACGGAAGAAATTCTTGTGCCTATCCTCGAGCGGAAAAACCAGAGCGGCCTGAAGGCCGCGCGGTCCGGAATGCAAGGGGACAATCTGTTCTACGTGGTCTTTTCTCCGGAGCGGGAAGATCCCGGCAACGACACGGTCGCGCGCCGCGACATCCCGAAGGTCATAGGCGGACTCGATCCGCGTGCCGGAGAGCTCGGCGCTCAACTCTACGGCTCCATCTTCAATCGCACCGTTCCGGTTTCGACGCCGGCCGCCGCGGAGATGACCAAACTTCTGGAGAACATCTATCGTTGCGTAAATATCGCGCTGGTCAACGAGTTGAAGCTGCTTTGCCTGCGCATGGGCATCGACATCTGGGAAGTGATCGAAGCCGCCAAAAGCAAGCCGTTTGGGTTCCAACCGTTTTATCCCGGACCAGGGCTGGGTGGGCACTGCATCCCCATCGATCCTTTTTACCTTTCTTGGAAGGCCAGGGAGTTCGATTTTCAAACGCGCTTTATCGAACTGGCTGGCGACATCAACGGCCGCATGCCGTACCATTCGGTCGAGGCAGTCGCCGACGCGCTGAACCAGCATAGGAAATCACTGAACGGGGCAAAGGTCCTGGTGTTGGGGCTGTCATACAAGAAGGACATCGACGACCTGCGTGAGTCGCCGTCGCTGACCATCATCGAGTTGCTACAGAATCGCGGAGCCGTCGTTAGCTACAACGATCCCTATTTCCCCAAGGTGGGACACGGCCGCAAGTACGACTTGAGCATGACCTGCGTTCCGCTAGACAAACTGGAAGGGTACGACTGCGTGATGATCGTGACCGACCACAGCGACTACGACTATCAGCGCATCGTGCGCGAGTCGAAGCTGGTGGTGGACACACGCAACGCGACCAAGGGCATCGATTCACCCAAGATCGTCCGTTGTTAGACTGTGTCGCCGGATGGAGTGAAGTGAGCACCACGACGAGGGCAACGTGTATTACATGCTCTGCAAACAGAACGTCAAGGACTTTGACGAATTCAAACGGACATTGATCTCGCACGGTCCGGCGCACCAATCGTCAGGCTTTCGCGTTCATCGCATTTGGCGGGGTATGGACGATCCCAAGCAGGTCTTCTTTATTTGCGAGGTTTGGGATCTTGCAAAGGCAAAAGGTTTCGTCCAGTCAGAAACAGAGCGCTTGAAAGAGGCCGGGGTGTCGGAGTTCCCGGACATCTACTATCTCAGCGAAGAGTAGGGGTATTCATGTCAACCAGGGCGCACGGTCCTAAGGGGCTGGAAGGCATTACCGCGGCAAATTCCAGCATTTGCTACATCGACGGCGACCAGGGCGTGCTCGCCTATCGTGGCATCGATATCCACGAGCTGGCGGACCATTCGAGCTTTGAAGAGGTCTGCTACCTGCTGTGGTTCGGCCGCCTGCCTAATCGCGCCGAGTTGCAGGAGCTGAAGCTGAGCCTGGCGCGTGAGCGCAGGCTGGATGCTTCCATCATCAGCCTCTTGCGGCAGGCTCCCAAGCACGCGCTGCCCATGGACGTGCTGCGCACCACCATCTCGGCGCTGTCCTATTACGATCCGGAAGAGAAGGAGAACGACCACGAGGCCAACCTGCGCAAGGCCGTCCGGCTGACCGCGCAGATGGCCTACGTTGTGGCCGCCTATGACCGCATACGCAAAGGCAAGCCGCTGCTTGAACCTGACCGCTCGCTATCGCACGCCGGCAACTTCTTGTACCTGCTGAACGGCGAGGTCCCCAGCGCCACAGCCGAGCGTGCGTTGGACATTGCGCTGATCCTGCACGCCGATCATGAGCTGAATGCCTCAACCTTTGCAGCCCGCGTTGTGGCAGCCACACTCAGCGACATGCATTCGGCGATCACCGCGGCCATTGGAGCGCTCAAAGGCCCATTGCACGGCGGCGCCAATGAAGCGGTCTTCCACATTCTGGAGGCAATCGATGCTTCCGGCGCCGATCCGGTGGCTTACATCAAAGAAATGCTGGCGCAGAAGAAGAAGGTGCCGGGGTTCGGCCATCGCGTGTATCACACGGAAGATCCGCGCGCGACGCACCTGCGGACCATGTCGCATGACCTGGGTGAGTCGAGCGGCAATTCCAAGTGGTTCGAGATCTCCCGCAAGATCGAGGAGTTCATCGTGGCCGATCGCAAACTGAACGCCAACGTTGATTTCTATTCGGCCTCGACCTATCACACCTTGGGCATCGACATTGACCTATTCACGCCAGTGTTTGCCGTGTCGCGTGTGTCAGGCTGGACGGCGCACGTGATCGAGCAGCTCAACGACAACCGGCTGATTCGTCCCCGCGCCGACTACCAGGGTCCGGCGTATCCCAACCGGTATGTGCCGATGGCGAAGCGGTAGGAGCAGTTGCCAGTTGCCAGTTGTCAGTCGCCAGTTTCAAGTACCGACGACCGGCATCCCCGGTTGCTGATAGTCTGCTTCCGCATCGCTTCCAACTCTCTCCGAATCAAATAGAAGTTAGAATACGGAGAGACGAAGCCCGAACCCCTGCTCAAGCTTTTTGAGTTGAGTCCAGGTTAAGCAACTGACAACTGGCAACTACTATGCACTGCGTCTATCTCGACAACAACGCCACCACACCGCTTCTGCCTGAAGTGTTTGAGGCGATGCGTCCTTACTTCTTCGAGAAGTTCGGCAACGCGTCGTCGATCCACCAGCAGGGTCAGCAGGCGCGCGCGGCCGTCGAGCAGGCGCGTGAGCAGGTTGCCGAGTTGCTGAACTGCCGTCCGGGGGAGATTGTCTTCACCAGCGGCGGCACCGAAGGTGACAACCTGGCGCTGTTTGGGCTGATGAAGCCGGGCAATCACATCGTCACCTCGGCGGTAGAGCACCACGCAGTGCTAAACGCGTGCAAGCGCCTCGAAGAAATGGGTTGCACCGTCACCTATTTGCCGGTGGATAGCCGTGCTCTGATCGATCCCGATGATGTGCGGCGGGCGCTGCGTCCGGAGACGAAGCTCATCAGCATCATCCTGGCGAACAACGAAACGGGCGTGCTGCAGCCGGTCCGCGAGATCGCGAAGATTGCGGCCGAGGCCGACGTTTACTTCCACACTGACGCGGTGCAGGCTGCGGGCAAGGTGCCGCTGGACGTGAAGGAGATTGGCTGCGACCTGCTGACCCTCACCGGCCACAAGATGCACGGGCCAATAGGCGCGGGCGCACTCTATGTGCGCAAGGGAACGCTGTTGCAGCCGCTGCTCTACGGTGGACGCCATGAGCGTTCGCGGCGTGCCGGAACCGAGAACCTGCCGGGCATTGTGGGGCTCGGCAAGGCGGCGGAGATTGCGCGCGAAGGATTTTCAGACGGCAGCGTCGAGCGCATGGCCGCGCTGCGCGATCGGCTGGAGCACGGCATCGTCGAAACTGTCGAGCAAATCGGCGTGAACAGCCGAGATGCGCCGCGTGTGCCCAACACGACGAACATTTACTTTGACTGCATCGAAGGCGAGGCGATGGTGATCGCGTTCGATCTGAAGGGGCTGTCGGTTTCGACCGGCGCGGCTTGCTCCTCCGGAGCAATCGAGCCGTCGCATGTTCTGATGGCGACGGGCCTTTCGGCGGATCGCGCGCGCGCCAGTATCCGCTTCAGCCTCGGCAAGCAGAACACCTCGGACGATGTGGAGTTTGCGCTGTCGCTGGTGCCGGAGGTGGTTGCGAGGCTGAGGGGAATAAGTCCGGTGTGGAAGAAACAGCCCACCATCCAGTAGATCTGTCATCCGGAGCGAGCGAAGCGAGTCGAGGGAGCTGCTGTTGCGATGAAACCACAGATCCCTCCACTCGCGGCAAAATCGGCCGCTCGGTCGGGATGACAATTGGAAAAAAGACGCCGAATGAACAAGCAGCGCCAGACCATCGCCGTGGCCATGTCGGGCGGAGTGGATTCTTCCACCGTTGCGGCGATGCTGTGCGAGCAGGGCCACAACATCGTCGGGCTCACGATGCAACTCTGGAACCAGCGTCGCCTGGCCGGCCATCACGGCATGCCGAACGAGCCGGTGCAGGGCCGTTGCTGCTCGCTCGATGACGTGTACGACGCGCGACGCGTCGCCGAGACGCTCTGCATCCCCTACTACGTGGTCAATCAGGAAGAGCGTTTCGAGCACGACGTGGTGCGGCCGTTCGTAGAGGAGTATCTCTCCGGGCGCACGCCCATACCGTGCAGCCTGTGTAATAACCACTTGAAGTTCGACCAGTTGCTGATCACCGCGCGCCAGATCGGCGCCGAGCTGCTGGCGACCGGCCACTACGCGCGCAACGAGTTCGACGAGCATAGCGGCCGTTGGGTGCTCAAGCGCCCCGCCGACCGCGCCAAGGACCAGACCTACTTCCTATTCGGCCTGACGCAGGAACAGTTGAGCCGCACGCTGTTTCCGCTGGGAGAGATGCGCAAGCCCGAGGTGCGCGAGGAGGCCAAGCGCGCCGGCCTGCGGCTGTTCGAGAAGCCTGACTCGCAGGAGATCTGCTTCGTTCCCGGTGGCGACTACAGGATGTTTCTCGATGCCTATCTCGAGGAGCAGGGCGAAGAGGTCCTCGATACCGCCGGTGAGCTGGTCACCGCCAGCGGGGAGGTGGTCGGCACGCACACTGGCATCCACAATTTCACCGTGGGCCAGCGCAAGGGACTGGGCGTGGCAACGGGCTCGCCGCTTTATGTGCTGGAAATTCGCGGCGATAAGCGGCAGGTCGTGGTGGGCAGCGGCGACGAGTTGTACTCACGCACGCTGCGCGCCAAGCACCTGAACTGGATCTCCGTCGACGACTTGTACGAGCCAATGCGGGTGCAGGCAAAGATTCGTCATCGCCACGAGGCTGCGGAGGCCGTGGTCAAGAAGAGCGGCGAGGACGAGGTGCTGGTAACCTTCGATGCGCCGCAGCGCGCTATCACGCCCGGGCAGGCCGTCGTGTTCTACGATGGCGACGTGGTCGTGGGCGGCGGCTGGATTACGTAGCCTGGATTCTTTACCTGTTTGGGTAGCTGTCGTTTTGCGCTACTTCCCCGCATTGCTGAAGTCGAAGTCCACCATCTGCTTTACGACCTCGTAGGGAATGCTGTTGCCAAAGCCGACCAGCCTTCGCCCGTTGATGAAAAACGTCGGCGTGCTGTTGACACCAACCTTCTCACCCAGCGCCATCGTCTCGCGAACGCGTTTTTCCGTCTCCGGTTTGGCAACGCAGGCAGCCACGGCGTCCGGGTCGCCGCCGGCCTCTTTTACGTAACCTTTTAACATCTGGTCGGCGTTCTGCTCGTTGATTTCAGCCTGGTGCTCATACACCACGCCAATAAACTTCCAGGCGGTTTCATTGTTCTGGCGACCGAGGCAATCCAGATACTTTGCTCCCGTTATCGCCCACTTATGCATTTGCAGAGGAAAGTTCTGGAAAACCAGCCTGGCTTTGGGCTCCTCGTCCATCAGCTTGTTCATGTTGGGTTGCGCCTGCTTGCACGCCGGACATTCGAGATCGCCGAACTCGACGATGGTGAAGGTGGCGTCCTTCGGCCCATGCGATGGCCCGCTGACGTTCTTCAGTTCCTGCCGCATATCGGCAAAGGGGTCGGCGCCGAAAGGGACCAACTCGCCGGTGAAGGCGTGCTTCTGATCCGCCGTCACATAGATGCGCGATGGCTGCTGCCCCTTCGGTGTGTTGAAAATTACCATGGCCTCAGAAATGCCGGGCGCCTCTGACGGTTTGATCTCGACCACCTTCCAGGTAAGATCCGTGTCCCAGCCGAACATCTTCCTCAGGAACTCGTTAAAGGTGGCTTCGCTGGGCAGCGGCGTCGTCGAATTGGTGGACGAACTGGAAGTGGTCTTCGCGGGAGCAGCAGCCGATTGCTGCGCGGTGGAATACAGACTGGCCAGCGCCAGAGCAAGGGTCAACAGTACACGAGTACAACGATTCATAGTTCCTTTCGTAAAACAGCAATTAGCGGTTAGCAACTGGCGGTTAGCACTTCCTTCGTGATCAGACAGCTTTGACCGCCAACTGCTGATTGCTAGTTGCTAGTTGCTAGTCGCTAGTCGCTAGTTGCTGCGCCTTACATTTCCGTCTTCGCCGCAATCGGATAGCGCCGGCCAAAACCGAAAGCCTTCTCAGAAATCTTCAGTCCCGGAGCTGCCTGCTGCCGCTTGTACTCGCTCAAGTCCACCATGTGGACAACTTTAAGAACTAGAGCCAGATCATAGCCACGCTTCGTGGCGATTGCCCCAGGAGACTTATTGTCCTCAATATAGTCTTCCAAGATGGCATCGAGTATTTCATAAGGCGGTAACGAGTCGCTGTCTTTCTGATCGGGGCGCAACTCTGCCGAGGGCGGCTTCTCGATGGTGGACACTGGAATCACGGGCGAGTGCGCGTTCACGTACCTGGCAAGACGATACACCAGCGTCTTGGGCACATCGGAGATGACCGCCAGACCGCCGCACATGTCGCCGTAAAGCGTGCAATAGCCGACGCCGATCTCCGATTTGTTCCCCGTGGTCAGCACCAGCGCGCCAAACTTATTGGACATGGCCATCATCAATGAGCCGCGAATACGCGCCTGAATGTTCTCCTCGGTGACGTCGGGCCCGCGGTCGGCGAACACCGGCTTCAGAGACTCCAAGTACGAGCCGAAGATGCCGCCAATCGGAACGGTCTCAAACCGAACGCCCAGGTTCTTCGCCAGCTCAGCGGAATCATCAATGCTGCCCTGCGAAGAGTACGGGCCCGGCATCCCAAACCCGATAACGTTTTCACGCCCCAGCGCATCCACGGCGATGCAGGCGGTGAGCGCAGAATCGATGCCGCCACTCAGTCCCAGCACAACCCGCTGGAAGCCGCACTTGCGCACGTAATCGCGCGTGCCAAGCACCAGCGCGGAATAGGCGCTCGCATCGACTCCTTCCTCCTGACGGTGGATATCCCCGGTCAGCGACTCGGTGTCGAAGCAGACTAGGTCTTCCTCGAACGATTTGGCCTGCGCGACGATCTTCCCGTCCGGGCCCAGTGCAAAACTGGAGCCATCGAACACCAGGCTGTCATTGCCGCCGACTTGATTCACAAAGGCGACGGGCACGCGGTAGTTCCTCGCGATGGCGGCCAGCATGTCCCGCCGCAGTTCGCGCTTGCGCAGGTAGAACGGCGAGGCGGAGATGTTCAGCAGGATCTGTCCGCCGGCACCGATCAACTCCTCCACCGGATCCACACCATACAATCGGCGGTCCCAGAAGTGCTTGTCGTTCCACGCATCTTCGCAGACGGTGAGCGCGACCTGCTTGTTCCCGAGGCAGATGAGTTGCTGTCGCTCTGCGGGAGCAAAGTTGCGCATCTCGTCGAAAACATCGTATGAGGGCAGCAGGCGCTTCGACTGAATGAAGGCTATCTTTCCGTCGCGCATTAACGCCGCCGAGTTCAATACCGACTTTCCGGTCGCAGAATCGGCGGGCGTCACCAGGCCGCAGATGACTGCAATGCCTTCGGTCTCGCGCGCAATAGCCTCGGCAGCCCGGTGGTTGCGCTCCACAAACCAAGGACGCTCGACCAGGTCCCGCGGCGGATAACCACAGACCGACAGTTCGGGAAAGAGGATGAGATCGGCACCGGTGCCTTTGGCGCGTCGCGCGTAATCGATGATCTTTGCGGAATTGCCCGAGAAATCCCCGATGGTGGTATTGATTTGGCCGAGCGCAATCCTCACATGATCAGTGTAACGGCGCAGCGGCAAGCAAGCCAAATGAGTGCGGCGGCAGCCCGTCCGGCGAACCCGTGGGTGCGGGGTAATCGTTGGGAGACGGATACGGGTTGGAAGGCGATGACGTAGTTCCGCCGCTGGAACCGCGGTCGGTGGGGTATTCGGGCTGTTCGCCGGGACGGCGCAGGGTAGGAGCATTCGCCGGCTTTTCCGCCGGCTTCTTTTCGGCCACTTCGGTTTCCGCTGACGGCAAATCCACTTCCTTCTCGGTGCGGACGATCTTCTGGCCATCCACGGTCATGATCTCCAGCCGTGAAACCACTTCACCCTGGAAGCGCACAAAGTCCACTTCTTCGGGAGGATTGCCGTAAATCCATTCCTCGTAATCCTGCCCTTTGTCGTCCTTGTCGCGGATTTTCCTGGGCGGCCGCCCTTTGGCGTAGATCACCATATCGCGGTCCATACCAACCAGCACCTTGTGGTTCTTGATGGCTTCCTGCACCTTCGGAGGCAGGGTCTTGGCATAGGCCTCCGCCTGGTTGAGCGCCTTGAAATCGAGCACTGGCGCCAGCATGTCGCGCACCTGTTCGCCCGTTAGTTCAGGCACGTACTTGTCGAAGTCAAGCGTGACCTGCGAGCCCGTCGCGTTCAGGTTCTTGGCAGCGGGGCCCGGTGTGGTCACGATCGGACCCGCGCCGACTTGGATGTGCTGATACCACTTCTCCTTCTTCTTCGCTCCGCCGTTGATTTCGAGCACAATGGCTTTTTCCTCGATCACGACGTTGGTAATGACGACTTTGTCGCCGGGTTTGGCCACCAATCCGTTCTCTGCGATCAACTGCGCTACGTGCGCATCGTCCGGAGTCACTACGCCATGCTTGATCACCAGGCCCTTGTGCCCCATGGGAAATGAGCGCCGCGCAAAACAATGTTCCGCGGTGAGATCGCGAATCAGCAGCATCCGGGTCTGCGGCGTAATCTTCCCCGATGATGGCGCGGGTGGTTTGGTGTCGTCGGCCGACAGGGGTGACGCCAGCAGTAAAACTGCTGTGGCCAACAACGAAAAACGAGGGCGGTTCATGGGAATACCCGAATTGCTTTGCATTATATGCCCATTCGGTTGCCAGTTGTCAGTTGGACGGTGGAGACCGAGAACTGACAACTGGCTACTAGCTGCTAGCTACTATCGTTGCGGCGCTTGGACCGAGGAGCGTAAGCCCTTGGCGCGCCACCTGGAAGTTGAGCGGTTGTCCCCCGTTTTCGCGAACAGCGTTCTCGACGAACTGACGTGTGCCCTTTTCGATGAGAACAATCACACAGCCTCCGCCTCCCGCCCCGCAAACCTTGGCCGCTCGCGCGCCGTGCCCAGTAGCCACGGCGATCAGCTTGTCGATGAGCGGTGTCGTGATTCCCGGCGCGTTGGTGCGCCGCAAGTTCCATTCCTTGCGCATGAGGCGCTCCACGTCATCCCATTGTTGGCCGGCGAGGGCGCGATGCATCGCCTGAGCGATGCGTGAAATTTCGGCAAAGTTGCGGATGACATGCTCGTCACCATTGATGTGTTGCTTGAACACCTCCCAGTTGTTGATGCCTGATTGCCTTGGCGCTCCCGTGTAAAGGAGCACGAAACGCTGGTCCACCTCGTCGAGCGGAACCGCAATGGGTTCGCGGCGAATTCCATCGGTCTCAAGATGCACCGCGCTAACACCGCCATACATTGCGGGATAGTAATCCTGGCAACCGGTAGGAACGCGGATCAGTTGCGCCTCCACGTTCTGCGCAATGACGCGAATCTCTTCGATATCCATCTTGCGGCCGGTGAAGCGCGCAAGGGCTGCGGCAGTGGCGATCATCAGCGCTGACGAACCAGAAATGCCCGCGCCCGCGGGTGATTCCGAAAATGTCTCCAGCAGAAAGCCGTCCCCGGGCTTGAAGAAGCGGACGAGGTAGGCCGCCAGAGAATGTGCGTACGTCTCAGCGGCCAGCAACCCGTCCAGGCTGGCGAAGCGCTCCTCGCGGGCGGTGTCGTGGGATTGCAGGACAATGCCCGTTCCTACTCGGGGTGTAATCTTGCACGCCGTCAGGATATTCAGCGCAACGTTGACGCTCACCGCGCCGGGGTGAAACAGGTACAGCGGCCAGATGTCGAGTGTTCCGCCGGCGAGGTCGGCCCGGCAAGGGGCCGTGGTCACGATGGCATCGTCGCTAAGGCCGGACTGGAATTCAGATACGCTTTGCATCATGGAATGAATTGCACAGATTGAGCGCCGCAGGCACGAAAGAGCTTAGCCCCGCGCAGGAATGAGAAACCCGCATCTCCTCACAGTTCTCGATAGCTGATTAACTCTATTCCCCGCTGCTGCAAGGTGTCCCGAGCCTCCGGCGATGTCAGCAACTCCAACTCTTGCGCCCGCGACTCGCGCAACCGCGTACGAATCTGGTCGAGATCTGCGTCGTTATATCCGGGATGGCAGACAAACTCCCACGTGCCCTCGGGGATGCCGTCCACAATCTTGCGGAAGAGCTTCAGATCGAGAGTGCCTGTGGCAATCACAGCGACCGAGCCATCGGTTGTGCGCAAGCCGTGCGCTTCGACCTCGCGGCGGAACTTGCCTGCGAAGTTGCGCAGCACATTCAGCTCTGCAAAACGAGTCCACAACCTGCGCTGGCGCAACAAATCGCCAAAGGGCAAGGGAAAAACTTGTCCGAATGGATTACGCACCGCCGGGATGTTACACGCCCGCGCCGCGCGCAACAGCGGTCGCAGCACCGTAGGAAACATGTGCGCATGTTTGTGGGTATCGAAGTGCGATGGCTCTACTCCTGACGTTTGCAAGCGCTGGATCTGCGCGGCGGCCTCGGCCTCAATCTCATCTGGCTGGAGCTTGCCGCGGAACGAGGCCACGACAAAGTCGTTCAGCTTGACGCGAAAGTGGCTGCCGTTCCGTGCGCCCACTTGCAGCAGGCTGGCGACACGATCGGCCGGCAGCACCGGCTCGCCATCGAGCAGCACCACGTGGCAACCCACGCTGAAGCGCGCCCGCCGCGGCGGGCCAGTCAGTGAGCGCGCCATGGCAGCCGCCTCATTGAACGCGCGTGAGTTCGCCATCAGCGTCGCCGAGGTCACAATGCCGCCTTGCTGCGCTTCGCCTATGCCGCGGTTAATACCCGCAGTCATTCCAAAGTCATCGGCATTGACGATGAGCCTGCGCACGGGTTCAGTGTAGCGCAGTTAACCGAACACCTCGGTTGGCAGTGTCTCAGGCTGAGTTTCGACGATTGCCTTTCAGTCCCCGCCAATGGCCTGCCCAAACGCGATCAGGTTTCCATCCGGCGCAAGCACCAGTAACTCACGTTGGCCGTAGCTCTGGTTCGCCGGCCCATAGACATCGCCCTTGGGTAGCGTGTCGAGCTTCGGCTTAAGTTCAGCATAGAGCGCATCAACGTCGTGAAGGTCGATGTAGTACGCGAAGCGTCGATTGCCGGGCGGAGCGCCATCGGCTCCCCGTTGTTCCAGAAGACGGAAACCCGCTGTCTCGCGATGCACATAGGCATAGTTGGCTACACGATAACGTATTTCGAACCCCAATATTCCGGTGAAGAACGCCAGCGCCCGCTCAAGGTCTTCCACATGCATGAAAGGCGTGACTTGGACGAAATTCGACATGGCCATTTTTCCAATGGAGGTTAACACAATCCGCCGCCCCGTTTTTCCGCTATCGGGCACTATCCCGTTTGACTCGGCTGGCGAGCGCCGTTTAAACTCAAGCAGTTAATTCCCCTCTAGTACCACCTCGCGGGAGGCGCGCGTACGACGGGCGGTTAGCTCAGTTGGTTAGAGCGCCTGCCTTACAAGCAGGAGGTCGCAGGTTCGAGTCCTGCACTGCCCACCATTGTCTGCTGTAAAATCAAGCAGATAGCAACCATTTACAAACGTGGCGGTGTCTATTGGTACGATTTCCGGTTTCAGGGTGAGCGTTTCCAGAAATCTGCCGGGCTGAACAATAAAACTGCTGCTTCACGCGCTGAGGCCATCCGCAAGGCGGAATTGGCCGAAGGGCGGGCCGGAATCCGGTCCCAGAAGGCAGCCCCGATCTTTGAAAAATTTGTGAATGATGGGTTTCTTCCCTGGGCGGAAAATGAGCATCGCGCGCATCCTAGTACCTATGTTCGGTACGGGGTGAGCACAAAAGCTCTGGTTCCATTTTTCGGCAGATACCGGCTGGAGGGAATTTCGGCGGGGCTCGTCGAGAAATTCAAAGTCTCACGGGCGGCAGAGATTTCTGCTGCCGGAACCAACCGGGATTTGGCGGCTTTGCGAATGATTCTGAATTTCGCGAAACGGCAACAGCACATCGACCGAAATCCGGTTTGTGACGTGGAATTCTTGGCCGAAGGCCCAGGAAATATGCGGATCGTCTCGCACGAGGAACAGCAGCAGTATTTGAGCGCTGCGAGTCCTCTTGTGTATGACGTGGCCTTGCTGATTGTAGAAACCGGAATGCGTCCGGGCGAGGTTTTTTGGCTTAAAGCTGAAGATCTGAATCTGCCGCAACGGTATTTGAAGGTTACCGGGGGCAAGACGCGGTTCGTACGCCGTAATATCCCGCTGACTGAATCGGCAATCGAGGTCCTGAAGATATAAGAGTGGCAAGGGCCAAAGGGCCGTGTCTGTTTCCGCACAGGTCGGACGTGAATCGGCCTCTGAATAACATCGACCGTGGCCATCACAAGGCGGTGTGCGATGCGGGAATCAAACGAGGTTTTCGGCTCTACGATTTCCGGCATACGTTCGGTTCGCGTTCGGCAATGGCCAGGGTTGATCTGGCAACCCTGAAGGAACTCATGGGGCATTCGAGCATTACCACGACGATGCGCTATGTGCATCCCACACCGGAGCACAAGCGCAGAGCCGTCGAGAAGTTGGAGCGGTTCAACATCGAACAGGCGTTTGCTCGAATCGAAGACAGGGAGTCCCTACAAAAGTCCCTACAGTGACTCCAATCGGCGATTTTCAAGCGCTGGTAAACTGTTGATAACACTCATGCGGAGGGATGTGTGAGCGGTTGAAACAGGCGGTCTTGAAAACCTATGGGACTGCTCCTTGTGACGTTTGTAAGCGTTTGGAAAACAAGGGAGTACTTGTCGACCTGGAGTGTCGACCATTGCGTACTGTAGTAAAAGTGTAGTAGCTCCGGAGAGGTGGCCGAGTGGTTTATGGCTCCGGTCTTGAAAACCGGCATACCCGAAAGGGTATCGGGGGTTCGAATCCCCCCCTCTCCGCCAGATATTGATATTGAAGTACTTGCATTGTTTTTTGCAATTTGTTTTGCTATTCTGGGCCTTCCTGAGTAGGCCTCGAGTCTCCGATAGAACCATGGTTGGCACTGTGCCATCCGGTTCCTGTTTGCAGAGCGTCAGATTCGAACGCTCCGAGGGCGGCATGTATGGCGGCGGTAACATCTTCGAAATTTCGCCGTAAGGATCACACTCGCTTTACGCCAGCACTCGGGATGGGCGATGAACGCACGGTTATACCGGCGATTATGCCAGGAACGAGCTCTCGATGGAGTCCAGTTCTGTCCGATCATGCGAAAGCAGGGACACGCGGTACGTCCCTGTCTATGCAAGATTCAACCTGTCGAGACGCGAACCTCGGCACTATGTACGTTACCGGGCCGCACCTTCGCTTCCAGACAGTCTCCCTCCCCGTTGAACAGTAGCAGCGGGTGATAACAGGTGGACTCGAAGTGCCCGTTGTAGGCACTCTGCTCCTGTTCTCCGTAGACCGGGATTTCCGTGCTGTCCATATCCAGCACCGCTCGCTGGAGTGAATCCATGGCCTCCGCCTTCGCCAGTAGTTCCCGATTGATTCGGCCCAGCCCTTCCAGGTTCTCGTCTTGGCTCAGCACCTCGGTCTCGAACCAATGCAGGCGCGAAGGCAAAGCTGCCCCACGCTCCCAGATTTTCTCGGAGCCGATCAAGGCACCATCCCGTCGATATGGCTTTATAATTGGGGCGCCATGATCGTCAGCAAGTGCGCATTTTCATTGATCCTCGGTGCACAACGGCCCTAGCTTGAGTCAAAATAGATTTGTAGCGAGGTAATTATGACCAGCGTTCCTGTGCCGATTGCATCGGTCCGGCCTTCAGCCTGATGCGAAAGCGCTTGTTCGAGCCGTTCCGCTTCGGCTACTGGTCGCGTATCGCCGTGCCTGGTGTCTTGGCCGGCGAGTTGTACACCAGCGGCAACAGAGCCGGGGGCGGGCAGAGAAATTCGCGCTGACGGCTTGCTATTCGTAGGTACCTGGCTGATGCCTCAGAGGCCGTGGTTCTGTGGAGGTTGCTAATGCGCTCTCTGAGTCCAGTGCTGGTCGCAGGCACGCTGTCATTCTTAATGCTCAACTGCGGAGGCGGCATGAAGACAACCTCCCCGACAGGGACCGGGGACGCGCAGCCGAACTTCAACACATTCGCCTCGCCTGCTTCTCTCAGTGTCATGCAGGGGACTCAAGGGACCTCGACGATCATTACCACGATTACTGGCGGATTCGACAACTCCATCGGCCTCTCAGCCACCGGGATGCCATCAGGTACGACGGTAAGCTTCAATCCGAGCACGAATCCGGCACCGGGTGCGGGCGACTCGACCATGACCATAGTGGTTGGCAGCAGCACGCCCGTTGGGAACTATCCCATCACGGTAATCAGCAGTGGGGGTGGCATCCAGAACCCTGTCAGGGTAGCTCTCACAGTGACCGCGGGGTCAGAGTCGAGCTTTGCACTAACGGCGTCACCTTCGTCCCTCAGCGTGGCGCAAGGCGGTCAAGGGACCTGGACCATCACTACCACGATCACTGGCGGATTCAACAACTCCATCGGTCTCTCAGCTACGGGGATGCCTTCAGGTGCGACGGTAAGCTTTAATCCCAGTACGAATCCGGCACCAGGTGCAGGCAGCTCGCAGATGACGATAACAGTGGGAGCCAGCACACCAGTGGGAACGTATCCGCTTACGGTGACGGGCAACGGCGGGGGCATTCAACAGGAGGCCACGGTAACTCTCAACGTCATCGCTTCTGAGTACGGTTGGCACCAGCTGCCAAACACGAATATGACGTCGGTCTGTCTCGGTAACGTGTCGAACGGCGAGTACAGCGACAAGACGATGACAACGACCACGAATTACAACTTCGACTGCAATCAAATTGTTCCGTGGTCTTCTGGAGTCGGCGATACCGTAGGCAATCGCATGATTGTGTGGGGAGGCGGTCACAGCGACTACGCCGGCGACGAGGTTCAGACCCTAGGCCTTACAG
>Ga0181532_10001386_pt1 | contig 23611 bp, 22 predicted proteins | sample PEATcosm2014_Bin_33_FD_119768 | JGI IMG/M metagenome (GOLD analysis project Ga0181532, IMG submission 119768) | Peatland microbial communities from MTU Mesocosm Facility, Houghton, MI, USA - PEATcosm2014_Bin11_30_metaG | ecosystem: Environmental > Terrestrial > Soil > Wetlands > Peat | place... | reverse complement strand
GACGTTTATCGCTTGTCCCATCGTGTGGCAAGCTCTGCTCGCCGGCTTTATACTTTTTCGAGCGTTCGATATCGTGAAGCCGCCGCCCGTTCGTAGTCTGGAAAAACTGCCGGAAGGCACCGGCATCATGGTTGACGATCTGGGCGCTGGCGTTTACGCGCTGATTGTTTTGCAGTTGTTGCTGCACTTTGGAGTGTTTCGCTAAGGCGTGGCCGTGCCAGTGTAGCTATACCTGGCTTCGAAGGGGCGCGGCTTCAGCCGCGCCGTTAGCGTGCCGGGGAATTGGCCTTTAGGCCCAGAGGGACAACTCCCTCAGCGGCTAACGCCGGATTCTGTGACTGGACTGAGCCGGCACGCCTGAAGGCGTGCCCCTTCAAGCACGCTTGCCCCGATTCGTAGCGTACTTTTTAGGTTGACGATGGATCGCAAGACGGGAACAAAAAACGTGAACGGCAAGCCCCACATCGATGCCATCGATCCCGTCTGTGCTATGCCCGGAGGGGAAATCCGCATCCTGGGCAGCGGCCTGGGCCCGCGCGAACTGCGCCGTCCTCGGGTCAGCTTTGGCGATGTGGACGGGGCGGTCGTCATCAGTGCGGAGCAATTCGTCGTGGCGCGCGTTCCCGACGGCGCTGCGTCGGGCGAAGTTGTGGTCTCGGCGAACGGCTCCAAAAGCAATCCGCAGGAAGTCCGCATCGCCGTGCCGATTGCGGAGAGCCTGCATCCTGTCTCCAATCCCGCGGTCGACGCACATGGCAATATCTATGTGACGTTCTCCGGCTCGCGCGGACAGAAGGTCCCGATCGCCATCTATCGAATTGACACCAATTACACGGTCAAGCCGTTTGTGCACGAGATGATGAACGCGACTGGACTGGCTTTCGATCGCTCTGGCAGTCTGTATGTTTCGTCGCGCTATGACGGCACCGTCTATCGCGTCGCGCAAAACGGTACGATGACGTCCTACGCCGAGGGCATGGGAGTTGCGACCGGCATCGCTTTCGATCGCGCCGGCAATCTCTACGTCGGCGATCGCAGCGGGACCATCTTCAAGATCGGCCGCGACCGCGAGATCTTCGTCTTCGCTACCATTGAGCCCAGCATCGCAGCGTATCATCTCGCCTTCGGCAACAACGGCAATCTCTACATCACTGGCCCCACTACATCCAGCTTCGACGCGGTTCATCAGGTCGATCCGCATGGCGAGGTCAGCGAGTTCTATCGCGGGCTGGGACGTCCGCAAGGGCTGGCCGTGGACGTTGACGACAATCTTTATGTCGCGGCCTCGCACAATGGACGGCGCGGCATCGTAAAGATCACTCCCGACCGCAAAGCTTCGCTCGTCGTCTCCGGACACAATCTGGTGGGACTGGCATTCGCGCCCGGGCGCTCCGCAGTGCTGGCCACTACCAGCAGCGTGCATCACCTCTCATGGGACATCGAAGGGCGCTCGTTGCTGCCGACAAGCTAACCAGCATTTGGCAGTTGGCACTTAGCATTCGGCCAAAGCTCTTTTTTCTTGCTAATTGCTAACTACTAATTGCTAATTACTGATTTTGCTAGACTGAAATTGTGATTGCGGAAATCATCGCCATTGGTTCGGAGATGCTGACTCCGTACCGCCAGGACACCAATTCCCTCTTCCTGACCGAGCGCCTCAACGCGCTGGGCATCAGTGTCGCGTTTAAGACAGTCGTCGGCGACAACCTCGATCACCTCATCTCGACGGCACGGACTGCGATTGCCCGGACGGACATTGCCATCTTCATGGGCGGACTCGGGCCCACGCAGGACGACCTGACGCGCGAGGCCGTCGCCGCTGCGCTGGGGATCGAACTGAAGCGCGATCACACCCTCGTCACCGAGATGTACAAACGCTTCGCCGAGCGGCGCCTCAAGATGCCGGAGAACAACGCGCAACAGGCAGACGTCTTGCACGGCGCGGTGATGTTGCCGAATCCTAAAGGTACTGCGCCGGGACAGTGGCTGGAGACGAAGTACGACGACAAGCCGAGAATTGTCGCCCTGCTACCCGGCCCTCCGCACGAGTTGCAGACGATGTGGGACAGCGAATGCGCGCCGCGATTGCGCGATAAAGTTCCTCCCGCTGCAATTGCCAGTCGGGTGCTGAAGGTTGCGATGATGGGCGAGTCGGCGGTGGATCTGCGCGCCGCTCCTATCTACAAGAAGTATCCGAATGTCGAGACGACGGTCCTGGCAGGACAGGGGCAGGTTGAGTTTCACCTCCGCGCGACTGCAGCGACCAAAGACGAGGCGCAAGCCGAAGTCGACCGACTGGCGGGCGAGTTGGAAGACGAATTCGACGATGCTGTTTTCTCCGCGCAAGGCGAGTCGCTGGAGGAGATTGTCAGCTATTACATGCAGATGAGAAACGCGAAGCTGGCCGTGGCCGAATCGTGCACCGGAGGCATGATCGCCGAACGCATCACGTCGGTTCCGGGCAGCTCGCGCTGGTTCCTGGGCGGCGCGGTAGTTTATTCGAACGATCTGAAGACGCTCTTCGCCGACGTGCCGCCGTTGATGATCGAGGCTCACGGCGCGGTGAGCAAAGAAGTCGCGGTGGCGCTGGCGGAAAATATTCGCGAGCTCTGCAATGCCGATATCGGCGTCGGCGTGACTGGAATTGCCGGTCCCGGCGGCGGGACGGAAGAGAAGCCGGTTGGCCTGGTTTACGTGGCGGTCACCAACGGTCACAAACACGAGGTAGTGCAGCGTCGCTTCTTCGGCGACCGCGAGCGCGTGCGGCGATGGACCAGTCAGTTGGCGCTCGACCTGGTGCGGCGGATGTTGATGTGAGAAGAAGCAACTAGCAGTTAGCAATTAGCAGTTAGCCAAACCTTGATTAAGTCTGGTTTTGAGATTAAGTCTGGTTTTTGAAGGGGACGGCCTTTAGGCCGTCCGCAAATGTTGCGAGATCAATGCGGCTTTAGCCGCTGAGGGACTGATTCATTTTGCGAGTCCGTCTATGCGACTGTTCGTGGCGCTGGATATCGAACCGGAAATCCGCAAGCGGATTGGCGAGTTTCGCAATCAGATGCGGACCCTCGCGCCCGATGTGCGCTGGGTGGGGCCGGAGACGTTTCACGTGACCCTTCAGTTTTTGGGAGAGACGATGAAGCTGGACGAGATTCGCGGCGCGTTGCAAGCGGTCAAAATAGCAGCGGTCCCGATGGCGTTTCGCGGCGCTGGATTTTTTCCAAACCCGAAATCGCCGCGCGTGTTTTGGGTTGGGATCGAGTCGGATGAACACTTGCAGGAACTGGCGAACTCCATCGGCGCGGCGGTGGAGCCGCTGGGATTCGAGCGCGACGCCGGCCCATACAAGCCTCACCTGACGCTGGCACGTGCCGGCAGTGGCCGGCCCAAGCCGATTCGCGAAGAACACTCCGCGCCGGGACTGCCCGCGGTGCGCGTGAAACTGGAAAGCCTCGCGCCGCCGGAGTTCGGTAGAATGACAGCGCGCGAGTTTTGCCTTTACGAGAGCAAGCTGTCACCCACGGGCGCGCAGTATACGAAGCTGGCGCAGTACCCGCTGGAATAGCTCGCCGGCTATCAACAGTCTTGATTAAACTCGTTCTCATCATCGTTGCTGTCTCGTATCTGCTGGGATCGATTCCATTCGGCTATCTACTGGTGCGTATCTTTCGCAAAGAAGACGTGCGCCTGACTGGCAGCGGCAATATCGGGGCGACGAATGTCGCGCGTACGGGATCGAAGGGACTGGCGATTGCGACGCTTCTTCTCGATGCCCTGAAAGGTTACACAGCGGTGGCGTTCGCATTTTGGATTGCCAGCCGGCAGCGCCTTGAAGGGCCGCTTCCAACCAGCGTGTACGACCGCACGACGGGAGCCATGACCAGCCAGACAATTTTCCTGTTGGCGGCGCTGGCGGCGTTCGTGGCGATTCTGGGACACATGTTCACTGTCTGGCTGCGCTTCAAGGGCGGCAAAGGAGTGGCAACCGCGGCTGGCTCGTTCATAGCTTTAGCGCCGCGAGCTATGCTGGTGGCGCTGGTACTATTTGTTCTCGTCGTCGCGCTGACGCGCTACGTTTCGCTGGGCAGCATCGTTGCCGGTGCGGCATTTCCGTTGTGTGTGTGGTGGCTCGGGCCGGGAGAACGCACGACCGCGCCGATCCTGTTGCTGATTGGCGCGTCGTCTCTGCTGATCATCGCGCGGCACAAAGACAACATCCGGCGCCTGCTGGCAGGCACGGAGAACCGTTTTCGATAGCGCTTTGACACTTGGTATTTGGTATAGGTGGAGCACGGCTTCAGCGGTGCATTTAAGGGCCCAGGACGAAATCGGCTTTAGCCGCTGAGGTAACGAAGCCTTACCTCAGGCGCTAAAGCGCGAGCAGACTCCTTGCTGATATATGCACGCCTGAAAGGCGTGCTCCACCCACACCACTTACACGAACGATTGAACTGCTACAAGAAGGCTATCAGTGAGCGAGATCGCAATCATCGGCGCAGGGGCGTGGGGCACGGCAATTTCTATTGTGCTCGGCCGCAAGAAGACGCACAACGTGCGGCTTTGGGCACACGAGCCTGAAGTTCGCGACAGCGTCGCCGGAGCTCGCGTGAATCAGATGTTTTTGCCGGATCACTCGATCCCGGAGACCGTTCTCTGCACCAACAGCTTCGAAGAAGCGCTGCGCGGCGCGGAGATCGTGGTCAGTGTGATGCCATCGCACCACACGCGCAGAGTCTTTCACGCGATGCGGCCGCATCTTCGGCCGGAGATGCTGTTCGTCAGTGCGACCAAAGGCATCGAGAACGACACGTTGCTGCGCATGACCGAGGTCATCACCGAACTTTTGGATGATGGCGCCGACGGATTCCGGCCTCGCATCGGAGCACTCAGCGGACCAAGTTTTGCCAAGGAGGTCGCCAAAGGTGATCCGACCGCGATCACCATCGCCTCAAACGACGGGGACCTTGCCGCGACGGTGCAGCGGGAATTCAGCGATCCGCGTTTCCGCGTCTATACCAACGACGATGTTGTCGGCGTTGAACTGGGAGGCGCGCTGAAGAACATCATCGCCATCGCCGCCGGCATCTTGTACGGTCTTGACCTGGGACACAACACCGGGGCAGCGCTGATCACGCGAGGGCTGGCGGAGATGACCCGATTGGTGGTTGCTTGCGGCGGACGAGCTGCAACCATGGCCGGCCTGGCCGGACTGGGCGACCTGGTGCTCACGTGCACGGGAGGGCTGTCGCGTAACCGCAGCGTCGGCGTAGAACTCGGACGAGGACGCAAGTTGGCTGACATTATCGCAGGCATGCACGGGATGGTTGCCGAGGGCGTGCTCACCACGAACGCCGCAGTAGGATTGGCGCGCAAAGCGGGTGTTGAGATGCCGATCACCGAGCAGATGCATGCCATTCTTCAGCAGGGCAAGAATGTGGAGGATGCAATTCGCGACTTAATGGGACGGCCCTCCACCAGCGAGATTGGACTGGTCAGTGGGTAGAACCGGCGAGCGTTGCGGGAAAAGCGGTCTGAAGAGGCTGCGGAAAAATCGAAGCAGGGCCCGGTGTCGCCGGCTAAAGCCGGCTCGGGAAGAAAAATAAACGGCTTATCCGGCACGACTGAAGTCGTGCCCTGACACAAAGCACTCTACCCGAGCAGGACACCCAGCAGTTTGTATCAAAACATGCGGCGTTGCGCTCCTCTTCAACATCTAAAGGTTTTTAAACTGTTGTGGCAGTTCCTACATGTATGTCTTTGATGCAACATGGAACGAACCAAAAGTAAGCTGTGGTGGAGGAAAATTCATCCAGGGATTGGGCTATGCGCAAGCGCCATCCTCTTCAGTTCACTGGCGCTGGCGCAGGTCCAGCCCGGCCTGACCTCGTTACCGTCAGCCGAGCAGATAATCCAGCGGAACCAGGATCCCTACAGCGGGTCGATACCGCAAGGCAAAGCGACTTCCGAGGTCATCGATCTAACCGTGGACGATGCGCTGGATCGGGGGCTGAAGTACAACCTCGGACTGTATTTGAGCGAACGCGCCACCGAGCAGAGCCGCGCCGCCCGGCTTCGCTCTCTTAGCGAGCTCATGCCGGTGGTGAACGGCGCCTTCAGCGAAGCTGTAGATCGGCTGAATCTGAAGTCCTTTGGATTCACCTTCCCGGGCTTTCCGACGTCGGTCGGTCCTTTCGGCTTGACCGAGCTGCAGGCAAACGGTAGCTGGAATCCTCTTGATCTGCACTCCATCACCAACCTTCACGCTGCCTCGCAAAACGTCAAGGCGGCGCAGTTCAGTTATCGCGACGCGCGCGATACGGTGGTGCTGGCGGTAGGAGCGAACTACCTGCTCACCATTGCCAACGAGTCTAGAGTGACGGCGGCCGAAGCCGAGCTAAAGGCGGCGCAGGCGCTGTATCAATTGGCCGTCGACCAGGAGAACGCGGGTCTTGCACCCCAGATCGACACGCTGCGTGCGAGGGTGCAGTTGCAGACGCAGCAGTCAATCCTGATTCAGGCCCAGAACGATCTGGAGAAGCAGCGTATTGCGTTGGCCCGAGTCATCGGCCTACCGGTGCGGCAGAAGTTCAGGCTGATTAACCGCGTGCCGTATCATGCCCTGCCGGAGACGGAACTGGAAGACGCTTATGAGCGGGCGTTGAAGACGCGCCCCGACTACCAGGCCGCATTAGCTTCTCTGCGGGCCGCGCAATACACCCGGGAGTCGGCATGGCAGCAACGGCTGCCGTCGCTCGGATTCACCGGAGATTATGGAATTCTGGGCTACAATCCCGGATCCATGGCGCCCAACTATACGTTCGCGGCCACGCTGGCCATTCCCATCTTCCAGGGCGGCAAAGTGGAAGCCGATGTCGCGCAAGCGGACGCGACCCTCAAAGTGCGACAAGCACAAGTGGACAATCTGCGAGCAGGCATCGAGCAGGACATCGAGGACGCGCTGCTCGATATCAAGGCCGCGGCCCAGCAGGTTGAGGTCGCGAAGACAGGACTGGATTATGCTCAGCAGACGCTGGAGCAGTCACAGGACCGCTTCGGCGCCGGCGTGACCAACAATGTTGAAGTAATCCAGGCGCAGCAGCAATTGGCATCGGCCAACGAACAGTACATCGACAGCTTGTACGCCTACAACATAGCCAAGGTGCTCCTGGCGCGCGCGATCGGCAATGCCGAGCAGGCTGTAAAACAATATCTATCGGAGCCGGGAAGCGTGCTGCCCGCGACCCCGGCAGCGCCGCCGGGTGCTCCCGGCACGCCGACACCGATACCAGCGCCGGCGCCAGGAAAAGCTCCCAACACTTCGCCAAATAGTTCCGGAGCGATGGGGGAAGTTCGCGCTGTGCCGCCGGCAGCTGCTAGCTCGGCGGTGGAAACAGGCGGAGAACAAAGCGGCAGCGCTTCGGCAACTGCCGGTCAACACCAGCAATGAAACAGTTGGAGAGCAGATGAGTCCGACCACAACTGAGCCAAATGAAGTAGAACGTTCCCAGCCGCAGGGTGAAAGCCACGACGAGAGCCATGATGCGGAGCTTCGTCATCGGCCGGAAGAGCGTCGCGGTCTATTTCAGAGACATCCTGCCGCAAAGCCCATCGTGTTTCTAGTGGCAATTGTGGCCGTCGTGCTGGTGGGCTGGTTCTGGTGGGAGAGCCGCCAATGGGAAGACACGGATGACGCGCAGATCGACGGTCACATATATCCCATCAGCGCGCGCGTCAGCGGACAGGTCGTGAAGGTGAACTTCGACGATGGTCAGGTAGTGCGCCAGGGCGATGTGCTGGTGGTCATCGATCCCACGGACTACACCGTTGCTCTGGAGCGCGCCCGTGCCGACTACCAGGATTCGCAAGCGCAAGCCCTGGCGGCACGCTACGGAGTGCCCGTATCGAGCGTAGGATCGTTCAGCCAGATTCGTTCAGCCAGCGCCGATATGTCTTCCGCGCAGGCCGGAGTGGCGGCTGCGCAGAAGCAGGCCGAAGCCGCGCAGGCCCAGATTGAGGAGGCACAAGCTGACGCCGTGAAGCTCAATACCGACGTGGAACGATACCGGCAACTGCTGGGCAAGCGCGAGATCTCGCAACAGCAGTTCGACGCGGCCATCGCTGCGGCGACAGCCGCCAATGCCACGGTCGAGGCGCGCAAAGCTGCTCTGCTGGCTGCCAACGCTCAGGTAAAACAGGCGCAGTCGCGGATTGAGCAGGCCAACGCTGAGATTAAGAATGCTCAGGCTACTCCCAACACCGTAGCCGCAACCCAGGCGAAATCGCAGTCGGCCGACGCTCAAGTTTTGCGTTACAAGGCGGCGCTGGATCAGGCGCAACTCAATCTTTCCTACACGACCATTGTCGCGCCCGTCGACGGCGTGGTGGGAAAGCGCTCCGTGCAGGTGGGGTCCAATGTCGCTATCGGTCAGGATCTGTTGGCCGTGGTTCCTCTGCGCGATGTCTGGGTCACGGCAAATTTCAAAGAGACGCAGCTTGCCCACATGCGTCCGGGGCAGCCGGTAAAGATCAAAGTTGATACCTACGGCGGCACGAAATGGGACGGCCACGTCTCCAATATCGGCGGGGCCACGGGAGCAATCTTCAGCCTACTGCCCCCCGAAAATGCTACCGGCAACTACGTAAAAGTGGTGCAGCGTCTCCCAGTTCGCATCGACTTTGATGGTAACGACAAACCGGAATTCAACAAGGATGGATTGCTCCGGCCAGGAATGTCAGTCGAGCCGGACGTCAAAGTTCGGTAAGCCTGGGAGACAGGCTTCTTGCCTTCAGCGTTCTTGCGCTTTGCACTCACAACCCGTGTCAATGAGTGCTTCGGCCTGGTTGCGCCACTTATCCGGCGAAAGCTGCCGAAACTGAAGGGTTACGGCGTGATCTCGAAAACGCCACCGCCGGTGAAGTCTCCGAGGCCGGAACCGATTCCATACAGGTTGCCGTTGGCATCCATCACTACACCATCGGTGGGAAATCTTCCCGCATCGCTCTGCATGAAGTCGTACATGTCACGGTAGACCCAGCCACCGGAAGAGGGTGACAGCTCAAAGACTGTGCCGCATCCATATTCGCAACTGACGCCATACACGTCTCCTCCTTCAACCGTCGTGCCATAGAGATTTCCGGCTGCATCCATGACCAGCGGTCCCAGCGGACCCGTAACGGAACTCTCGCCGGTCAGCTGATACAGCAGCAAGTAATTCCACCCTCCACCAGACGGCGTCAGCTCGAACACCGTGCCGTATCCGCTGGAACTATAGGCGGTAGTGCCATATAGATTGCCAGAGTTGTCGAAGATCACACCACCAAACGGGGCAGCGCCATCGTTGTTGTAGTCAAAGGCGTGGAGGCTATCCTCAGTCCAACCTGATCCCGACCGTGTGAGGCGATAGACAATTCCGTCATCGGAGGCACCGCCTGACGTCGCGGTACCGTATACATTTCCTGCGGCGTCGAAGGTGACGCCACTAGCGGGCGCCGCGCCGTCGGGCGAGCCCGTAAAGCTATGCAATACGATCTCGGTCCACGCCGAACCCGAACGGGTCAGCTCAAACACAACGCCATCATTCGCCGAACCGCCGTAGACCGTGGTTCCGTAGATATTGCCAGCCGGATCGAAGGCGACTGGACTTTCGGGCTCGCCGCCATCGCCGCCTCCGCTGAAGCGATACAGCACGGTCTCGGTCCACGGGCACAGGAAAGATCTGCAGAATTGGGCTGGCGGTTTCAGGTTGAACACTGTACCCCACCCGGTGCCGCCAGCCGACGTCGTGCCGTACAGGCTACCGTCCGGACCGATGGTCAGCCGGGCCATCGGCACAGCTCCGTCATTGCCGTGTGCGGGATTGGGGAAGCTGTAGAGCGGGGTGATGAGCCAGTTCGAACCTTTCTTCGACAACTTGAACACCAGACCGTAACCGCTAGTTCCGCCGTACTGCGTGGTGCCGTATAGGTTGCCGGCTCGATCCATAGCTAACCCGCCCCACGGCTGCCAACCGTCAGGAGTATTTCTGAAATAATGAACTGAGATATTGGTTTGCGCCTGCGACCAGGGACCAGCGAACACAACTGCCAGCAACAGGACAACCGACAGGATGCCTGCGCTTCCTGCTCGCGATTGCGAATCGGAAACCAAAGTTGCGTCCGATTTCTGGATTGCCACGGTGATTCCTCCAATCTTTTCCGTCACCGCTATTGCATGTTGGTAAGTGGAACGCGTTTCTCAGCGGCGCGAGTAAGTCTCCCGCTCTTCTGTGAGTTGGTCAACTTAATTTCACATTACGGTGCAACGGCTTAAAAGCAGAGGTCTTACGAGACGGAAGTTTCACTCGCCCTTCTCTTGGACACCCCAGTAATTTCTACACTCCCGATATTCCTAAATCAGGAATTACCACAACTCTAGTACCAAAAGGTCCTATCTCTGCGCAGAATTTCAGTGAACAATTCCCGCAATTCCTGTCATACTCACAAGTACCGCGCCATGATTAGTGTATGAATTTCACAACTCTACCAAACCTGATTGCTCTGGCCATTCTGGTGGTGGTGTTTTGGGCAATCTCGCGTAAAGCCGTCGGCGAACAGGTACGCCTTTGGCTGATCGGGTGGTTCCTTGTGCTGGTGCATTTCGCCGCCCAATTTGCGGCTACTGCCAGCGGGGCGTGGGGCCTTGCGGCAATGTCAATCAGCCTGGATTCGTTAATTCTGGCGGGCGTTGCGTTCCTGATTTCCGTCTCGGCGATCGTCTCGAATCGCCGGAGCAAGGTGTATCTGGCGCTGGCTATTGCTGTCCCGGCGGTTGCCTATAGCAGTGGAGCAATCTGGGGAGTCGGCTATCAAAACTTTTATTACTTCTTGGCAGCGGTCGGAATGTTGGCTCCCTTGCTGGTGTTATGGCGCCACAACCAGCAGGGCAATCTTTACGCCGCTGGTGTCGTCATGGCAATCGTGGCGGCCGGAATAACGGGCTGGGGAGTAGCGCACGGTGACCCGGAGATAGGCATTACCGTCATCCTTGCCGCCTTGAATTTTACTGCCGCCATTCTGTATTGGAACCACCACAACCGGACCACCGCTGGAGTTCTGACGGCAGTAAGCGGATTTGTGTTGTGGGGAGCGGTATTCCCCACCTCCGTGCTACTACAGGTCTTTTGGCCTTCGATAAGAATTGAATCCGAGGTGTGGAACATTCCCAAGTACCTGGTCGCTGTGGGCATGATTCTGACGCTGCTGGAAAACCAGATCGAGAGAACCACATACCTGGCTTATCACGATGAACTGACAGATTTGCCGAACCGCCGGCTGTTGGAAGACCGCCTCGATCAGGCGTTGGCTCAGGCCAAACGCACCAAAAGCAAAGTTGCTGTGTTTGTGCTGGATCTCGATCACTTCAAGGAAGTGAACGATACCTTCGGTCATCGCGTAGGGGACTTCGCGCTGCGAGAAGTCGTCGCCAGGCTTGGGAGCCGCTTACGAGCTTCCGATACGTTGGCCCGCTCGGGAGGCGACGAATTCACCGTCGTCAGCCAACTCGACAACGCGGAAGGAGCACAAAGCCTGCTCTCGGCATTGGAGTCGGCGCTTTCCGATCCGATCATTGTCGAGCACAAAGAGGTGCGGACGGGGCTGAGCATTGGGTTGGCGCTATACCCCGATGACGGTTTAGATCCAGACCATCTTTACGCGGCTGCCGATCGCGCCATGTATGCGGCGAAAAGGGCATCACGCCCACCGTATCCCGTGGGCGCCACGCCTCAAACGTCGTTCTAGGGAGCCCTTGCGCTGGCGCGTCGCGCTGCCCTGGACAATGGCTAAGGCCTAGGATTCGAGGCAATACCAAGTCATGCACGAAGGTGGTAAGTAAATGACTTCCTCCGAAATGTGCAACAACTTGCCACTTCTCTCCATGATAGTTTCAAAAACGTGCTGAAAAATAAGGACTTGGCAGACCGAGCATTGGAATCCAAAGTGCACTATCAAGGTCACTTCGTCTGCTGCCCTATTTGGCCCTTGCATGGGTAAGCTGACTGAGCCATTTCCGACAACCTTAGGTGAGGCGACTATGAGGAAGATTGCAGCTGTGCTTGTTGTGGTTCTAGTGGCCGCTCTAGCGGGCTTTGCCCAGAACTGCACCCAGACAACTCTTAACAATTACCTTGGATCCGGCTTCTCGTGCACGGTCAATGACCAGACCTACTCGTCCTTCAGTTACACGTCTGAATCGAACCCTCCAGGGTTTTCGGTTCCCGCGGGTAGCGTAACTGTGTCCCCGATCACCACTCCGCAGAATCCAGGACTTCAATTTACGGCTGCTGGCTGGGAAGCCGCAACTTCCTCCGGAATACTCTCGGTTGACTCCACATTCGAATGGAATGCCACCAGTGTATCGCCGATCACCGACCTCAGCCTGTCGATTGCCGGCGTAGGTTTTTCAGGAACTGGCTCGGTCAATGTTGACGAGACCGCCTGCCTGGGAGCCGTTCTGCCAGCTTGCACCGGTGGCACCGTCGTCACCCTCAGTGTTTTCGATAACTCCACTGGAAGCCAGCTTTATGACCAGGTTAATTTCGCTGGTGTAAACGAAGTCTCCGTCGAAAAAGACCTCCTGGTGACAGCCGGCACGAATGGAAGCGCTGAAGTTTCGGTCGTTACCGACCAGTTCTCAGAAGGCTCCTCCACGGTTCCAGAGCCTGGAACGTTGAGCATGCTGGGAATGGGAGTCGTTGCTCTTGCCGGATTTGCGCGCCGCAAGATGAACCTGTAGTCAAAGTCTTCTCACCGTCAGTCAAGGACCCAGAGCCGGAGCTTGCGCTCCGGCTTTTGATTTGTAACCTCCGGCCGATCTCTTAGATGTGGTACGTTAGTTTTGCCGGAGGAAGATAGTGAAGAAATGGGTTTTCCTGGTTGTCTGGGCTCTCGCTGCCGGATGCATGGTTTCGATTGCAGCTGGCGCGCAAACAGCTTCCTTTGCCAGTCAGTTTTACGGAACATGGTATCCCTACCCGCTAGGCAATCCCAACACCGGTTCGATTCGTTACGAGTTTCATCACAATGCCGCCACCGGCAAGGATGAAATGACGGTCACGCGCACTTGTCCGGGCGAATACCGGAGTCCCGTCGCAAAAGTGACATCTCCGGTTGAGATCACGGAAAACAGCATACACGTGCTGAAAGCCGCTTCTGACGCGCAGGCGGGCGAAGGCGATTCGATGTGCCGGGTTAGCGTCGGGGCCGATGTCATGGGCTACACCATGGCAGAGAGCGGGACGCGCGTTACCATCACGAATCCGGGTGGTAATCCTGACATTCTGGACCTGGCGCGCCAGGATGTGGTCAGTGGAGCCGTGCTGCCGGCAAACTTTTACGGAAGCTGGTTATTGCCGCCTTTCGACGATAAAGACACCAGGATCCAGATCAGACTTGTGTTCTACAACAGCGCTGACAGCAACACCGGCAGTGTCCGGCAGGTGATCAGCTGCACTAAAGGCAACAACTCACTCATCGCGGAGGCTGATGCCGCCATCACCGTCAGCAAAGACCAAATCACAATCCTGGATGCCGCTGCCCACGAAGAACGGGACGGATCTTTCACCTGCAAAGCAACCTTGGCCGCCGGAACGATGCATTATGTACTTTCGCCAAACGGCGAGATTATGACTCTGTCGAAACCCGGCGATAAGCCCCTTGTGCTCATGCGGGAGCATTAAGCAGAAAGCCTTCTATGCCTCGCACGCTGCTTCGTGTCGCTTTGGGCTTGGTTCTGGCTTTGGCTACAGCCGGCCCGTCGGTGCGGCATCAGCTCCAGGCGCAGCAGCTCACGCAACGGCTGATCCTCAAGGATGGCTCCTATCAGGCCGTACAAAAATATGAGATGCAAGGCGAGCGCGTGCACTATCTCAGCGCCGAACGCTACGAGTGGGAGGACATCCCGGCGTCGCTGGTCGATTGGGATGCCACCAAGAAATACAACGACGCGCTCACCAGCGGTAAGCTCCATACCAAGATCGTAGAAACGCCGGAAGAAAAGGAAGAGCGCGAAAAAGAGGCAGCCAATTCGCCCGAAATTGCGCCCGGACTGAATCTTCCCGGCAGCGGTGGAGTGTTTCTGCTGGATCAATTTCAAGGCAAAGCCGAGCTCGCGGAAATCGTGCAAAATGGCAGCGAGGTAAACAAGAGCGCCAAGAAGAAGAGTGTGCTTCGAGCTGCCATCAATCCCTTGGCCAGCAATAAGCGGGCGTTCGAAATAAAGGGCGAACACGCCCAGACACAATCGCACCAGCCGCGTCCGACCATCTATATCGATATCGACGAGGGCGCGCCGAACGAGGCCGCGCTGACGGATCGCTTCCGCGTAGTTCGAACCGTGGTGAAGAAGGATGCCCGCGTGATCGGCAACGTGAAGGTCAGCGTCGGCGGCAAAGTCAGCGAGCAGATCAGCTTCCTCCCGGTCAGCGTCTCCAAGCTCGGAACCGGCCAGTGGATAAAGCTGATACCGAGCCAGGACCTGGCTGCGGGCGAGTACGCTGTTGTCGAGATGCTGACGCCTGCCGAGATGAACCTGTACGTCTGGGACTTCGGCGTCAATCCCAATGCGCCGGCCAATCCCAACACATGGCAACCAGTATTGGCAAAATGAGGGGCAGCCGTTGATTCAGCAGGCAATCCGGGTAGACTAATTGCAGCGAGGGAGAGCGTGGGCTCATTTGGCGAGCATCTGCGGCGGGAACGAGAAACGCGCGGCGTCTCTCTCGACCAGATTGTCGCCACCACCAAGATTGGACGACGTCTCCTTGTCGCATTGGAGGAAGAGCAGTTCGATCTGCTTCCCGGCGGAATCTTCAACAAGTCTTATGTGAAGGCTTACGCCAAATGCGTCGGCATGAATGAGGACGAAGCTGTCGCCGAATATATGCAGGCGGCCAATGAAGCTCCGCCCGACACGCGCGTCATCGCGCAACAACACGCTTCCATTCATTCCAATCGGCCCATGCAGCGCTCGGGTTTTCCGGTTCTGCCCGTTCTGATCCTGGTGGTCGTGATCGCAGGAGGCATCGGCGGCTGGAAGGTTTATCAAGATCGTCAGAATGATCGGGCGAAGCGGGCCACGATGCCAGCAAACCCTGAGGCGTCCCAGCAGCCGGCGAATGCTGTTGCACCCGGTGCCACCAGTAGTGGACCTGTAGCGAATCAAAGTTCCTCCGCGCAGCAGGTCCAGACTTTGCCGGCGAGCCCCGCTGCGACGCAGCCCGTATCGGCTGCCGCGTCGCCTGCGCGTCCTTCAGAAACCGCGGCGGCGCCGAAAGTATCAACCGAGAGCTCTTCCGCCAACACACCCACGGGAGCGCCGTTTGAAATCGTCGTTCGCCCTAAAGATAGTGCCTGGGTCTCGGTCAAGTCCGACGGCAAATATGTGGTTCGCGGCATCATCAAGCCTCCGGATGTAAGGACGATTCACGCCACCGGTCAGGTCGTCTTCTACACTGGTAATGCCGGCGCGGTGGAAGTGTCATTCAACGGCAAGAATGTTCCTCTGACCGGCGGTCCAAACGCGGAGCAGGTGGTGGTTTTTGACTCCCGCGGCGCGGTGCCCGATGCGCGACCAAAGACGGTCGCACCATGAGCCAGCCCAGTCGCGATGCTGCCGTGCAAACACAGATGAAGAATGTCGGCGAGAATGTGGTTCGCATTGAAGCCGAGGCGTTGCGCGCCCTGGCTGATCGCCTGGCCGGGCCGATGTCCGCAAGCTTCGATCGCGCAGTTGAGATGCTGTACAACTGTGCTGGGCGCGTCGTGGTCACGGGCATGGGCAAGAGCGGGCTGATCGCGCGCAAAGTTGCCGCCACGCTCACCTCCACTGGAAGTCCCGCGCTTTTCCTTCATCCCGCCGAAGCCATGCACGGCGACCTGGGGATGGTGGTGCGCGGCGATGTCGTGCTGGCGCTCTCGGCCAGCGGCGAGACCGGAGAGATCCTGCAGTTGCTGGCCACCGTCAAGCGCCTGGGCGTGCCGCTGATTGCCATGACGTGCGACGAACTGCACTCCATACCCGACGAGCCACGCAGTCTCTCGACATTGGCGCAGGCCGCCGACATCGCCCTGGACTGCTCGGTGGCGCACGAAGCCTGCTCGCTCGGCCTCGCGCCCACAGCTTCGACGACAACGATGTTGGCCTTGGGCGACGCGCTGGCGGTCGCGCTCTCCGAACGCCGCGGCTTCAAAGAAGAAGACTTCGCCAACCTGCATCCCGGAGGCAAGCTGGGCAAGCGCTTCGCCCGCGTCTCGTCGCTGATGCACACGGGCGACGCCGTCCCTCGCGTCGGTCCCGCAACTCCGATGGCGCAGGTGATCTACGAAATGTCGCGCAAGGGCTTGGGTATGACGACGGTGATGGATGGTGAGAAGCTGGTCGGCCTCATCAGCGATGGCGACCTGCGCCGGCTGCTGGAACATCACGGCAAAGAGGTGCTCGACATGACTGCCGCGCAATGCATGACGCGCTCACCCCGGGTCGTCGGCCCTGAGATATTCGCCATCGCCGCCCTCGACATCATGGAGCAGAAGAAGATCACTTCCCTTCCCGTCGTCGACGACGCCGGGCGTCTGCAAGGCGTGTTGCACCTGCACGACCTGTGGGGCACGCAGATGCTGTGAAACAAAATGACGGGGCCCCGCCCGAGCCGGTTTTGCTCGGAGGGTCTTTTATCGATCTGCTCGCGCGTGGTTCAACATGCGATCCACATGGTCAGGATCGCGGGCGATGAGCTTCAGATAGGCCTGGGTGGGTTGATCGGGAATGGCGCGACCTTGTTCCCAGTCCCGCAGCGTGCCAATAGGTATGTGATAGCGAAGGGCAAATTCTTCTTGCGTCAGCTCCAAGGCGCGGCGGATTATCTTGGCCTGCGGCGTTCGCTTCATCATTCGCAGGTCTGTTTCAGTAAGAGGTTGTGCGTCAGGATCGGCACGCGCGGCACGCTCGACTGCTCCGGCGCTCATTTGCCGTAAAGGACTATGCGTTCTGCTGGAAATAGTCGTCTTGCTCACGTGGTGTTGCCCTCCTGGCTGAAATGATGCGAATCCGATCCTCGCGTTCCGTGTAGGCGACGAAAAGCAAAACACCTTCCGCACGACCCATGATGAGGAACCGTTCCTCACCGTAGTCTCTGCGATCGTCGAGGCGCTCGATGGCAAACGGATCTTGGAACACCGCCTTTGGCAAGTCGAAGCTCACGCCGTGGGCCCTGTAATTTGCCTCGGACTTTGCGTCGTGCCATTCGAGTCGCAATTTCATGATACTACGGGATACCAGTAGTCACAACCAGATTACCGTACTATCAATTTACAGCGACTCCAGCCAGCGTCGCGACGCATGCAAGATCGCAAGCACCTGAATTTCTTTCCGGTTATCGCGTAAGCGACGATGAACGGCGTTCGCGGAACGACCGTCTCCCGCGTGCCCGCAATCCTGCCCTTACGTCCTGCCAGTGGAAATCGTTCGAGAAGGTCGATCGAGTCGAATATCCGCTTCATCTGCGAAGCGGCTGCTGAGCTGTTTGCACCCTGGAGATAGTCGTACGCGGAAAGAAGTTGTTGCGACGCCCGAGAGGTCAGGCGAATTTTCATCGGTCGAGCCGTTCAATCCAGTCAGCCTTGACCTCGTCGTACTCGACCAATTTCCCGGCTCGAGCTTCTTTCAGACCTTTTTCGATCTGCTCCAGGTGGTACTCGTGTACCGACAGATACTGCTCCACGGCCTCGTTCAAAAGATAGCTGCGGTCGCGGTCAAGAGAGCGCGCCAGCCGGTCGAGCGCCTTAATCCTCTTGGGGTTGGCCCGGAAGGTGATGGTCTGCTTGTCCACAGCAGGAAGAACACCATGTATTACATCGTATTTTCCTGAATTATGGGGCAAAAGAGCTTGCGCTCAAAAAGGGATCGCTTGAGAGCTGCGCCCCGGGCCATCTCGATGTAAGCAGCGAGAGCTACGAAATCGAACTGAGGGCTGATAGCTGACAGCTTCCTCTCAGAACGGTATGTCTTCGTCCGTGATCTCGGGTCCGCCGCTGCTGGTCGCGGGTGGAGCTTCGGACTCGGGCGTACGCTGGTCGAAACCGCCGCCGGAGGATTTGCCTGCTCCCGAGCGGCGTCCGCTGTAACCACCGCCCCCACCTTCTTCGCCGCCGCCCTCGCGCGGCCCGCCCAGCAGCACCATCTGGCTTCCAATGATCTCCGTGCGGTACTTCTTCTGGCCGGTCTCTTTGTCGTCCCACGAGTTGGTGCGGATGCTGCCTTCGATGTAAACCGTGCGCCCCTTCTTCAGGTATTCGCCGGCGACTTCGGCCTTGCGGTCGAAGAGCACGATGTTGTGCCACTCAGTGCGGTCGTTCCAGTTGCCTTCTTTGTCCTTGACGCGCTCGTTGGTGGCGAGCGAAAAGTGCGCCACTGCCATACCGCCCTGGGTGTACTTGACTTCCGGATCCTTGCCGAGATTGCCGATGAGAATCACTTTGTTGACGCTGGCCATGACAGATGCTCCTGTGCGCAAAATTGCGTGGGATGAAGGCCAAATATAACAGATACACCGCCGCCTTCGGCAATCGGCCGCGAGTGGTCGTGGAGGTGGGTTACTACGAGGGGTTACTAAGCAACTTTAGGATTTGCCGTCGCCGCCTTGGCGACATCCTTCTTTTTCGGCTCGAGCACTTCGCTGGCAGCGGTAAGGAACTTGCACTCTTCAGGTGATAGCTTCCGCTCTAAGAGGCGCTCCACTGGTCTAAAGAGCTCTTCGTTACGCATGGCTGGCACTCCAAACTTCAGACGTGAGATGCCGGACACTGGTCTTACGTTGGCCCCCGGCCAACAAAGCATTTCGAGAATTCTACTGCGGAAGACAGGCAATGGCAATATTTCTTGCGAGTCAACTACTCAGCACCAGCACCTTGTGCTCCGGACAGCGCGTCTGCGCCAGCTCAACTAGGCGGTTAACCAGCTCCGGTCCATACTTTGCGTAGAAGTAGAGGCCGGCGATCTCGCGCTCCTGCAGCGTAATGTTGGGATAAACGGCGTTCTCGATCTGCGCCGCATGACGAGTGATGATCTCGGTCCGGCGCAGCTCGGCCTGGGCGGCGCGCTTCTCCAGCCGGTCGATCTGATAGCGCATTTTGCTGGTCGCGCGGGTGGCGGCTTCCACCAGCGTGGGATCGAGTTTCTGCAGTGATCCGCTCGCGCGCTGCATGGCTTCGTCCACCGCACGCCTCGCCTGCTCGAAGTCCTGCCTCAGCTCAGGCGGCAACGAGCGTGCCGCCATGCAGTCGCGTAGCTGGCATTCACCGTGAAAAAGTTCAGGCAGATCGACCTGGTACTTGGTCAGCAGGCGCTCGATGCGCGGCTCGACCAGAGTTGCGCTCATGCGCGCCAGGATGGGTGTGACGCGGCCCAGCAGCTTCTGGTAGACCACGGCGGCTTGCGCAAAATATGCCACTTCAGCCGGCCCGCCTATGTACGCCAGCGTGGGCAGCCAATAATCTTGCAGCACAGGGCGCAGCAGTACATTCGCGGTGAAGTTCTCCGGCTCGGCCTCCACGCGGCGTTGCAATTCATCGGCAGAGACGACCTCCCGCCCGATTTTGAACTGGCCGTTGGCGCGATGAATGGCCACGCGTGCGCCGTCCACCAGCGCGAACAGCGGCGTCGACTCAGCCGTGACCTTTACCTGCTCGTGATATTTTTCCGCCTGCAATTCGCGATTGCGCGCCAGAAGCGCGTCGTCAATCTCGGCAGTGCGCCGAACCGCGTCGGCAAACAACGGCGTCGCTATGCGGTGGAGTTCCGGGTCCGCAGGATCGAGAAGGATCAACCCATGCTCGCCAAAAATGCGGGTGTAGAGCTTGGCATAGGCATTCGAGAACGTCTCACCCTCAGCGTAACTCTCGCGTAGATAATCCGCCGCCAGCGATTCGCCCAGCAATTCGGCAGCTTGCCCGACCGACTCGTTCATTCCTTCCGCAAACCGAATGGTCGAGACGGGCGCGCCGTCGATGCCACCCGTCGCAGCCTTGAACGGAACCAACTGGAAATCGTGCGTCAGCAGCAGCGACTGGTTCACTTCCGCCAGATCGTGATCTTCGCTGGCCAGCCAGAACACCGGCACGCACTCGACGCCCAGCGCCTCAACCTGCTTCGCCAGGGCAAGCGCCGAACCTACCTTGAACAGCGCCAGCAGCGGGCCTCCAAACAATCCCACCTGCTGTCCGGTGACCACGGCGAATGCCCCGTCACGCAGGCGTTGAATGTTGCGCAGCGCTGCCTCCGAAGCTCCCCAGGAGCGATTTTGTTTCTCCAGCACATCGGCTACCTTGGCCTGCCGTTGCCGATCGCGCGGCACTGACTTGGCGAACGCGGCTATGTGCTCTGCATCAGGCTGGGTGGGATAAAACTTGCGAATCGTGGCAGAGTAAGAAAGGAAGTCACTGAAGATGCGAGTGGTATGCGGAATGGCGTTGAAGGAAATGCAGTCGGGAATCACGAGATCGTCTCCCGACAACAACAGCGGCCTGCGCCGTCGCAATCAAACGGGAATGAGCAGTCCTTCGCCGCAACCTGGATCAACGCTTTGTGCATTCGCACCACGGTTATCAGACTAACAGGCAAGCAAAAGGTTTGGATGATTCTGCCGCTGCCGGGATGCAGGAATGCTGATATTAGCGACTTACCAATCTTTACTTTGGTTCACCTTAATTAACCGTCGGTGTTGCGCTACGCGTGTTCCCATAGATGTGGTTTCCTTCCCTTTTTTGGACGTTAAAAAAGGAGGCGGACATGAAAGCCCGTTCCAGAATCGCCATAGCGATGGCGCTGGGGCTGATGTTCTCTGGATTGACCCTGGCAGCGCAGCAGACCACCCCGCCGGCGGCAAGCAGTGAAGACGCGACCGCCATCCCAAGTTCTCAATCTACTCCGCCAGTTGTCGCAGACTCCCAGGCACGCATTGTGCGCCTTAGCGATGTTCATGGTGAAGTACAGGTGGATCGCAACACCGGGCAAGGCTTTGAGCAGGCACTGCTGAACTTGCCTATGGTTCAGGGCACCCGCTTGCGAACAGGCGCAGGTTTTGCCGAGGTCGAGTTCGAGGACAATAGGACACTACGTCTGGCGCCGGACACGCAGGTCGAATTCTCGCAGCTCGAACTTCGCCCGTCCGGTACCACGGTTTCGACGATGACTGTCGAGCGAGGCATGGTCTACGTCGGACTGACGCGCAGCACGGGCGACGAATTCACGCTGGCTTTTGCTCGCAACAAAATCCCCCTGCCTCCTTCCAGTCATGTCCGCCTGGACATGGGAGACAAGTGGGCAAATCTGGCAGTCTTCAAGGGCAACGTGCACGTCGAGGCACTCAACGGCCCTATTACGGTTGGCAAGGACAGAACCGTCACATTCAACCTGGTGAGCCCGACTGAGCCCCAATTAGTCAAGAACGTGATTCCGTGGACATACGATTTCTGGGACCAGGCCGCGACCGACTACCACAATCGAAAGGTAAACAGCAGCTCCTATGGGAATTCGCCCTATGCCTACGGTCTCCCCGACATGAGGTATTACGGAACGTTCGTCAATACTCCGGACTGCGGCAGGATCTGGCGACCGTTCTTCGCGAGCGCAGCCTGGGATCCTTATAGTAATGGCACTTGGGTCTGGTATCCGGGCTCCGGGTGGACGTGGGTGTCGCCGTATCCCTGGGGTTGGACGCCGTATCACTACGGCACATGGGGATACTGTCCGAACTATGGCTGGGGATGGCGGCCACGCGGCTCCTGGCAGGGGCTCATCAGCGTGCCGAAACCACCGCAGCACCCTCGGCCTCACTACCCACCGCATTCAATACCCCGTGCGCCACAACCTCCAGCTCCCGGTGCTCCCGCCGTAGTAGCTGTGAGCCGCAAGCCGCCTGTAACATCCGGCCTGACTTCCGCCGACAGATTTGTTGCCCGGCAAGATTCGGCCGGCATGGGAGTTCCTCGTACTCTCGGGAATCTGGCTGCCATATCCGGGCAAGTCGAACGACACAGCTCTGCGATTGTCGCTGTCAACGCCGCGCCTATGCTCGCGGGCAAAGGAACGGAATCAGGCTCCGGATATAACGTGTCGGCGGTGCGCGCGTCAGCTGGCCGCAGCGGAACAGCGAGCTACTCGGGCGGACGCTCGAGCGCCTCAACCTACTCCGGAAGTTCGGGACGCAGCTCGTCGACGTCTGACGCGGGACGCGGGGTTGGAGCATCCGCTTGGTCGGGCGGCTCGGCTTCCATGGGCGGTGGTAGCGCCGGTGGAGGCGGGCGCAGGTGAGCCCTTAGGTGACAAACCGCGCATGACCGCGGCGGGGGAATCCCGCTGCTGGCATCTTTCTCGGAAATTGACTTCGCCAGTCGAGCAGATCAATATCGTGAACGAGAACGGCGGATCATGAAAGCTTCGGATATTGCCGACTGCTGCTCCTTATCGCCACATTGACGCCCGCAACAGGTTTGGCGCAGACTGCGCCCACGCAGCCCGATCCCGGCTCCAGCAACCAAACCCCAGCGAACGTAATCGACTGCGGGAGGTTTGCCGCGTCCGACGCCAGCCTCGATCTCATCTCGAAGCTGTGCGACTTTGCCCTGACCTATCGCCACAAGCTGCCCGACTTCATCGCGCAGCAAACCACCACGTCGCACGGGCCGCGCTCTACCGTTGTGATCGGTGCCCAAGTCACCTATCGCGCAGGCCTGGAACAGTATTCCCGCATCACGATTAACGGCAAACCGCTGCCGCCGAAAGGCCGCGTTCCAGTTGATTTGCACCTCTTCACGAGTGGCGAGTTCGGACCCGTGCTGATCAACTTGTTTGAGGCGCCGGACGCAGTCGAATTCAAATTCCGCGAAACAGCTACGCTCAGCGGAGCCCCTGCTGTCCTCTTTGACTTCCACCTTCCGCAAAAAAAGAACACCTTCTGGGCCCTGCGCACTCCCAGAGGGGAAGTCATCAAACCTGAATTCCGGGGCCAATTATGGCTGGAGCCGCAAACCGGCCGCTTGCTCCGCGAGGAGCTGGAGCCCGTAATGAACGAGTTAACGACCTCCGTAGCTTCCGCGAAGCTCGCTACCGACTACGCCATGACAACCGTAAGCGATCTTGGCACTTTCTTGCTCCCGATCAAATCCGAGTCGAAGATGTGTATGGGGGGCTGGCAATCGAATCTCGGATGCACAACTAATACCGCCGTCTTCAGCGCTTACCAGAAGTTCGTCGCCACCAGTCGCATCGTGCCTGCGGACTCGCAGCCCTGAGCTTTCGCCGTGATGCGCGGTATCCGTGAAGGAGTCTGGATGCGGCTGTGGCGCATCTATATACGTGTAATGCGGTTGACTTCCCTGCCTCGGCTGGTAGAGTTAAGTTGATCGCGGTTCGCTTCACGTATGGGGGCGTCACGGCTTCGACGGAAGTGATTGCGGTAAAGAGGCATACCGGAGTGCATGCATCCGTAATCGTGTGCAAAAACACAATTGCCAACCAAAACCTGGCATACGCAGCTTAATTAATTAAGTTGCCGTCCTCCTCGGCTTTGCTCATGGGCTG
>Ga0181532_10001384_pt1:0-22500 | contig 23621 bp, 16 predicted proteins | sample PEATcosm2014_Bin_33_FD_119768 | JGI IMG/M metagenome (GOLD analysis project Ga0181532, IMG submission 119768) | Peatland microbial communities from MTU Mesocosm Facility, Houghton, MI, USA - PEATcosm2014_Bin11_30_metaG | ecosystem: Environmental > Terrestrial > Soil > Wetlands > Peat... | reverse complement strand
CACGACGTAGCATCGGCCCTTGTGGCCGCCCGCGGGCGGCCGTAAGGGTCGCCCCCACAATCTTGCATGGCGACTGCTGCAAAGACCAAAGAACCGGTTGAAACACAGCCCGGCGACCCGCATGCGGAATACAGCTGCCGGCTCGCGACCCTGAAAACCGCACGTGCTCATTACGAGAATCGACATCGCCGCCTGGGGATCGGCAAGCTCACACTGGGGGGCGTAACCCTGATCGTGATCGGCCTGGCATTGGCGGCCAAGGTCATCTCGGTTTTCTGGGTGGTAGCGCCGTTGATTGCCATTGTCGTTCTGGCGGTCGTTCACGAGCGCGTCCTCAAAAGGCGAGAGCGGTGCTCACGCACTGTCGCCTACTACGAGCGTGCGCTGGCGCGGATCGAGAACCGCTGGGCGGGAACCGGGGAAACGGGCGAGAGGTTCGAGAGCGCTACCCACCCGTACAGCCGCGACCTGGATCTCTTTGGAACTGGCTCGCTGTTCGAACTGCTCTGCACAGCGCGCATCCAGGCCGGCCAGGAGACACTCGCGAATTGGCTGCTGGGCCCCGCTCCGCCCGAAGTCGTCCGTGGCCGCCACGCCGCCATTGAGGAGTTGCGACAGCGGTTGGACCTTCGTGAAGACCTGGCGGTAGTGGCCGAGGATGCGCGCTCGCTCGCGCCTTCGGGAAGTCTGGCGGCGTGGGGCGAAGGGGAGCCGCTGTCGGCATCGGCGTTGCTACGAGCCTTGGCCGCGGGCCTGTCGGGGTTATGGATCGCAAGCCTTATCGTTTGGATGGTCTGGGGGATGGGGTATCCGGCGCTAATCGTAAGCGCGATTAACGTATGCTTCAACCTTGCGTATCGCCCACGAGCGGAAAGCGTCGCCCGCGCCGTCCAGAGCGCTGCCCGCGGTCTCGGATTGCTGTCCGGTGTGCTGGCGCGATTGGAGGTCGAGCAATTCACGACCCCGCGGCTCATCGAACTACGCCGAGCGCTCGATTCTGAGGGCTGGCCGCCCTCACGCTGGATCGCTCGCTTGAATCGGTTGGTGGAGTATCTCGATTCGAGGGGCAACATGTTCGTCGCCTCGATCGACCTGTTCGTGTCCTGGACCTTGCAGTGCGCGTGCGGAGTTGAAATGTGGCGGAGAAGGACCGGCCCGGCCGTGCGCCGCTGGCTGGCCACGGCGGGCGAATTTGAAGCCCTCTTGTCGTTGAGCAACTATGCTTACGAGCATCCCTCCGATGTGATTCCGGAATTCAGCCAGGCTTCGCCCTGCTTTGAAGCCGAAGGCCTGGCTCATCCCTTGCTGTCAGAGCGTGACGCGGTGCGAAACGACGTGTGCTTCGGAGAGGGCTTGCGGGTGCTCATCATCAGCGGGCCCAACATGGCGGGGAAAAGCACGTTTGTGCGGGCGGTAGGAATCAACGCGGTTCTGGCTCAGTGCGGCGCTCCGGTGCGGGCGCGGCGGCTGCGCCTGTCGCCGCTGGCCGTGGGCGCGTCGATCTGTGTGCTCGATTCGCTACAAGGCGGCATCTCGCGCTTCTACGCTGAAATCCGGCGATTGAAACAGATCGTAGACCTGACCAAGGGAACGCTCGCGGTGCTGTTTCTGCTGGACGAGTTCCTGCAAGGAACGAATTCCCACGACCGGCGGCGTGGCGCAGAAGCCATGGTGCGCAGCCTGGTCGAGCGCGGGGCGATCGGGCTCGTGACGACGCACGATCTGGCGCTCGCCGAAATTGCCGCCGAACTCGGACCGCGCGCCGCCAACGCCCACTTTGAGGATCGATTCGAAAATGGGAAGCTGGTTTTTGATTACCGCCTCCAGCCGGGAATCGTCAAGACCAGCAATGCGCTCGACCTGATGCGGTCGATCGGGTTGGACGTGTGATGGGAAGCTGTCAGCTCTCAGCCGTCAGCTTTCAGCAAACAAGTCGGAACGAATCTTGCGCCGCAGCGCACCTTCATTCCCGCGAAAGCGGGTATCCATTCGGCATGTGAAAGTCGAGGCCGTTATGAAGACCTTCTTCGCTGAGCGCCGGGCCATTTGGCGCGCGTGGCTGGAGGCGAATCACAAACAGGCAACAGAGGTCTGGCTGGTCCATTACAAGAAAGAGACAGGCCAACCGCAAACCGCCTACGAAGATGCGGTCGAGGAAGCGATCTGCTTCGGGTGGATCGACGGCAAGGTGAGAAATCTGGACGAAGCGCGTTATGCGCGGCTGTTCACGCCGCGTAAGCCGAAAAGCACGTGGTCCCGCATCAACATCGGGCGTGCCCGAAAGATGATCAAGGAAGGTAAGATGACCACCGCAGGGTCAGAGGTCTTTGACCCCGGCAATCAAACCCCTGCGCAGCCGACCAAGCTTCCCCCATCCTTGGAAGTGCAATTCCGCAAGCATGAAACCGGCTGGGAGAACTTCAGGCACTTCCCTCCTTCCTATCAGCGCATGACCATCGGCTGGGTCGCAGGCGCCAGGCAGGAAGAGACTCAACTTCGCCGCCTCGAGCAACTCATCACTGAGTCTGCGGCAAACAGGCGAATCAAGTTCATGTGACCGCGCGGCGGCGAGCAAGATTTCACTTGACAAAGGCGGCGTGAGCCACTATATATTGTGGTGTCGGTCGGAATGGCCACTGAATTTTGGGCCTCCCCCGCAAATCGTCCCGACTTCCCTACAGGAGGGGATCACATGGCAACCAAGAAGAAGGCCGCCAAGAAGAAGCGCTAACTGCAGTCTATTTCCCTTTTCTCAGGCCCGCTTCCCTGAAGCGGGCCTTGTTATTTTTCCCTGGCCTCATCCCTGGGCTCCTCGCCTTTCCCCACCTCCTTTGCCTGCACGCTGACCGGCAGGTCAGCGCCACGCGAGGGCAATACCACAGCGGTCCTTTGTTTTCATAGACATTCTCGCTTTGTTCCCCAATTTTTCAAGGTAACAAAGCCGGATTCACGCCAGGGACGCAAAGTCGCCCCCCCCACACCCTTCTCATCCGAGGCGGGGAGCCCGGAATTCCCCTCCCTGGACAAGGAGGGGCCAGGGGTGGTTGATTTTCCGAGCCGGTTCTTTGTTTTCATAGACATTCTCGCTTTGTTCCGTCGAATTCAAGTCGAGAAGCCGTAAGTCGAGAGTCGAAGAGTGGCAAGCCGTAGCCATCCAGCCCAATCTCTTGAATTGCCCCTTCAACTCCTCGACTCTCCTGAAAGTCACGTCGTTCCCGCGCAAGCGGGAATCCATTGGACCGACAATGGGTCCCCGCTCTCGCGGGGACGACGATCATTTTCGTTGCCTCGGGTGGGCTGTAAGCGCATCAGAACTCCTCGACTGTTTGTTTTCATAGACATTCCCGGTTCGTTCGTAAGTTTTCAAGTTTTTGCTGTGGGCGCAGCCAGCGCTGGAATGACATATTGCCGCTGAGTGGAGAGTCAACGAAGTCCTGAGCGCAGTCTGGAGAGTCCTGACCATGCAAGCTGCCACCTTAAGCTAGGCTATCACTTTAAGCGTATTTTGTCAAGTACTGTTGCTCTTATTTACTTTCTTGCCACCCGCGCGTTCCCTGGCGGGCATTTTGGCTGCTCTGTGTCAGCACCCGGATAAAGTGGGCCGAATTCATCAGTCTGAGGGGAACTAGGTCTTGGGGGCCACTCCGGCGGGGAGGCGGTAACAACTCTATAGAAGACCCTACAGATCTCGCTCACTCCGGATTGAATCTCAAACCACGGGTTCATAAATAACGCGACCGGCAGGAACGGATTTTCGAGGTCTACCTGGCGGCGGCCAGTGTCCGAGAAGGTGACTTACCTGCGAAGTGGAGCGCTTCGGAGTGACTGTCCAGGCTCCTTACTAAAACGCCCGGCTGTGCGGGAGTGATTTTGAATCACGATTCCGCCCGGGAAGAAGATTGGTCCACGGTCACGCAGAACCCAGCCGCGGACATCCATGACAGGGAGAGCTTGACCGACTTGAAGTGTGCCGTCCAGTCCAGATTCCAAACTCAAAACGCGCGCTGGCACCGGGTACACGAGATGCCGGATTAGGTGTACGCTAATCCACCATCAGAGTTACCGTTGTCGTTTGCGTGACGTTCCCACCACTCACGGTGATGGTGATGGTGTAGTTGCCCTGCGGCGTGCCCAGGTTCCCGCCGCCTCCCCCGCCACCGCCGCCTCCCCCGCAGGATAAGCAGGCTACGGCAACAAGCGTCGCGAGCAATCTAGGTACGCAGCCTCGCCTATTCAGGCTGATGACTAACCCGATCAAGCCGGTAACCGAAAGAAGAAGCGCCACTGTACTCCACGGATTCCCGTCGACACGCCAGGGTGGTCTGGTGCGCCGCGCGAGAGGGACCATCGAGGGCGCGGTGGTGGTGACGCTGATCGTCACGTTTACGGGGTTCGTCCCGCTCAACGACGTAGACGAAGGAGAAACTGAGCAACTCGATTCGGTCAGGGCAGCCGGCTCGGCGCACGTCACCTGTACCATATCGTTGTAGCCGTCTTGCGGAGTGAGTGTCAGCGTATAGGTTGCGGCGCTGCCCGGGCTCACTGAAGCCGACCCTCCGTTACCAACCGAGACAGAGAAGTCCTGGCCGGTGCCCGCGAGTTGCACTGTTTGCGTGCCGCTTGCGGCGTTGTTGCTATTGTCTGTAACCGTCAGGGTCGAGGTACGGGAACCGGCCGCGGAGGGCTTAAACGTCACGTCGATGGTGCATTTCCCTCCCGCGGCCACTTGCGACGAGGCACTGCACGTGGAAGTCGACTGCCGGGTAAAATCGTTCTGGTTCTCGCCCGAGATCGTGATTGAGCTGATCGTTAATGCGGCATTTCCACTGTTGGTCAGGGTCACCGAGGAAACAGGGGAAGCTGTGTTCACGTTCACGCCGCCGAAGGAAACGGTGCCCGGCGCAAGCGCAGCCTCAGGCGCCGTTCCGGTACCAGTGAGCGTGACAGTCTGCGTGCTCCCAGCAACGCCTTGGTCATTATCCGTGATGGTCAGCGTCGCCGTGCGGCCCAGCGCCGACGTGGGTGCAAACGTCACCGAGACCGTGCAACTGCCTCCGGGACTCACAGGCGAGGTACAGGAGTTGTCAGTCGCGGCAAAATCACCTGAGTCCGTTCCACTCACAGAAACACTGGATACAACCAGCGGGGCGGCGCCGGAGTTCGAGACGGACACCGTCTGCGCGCCGCTGCTGGTGCCAACCGCCTCGTTGCCGAACCCGAGGGACGACGGCTGCACCCCCGCAGACGGGACCGTGCCGGTTCCGCTCAGGGTAATCACCAGGGTGCCATCGACGGCATCGTCAGCGATGGTCAACGTGCCGGTGCGCGGCCCAGCGACAGTAGGTTGAAACGCTATCGACACCTGGCACGTGCCCTGAGGCGCGATCGAGCTAGACATGCAGCTTCCTGGGTTCGTTACCATAAAGTCCGCGGTGGGCTGGACTGAGACGATATTCAGAGTGCCTGTCCCGGTGTTGGTCACAGTCACACTCTGCGGCGTACTCGCGATTCCAACCGGCTGGTTGCCAAAGTCGAGCGCGGCAGATGACGACGTGGCAGTGTTCGGCTGGTTCGCAGTTCCGCTGAGCACTACCACATGAATCCCTTCGGGGGAATTGTCAGAAATCGTCAGCACCGCCGTCAGCCAACCACCCAAAGTCGGGTTGAACGCGACGGTTCCCGAACACGCCTCGTTTGTGGGCACCGGAGCACTCAAACAGTCGTCGTCAGTGTAGGTGAAATCCGGTAAGCCGGTAACGCTGTCCAGGCTGGGGGTGATACTGGAGATCGTCAGTGGCGCTTGGAGCGAGTTTGTGATTTTGACTTGTTGTGGCGCACTTGCTAACCCGATGGTCTGGCTGCCGAACACCAAGGCGGACTGTGCGATGGTTACCCCCAGCGTGCTGGCATAGCCACTCAGCGCAACGAGTTCGCCCTCAGCGGGAGAGTTATCGGAAACCATCAAAGTGCTGGCTGTCATTGTGCCAGGCGAACCCGGCGGTGCCGTAGGACTGAACGCCACACTCAATCCGCAACTGTTTCCGGAAGCGAGCGGCCCCGTGCAATTATTGCTTGCGGTAAAACCTTGAGGCACGGTCGGCGCGGAAAGGCTCAAGCCGGTCGAGAAATCCATATAGTTAATGACGGTCAAGGTCTGTGCGGGGGTGCTGGAGCCTGCCTCTTGGCTCCCAAACGCGAGTGCCGGAGGGCTGACGATCATGCCTCCAACGGAGAGTGCGGGAGGGGCCAGCGCGACATTTAAGGGAGCCAGCACGCTGGGGGACTCATCAACAAAAAAAGTCAGCGTCCCGCCGGTTGGTATGGAGGGCACAGTGATAATCAAATTGCCCCCCACCGCCGTGGAGCCCATGTCGTCTGCCCCCATGGCGTCCGCTTGTTCCGTGCAGAGCATGTTCTGCCCACTACCGCCGCTATTGTCGCAGGTGAGTACCCCGAAACTCGCAAATTGCCCCGTATTATAGGCGAATCCATTGAGACCGCTGAAGCTCAGAACCAGGTCGTTAGGACCGGAGGGGATTTGGAACAAGAAGATGTAGTCGCCGGAGCAAACGATCGCGGTCGAGTTCGGATTACTTTCGGTGCCACCGGGGCAAATGATCTCTTCATTAACCGTGACCCCATTCGGAGTAAGGATCGAAGGGCCTGCCAGTAGCCAGCCCGATCCGGGAACCGTCGGGTCTCCTTCGCCTCCCGCCGAGCCATATCCGCTACTCGCGCGAGTTCCCAGCCGCCCAGAGGCCGGTTGAGAACACAGAGACACGATCCCGAACAAACCTGTGAGTAGGATGGCTATTCTTCGCCGACTCATATCCCACCTTTGTGACGCCCAGAATTGAAGTTTGATTTAATGTATAATGTACCCAAGGGTACTGTCAAGAAGACTTACGTTCAATGTTCGTGCAGTTGTAGCGCGTTCGCGGACTGCACAGGCTTACGCCAGATGCCAAGCGGCGCCGTATCCTGCGCTTGCCAGGGTTGCCACGTGAGAGGACTTCATCGATGGACAACCGTGGCTGAGTTTCACTTATGGGGAGGTCGAAGATGAACGAGAAACCCCTTCAAATTAGTCTTGAGATTGATACATGCTCCCAACCTGGCTTACCCCTTGAGCGGATCGCGGAGGACGCTCAGCAACTGCAGGAGGACCTGCGCCAGATCCGGGTGGATTCGATCGCACCGCTTTCCGGACCGGCTCCTCGGGGAGCCAAGTCGGCAGAGACTTCCATCTTGACCTCATTTCTGCTGGCGGTTGCGCCGGACCTGGTGAAGCAAGCGCTCTCCATCTTGCTGGATTGGGTTCGCCGCGACTCCAGCCGCTCCATCAAGATTCGAAAAACCAAGGGTGGGCCTGAATACGTCATTACGGGGTCCTGGAACGCATCCGATCTGGCCAAGCTCATGAGCGTTCTGGCGAAACAGGAAGAGCGAGGGGAGCAGAACTCGTGAGAGGCAGATTCGCCCTCATTATCGGCAACAAGGAGTACGACGACCCTCTTTTGCAGGGCTTGCACGCCCCGGAGTATGACGTCCAAGACCTGGCCAGCTTGCTGGAGGATCCCAATATCGGGGCGTTCCAGGTGACTCGCCTGCTCGATCGCCCTTTCGCCGAGGTCCGTAGCGCCGTCTCTGACTTTCTCGGCGATCGGCAGGTTGACGATACCGTCCTTCTATACTTCTCCGGACATGGAATCAAGAGCCGCTGGGGCACGGTGTACCTGGCCGTGCGGGACACTCGCCATAAGAACCCGGCGGCACTCGGCATTGATGCCCACTTTCTGCGAACTCAAATGCAGCAATGCTATTCCCAGCGACAAGTGCTCATTTTGGACTGCTGCTACAGTGGCGCCTTTGCGAAGGCTGGGGCCATGGGCCCGGAGGACACGATCGATACCAAGGCGGAATTCATGGGCGGCGGGTTTGGGCAGACCATCTTGACGGCCACGAACGCGGTGCAAATAGGAATCGAGGCGGACCAGGTTATCGGCGATTCGAGATACTCCCTGTTCACCCACTACCTGATCGAAGGCCTCCGCACCGGTCAGGCTGACGGTGCGGGAGCCTCCCTCGGAGTGGCCGACGGCTCGATTACCGATGTTGAGCTCTACGATTACGCCTACCAGCGCGTGGATCGAACCAAAGAGCAGATACCCCAACGGCTCGTCCAGGGGCAGGGATCTCCCATTGTGATCGCCAGAAATCCCTTTTTCGGGGCGGATGGGGGCACGCATCCCCTGGTCCTGGGTGAGGAGCCGCCACCGGCGAAAATCGACGCGCTGCTGGCATTCGTGCGGGCACGTTCCTGGCTTTCTCTTGCCATCGCGGCCGCCGTCTTAGGATCGCTAGCCGCAGTTTGTTACCATCTTTACCGCATTGAGAAGGAGCACCGCGCTCAAGCTGCAGAATGGTACAGCGAGGGCCTCAAGAAGCTGCACGGCTTTAACACAGAGGAGGCGGAGAAACTCTTCGGGTGGGCGGCGGCGTCAGACCCTGGCAACAGCCTTGCACATGCCTACTTTGCGTTGGCCTTGAGGGAGCGCGGAAATCAGACGGCGGCTCAACCGGAAGCCAGGTCGGCGTTCAATCTCAGGCGATCCCTCGGAGCTCGGGACCGCACGTGGGTGGAAGGGATCTTTAACGAGGTTAACTGGCGCTGGGACGATGCCATCAATTCCTATCGTCAGTTGTGGAAAAACTACAGAGACATTGATGCCGGCCTGCGACTGGCGAACGCACAGTCGATTTCCGGGCATGGAACTGATGCCCTGCATACGGTCGAAGATCTTCGACGCCTACCAGCAGCGGGTTCCGATCCACGCGTGGACTTCCAGGAGGCCCAGGCAGCAGATGCTGTTGGCGACTTCAGCGCCGAGCTTAAGGCTGCTGGCAACATGGCGGAACATAGCCCCGAAGGATCAGCTCTCCTTGGCACCGCCTTGAACCAGCAATGCTGGGCTCTATACAAGCAGGACAATTCGGACGGTGCAAAGGCGGCCTGCAAGCAAGCCCTAACGATACTTAACAATAACGGCGACCAGTTAGGCCGCGCCAGGACGCTTACCCGGGAGTCTCTGATTCTCTCTCATCAAAATCCTCCTCAGAACGACCAGGCGATGACCCTGCAGGAACGAGCTCTAACCATTGCCCGCCAGCTTCACTCTGAGATCGACGAAGCGGGGGCGCTCCACAATCGCGCAAACTTGTTTGCAAGCCTAAGAAATTACGCCAAGGCCAGCGAAGACTTTCGAGCGGCTCTGAAGATAGTGCGCACCCTCAATGACCCCCGTGAACTGGCTGGACTCGAAAACGATAGGGCTGCAAGCCTTATCGATCAGTGCCAATGTGAGGAGGCCCAGGCGGCCTCTGAAGAGGTGCGGCAGGCCTACAGTGCCATCGGGAGCCAGGACGGCGTCGCCATCGCGACCAGTAACATCGGCGCGATGCTTTACTTGCTCGGCGACCTCAAAGGAGCTGAAGAGAAGCTGAAAGAAGCTCTGGGCTTGGCGGCGCAGTGGGGCCTGCGGCTCGACACCGCCGACTGGAAGGTGCTGTTGGGAGACGTCTTCCTGCAAGAGGACAACTTGCAGCGTGCCGAATGGTGTTTCCGGGGTGAAAACTGTTACGACGATTCGACGAAGTTCGAGCGTAAATCGACCTCGAAGATTATGCCTGAGGCCGCGTCCGATTTCGCGCTGCTGCAGATCGAACAGGGACAAGCTCACCAAGCCGAGCAGACTGCGCGTCGCGAGCTTGCCAACTCGAGAGGCAAGGATCCCGACAACGAAGCGGCCGCTCGCGACGCCTTGGCCCGCGCGCTTGTCGCGCAAGGTGCCGTCAGGTCGGCAGAGGCGCATGATACGATCGCCACCGCCTACACCTTGACCTTTTCCGATTGCCGCCGCGGCGTTTCGCTTGCCATCACGGATGCCCGAGCGCAGGGTTCCCTGCATCAATTGCAACGTGCGCAGGACGAACTGGGGAACGCGCTGCGCAACGCTACCAATAGCAAACTGGTTCAATACCAGTTTGAAGCACGCCTCGCTCGGGCTGAGATAGAATCCTCCCAACGACGCACACCATCGGCAAAAGAACTTGCGCAACGGTTGCATGACGATGCCCAGCGCAAGGGTTTCCTCCTCATCGCGCGTAAGGCGGACCAGTTCGCGCATCACGTGCAATCCGCTTCTGCGCACTAACGAAGTTCATCCCGCCCCGCAGAGGAAAGTCAAGCATCTAGCTGTGCTGATCAACATATTCGGGCGCGATGATCGCGGCTTCCCTGGGCATTCCGGCCGGACGCAGACCGCCAAGAACGGAGGGTCACGCGCCGGTCGGCCGATCCGGCCGCGCCGGAGGCGCCGTCCCACTGGATGCGCGGGAAGATCGATTCACGCCCGATCCGGTGCGTATCAGTGGGAAAGACAAGCCTTGATTTCTGTGACCAGTTTCCGGAGGTCGCGTTGGCGGGTGGTATGCGTAAAGGAAATCCGTTCCACGCCTTTCACGGGGCGGGTATAGATGTTCTGCGTTCGGAGGCGGGTTGCGAGGCCTACGGGATCGTCCACGGTGAGTGCGACAAGATTTGTCTGCTGCGGATGGTCAATGAAGGGGATATCGTTCTCGCGGAGCATCGTCTTGAGCGAAGCCAGCAGCGCCAAATTTTTCCTCTCGATTTCTCTGATACCGATGCCATTCACCGCTTTAACCGCCGCATGCAGCGACACGATGCCGAGCAGATTCTCGGTGCCATCCTGGAATCGCGCGGCCGTTTTGCGTAGGACATAGCCGTGCTCGTCAAATCGCTCCACGCTGCGGATGCCCACATGAGAGTCCTGCAACTTTCCCATCGTTCGCCGGTTGACGTACATAAAACCGCTGCCCACGATAGATCCGAGATATTTCTGGCCGCCGGAGACTAGAAAATCAACGGGAGTCTTCTTCAAATCTATGGCGCGCGCGCCGACGCCCTGAACACCGTCTACCACCAAGTGCGCAGCGTATTTCCGGCACCGCCGCGAGAGGAGGGCAAGGTCAGAGAGAAAGCCGTCAAAATGTTGTCCCCAGGCGATCGCCACAGCTTTTGTTTTGGGACCGATGCGCGACAGGAGCTCGCGGAATCCGTTGTGATTATCCATTCCCGGAATCACCTGGACTTTGACTCCGTCCTTTCTCAACTTGAGCCACGGCAGGAGATTTGCCGGATATTCGTTTCCGAGCACGAGGACTTCATCGCCCTTCCCGAGTGGCAGCGCTTCGCTCGCCATGATGAGCCCTTCGCCGGTGTTTTTCAGATAAATGACCTCGTCTGGATCGCAATGAAGGAGCAATGCCACCTCTTCAGAAAGTCTGCGGACATAACCCTGGTACTTTTCGATTGCCTCCGGAGGGCCGAGCTTGACGTAATCGTTCAAGAAGCGCGCAATGGCGCAGCGGGACGCTTCACAAAGCGGGCTTATGCCCATGTAACTGAAGAACAGCTTTTTTGTGGTGCGGTGCAGCATGGGTTATCGTTCCCAACTGACCTTGGGAAGAATGATGGAAGGGTCGATGCTGCCTTTATACCGTTCTGCAAATGCGATCATGCTCTCGAGCTCCCTCATGAATTTCTTTTCTTTCTCGTGGTGTGCTTCCCGGAGCGATGGATGCACTTCGATCTGTTTTGCCGGACCCGATTCCGATTCACGCCGCGGATTCTTCAAATAGGTTATTTTGGCTTCCGGCCTGAGTTTTCTCACTGCCTCGGCGATCTCCCCGATCGAGAGGCGGTGAGTATAATTGTGGATGACGCGGTGCTCGCCGCGGCCGACGTCGAGGTTGAGCAGATTGATGAAACTATTCACTGTGTCGGGCAGGCTCATCAGGCCAGTCCGCTGATTTCCTTCGCCGTAGATAGTTATCGGGTGTCCGACCACAGCTTGACAGACGAAGCGGTTAAGCACCGTGCTGAAAACATGATCGTAATTGAAGCGTGTGACGAGGCCGCGATGGTCTTCCGGACGATTTTCCTCCACGGTCGCGCCAAAGATGGTGGCTTGCTGGACGGTAATCACGCGCAGTTTCCAGAGCTCCGCGCCGAGGTCGTCGGTCAGAAAATCGGAAATCTTTGATTGGTGGTAGAAATCCGTCGCCTGCATGGGAAGCCAGCTTTGGAAGATCTTTCGGAGGCCGCCCCCAGATTCAAAATTGAAATCTGTTTTCGTAAGCGGGATATAGTCGGTGTTCACGCTCGCGTAACAGCCCGCCGACCCGAGCTTAATGTAAAGGATCGACTTGTCGATCTCGGCGAGTGCCCACAGGGTGTTCAGGTGACTCACGATATTATTGGTGAACGTCTCCGCGGCGTTCTTCGGACTCATCATGGAATACGGCGCCGACGGTTGTTGCGCTGCATTCACGATCGCGGCAGGCCGATACTTGCGGATGACATGGGCCGTCGCCTTTTGGTCAAGCAGATCAATCTTCTCAAAAAAGAGATTGCGTTTTCGATAGATGCGTTCGTATTCTCTGATGCGTTTCGACGGTCTCCCAAGTGGCACGAGCAACTTGGCCCCGACTGATTTCTCCCATTCGCGCTTGATCAGTTTATCTACGAGGACGACCTTACCGTCGAGACGGTGCGCAATCGCAATTCCGAGCGACCATCCCAGATATCCATCCCCGCCCAACACCAGCACGGTTTGACTCTGTCGGTACATGACGTTCGTTAAAGCTTAAATTACCCACACCTGGCGGCCTCCGTTCCTGGCTTGGTGAAAGGCGGCGAGAGGAGGCAGGGCGGCATAAGTCTACATATATAGGGATGGCGCGTCAAGGACTTTCTCGGACCCTCACGGCGTCTTGCGCCTCCGCCTTGTGCCGGCTCGTGAATGCGCTGTCGCGGGACGCGCCTCCCTCCCCGGACTGATCGTCAGGCATCACTCCCGGGCTTCGGCAGACCCTAGCAGGGGCGCATCGCGATGCGCCTGCACGAGATGAACCTTGAATTCTGCGGCGGTCGATGATAAAGCTATAAGTATCGGGTTTTTATCGGGGTGACATGCCTTTGAGAAGAGAATATTTCTTCCTCGCAGCACTGCTCGGGAGCGGCGTCCTGTTGCACGCCCAGGCGGGAGGCGCCGACCAGTTCACCGTTCCTGTCACATATTACACGCTGCCGAACGGCCTGCGCGTGGTCCTCTCAGCGGATCACACGGCGCCTACGGTGGTTACGGCTATCTACTATCGGATCGGTTTTCGAATCGAACCGAGAGATCGGACAGGATTCGCGCATTTGTTCGAGCACATGATGTTTCAAGGCTCCCACAACCTGGGCAAAATGGAGTTCATCCGCCTTGTGCAGCAGAATGGCGGAATCCTGAACGGCAGCACGCGCTTTGACTTCACCAACTACTTCGAAGTCCTCCCTGCCAACAAGCTGGAAACGGCACTTTGGGCGGAAGCGGACCGCATGAAAGGCCTGGCCGTCACGGATGAGAATCTGAAGAACCAGCAGGGCGTGGTCGAGAACGAAGTTAAAGTGGCCGTCCTGAACCAACCCTATGGCGGCTTTCCGTGGCTCTGGATGCCCCAGTATGCCAACACCAACTGGTACAACTCCCATAACTTTTACGGCGAGCTGAAGGACATCGAGGCGGCCAAGCTGGAAGAGGTAATGAAATTCTTCAAGACCTACTACGCCCCCAACAACGCTGCGCTGGTCATCGTGGGCGACTTCGAACCGGAAGAGGCCAAGGGTTTCGTGGAGAAGTATTTCGGGCCCATTCCGAAGTCCGAGGTTCCGCCGGTGCCCGATCTCACTGAGCCTCGCCAGGAGAAAGAGATTAAATCGGAACAGAAAGATCCTCTGGCGAACCGGCCTGCGCTGGCCTTCGCTTATCACATGCCGGCGCGCAACACGCCCGAATATTATGCGATGGGGCTGCTCGACCAAATGCTCGTGCAGGGCGACGATAGCTTGCTCAATGAGGAACTGGTGAAGAAGCACGGCTACGCGGGAAGCATCTCCGGCGGTATCAATGCCGAGCTCGGCGACATGTTCGACTACGACGGTCCGATGCTCTGGACGGCTTCCCTCATTCATGATGCGAACGTGAGCGCTGATCAAATCATGTCCTCCGTTGACAGCGTCATTGATTCGTTGCAATCCAAGCCTGTGGAGCAGAAGCTGCTGGATCGAAACCGGACCAAGATGCGATCTTACATTTACGACTCGATGACAGAGTTTGGCGGATACGGACGCGCCAACATGCTGGCGTGCTTTGCGCTGTTCGACAACGATCCGTCGCGGATCAACGAGCTCGAGACACACTTCAATAGCGTGACGCCGGACCTGATCGAGCGGACGGCTCGCGAGTATCTGCGCCGGACGAACCGCACCGTGCTGGTATGGGAGCCGGGCGCGCAGGCTTCTGCGGGAGGCGGCCAATGATTCTGCGACTTTCCCTTCTTGCCTGTGTGGCGTGCCTCGCGGCCTTCGGCCAGCAGAAGGAACAACCCCCGGAAGGCGGGCCGCCCAAACCTTTCCATCTTCCGCCGACCGAGGATTTCACACTGGACAACGGCATGAAGGTGACGCTGGTGCAGTATGGCATCGTGCCCAGGGTGGCGGTCCGCGCGTACGTCAACGCCGGCGGCATCAACGAGGCGGCGAACCAGGTATGGCTGTCGCGGCTCACCGGGCAGATCATGAAGGAGGGGACTAAGACGCACTCCTCGGAGCAGTTAGCCGCCGAGATTGCCGACACGGGAGGACAACTCGAGATCAACCCCGGGGTCGAATTTACTTCCGTGGGCGGCGTGGCGCTTTCCGATCACGCGGCGCAGTTTATCAACCTGATTGCGGATGTGCTCGAGAACCCTTCCCTGCCGGCCTCGCAGGTCCCTCGACTGAAGGCTGACCTGGGGCGTGAGCTCGCGGTGGCGAAAACCCAGCCCGGCGATCTGGCACGCGAGCGCTTCCTGGGCACGATGTTCCCTGACAGCCCGTACGGCCGGGTCTTTCCGGCGGAGAGCGATCTGAAGGCCTACAGCGCGGACGATGCACTCGCGTTCTACCGTAGTAATTTCGGTGCAGCGCGCACGCATCTGTATGTCGCAGGCAGGCTGGAGGGCGGTCTTCGGGAAACCATACAAAAGGCTTTCGAAGGTTGGTCCAAGGGAGCGGAGCCGACCTCAATTTCAGCGAATCCGGTCAAAGCCCGCTCCTTCGCTCTGATCGACCGGCCGGGCGCTCCGCAATCCACGCTGTACATCGGCCTGCCGGTTGCGGGTCCCGATAGTCCCGACTACATTCCTCTGGATGTCATGAATACGCTTTTGGGGGGCTCCTTCGCGTCGCGTATTACCTCCAACATTCGCGAGCAGAAGGGCTACACGTATTCGCCGGCCAGCCGGATCTCGACTCGCACACATCTGGGGTACTGGGTCGAGACGGCCGATGTGACCACGTCAGCCACCGGCCCCTCGATTAAGGAGATCCTGTTTGAGATCGACAGGTTGAGGAAGGAGCCACCTTCCGAACCGGAACTGAAAGGCATACAGACCTACCTCGCCGGGCTCTTTGTACTGCGCAATACCATAAGCCCGGACGCGGTGATCGGCCAACTGCAGTTTGTCGATTCGCAAGGCTTGAGCCGCTCCTACCTCTCCGAGTACGTGCAGAAAGTGATGGGCGTGGAACCCGCGGAGATCCAGGCGGTCACAGACAAGTATCTCCTTCCCGACCAAATGGAGTTTGTGATTGTAGGCGATAAGTCGAAGATTTCAGACCAGGTCAAGCCGTACGAATCAGCCACCCCCTGATTGAAGGAAGGGCACCGCAGGCGCTTTGGAGTGCCGCAGCTTTCTGCCGCTTTCCCCGGGCGCGAGCAAGCTCGCGCCTTTTCGCCAGAATCCCCAATGCCAGCCGGCAAGCTAGCCTGAAGAAGAGCGGCAGCAAGCTGCCGCACTCCAAAGCCGGGCACCGGCCCGGCACTATGGACTACGCACCACCGACGCTTCCTGGTCCTTGTACTGAAGCTGATAAAGCTTAAAGTAGATTCCGCGTTTCTGAAGCAATTCGTGATGCGTCCCCACCTCGCGAACCCGTCCTTTGTGCATGACCACGATTTTGCTGGCGTTCTGAATCGTGGAGAGGCGATGCGCAATGACCAGGGAGGTGCGGTTCTCAATCAGGCGGCGCAGGCCTTCACGCAGCAGATGCTCCGTCTCCGGATCGACGCTCGAAGTGGCTTCGTCGAGGATCAGGATGCGCGGGTTGTGAGCGAGGGCTCGCGCGAAGGAGAGCAGTTGCTTCTGTCCCACCGAAAGTGTGGCGCCGCGCTCCTTGACGGGTTCCTGGAAACGTCCCGGCAGACCCTCGATGAAGTCCAGCAGGTTGACCTGGTGCGCCGCGTCACGGATTTGACGATCGGTGATCCAGTCGCTGCCCAAGCGGATATTGCTGGAGATCGTTCCCGAAAAAAGGAAGGGGTCCTGGAGAACAATGCCGAAGTTCTTGCGCAGATCACGTAGGCGCAGACGGCGGATGTCCACGCCGCCAAACAGCACTTGCCCTTCCTGTACGTCATAGAAGCGCAGCAGCAGATTGGTGAGCGTGGTCTTGCCGGCGCCCGTGTGACCCACAACCGCCACCGTCTCCCCGTTTCCAATCGAGAAGGAGACATTTTCCAGCACGCGGTGGTCGTCCAGATAGGCGAATCCGACCTGGCGGAATTCGACCAGCGGGGAGGGAGGTCCGTTGTCAGTTGTCATTTGTTCGTGGTCCGTCGGGACGTCGGCACCCACTAGGGGCGCCCCCACGGCCGGGGACGCCACGACTGGCGCAGAGCGAAGCTCTGCGGACTGCGAACTTCTGCCCTCTCCAGACCGCAGAGCTTCGCTCTGCGCCACCCCAGAGGCCACGGACACCGGAGCCTGCGGATCCGTGATCGTCACCGGGATGTCCAGAAGCTTGAAAATGCGCTCCGAACTTGCCATGGCCGCTTGCAGAAGGTTGTACTTATCGCTCAGATCCTGGATGGGGCGGAAGAAACGTTGCGAATATTGAATGAAGGCGATGGCGGTGCCGACCGTAACCAGGTGGCGCAACGCCATGCCGCCGCCCAGATAGAGAATGATGCCCACCGCGACGCTACCCAGGAGATCGACGGCCGGATAAAACAAGCCGTAAGCCAGAATCGAGTCCTTGTAGGCTTCCATATGAGCGCGGTTGATCTTCTCAAATTCCCGGTAGCTGATATCTTCACGATTAAAGAGCTGGAGGACGGCCATTCCGGTGATGTGTTCCTGCAAGTAGGCATTGATCCGTGCAATGGCCACCCGAATGCGCCGGTAAGAATCGCGTACCGCCTTTCGGAAAGCGGATGTAACCAGCACAATGACGGGCAGCACGGAGAAGGTGAGGAGCGCCAGTTTCCAATCCAGCTTCAGCATCACCACCACAATACTGAAAAGTGAGAAGACGTCGCCGACGAGGGCGACTACGCCGGAAGCGAAGAGATCGTTCAAGACGTCCACGTCGGTGGTCACGCGCGTCACCAGGCGGCCCACGGGGTTGCGATCGAAGAAGCTCATTTGAAGGCGTTGCAGATGCGCGAACAGTTGTTTGCGCATGTCGTACATCACCTGCTGCCCAACGATTTGCATCGCGAATGACTGCACAAATTCCAGCACGAAGGTCAGCACCACGGTGGGAAGCAGTAGGGCGAAGACGATTTGCGCGATGCCCGCCACCGGGTTATGACTGAGGAAACTCGCCAGGATTTTCGGAAGCTGGCCGCGCCCTGTGGGATCGAGATAGCGGTCCACTTCAACCTTCAGCAGATAGGGCGGGACCGCCTGCAAAATCCCAAACAGCAGGATCGCCACCAGGGCAACCAGCGTCATGCGCCAGTACGGACGCAGGTAGACGAGCAGCCGCCGCATCAGGCGCGCGTCGTACGCTTTGCCGAGGATTTCTTCGTCGTGAAAGGAGTCCGCCATTGTCAGTTGTCGGTTGTCAGTTGTCCGTTGTCAGTTGTCGCTTGTCGTCAACCACCGCCGTCCCCTGGCGGCAACGGACAACGGACCACGGACAGGCGGCGCGATGCGCTGCCCTACACCTCTCTCTCTAATTCCTCCTCAATCAACTGTTTGTTATACAAGTCCGCATAGTGTCCGTTGAGGGCCAGCAACTCGGCGTGGGTGCCGCGCTCGGCGATCTCGCCGTCGTGCAGGACCACGATCTCGTCGGCGTTCTGGATGGTGGACACCCGGTGGGAGATCAGGATGGTGGTTCGCCCCGCCATGACGCCGGTGAGTTGCCGGAGGATTTTCTCTTCCGTATAGGTATCGACGCTGGAAAGCGCGTCGTCGAGAATCAGGATGCGCGGATCGCGGATGACGGCCCGCGAAATCGCGGTGCGCTGTTTCTGCCCGCCGGAAAGCGTCAACCCGCGCTCGCCCACCATGGTGTCGAAACCCTTCGGGAAACCCTGGATTTCCGGCAGAATATTGGAAATCTCCGCGGCGCGCTCCACCTGCGAGTCGGTCGCCTCCGGCACTCCGAACTTGACGTTTTCGCGGATGCTTTCGCTGAAGAGAAACGTCTCCTGGGGGACGAAGCCAATGTGCCGCCGCAGGGTCTGAAGCGGAATCTCGCGGACGGGCACACCATCCACAAGCAACGAACCTTCCGGCGCGTCGTAAAGCCGCGGGATCAGCCCCACCAGAGTGGACTTGCCCGAGCCCGTCGCACCCACGATGGCCACCGTCTTTCCCGCGCGTATCAGCAGGTTCAGGTTCTTCAACACGGGCGTGCCGTTGTACGCAAACGTGAGATTGCGGAACTCGATTTCTCCACGCAGTGAAGTAAGGGGATGCGCGGGAACGGCGCGGTCGTCAATATCGGGCTTCGCTTCGAAGATCTGCATGAGGCGTCCCAGCGAGGCTAGTCCGCGCTGCACCAGGTTGGTCACCCAGCCCAGCGCAATCATGGGCCAGATGAGATAAACCAGGAAGACATTGAACGCCGCGAAAGTTCCCACGCTGATCCTGTGCGCGAGCACGTGCTGGCCACCCACCACCATCAGCAGCAGGAAAGCCACCGCGAAGAGCAGTTCCATGCTGGGCCAGAGAAAACTGGAGATCCAGATCAGCCCCTTGTTCTTCGCCACGAAGTCCCGATTCATCGTATCGAACTCGGCCATCTCCGCTTCCTCCTGGCAGAAGGCGCGGACCACGCGCACCCCGGAGAGGTTTTCGCGCACCCGTTCCGTGAGTTCCGAATAAAGCGCTTGGACCTTCTCAAAGCGCTCATGAATCTGTTCGCCGAGGAACTTGACCCCAACGGACACGAGGGGCATGGGAATCAGGCAATACAGCGTGAGGCGCCAGTCGAGGTGCGCCATCGCCGCGATGGTGGCCACGCCCAACACCAGCGTGTTGGCGGAATACATGATGCCCGGTCCCACCATATTGCGCACCGCGTTCAGATCGTTGGTGAGCTTCGCCATCAGGTCGCCGGTGCGGTTCTCAGTGTAGTAGCGCGGAGACAAATGCATCAGATGCAGGAAGCAATCGTTGCGTAAATCGTATTCGACATCCCTCGATATCCCGATCAGAATCCAGCGCACCCAGAATCCCAAAACGGACTTGCAGACGGCCACGGCCACCAGCAGTCCGGCCACGCTGAGTAATTTCCGGACCGGGACTCCCTGGGTCAAATCATCGATGCCGGCCTTGATGATGAGTGGAACCAGCACGCCCACCTGGGCGAACACCAGGCAGAGAAATCCCGCTAAATAGCGCGCTTTGTAGCGCACCAGGTAGGGCCAGATTGGACGAAAAGGACGCAGCATTATTTTGTAGAGCGGGCGCTTGACGGTTGACTGCGAGCGGGCACAATGGCTGCCCCTGCGACGCGAATCTTGCACACCTTCGGAGCCCGATTGTTCATTATAGAGGACCCCGAAAGAATGCGGCAAGGCTAAGAGCAGGAGTCAGAAGTCAGAAAGTGAGCTAGCGTTGGCCACGCCTGAGTACGTGCTGCGATGTAGCGGCGCCGCAGTCCGGAATGAAGTCAATTCGGCGGGTTGCCGGAAGGCGTACGTTCGCCAGCGGCTAACACGCTGGTAGTGACGCTGGCGAATGGCATGGCCAATTCCGGCTATATCCCCAACGATGCGGCTTTCGGCGCGTACACGTTTCCAGTGCTCAGCTCGCGCCTCAAGCCCGGTTGCGCGGAAACTCCATCGTGAATGGGTGGCTGGAGTTACTACAGGCAGCGTCGCGATAGGACACTGTGGAAATGACGGCGGGGTCCGGTGGGACGTCTGCTCTAAAACTCCATAAGCAAGCCTCGCGGGTCAGGCCGTTTCGAGGGCCGGACCAGGCTGACGAAGACTACGGTGGCGAGGCAGGGGATGATGGCAGCGCCGACGATCACCGGGGCGAACGAGGTGACATCGGTGACGCGGCCGATCAGGTAAGTGGAGATCACGGTGCCGATGCCCGCTCCCGTGCCCGCCATACCACTGACCGTGCCCACGGCGCGCGACTGAAAAACGTCGGTCGGCAAAGACAGGAACATCGTGGAGCAGGCGGCGTAGGCAAACGCCGCGTAAGCGAAAATGAGGAGCGAGGCGAAGTAGCTCGAAGTCCGAAGCACAAACAGCAGGGAGACCATGCTCGGCCCGAAGATGATAAGCACCGCCCTGCGCGCCTTGCCGACGGGCCAACCCCGCGAGATCCAGTAACTCGACAGCCCGCCACCCGCAAAGTTTCCCAGATCAGCACCCAGGAAGGGCATCCAAAAGCCAAGCACACTGGCCTCCAGGCGAAACCCTTTGCTGGAAAGGTAGAGGGCAAACCACTCGGCAATGAAGAACCAGAAGGGATCGAGAAGGAATCGCCCCAATACGATGCCCCAGGTCTGCCGGTAACGAACCAGGTCTCGCCAGCGCGCGGGTTTGCCGGTGACGCTCGAAAGCGAGCGGCCTCCCTGGATGTAGCGCAGTTCCGCAGGCGAGACGGAAGGATGGTTTTGCGGCGCGTGGTAGAAGCGCAGCCAGATAATCAGCCACGCGATTCCAAGGCAGCCGGTGAGAGCGAAGGCGGGCCGCCACGTGCCGAAGAGCCGGTAGGCATATAGCACAATGAAGGGAGCAACGGCGCCGCCGATGGACGTGCCGCTGTCAAATAGCGCCACGGCCCAGGCGCGCTCACGGTTTGGAAACCATTCTGCAACTGTCTTCGCAGCGCCTGGGAAGTTTGGGCCTTCGCCCAGCCCGAGCAGGAAGCGGAAGATCCGAAAGCTCGCCAACCCTTGGGCGAAGCTGGTGGCCATCGCGACCAGGGAATAAAACCCCACCACCAACGCGAACCCGACACGCGAACCAACCTCGTCGAGCAGCCGGCCGCCCAAGCCCTGCATGATCGTGTAAGCCAGACGAAAGGCAATCAGGAGAGTGGCAAAGTCGCTGTTGGTCCACCGATACTGGGATTTCAGAATCGGGGCCAGCGCGCTGAGCGTCTGTCGATCGATGAAGTTGATGACTGTAGAAGCGGCCAGCAGCGCTCCCACCGACCAGCGAACCCGGGTTCGGTGTTCTTTGGGGGACTGTGGCGTCATGTGTCACCGGTTCCGGGGAACTGCGGGCCAGTTAGTCCGCAACCCTGGCGATCTCGGGGGCGCCCCTTGTTCTCAGGGCTTGGATTCGCCGAGAATTGCCAGAACGTCTCGCCTACCGTGAAGAATCCGGATAATTCGAAAAGGATCGCTCTCGGGATCATACACGATGATGAAATTGGGAAAAGCTTGAATTGTCCAAAAGCGGAGTGGAAGCTTGGTTAGGTCCTCGCGGACGCTCCCGTGGAGGCGACCTTCAGCCAGGAAGTCGCAAGCTTTGTAAACGGCATCTTCAACGCGATTGGCCGCCGCAGTGCTGTCGCGGGCGATGTAACTCCATATTTCGAAGAGGTAGTCAGCCGCTTGAGGAGTGAACTTGTAGCAGATCATGCTTTACGCGGCTCAGCCAGCCAGCGCCGTTTATTCTGTTCCATCTGGGCTCGAACTTGGTCACTGTCTATAAGCTCGCCCCGCTGGGAGGCAGCATAGCCGTCAGCGATCTTAGCACGGCTTGCGGCCAGCCAAGCGTCCCGGTTGCAGAGCAGCTCAAGCGCCTGCTTGATCACTTCCTCGGAACTCTGATAGGCGCCGGAACGGAGGGCCTCGGCGACGAGTCGCTCGTGTTCCGGTTGCAAGGTAATAGTCATTTCCTGTTCCCTCTCACACGACAACCGTAACTCTGCTCATGGGGGCAGTCAAGTAGAGCCTAACCTCCGTCGCGCCCACTCTTTCGCACCGGCCGGTTCCGGATGGCCCGCACCGCACTCTCCAGGCGGCGGGCGCGGGTTTCAGGTTTTTTGGCGTCGGCCAACGCTTCGACATATTCGCGCTGGTGGGTGTAGCTCATTTCCTGCCATCGGTCCCAGGCGGGTGGC
>Ga0181532_10001381_pt1 | contig 23643 bp, 23 predicted proteins | sample PEATcosm2014_Bin_33_FD_119768 | JGI IMG/M metagenome (GOLD analysis project Ga0181532, IMG submission 119768) | Peatland microbial communities from MTU Mesocosm Facility, Houghton, MI, USA - PEATcosm2014_Bin11_30_metaG | ecosystem: Environmental > Terrestrial > Soil > Wetlands > Peat | place... | reverse complement strand
GATCTCAGCCGGACGTGGAACCCCTCCTCCTCCTGAAGAGAATCCAACTGGAAGAGAATACTGCTTCTCACCTATAGCTTTTTGGGGATGTAATTTGGAAAATTGGCCGGTTAGAAACGGCAACCCGGAAACCAGGTACTGCTGGTCAATTGGTGTTAAATTACACTCATCTTGCGACCGCTTTCAAACGCTTCAGATAGAAGCGAATCAAGAGAAGTCGAAATTTGAGGCCTGTTTACGTCAACTATGCTGCGAGTGTGAGAATTTCAGGCGATGTTCCGGCGTTATGCGCCTCTACAGCACCTGAACCTGTACGTGTTGTGCTTCAGTGACGATGGTCCCGATACTAGCCCGCACCCCATCAGTCAGGAAGAGCTGAGAGCGGCGTTCAACCCCAACGATGGAATGGAATGTCGCCACCATCGAACCGGACCGCATTCAGACGAGCTACCACGACGACGGCGCACCGGCTGGTTCGCGACAATCAACCCAGATAATCTCAGTCTGTGCGCAGCGCCTTCAGTGGATCCGTCGAAGCGGCTCGATGTGCCGGGAGAATACCGGCGGCCGCGGCGCAAACCCCGAGCGCAAGAATTGAAAACCCGAACACATGCGGATCCCAGCTGCGTATCTCAAATAGCTGCGCGGCCATGAGGCGTCCCGCGCCGATGGCCAGAGGAATTCCAATCAATAACCCGATAGCCACATGCAGAAATGCTCCCTGCAGGACCAGTCGCACAATGTTCAGCCGGTCGGCTCCGAGAGCCATGCGCACTCCGATCTCGCCGGTTCGGCAGGCAACCATGTAGGCCATCAGCCCATAGAGGCCGATGGCCGCCAGCAGCATGGCGATGACGCCGAATGTGCCGGCCAACTGCGCGACCATGCGTTGTTGGTCAAAATTTGAGGCCACCTGCTCGTTCATGCTTTGCACCGTAATGATAGTAAGGTTGGGATCGATATCGGCGAGAGCCTTACGAAGCTGCGGCTCGAGATTGCGCGTATCGCCGCGTACCAGCAGCTGGATACTGCCTACGAAATGCGTTTGTATTTCGCCACGCTGCATCAGAACGTCGGGATAATGGACACTCTGCTCCAGCGGCAGGAAAAACATGGGCCCTGCGGGCTGGTCTGGATCGTTGTACTTGGCGTCACGCGCCACGCCGACGATCTCAAACGTGCCCGCATATCGGGAGGTGTCCATGCCAAAGTGTTTGCCGATGGGATCTTCGTTGGGGAAGTATTTCCTGACGAGCGATTCATTCACAATTGCCACTGGGCGCGAGGTGCCGGAATCGCTCTCCGCGAAATCACGTCCGCGCACGATGCGCTGTCCGACTGTCGAAAAATACTGGCGGCTCACCCGGTCCCACGAGACAACTTCCACCTGCGTAGCCTTTGGATCACCCCTCCCTTCTACCGCAATCAATTCACCCCAGTTATTGCCGCTGAGCGGACTGTAGCCCGCCAGGCTTGCGCTCTGCACATTCGGCAACCGCACCAGTCCATCTTCGATTGCGCGATAAAGCGCGTCGAGGTGTTCGGGTGTGTAACTGTCCAGAGGCGGATTGATCTGAATACTTATGCGATTTTGGACGTCAAAACCAAAGTCCTGACTCTCCAGATTCCGCAAGCTCACCGTCAGCAATCCGGCGCAGGCCAGCAGAACCAGCGAAAGCGCCGCCTGGCTGACCACCAGTGTCTTTTGCGGCAGCGATGCTCCGGCGCGCGTGCCGCGGCCTGCTCCGTGCAGAGCCTCTGCCGGATCGGAACGCGAAGCCAGCCACGCCGGCACCACGCCAAACAGCACACCAGTCAGGAGTGAAAGCGCAAACGAAAATCCCAAAACCGGCAGCGAAGGTGCGGCACTGATGGGTGTAAAGGTGGCGCTGTGAAACGCCAGGGCCAGCATCAGACGTGCTCCCGCGTATGCAACCCCTAATCCCGCGATGCCGCCTAGCACCGACAGCAGCACCGCCTGCGTCAACTGTTGGCGAATCAGTCTTGTTCGCGAAGCCCCGAGAGCCAGGCGTACCGCAGTCTGGGCGCGGCGGGCGGCTCCGCGCGCCAGCAGAAGATTGGCGAGGTTGGCGCACGCGATGAGCAGTAATGTTCCGCAAACCATGAGGAGAATACGCAGACTCGCGCCATAGTCTTCCCTTAAGGAGGTGATACCCCCTCCGGCCGGAGCCAGCCGGATGAATTTTTTGGGAATCGTAGGTTCAATCTGCGGTTTGAATTCGGCAGGTACCTCATCTTCGTCACGGAGCCACCGTTGAAGCACCGGCGTCAGCCGGGCGGGAAGTGCTTGCACGCTGGCACCCGGCCTCAACCTGCCAATGGCATACAGCCACTGGGAGTGATTCGTTCTCATGCGCGCATTCTGGCCGTCGAACAAAATCTCCTGTTGCAGGGGCAGCCAAAAGTCCGGCGGATCGCTACGCAGTGTCTCGCCAAAAAATCCCGGAGGCGTAATCCCAATCAACGTGACCGGCTGTCCTTGCACGAAGAATGTGGACCCGACAATCCATGGGTCTGAGCCATAAGCCTGCTGCCAGGTGCGGTAGCTGATCATCGCCACCGGCGGGGCCGACTGTTGATCGTCCGAGTTGCTGATAACCCGCCCTGCAAAGGCCCCGAGGCCAAAAACATGGAAGTAACTCCCGCTCACGTACTCGGCCCGCAAGGGACGCGCCTCGCGGTCTTTGGCATTCTGCCGAATGCTGTAGACCCCAGGCGCGGCCTGAAAAGCGGTGGTTTCCTCGAACTCGGGTGCGGCCGCCGCGAGACGCCGGTAGAGCTGATAAGAGAACCAGGCTCCAGTCATCGTCCTCCCAACCCTCGACACAGCACTCCTCGGTATCGCCAATGCGATACAACTGGGCGGGAGTCGGCGACCGGCAACGACATCAGCATGATGGCGTGCGTCAGGGTGAAGATCGCAGCACACCTGGAACAATGTTGCATCCTATTGCTCCGACACACTGTATTGACATTTGTATGTACACCGTGGTATCTTGTGTCTGGGTCACTGGATGCGATTCGAATTCGACAAGCAAAAGAACGAATACAACTTCGCGAGACACGGAGTTGATTTCGCAACCGCCGCCCTGATCTTCGATGACCCATACGCTCTGACGATTCGGGACGTTCTTCACGATGAGGATGAGGAACGGTACAACACCGTTGGCGAATTTAGCCCAGGCTCGATTCTCTTGGTTGTTCACACATTGTTCGCCGATGAAAAGGGCGAAGAAGTGATTCGGTTGATCTCGGCCCGAGCCGCTACCAGTAAGGAGAGGAAACCCTATGAAGAAGCTCACAAAAGAACAGAAGCGGCAAGCCGCCGTCATCGCCGCCAAAACCGACGCCGACATTGATTTGTCAGACGCTCCGGAAGTGATGGCCTGGGCCGGCGCGGAAATCGGAAAATTCTACCGGCCTCCGAAAAAGCCGGTAACGATGCGCCTAGACATCGACATCATCAAATGGCTAAAGAGCCACGGGCGCGGGTATCAGACAAGGGTGAATGCTCTGCTGCGGCACGCCATGAACTCACGCTGGGCCGCGCGCCACGAGGACGAGCCCCTTCGCCAAAAGGCTCAAGCTGCATACGAGGGGCTTACCAAACCTCGCGAACCGCGCCATGCGGCACATCTTGGGCTGAATAATAGGTAGAGCCCGAGCCTTCAATGACTCCACTTCGGTCTCAGCAATCGTTGCGCGTGCGATGCGCCGCGTCGGTGTCAACTGCTCGAAACGAGGAGCAGCTCATATCCTCCGTCACTCTGTTGCCAGCAGTATGCTGCGGCAGGGAGTATCCCTGCAAGATATCGCTGGCGTGCTCCGCCACCGTTCCCTCTTGACTACGGAGATTTACGCCAAAGTGGACGTGCTTACGCTGCAGCAGATAGCGCAGCCATGGCCGGAGGTGAAGGCATGCTGACTCAGGACGTGCAAGCATATCTGGCTGTGCGCCGGGCTATGGGATTCGGGATGAAGTGGTCAGGCAATCTGTTGCGAGGGTTCGCAGCGTTTTCAGATGCAACGGGCCAATACCATGTCTGCTCTGACACAGCAATAAAGTGGGCTGGATCGACGCCATCCGTTCGCACGCGAGCCAGACGACTTGGATTGGTAATTCGATTGGCGCGGTACCTGCGTGCGGAAGACCAACGTCATGAAGTGCCACCGCCTGTCTTTGGTAGCGAGGACCGAACGCGGCGTCCCACTCCTTATATTTATTCAAAAGAAGACGTGCAACGCCTTGTCCAAGCCGCGTGCAAGGTCGGGCGGTACCCCAACCCCGAGTATCGCGGACTTACCTACAGCACATTCTTCGGACTGTTGGCATGCACGGGAATGCGGCTGTCGGAAGCAATTAATCTCCGGTTGCAGGACATCGTCGCGGATGGTCTTCTCATTCGAGATACTAAATTCCGCAAGAGCCGTTTGATTCCGCTGCATTCGACTACACAAGCTGTCTTGGAGCGTTATCTGCCGACGCGACACGTCTTTGCCCCATTTGACGATCACGTATTCGTTGGCTTGGGGAAGCGGAAGCTGCTTCGGCACGACGCCTACATGGCATTTCGCAGAACCATCGAGAAGATCGGCCTTCCGCGTCATTCGGGCCTTCCGCGGCCGACGATCCATGCGCTCCGACACACCTTCGCAGTGAGGGCCCTTGAAACCTGCCCCGATGACCGGGATCGAATCACACGCCACATGTTGGCGCTCTCAACCTACCTCGGCCACAGCGACATTGCGGACACGTACTGGTATCTGGAAGCAACGCCCGAGCTGATGAGCAACATTGCTGAATCCTCCCAACGCTACTTCATGGGAGGCCGGTCATGACCCCTATCGCGCCGCATATCGCAGCTTTCCTACAACAACGGTTGCCGGTCGAGCGTCAGGCCAGCCCGAACACGTGTGACTCCTACGCGCACGCTTTCAGGCTTCTCTTTGAATACGCGAGCAACTGCCTAAAGATCCCGCCGTCGCAGTTGCAGGTGGAGCAGATAGATGCCACGCTCATCATGAACTTCCTGAATGACCTGGAAGCAACGCGCGGAAACGGTGCTGGTTCCAGAAACATCCGGCTCGCGGCGATCAAGTCGTTCATGCGGTACATAGAATATAGGCTGCCGTCTGCGCTCGAACAGATTCGCTGCATCCTGTCGATTCCTACCAAGAAGACGGACGTGCGTCTCGTCCGGCACCTCACGGCACAGGAAATGCAGTGTATTTTGGATGCTCCTGATCCATCATGCCGGGTCGGCATTCGTGATCGCGCAATGCTGCACCTCTGTTTCGCGGGCGGATTGCGAGTGTCGGAACTGGTCGGCGTTCGCGTCGTTGACGTTAGACTCCAACCCGAGCCTAATATCCTGATCCTCGGCAAGGGCCGAAGAGAGCGTTGCATTCCGCTGTGGAAAGAAACCGCGTCGGCGGTCCGCGCTTGGCTATCTGTCAGAGGGGAGGTCCTGGCTCCAGAACTATTTATCAATGCTCGCGACGGATGTATGACTCGTGCAGGTTTTGAGTACATCCTCAGGAAGCACGTCCGCACGGCCGAAAAGCATTGCGCTTCTCTCTCATCGAAGCGAGTGTCGCCGCACGTCCTGCGGCACACCTGCGCGATGACAATCCTCCAAGCCACCAAAGACCTGCGGAAGGTCTCGCTTTGGCTTGGCCATTCCAGCGTGCAAACGACGGAGATCTACACCCGCGCCGACCCGACCGTGAAGCTGGAAACCCTCGAAGCTGCGATCGCCCCAAAGCTGCGCACCGGCCGCTTCAAGGCTACGGACAAGCTCATCGCCTTGCTAAAGGCCCCCACGATTATGCGGAGTGCGGGAGTTCGCCCCTGACGACAGCTCGGCGTTCCATGGTGCGGAGTCTGCATAAAAGTGGACTCCGCATTATTGGCATTATGCGATGCACCGCATAACCCCAACTCCCGCACCGGAATCAGGACTTGGCTGTTGCCCTCGCTGGTCCACAAGCCCCGAAAAGCAGCCGAGAATGCTTCTTGCTGTTGCGAAGCCGGGAGCTTGGCAATCAGCAAAGCGTGACCGATGGTGATCTGGTCTTTCAGGAATGCCTCGGCCACCGGCGGTATGAGGTCAGCGAGTCGAATGCGACCGTATTATGTTGCCTTTCCGTTTATGTAACAGCCCGGTCCCTTCGTGGCAAAAAGCGCGGCTGTTCCGATCGAGGTTCATAACATAACTGAACCAACCAATGAGAAATGACGGAGAATCGGTGGGCGTGGGAGGAAGCACACGGTTGGCGTCCCAATTCCTCAATTACACCGCACGGTCGATGAATGTAACGGCGGTGGACAGCAATCGCTAATCGCATAGGTTCCGGCTTCTCGCCTTATCGGAACAATCAACGATTACGGGAGAATGGCAACCAATCTAGCAAGGGCGGTATCGGTCATTCGCTGTGTTCAGTTATTTAGGTTTCGTAGTACGGCTCTTGCGTTCGATGCAATCTTGAACCATAAGCTTGGGATCGGGCGGCCTCGGCAGGACAAAAACAGGGTTTTCGGCATCATTCAAAATCTCCTGATTGGACTCCTTCAGCGTCGCTGCGCCGTGACCTGAAAGAGCTTCCCGCCGCTGCAATTCCATCCTGTAATCGACATCCAAAGCAATGTCAGCGGGCGTTTGCTCCCATAGCGCCAAATCCTGAGGGGCCAGATAAAGGAAGGCGTCAACCAAATCTGCCATCGGCCTTTGCAGGCTCTTGGCGAATCCATTGTGTACGTTGCAGTCCTGATCGATCATCATCAGCGGCGGGGAAAAGTGACCTAAATCTAAAGCACCCAGCCACGTGCCCTTTGCCCGCGCAATCGACGGTATCGGCCAGGTTGCAAATGGGCTGCTGGGCAAAGCGAGCAAGTCCGCATCGAACATGAGGAGGTCGCTAATGACGAACGTGACGTTTGGATAGTCTTTCTCATAAATCGACACAGCCTGAGCACCCACGGAATCAGGCGCATTCTCTCCCTGGCCGTGCATGAGATGAAATGTGCCGAAGAGCATGAGAGCCTTGCGATGCTTTGACAAGACTTCTTTCTCCATCACAGAAGCGATGCTGGCATCGCGGTTAACGAATTTTGAATGGTCCTGAAAGTTTTTAACTTGGTCCCAGTCAATGGGAGGATCGCCTGCCAGCACCCGCAGGCGCTTTGCTGGCGGAAGCTTCTGATTGATCGCGCGCACGAGAGGGAACACTTGCTCAAAGAATCCCGACATGCCGCACATCATCTGCGTCGTGTTGCGCCACACTTTCCGGACTTCCGTGAACGGCACATCCTCTCCGGCTATATAACGGTCCAACACTGGCTGGTACAGCGAATTGCCGCACTCGACCGCAATGTCGTTCACCTTTTCCGCAAACGCTGGGTTGCGAATCAGCGAAAGAATGAAATCATCCACATCTTTCAGCCCATGGGCTTCCGACATGCCCACGACTTCGTACTTGTCGAAGGCGGCAAGGATGGCGGGCACAGCAGGTTCTGGAGCTGGTTCTGAGCCCGTCGGCTTTTGCTGCGATTGTGCCCGGCCTGAAAGGGTCCCGGCTGCTAGCAACAGTAACAGCATAGAGGTGAAACGAATGACTTTCGCGGAATGTAGGCATGCGGTGGGCGTTTGGGAAAGCCCTGCAGTGAATCTCTTTTTTTTCATTTTGGCGAAGACCTTCGTTGAGAACGTACGAAAGCATACTCTCTTGCAATGATTGTTAACGAGAAAACTCAGACACCGGAACCACCCCGAAGAGATTCCTAAAGGCTAGTCCCAGTGCAGCCTGTGTAGACAAAATGGGTGACCGAAGAAGACCCTCCTCGTCAGGAGGTTTTTCATGTTCAACATTCTTTATCGTTGTCCACGTACTGTCGCACGTCACGAAAATGGTCCGTTGCACGAATCGAGGCGTCTTTATCTGGAGCACCTCTCTGCCCAGGGGGCAGCGCTGCACACTCTCAGAGCCGCAGCCGGGATCATCTATCGGGCCGCAATTTGGATGAACCTAGACGAGTCCAGCCCAGTAGAACGCAAGGATGTAGAGCGTGCCGCAAAACGATGGGCTCATCGTTCGTATCGCAATGCGAGTTGCCGTAGCCCTCAGCAAACCGACAAGGAGTTTCGGCAGACCACGTGCAACTGGCTGCGCTTCGCCGGTCGACTGCGGCAATCAGATCGTGTCCCTGCCCCGCACCAAGAGGAAATCGACGCTCTCTGCCGTTACAGTGAAGTCGAGCGCGGTCTGTCGCCTGCTACGATCGCAACTGTTCGACACAGCCTCAGGAAGTTCTTCAAGCATACCCACGTGCAACGACTCTCCAAACTAAGGATCGCAGATGTGGAGCGGTTCTTGGCTCTGCTGGGCAAGCAAGGCTGGACACGCCACGGCATCCGCTCCATGGCCCACCAACTTCGATTATTTTTCCGCTTTGGCGAGCAGATGGGTTGGACGAGGCCAGGGATGGCAGTTTCGATTCATGGTCCTCGGGTCTATCAGCACGAGCAACTTCCGCTTGGCCCCTCATGGGAGGACGTTCAAAGGCTCCTGGCCAGTACAGAAACAAATCGTAAAGTCGACATCCGTGATCGGCCCATCCTACTTTTGCTTGCCGTGTATGGATTGCGCGTCAGTGAGGTCCGGCGCCTTCGTCTTGAGGACGTGAACTGGGACCAAGAGACTTTGACGATCACTGCGACGAAGCAGCGTAGTGCCCGCATCTGCCCGCTCATTCCTTCCTTGGCAGAGGCCATCGCCCGGTACATACGTGAAGTGCGGCCACCCACCAATTACCGAGAAATCTTCCTCCGAATGTACGCACCTCGGAGGCCGTTCCGACATGGCGGGCTCTATGGTATTGTCGCGACAAGATTCGAACGGCTGGGAATCAAATCGCCCCGCACTGGCCCGCACTCTCTGCGTCATGCATGCGCTACTCATCTGCTTTCGCAAGGTCTCACTCTAACGGAAGTTGGCGGTCATTTGGGGCACCGCTCAGCCGATTCCACTCGTATCTATGCCAAGGTGGATATGCCAGCTCTGCGGGAAGTCGCCGAGTTCGATCTCGGAGGTTTGCTATGAAACTGGGTCAGGCAACACGCGAATACGTCGCTAACAAGCAGGCCACGGGCATGGTCTTCGGAGTCGAAGCCTATGTCCTTCGTGCTTTCACGGAGAAGCTGGGGCCCAATGTGCCAATTAAGAAAATAACGTCAGACTCCGTGCTCGACTACCTGAACGGCCGCGGGCCGGTTACTCTGTTCTGGCATCGTAAGCACGATGCTCTCAGCGGTTTCTGGAGGTTCGCGATTCAGCACGGTTATACGGACCGCTGTCCCGTGCCTGCCCTCCGACCCCAGAAACCGACGCCCTTCATCCCCTACATCTACACTCGCGAAGAACTCAGACGCCTGCTCGACGGAGTGACCAGCTATCAGAGGAGGTGGTGCAAGCTTGAGCCGATCACCCTCCGTGCACTTCTCCTGCTGATGTACGGTGCCGGTCTGCGCACCAGCGAACCGATTCGTCTCGCATGTTCTGACGTGGACCTCGCGGAGTCCACCCTCACCATACGAATCACTAAGTTTTACAAGACCCGCCGCATTGCGCTCAGTACGCAACTGCAAAGCGTCCTGGCAGAATATGACGGGAACAGGTGTCTAGCTGGGCATTCTCGTGATGATACCGCCCCCTTCTTTACCTATAAGAAAGGTGGGCCGGTGGTGCGCGTGGTCCTGGAAGATGCGTTCCAACGCCTTCGCCTGCACGTCGGTGTCGTGCGCCAGAATGCACGCTACCAGCCTCGCCTTCACGATCTACGACACACGTTTGCAGTCCACCGACTCATTGCCTGGTACCGGGCCGGCGCAGATGTTCAGAAGTTGCTTCCGGGACTCTCCACGCACCTGGGCCACATCAGCTTATCGGGCACGCAGCGCTATCTGACGATGATTCCGGAATTACTCACAGAAGCATCGCTGCGCTTCGAACACTACGCCGGCGAGGTGATTCATGGACAAGCATGAACAACTGGGCCCATGGATACGGCGTTTCCTCCTCGAACATCTGATTAGGGACCGCAACCTATCTCCAAATACACAGCGCAGCTACAGGGACACGCTCACTATGCTGCTTCCGTTCATCGCTGCTCAAGTACAAAAACCGCTGGACCGGCTCGCAGTAGCTGACCTCTCATCCGGTCATGCACGCCTGTTTCTCGCTCATCTCGAACAGGCCAGACGTGTGAGTGCGGCAACTCGTAACCAGCGGCTAGCCGCGATACACTCCCTTGCGCGCTTCATCGCTGAGTCTAGTGCTCAGCATGTGCCTTGGTACGGAGAGATAAGAAACGTCCGTTTCAAAAAGACAATCCGGGGACTGATTCCCTATCTCGACAAACCGGAAGTGGAGGCACTGCTGGCGGTACCGGACTGCACGACTTTCGTAGGGCACCGCAACTACGTGCTAATGCTATTCCTGTACAACTCGGGAGCTCGGGTGAGCGAAGCGGCAAATCTCTGTATCGCTGATCTGGACTTGGACACGGGCCCACACCCGAGAGCCAGCGTACGCATACTCGGCAAGGGCGGGAAAATACGACGATGCCCGCTCTGGGGAAAAACGGCGCTGCAACTCGCCCAACTTGTGCAAGGACGCCCTCCGACAGAACGGGTGTTCCTGAACCGTCGCCGAAAACCGCTAACGCGGTTTGGAATTTACGCGGTGATCAGAATGTGCGTTGCCGCCGCCAGCCCCTCTACGCCTTCACTTCTCTCGAAACGGGTCAGTCCGCACACGTTGCGGCACTCAACGGCAACGCATCTGTTGCGTGCGGGAGTCGACATCAACACCATCCGTGGGTGGCTGGGTCACGTCTCGCTGGACACGACTCAGATCTATGCCGAGATTGATCTGGAAATGAAGGCGCGGGCACTCGAAAAATGCACCACCGCAGATGTCAAAAAGCCGACTGTGGCATCGGATGGAACGCTGATGGCATTCTTGCGGGCGATCTAGCCAACCTTACTTATGTGGTCTCCGGAAACCGTCGAACACGCTGCCGACAACAGCTGTTCGTTCTGGAGACCACATAAATCAGAAGACAACATAATACGGTTTATGTTCTTAAAAACATAACCCGTAGACGTATGCCTCGCTCTTGCCAGCACGAGAGGCGATGGTGGCGATGGTGTAGGAAGGCTCTCCGAGTTCCAAGAGCGACTTGAAACCCAGAGCTTCCTCAAGCGGGTGGATGTCCTCGCGTTGCAGGTTCTCAACTTATCTTTAGTCCTGAAAGAGCATTCCGCGACGTACACGACGGTGGTGCTTCAACGATGCAGAATCGTTATCTTTAGTTGATTCCACGGTATGAAATCAGTCCGCGTTGGCGCAGTTGAGCGTAGCGAAACTGCGCCAATGCGGACTGGGCAGCCTACTTCAGGAGGATCAATGGTCAAAGTGCAACGAATCATTCTGCCCGATACGCGGGAGCGTTGTTGGATGTTGTTCGACGCAGAACAGCAGTCGCTCATCGCTCCGAACCAATACTTGTCGTACCTGCATCACTTGGGGCGGTCGCCAAACACCGTGCGAGCCTATGCCCATCATCTCCAGGCATTCTCAAAGTTCTTATGTGAAGAGGGCCGGGACTGGACGACGGTCAGCCTGAGCGAACTAGCGAAGTTCGTGGCGTGGCTACGTCGAGATGGTTCCGCAGGCGGCAACTCACGGTCGGATACGACGATCAACACAGTGCTCGCAGCGGTCGGGTCCTTCTACGAATATCAGGACAGGCTTGGCGTTGAGACCAACATCAGCCGGTCACGAAGGTTCGGAGCGAAAAGTTCATACAAGCCATTCTTGCACCACATGAGCCGGAATCGCTCCCTGCAGCGTGCCGTTATGCAGGTGCGAGCGACGCGACGCCTGCCACGGGTATTCTCGGAGCAAGAAGTGCAGGCCCTACTTGACGCATGTATACGGCGGCGGGACCGCCTGCTGGTAAGCCTGTTGTATGAGAGCGGAATGCGCATCGGCCAGGCGCTCGGATTGCGCCATGCCGACGTCCGTTCCTACGATGGAGAGATCGACATCGTACCTCGCAGGAACAGCAATGGCGCGCTGGCCAAGTCGCGATCGCCATATACCGTGCACATCTCGAAGGAACTGATGGAACTGTACGCCGACTACCTCGTACACGAATATCAAGAGGCTTCTCATGACTACGTTTTCGTGAACTGGTGGGGCGGGCGCATCGGAGCGCCGATGACGTACTCCACGGTGATCGACTTGTTCCGCAAGCTGAGCGTCAGGACTGGTGTGCGCGCCACCCCACACATGTTCCGCCACACCCATGCTACCGATCTGTTGCGGGCCGGATGGGATCCAGCGTATGTCCAGCGGCGTCTCGGGCACGCCCAGATCCAGACTACAGTGAACACCTATGCGCATTTGTCCAGTGGTGATCTGGGAAAAATGTTTGGACGCTATCAAAAGGAGCGTGCAAGGTGAGCCGGAACACTTGCAGTCGTGAACGACAGCAACATCTGCTTGGCCAACTCTCAGGGTTCTGGAAGGAAGACATCTGGGACATGCGCACCAGCCCACTGCAAACTCGGCTTTCTGAAAAAACGAAGCAGCGCCGTCTACGCTTCGGCTGCAAATCTGCGACCATCAACGGCGAACTCAAGTATGCGTGCTGGAAGAAGTTCTCAGATGGCGATTGGAGAAACACCCAGGAACTGGGCAGAGTTCACCGCATGGTGAAGTGGCTGAACAGTCTTGATCCACTGCCGGCGTCCCTGATGAGCCGACCCTTCGCCGAATGGCGAGGGCTGTACACGACCTATCTGAAACAGCACGGCATGTACCGCCAGGGCACCACATTCCGCGTGGACCGGGAGCAACAGCCGTGCGTCAGTTCGCGCGACAGTCAATATATCAGTACGCTTCGGCAGGTCTATTTGATCCTGAGAAGAGCATATGATGACCGGCCCGAGCACGAGAAAGATGTGTGGAACCTGCAGCGGATGGCGGTCCCAATCAGTCTCTCGCTCTCCAACGCCACCCTGAGTTTCCATCGCATCCGACAACCGTGGTTGCGAAAAGCAGTCAAGGCTTACATACGGTACTGTCTGCCGATCTACGCAGAAGGTACATGCCGCACGCGATTGCAATCGCTGACGTGTTTCTCAGAGTTCCTCGACCAAGACCGGCCAAAGGCAACAGCCGGGGCCATCACTCGTAAACTGTTGCTGGAATATCTGAGCTACCTTCCCACGCGGGTCTGTACCTCGGTTCGTAAGAGTCACTTACTCAATCTTCGGAACTTCCTCGAAACAGCTTCACGCGAGTGCTGGCTGCCGATTGCATCCGAGCGAATGATCTTTGATGAAGAAATACCACGGCCATCCAAGCCGCAGCCTCGCTACATCCCGGCCGCGGTCTTAGACCAACTGAACTCGCATCTCGGCAATCTGAAAACTCCCTGGATGCAGATGATCCTCATTCTTCAAGAGTGCGGGATGCGCATCAGTGAACTCCTGCAACTGCGGCTGGACTGCCTGACGCAGGATGCTCGTGGCACATTCTATTTGCGATTCATGCAGGGCAAGATGAAGCGAGAACATACGATCCCGGTCTCGCAGGAGATAGCGCGGATTGTGCAAGAGCAGCAGCAGGCGGCGCGAAACTCGGGACGCTCCTTGACCTTGTTGTTTTCGAGTTCGAGGGGAAACGTGATGAAGCAGGCAAGCTTCGCGCAACGCATCAACCGCCTCGCCTATGACCATCAGATACGCGATGTGAGTGGCAAGCTCTTCCGGTTTCAATCTCACCAGTTTCGACACACGGTCGGAACTCGAATGGTCAACCTGGGCGTGCCCCACCACTTCATTCAGCGCTACCTGGGCCATCTCGGGCCTGAAATGACGAGCCGGTACGCGCACATCCATGACACCACCATGCGGGAGAAACTCTCCGAGTATCTACAAGGAACGTTGGTTGATGTGACCGGCAAAGTGGTGCCGGAAGAAGGGCCGCTTGATACCGGTGATCTGCGCTGGTTCACGCGCAACGTGCTGGCTCAAGCCCTGCCAAACGGGTACTGTGCCATTCCGGTTATTGCCGGGCCATGTCCTCATCCGAATGCGTGTCTGAACTGCGCTCACTTCCGCACGGACGCCAGCTTCCTCGACGTGCATAAGGCGGAGCTGCGCGACACGGAGCGAGTCATCACCAAGGCCAATGCGAATGGATGGACTCGGCAAATCGAAATGAACGAACAGAAGCGAAACAACCTGGTCAACATCGTCGCATCTCTGGAGCGCACACATGCCTAGAAATACTGAGGGACTCAAGCGGAGCGCGCGACTGCGCAGCGAGAGTGCAATGCAGCGGGCCTTGGCGGCTCTGCAGCGAATGGATGCTTCTGATTGCGAGATCAACTTCCGAACCGTGGCCGCCGAAGCAGCGGTCTCGACGGCATGGTTGTACAGCCAGGAGGGATTGCGGGGCCGTATCATGCGATCACGCAAGCCACAGTGCCAGTTGGCTCCTCTTCCGTCAGCCTTGCAAGATCGAGAACGTCTCTCCCGACAAAATATCGTGGCAACACTACGGCTCAGGATCAAAATGCTTGAGGAGAAGAACCGCGAGCTGACTGGGCTTCTGGAGCTTGTATATGGGGAACTTGCCTTGGCACGCGAGAAGAACGCCTCCGTAGGGAGCGCACCTTGAACGATCCGGAGAACTTCTCGTCGCCAACCGAATCTGCAATCTCATTGGTTGAGGAGTATGGAAGAAAGCAAAGAGTTGCCAACTTCCCGGTTGCGCGTGATCCGACCAGAATCGGTCGCAAGCGTCACTGGAGCTGCAACTTCGCTGAACGGGTTGCAGTCCACCGCCCAAGTGTCAGATGCGCCGCGGCTAGATTAGCGCGTTCTTTCCGAATGCGCCGTCGCTCGGGCCGCACTCCGCATTCCACGCGATCCCCATGCCCTTTGACCCGGCCTCAGGGTGCAGGGCTTTCACTCACAGCCGTCCTACGGAGTTCGTGAGCGTCTGGAAGACAGCGCTACCCCACGCGTTGTCTGCGATCGCTGGAATGACACCGATCGCGTATCCCGATCCAAAGCTCGTCACAAAACCTTCGATTCCCTGCCCAACGGCGAAGTGAAGCAAGCCGTTGAACAAGGCGAACCCCAATGCGCCGGGGGCCAGCCATCCCTTGCCGCCGTGGCCCAGCATCTGGTTCACTCTCTTTGCAAAGAACACTCCAAAGAATGCCTCCAGCAAGCCCCAGGCCGCGATGGTGGCTGCCAAGCCCACAAGACTCCAGGGGAAGCCGGTAGCGAGTGCCATTCGCATCGCGGTGTGGCGACGGAGCGGCACCCAAATCCATGCGCCCGCATGGCACGAAAGCGCCAGATCGTAAGCAGCCGCGAGCACTATAGCAAACGCCACCGACTTGCCCGCGTTGCGCGACGTGAAACCAAAGCCGGAAAGCCGTTCCCGACGGATCGCAATCAGCAGCAACGGTACCAAGCCTTCTGCCGTAAACTGAAACGCAGCGAGCATCAGCACCGCCGTTAGGCCACTCATGCGCCGAAACAGCGAGTTGGAGGGCGACGCCCAGGGAAGGCTCACAAGCACAACGCCAACCGCAAGAATAAGATCGGTGAGCGCCTTGGAGCGGGCCAGCGGTGGAATCGGTGAGGCCTTGGACTCCGGCGACTGGTCGTCCGGGCCATCTACAGTGTGGTCGGGCAACACCGCGCAATGATAGCAGGATGCGAGTATTGCGGGCGTATCGTCGGCAAAGCGCATTGCCTTGCTCTGCCGTTAACCAGGTCCCAAGACGAACGCCCAGCTTCTTCACCCCTTTAACGCGACGAATACTGGTCGCCAAGTCGGCGCTGAGAAGACCGCAGTCGGCGGCTTCGTAGGCGAGCCGGCGCACGGCGCCAAGACGCAGATTGATGGTTCCGGGAGCGAGTTGACGGGATTCGAGATGAGAGCGATAGCGCGAGACCACGATCCTGTTGAAGGCCAAGCGAGGTTCCGAACAATACCAGTCAACGAACTCATCGATGGCATGGCGATAACCCCGCTTTGCGTCTGTCGAGTTGAGGCTGATCAACACCGCGGCCTTGGCGTGTTCCAGGTCGGGCAAGCGCAGGATGGACTTGGTACTGTTGCATCTTCTTTTGGAGCTTGGCTTCTGCTTCATGACCGGTGGCCTCCGTGCCATCGATCAATGATCAAAGTAGTGCCGCGACTGTAAGGTGAGAGTTGCCCGTTATCCGTCAACTGGCAAGATCGTTCCGACAAGCCATCACTTTACCCGCCTGAGATGCGCCACTGTATAGACATCAAAATCCTTGCCGGGCGGCGCCAGCGAGAAAGTTTCTTCGATCTCATCGGAAGAAAGCACGCGATATGACTTCCTTGCTCTCCATCCCGGCGCAAGGTTCTCAATCCGCACTGTGACAAACTCCAGCGCCTTCCCATCCGTACTCACTGATTCCAACCTGTATTCGTTAACAAAACCCTCACTGTGAAACTGTCGCCACACAATCTGCTTCAGAAACCTGTCATAACTGAAATAACCAAAGTCTTCGCGGATCTTTGGCATTTCATCCGGCGATTTGGCCTCGTACACAGAATGATCACGCTGGGAAAGGAAGGTGTCGTGCAACACAAATTGATACTCACGGGAACTGAGCTGCTTTCCCGGTTTGCCGGTGATTGAACCCTCCCATTTTCCTTCGAAGACGCGCACAGGCGACCATGGGTCCGACTGAGCTACGGCGCTGAGAGCGATAAGGACAAAAAGCGGCAGGATTCTTATTTGCTTCATAGAGTCCTCTGATTGGCGAGATCGCGTGTTCCGATTCGTTGCGTCAAGAAGCCCACAATTGCGCCCACAACAAAGCCGGGAAGCATGATTTCCAGGTAGTGCGGCTTGCCTTTCGCGGCATCCATGGCTGCCACCAGAAACGCGAACAACAGCCCCAGAGCGGAACCCACCGCAATTCCCCACGCAGTGGATTGCACTTTGCGGGCAAACCAGCCACTCAAGAGGCCAACAATCATGCCCTTAATCGACGATCCGATCATGATGCCAGTCAACACTGGACGCGTTTCCGGGTAGAACCATGCCGTTGCGCCGTCCAAGGCGCCGAGTATCAAGCCGAATAGCAATCCGGCAGCGATCTTGTTCATTGTGTTCCCTCCTACAATAGAATTCCGCATTTATCAGAATTCCTTTAGAACTTTCGAAGAAAAAAGATCAGGAACTTCGCAAATGTGTACGCTGCAAGCAGCCAGAGGAGGACGGCATTGCGCGATGCGAAGCGGCGCAAGCGGTGCCAGAGCGGTTCAGGCCAAGCCTCGACAGCCATACCTTGTTCAAAGCGTTCGATTTCGGCGAGAAGTGCTGGCACCTCGGGATACCGGGCTGCCGGGTCCGCACTCATTGCCTTGTCGGCGATGGCTGCGAGGGCGGGAGGAGTGGGTTTAGGAAGCAGGAACCGCAACAATGCTCCCAAAGCATAGATGTCGGAGCGTTGATCGAGAAGGACTTCAGGGGCACGAAACGCGGGAGTTCCGGCGATCGCCTCTACTCCCCAATCCATTACGTAGACCTCGCCGAATTCGCCGACCATCACGTTCTGGGGTTTAAGGTCACGGTGAATAACGCCGTGAGAATGGGCATAGGCCACTGCCTCACCGATGCGCCAGATCAGCCTCAATCGCTCGGCGAGCGTCGGTTGCGCGGCAAGGTAGTGGTCAAGACGCGCACCCCGGATCAATTTCATTGCGTAGAACTCCCGTCCATCCGGAAGCGTACCGGCTTCATAGACGGGTACGATTGCAGGGTGTTCGAGTGCTGCGATCAGCTGCGCTTCACCGGCAGGGGTGAGGTCGAGAACTTTGAGTGCAACACGGCGATTGAGTACGCGGTCTCGTGCAGCGTAGACGATGCCCATCCCGCCGCGTCCGATTTCGCCCTCCAGTTCGTAGCGAGTCCCGCTCAAGTCCGGCAGAGCAGCCACGCGGCGTAAATGGTCAAGGACAGAGTCGCCTAACTCCATACGCGCCGCATCTCATCGCGAAGTTCTCGCCAGCCCGCGGTCGTGCCGCGTAGTCGCTCCATTACAAAGCTACGCATCATGCGCCGCGCCCACGCAAGATAGTTAGTTACAGAAGTCTCGGGAACACCATATTGGCTGGCCAACTCCGCGTATGAAGGACGTTCGCCTTCTGCGAGGTCGTAGGCCTGAAAGATCTGAAATTCAAGTTGCTTGCTGCATCTTTCACTGTGCGCGCGCAGATCGTCGAGAGCAAGACAAAACAGCTGCCGCTGCCACTCGCGCTCAAAGACTTGTTCTGGCGATTCGGTGGGGACCGCCTGCTCTCCTACGGTTTCGAACTCGGTGTCGCCGCCCCTTTTTTGCCGGTTCGCGGCGGCATACTGGTTGGCAGCGAAACGTTCGACAGCCATTCGAAGATAGGTTCGAAAAGATGCTTTATCGGGATCAAAGCGCGTGAAGAAGTCGCGTTCAAGTGCGGTGGCGAAAAAGCCCTGGGTCAAGTCCTTGGCGTCTTCATTCTTCTTGTGAAACTTCAAGCGGATGAATCGATACACCGGCTTCCAGTAGATCGTAATCACCCGGTCCAGCGCATCACTCGACAGACCGGAAGCCGTAGCCTCAAGTAGCGATAGCTGAGTGGAAGGGAAATGATCACCGTGCCCGCCGATGGCAGTATCTGCGTCCACACTGGAACTCCCATTCCCCGCATTTCCGGCTCGCTGCCTTACCAGCCAAATCCTTTCTTATTGGCTTTGCATGTGACTCCATCCCACAGGTCTTGGAGTGTCCAAACAGGCACGGCCAAACACTAACCCTTTGCGGGATACACAGAGTCCATCATACCGCGAGGCAGTCCTGCTGGTGTTAGATCGCGTTCTGACGGCAGGAACGTACAGGCCGGACGCAACCATCAACTTTAGATGGTTAGGTGCGTCCATCCGGTTAGCTTAAATTTAATTGGCATTGCCATTGGCAAGCAGTTGCTAAACCTCCAGCTGCTCCTGGCACCGTGTCGATCGCCGGTTGCGAAATCGTGTCAGCAAGATTAGAACCGGTCTCATAAACCCGAGGAGAATTTTCAATGGCTGCCTGCAAGCGGCAGAACATGCGCGACAAGTTCCCTGAGAAACTGATCCGAGTTCATAAACACCGCAAAGTGACCGCCCTCGATCGGCACAAACTCTTTGTGCGGAGCTTTGATTGCACCGAGATATTGCCTTGCGAGCGCGGTAGGAGTCGTAAAGTCCTCGGTTCCTTGGAAGAAAAACATGGGCACTGCAAACTCAAGCCCAAGATCCTTCGGCGTAGAGGACCTTGCCTGTGGAACGAGACGGTCGCCGCCCAGAATCTGCCCGTCAATAGAATCGTTCAGATCTCGCACGGAATTACCGGGAGCGACCAAAGCAAGTCCAAGGGTCCCTGGGAGGAATCGATCTGCGCCTTCGAAACTGTTCGCCCATTGGCGCTGTACGCCGTAGCCCTCACCGTTCGGGTAAGGTGGTGGGCCAATGCGGCGCAGTTCGGCAACAGCCTGCTGATTTCCGGTAGCCTGCGCTTTCTCCAGCAGCGCGGCATACGCCACAGAGTAGTTCTTTGTTTCATCGGAGACCTGGCCTGTGCCCACGTAAGCGTAGAAAAGGTCTGGTCTGGCCTGCACCATTCGTAGGCCGAGGATCGAGCCAAAGGAGTGGGCGACGAGAACGATCCTGTCCTTGCCGAGATGCTTCCGCAGATATTCAGACAGTTCGATCCCATCTTTCGCAATGCGATCAAGGGTCATGGTGGACGCAACCGATGGACCGGTTTCCCGGAGGGTTCTACCCGCGCCTCGTTGGTCCCATTGCACTACGGTGAAGCGCTTTTCCCACGCCGCGAAGAGAGCGAATGACCAAGGATTTGTGACATCGCCTGGGCCGCCGTGAACAAATAGCAGCACAGGATTCTGTCGATCTTCCCCACGGATGGTGACCCATTGGTCGATGCCTCCGAGGTGAACGTACATCGCCTCGTCAACACCCTTTGCGGAGTCAATCGCATACTGCCTCGCGTTGCGCTCCCGCAAGAACGAAAGTGTCTGGTCGAACTTTCGATAGTCTGCATCGTTGTAAGCGGCTGCCGTCGTGCTCGCGCGCGCCGCGGATTGTTGCGGCGCTGGATTCTGTGCTCGTGTTGCGACTGACAGGAAGGCAAAGAGGGAGACATATACTCCGCAACAAGGCAACATGTGAACTCTCATAGTGAAAGGATACGGATCACGCACGTCGCCGGTTCCGTGACTTTCGGCAAGTTTCGATTGCCATGGTGGCGTCGAGGTACGAGTAGGCCACCTCATAATTGCCTGAGCAAGATTTGTATGCAACCGAGACGCACCATGCCGAAGAAGTTCTCGACGTGGTACTCCCAGCGGATCACCAATCGACGAAAGTGATGCAGCCAAGCAAAGAGTCGTTCCACTCGCCAACGCCTGCGGTACCGCCGCAACGGGCGACCGTCTTGTGTGGGTTCGCGGCGCTCTCCGCGATGGGGTGCGATCATCTCGATGCCATAGCGCTCGGCCAGATCTCGATCCAAGCGGTCACTGTCGTAGGCTTTGTCGCCGATCAATCGTGGGGGAAGGGTATCGAGTAAGCTGTGCCCGAGGAGGCCTTCGACGAGTTGGCTCTCATGCGGCGAAGCGCTTTCGATACTAACGGCCAGAGGAAGACTGTGATCATCGGCGAGAGCGATGATTTTCGTCCCTTTGCCGCGCTTGGTGGGCCCGACCGCAAGGCCCCCTTTTTTGCCCCCGTGAAAGAGGCGTCGATGAAAGCCTCCTTCAGGTCCAATTTTCCACGGGCGCGCAATTCCTCCGCCACTACGCGCAAGATGCCTTCCAGTTTGCCTTCCCGCACCCACTGCTGGAAGCGGCGATGGCAGGTCTGGTACGGCGGATATTTGTTGGGCAATTCGCGCCACTGTGCCCCAGTACCCAACACCCACAGGATTCCGTTGAGCACGGCTCGCGTGTCCTGCCACGGACGACCGCGACCGTCCGTGCGGCGCTTGGGCCGCAAGAGCGGTTCGATCAGTTCCCACTGGGCATCGCTGAGTTCCCATCGTCCTCGCATGCCCTCCTTCTGCCTGCTTTCCTACCCGCAGAAAATAGCTAAGTAGGTTCAACCGCCATTTATGAGACCGGTTCTAGTGTCGGCATTAGGGATCTGGCCGGACTGGAAGAAGGCTCCGCTTGGGTTCACAGACGCAGCGAAACGCCAGGTAGCCTGGCGCAATCCGTTTGGGAAACGAGTGAACGTATCCGTTGTTAGTAATGTAGTAGGCTTGGCCCCGGTCGATCTCGGTGCCGGTCCACCAGTAGATGACTTGCGAGTGAACCTTCCAAAGGGGAGAGTCCTTATCCGGGGTCGTCCGGTACCGAGCGCGGCGGAGAACGGGATCCCAGTTGCCTCCGGCATTGCCCCCACGAAAGACCAACGAGCGTACAGCCTCATCGACGGTGGGCAGTCGCCAGATATTCTGTGGTACATCAGCGACTGTGCGGCCGTCCGCGCTCAAGTACGCGCAAGCTCGATTCGCTTCGTGCCACGATACTCCGCGGGAGGGCCACCCCGGCCCCTCCGGCGCCCAGATAAGAGTAACGCCATTGCCTGCGATCAGACGCATTCCGTAATTGCCGTCGTCCAGACGATGAGTTGCTAGCCAGCAGGGATATGCTCCACAAACAACCATCGTAATAAGGGGAAGACCGATTAAGTATCTCCACACCCAGCGACGAGGTTCGGGACGGCCAAAGTGATAAAGCATTCCCAGCGTCAACAACGGAATGACGATAAGGGTAATTGCTGCGTGACTGACTCGGAAGAACCAAGCGACGGCGACAGCGGAGGCTCCGAACAGAGGAAGTGCAAGTCGCGGCCAGGCGAGCGCAAGGATGCTGATCAGCATCACGATCAGCATCGGACTGAGGTACTGCGCAAACATCAGACCGATGTTCTGCCAGACGCTGGGGGAGAACCAGCCTTCATGGAAGTTCTCGTTGCTGCCCCAAAATGCCCAAAAGCAAGCAACCAAAGTGGAGATGGAAACAGCGGCCCATCCCGTGATTTGGCGCCGCTTTGCACTCCAAAGGCTCATTGAAGAAATGAGTGTAGCACCGCATCCATGGTGCCACTCTCTTGGTTAGGCAGTGTGCGGCGCGGGTCGGGCAAACCACGCTATTGCTCCGGAGCATCAACTTTAGTTCTCCAGCTTCGTGGCCCACACTTGAGCAAATGGCCGTGGTGCAGTAAGCGGTCGAGCATGGCGCTCACGGCGGCTGCGTCGCCCAACAGTTTGCCCCAGTCTTCCACCGGGCGGTTCGAGGTCAGCATGGTGCTGGCTCGCTCGTAGCGGCGCATGATGATCTCCAGCAGTTCCTCGGCGGCGGTGAGAGGCAGCTTGCGCATCCCCAGATCGTCGAGGATGAGCAGGGGCACGGTCACCAGGAACTTCATGTGCTCTTTGTGGGTGCCGTCAAGAGTGGCTTCGGCCAACTCGTCGAGCAGGGTGTGAGTCTCGCGATAGAGCACGCGATAGCCCTGTTGGATGGCGGCTTGGCCGATGGCCTGTGCCAAGTGACTTTTGCCGGCGCCGGGTGGACCGAGAAACAAGGCGTCCTCGTGCCGGGCAATGAAAGCGCCAGTGGACATTGGCCATGCCCACGGAGCCTACAAGCCTCTGCGGGATTCAATGTCCCGGACGCTACTCTCGTTGGCCGGTTTTGGGTGATCGCTGAGGTCGAAGACTCGGGAAAGCTGTCGGGTGATGTGGCGGCGGTGAGTGCGATGCTAGGCCGCCTTATCCACCGCAGGCAAGTGCTCAACTGTGGCCCTCAAAGTCGGAGAATCAAACTGCACGCGCCTGGGAGACAAATCGATGAACCCGTTCAAAGTTTTGCAATTTCGTCACGCGCGAGCCCAGGAATCCCACCCTGAGTTTCTTACAAGCCGTCCGCCAGTTGGTAGAACAGACGCAGCCATTGTTCCGTCGGGATTCCGAAACCAAAGCCGTTGCGGACAATGATCACCCTCTTCTGGGGCGAGATATAAATATATTGTCCCTTGTTACCCACGGCGTGGAAGTCGCTCTTGCCCCCCGGACGTTTGTCGCCCCACCAGAAGTACTTGTAATAATGGCCTTGAGAGACGAAGAAAGGATCGTCTCCATAGTAGCTGGAGGGCCTCGCTTCGGGTTGAGTGGCTTGTTCCACCCAGGCCTTCGACACGACTTGCTTGCCCTCCCACTGTGCATCGTTCAGCATCAGACGCCCGAATTTGGCGAAATCAATCGTCCGAGCATTGATGCCACTTTCCATTTTTTCGAGACCGTCTTTGTCGCCGTCAATGCTCCCCGAGCCAGGGTATTCCATCCCCAGGGGTTCCCACAGCTTTTCCTGCAAGTACGCGGTCACGGACATGCCAGTAACGCGCTCCAGGACCATGCCCAGCAGAAGCGGATGGTAGTTGTTATAGAG
>Ga0181532_10001380_pt1 | contig 23650 bp, 22 predicted proteins | sample PEATcosm2014_Bin_33_FD_119768 | JGI IMG/M metagenome (GOLD analysis project Ga0181532, IMG submission 119768) | Peatland microbial communities from MTU Mesocosm Facility, Houghton, MI, USA - PEATcosm2014_Bin11_30_metaG | ecosystem: Environmental > Terrestrial > Soil > Wetlands > Peat | place... | reverse complement strand
CGGCTCACGCCGAAAGAATTCAACGGCAAGGTACAGGGGGAGGGACTTGGCATCAAAATCGACGGCCTGAAGGAGATGCTTCGCATCCCGGCCAAGGCCGAGGCGCAACACGTTCAGATCATCGCGGACACCGGTGGAGGCAAGACTACCATTATTATGCAGATGCTCCGGCAGATTCGAAGCCGCGGCGATTCCGCCATCGTCTACGACCCGGCGCTGGAGTATACGCGCCGCTTTTACGACCCGAAGCACGACATCATTCTCAATCCGCTCGACAGGCGATGCCCCTACTGGGGACCAGCCGAGGAGTTGCGCACAAGTTCAGAAGCGGACGCAATCGCGGTGTCGCTGTTCCAGCCTCCGCAGGACAAAAAAGGCGAGTTCTTTTTCGAGATTCCGCAGCAGATCTTCGCTTATCTGCTGCGCTATGGACCCACCCCGGAGGAGCTTATCGAATGGATGAGTAACCCAAAAGAGATCGACAATCGAGTCGCTCGCACAGAGGTGGCCAACTTCATCGACGCCTCAGCGCCCCCGCAACGAGTTGGCGTGTTGGCGTCTCTCAGCAAGGTGGCAAAGAGTCTTCGGCTGTTGCCGCACAAGGGTGCTGGCAACGGCGAGTGGACCGCAACCGAGTGGTCGGAAACACGCCAGGGTTGGATCTTCATCACCTCGCTTCCAGCCGAGCGGGAGGCGCTTCGTCCACTGCAAAGCGTATGGATCGACATGCTCGTGCTGCGCCTCCTGAACGAACCGAAAGCCCACCAGAAACGGGTCTGGTTTGTGCTCGACGAACTGGCCAGCTTGCAGCGTCTTCCCCAGTTTCACACTGCCCTCACCGAGAACCGCAAAAGCAACAATCCCATCATCATGGGCTTTCAGGGGAAGGCTCAGTTGGAAGTGATCTACGGCCACCTGGCAGAGGTCATGCTATCCATGCCAACGACCAGCATTTTCCTGAAGACTAAGGAGCCGAATGCAGGCGAGTGGGTCAGCAAGGCAATCGGCAAAGTCGAAATCGAGCGCATGAAAGAGAGCCACTTCGACGGAACGCGCTCGGGCAGAAATTTCGCGCTGGACATCCAGGTCGAGCCCGCAGTGATGGAATCAGAAATCTCGGGATTGCCCGACCTGCACGCCTTCATCAAATACGAGAACTACGTCACAGGTTTCTCTTTTCCTTACATCGATATCGAGGGGCATCAGATTCCATTCGAGCGCAGATACTTGCCGGACGAGAAGCTCACCTTCGACCCCAAGAACATAAAGGCCAAAGCCCGCGACGGCACCGCCGCGCCCCCACCCGCCCTGCCGGCAGCGCCGCGCGCAGCAGTTGATCTTGAGGCAAAGCCGGTCGAAGAAACAAACGCCGCTGGGGCTGCGCCCGACGCCGGAAAGACCACTGGCGCGAAAACCTCCGACAACATCGTCAACGCCGAGGAGCCGACACAAACAACTTTGGACTTTATTACGAATTAAGAGGCGTATTGCTCACCATCTCAAAAGCTCTCAGCTCCGCCCAGGCGCAGACCTACCACGCCAAAGAGTTCACGTCTGCCGAGCAAAACTATTGGAAGCAAGACGGCGCCGTCGTCGGCGAGTGGCAGGGCAAGTTGGCCGAGCGATTCGGCCTTGCCGGAGCGGTTGACGCACAGCACTTTGCCCGTTTGAGCGAAGGCCAAGACCCGATCACCGGCGAGCAACTGGTGCGTCATCGCAGCGGGCAATCCTATACCACCGCAGACGGAACCACCATCAAGCCAGTCGAGCACCGGGCCGGTTGGGACGCGACGTTCTCCGCCCCAAAATCCGTTTCCCTGACGGCATTAGTTGGCGGCGATGAGCGGGTGAGAGAAGCCCATCGGCAAGCAGTGACCGCTGCTCTCACCGAGTTGGAGCGGTACACGCAGGCACGGATCGGTGGCAACCACGCCGCCGAGACCACCGGCAAATTTATCGCCTCAAAGTTCGAGCATGACACCGCCCGCCCGGTCAATGGCTACGCCGCTCCCCAGCTTCACACCCACGCCGTCGTCTTCAATATGACGGAGCGCGAGGATGGCTCCACACGCGCCATCCAGCCGAAAAGTCTTTTCGACAGCCAGCAGTTTGCCACGGCTGTTTATCAAGCGGAACTAACCTATCGGCTTCGTAATCTCGGCTATGAAATCGAGGCAGGGAAAAAAGGCGCACCTGAGATTAAAGGGTATTCGCTGGAGTATCTGGACGCTTCCAGCCCTCGCCGCCAGCAGATCGAGCAGGCCATGGCGAAAAGCGGCTTCAGCGGGCCGGAGGCCGCGCAGATCGCCGCCCACAACACCCGCGACAAAAAAGAAATTCGCACCCCAGCCGAGGTTATGGAAGCTCACCGCCAGCTTGCCGCGAAGTTCGGCAATCAGGCCGACCGGGTTGTTCGAGAGGCCCACGAACGAGTTCATGCGCAGGGACAGAATCGAGTGCCAGACGCGCCGCAGCGCGCGCAGGAAGCCGTCTCCTATGCCAAGGAACGCAACTTCGAGCGCGAGGCGGTCATCGACCAGCGCGACATCATGCGCGACGCGCTTCGCCGCGGTATGGGAGACCTCACTTTCAGCCAGGTGCGCGACAACTTCGAGCACCGCCACGCTATCGGCGAATTCCAGACAGTAGCCGCCCAGAAGCACGACACCGGGCCACGATTGACGACGCCCGAAACCATCGCCGCCGAACGAGCGACAGTTGAGCACATGCAGCGCGGACAGAACACCATTCCGCCCATCATGAGCGAACAACGCGCTGCGTCTCACGCCGCTGCGATTGAGTTTTTGAACCCGGCCCAGCGCCGTGTCATCGAGGAGATACTGACCTCAAGAGATCAAATCCACGGTTTGCAGGGACTCGCGGGGGCTGGAAAGACCACCGCTCTCGCAGCCATCCGCGAAGCTGCCCAGCGCAATGGCTACACTGTCGCGGGCTTCGCCCCGACCGCACGCGCCGCTCACCAGCTGCGCCAGGCCGCCGGCATCTCCGCCGACACCTTGCAAGCCTATTTGGCGATGGGAACCCGCGAGCAGGCCCAGACCAACCGTGACGACGCGGCTAACCGCCGCCTTTTCCTGATTGATGAGTCCAGTCTGACCAGCACCCAGCAGATCAAGGACTTCCTCGACCGGCTAGGCCCCCATGATCGCGTTCTGCTTATCGGCGACACACGCCAGCATCAGGCCGTAGACGCGGGAAAGCCCTTCGAGCAACTGCAGGACGCCGGAATGCGAACCGCCCAACTCGACCAGATCGTGCGGCAGAAAGACCCCGAATTGCTCAAAGCCGTCGAACATCTTGCCAGGAATGAGACCCACACCGGCATCTCCCTGCTGCAAGCTCAGGGGCGCGTCACCGAGCTCTCCAATCCCCAAGAGCGCATTGCCGCCATTGCCAGAGACTACGCCTCGAACCCCGAAAAGACTTTGATTGTCTCTCCCGACAACGCTTCCCGGCGAGACGTCAATCAGGCCGTGCGGACCGAGTTACAAGCCTCTGGCGCACTTGGAAAAGAGAATGTTTCTTTTCCGGTGCTCGTAGCTCGAAACGACATGACCGGCGCAGATCGAGCGTGGGCCGCCAAGTACAACCCCGGCGACACCGTGCAGTACATTCGTGGCAGCCAACAGCTGGGCCTGGAAAGAAACAGCTACGCCACGGTCGTCGCGACCGACCCCGCCAACAATCGAGTCACCGTTGCCAGAGCGGATGGCCAGCAGGTGGCCTACGATCCGCAACGCTTGCGCGGAGTGAATGTTTACACGAACCTTCCGTGCGAGTTCTCCACCGGTGATCGCATCCAGTTCACGCACAATAATAAGGATCTCGACGTGCACAACCGTGATCGCGGCCGGATCGAAGCCATCGGCAATGACAATCGCTTGGCCGTCAAAATGGATGACGGAAGAACTGTCAGTTTTGACCCCGCTCGGATGCGGCACTTCGATCACGGCTATGCCGTTACCAGCCACAGTTCCCAGGGTTTGACCGAAGACCGCGTCCTCGTCAATATGGACACCGATACGTTCTCCGAACTCCTCAACCCCCGCTTTGCCTACGTCTCCGTCTCCCGCGCGTCCGAGGACGCCCACATTTACACCAACGATGCCGCGACGCTTGCCCAGCGCCTCAGCACCGATGTGAGCAAAACCTCGGCTCTCGATTTTCACGAAGCACCCGCCGCGCATTCACAATCCCAAACTCCGAAGGAGCACACTATGCAGCAGCACAATGAATTGCAGCCGGAACAACAATCTCCGCTCACGCCCGAACAAGCCGAGCGCAACCGCCAGTACGGCCCCATCGAAACAGCTCTTCCAACAGAAGCCCAGGTCTACAAGTGGCAACGCGAAACCGACGGCATCCACAGCTACCAGCATCCTGAAACCCACCACTGGTTACACATCGACAGCCAAGGCCAGTTCTTTGACCGGCACGCGCAGCCCATCACACACGAAAATGCGCTTGCACAAGTGGGCCACTCGCTCACGCAGTCCGTCGCGGAAAACGCACAGTCTCCTACCGGCAGCGGACTCAGCCTCAACGCCCACGGAATCAGTCTCTAAACGTCGCCGAGAGCAGACATGGAAAAGCCGCTCATTACTAATAGCAAGAATCGGATCGATCAAATAAGCCGGAGGGGAACTGGTGAACAAACATATTGTGCAACTCATACGAGAGCGCTTTTATCCACTCGTCCGTTTCTGCGGGCCGCAATCTGCAGGGGAGGTAGAGATCGGGGGGGTACGAGCAACGGTCTACCTCGGCGAACTTTCGATTTGGTTGTGGCCGGCCAAAAGCTCTCACAACGGAGTTCTGTCCGACGAACAACTCGGCGACGTAGTCTCGCCACATTTGCTGGTTCGCAATCTGCTGTCGTCGGCCTTGGCATCGATGCAATGTCTATCATGTCACTTGGACAGAATTGAAGCGGCCGACGGAGACACCGTGTCACTACTGCGGTATTACCTCGAAGATTCCGCGGCAACGGTAGTCGACGGGATGGCTCTGGGACGGATACTCGGTCCACGGGCGGGCGAGACAGCGCAGTGAACCAACGCGAGAATCAAAAAATCAACAGGGCACCAACTGTCTGTCCCCCGTTTCTAATTACAACGCTCAGTTGGTTTGTTTGGTCTTGGGTTCGACCCCAATGGTAACGAACCTTAGGTCTTGTTCATGACCTTCAGAATAAATGTGGGTACCTTCATCGTGACATGAGCCTGCCGCGAAATCGTTAGGATTTCGAGTAAACATCACCTTGCGGTCAAACGGGTCCCCTTTATCCGTGTATCCGTCTAGCGCTACCTCGTAACGAAGTTCGACAAACTCAAGGTCTTTGGGACTGCGATTGCAGACCGTCCATGTGATATTGAACCTGTAAATATCCCCAAACGGTTTGACCTCAAACTTGACGTCTTTCACGTAAAAACTTCGCGCCTGCTCCTGCGCCCCTGCAAAAGTCGGCATCGCGTTTTGAGCTAAAAAAACGATTGCCGCAACCGCGAGAACTCGTTGAAACACAGTCTTCATTAAATGCCTCCATTGACACCGCGGACTTTAGCTTACGCCGCCCTCTATGGAATCGACATGCACATCAACAATCGCTACATCCGACCCAAATAGCTTTACGTCCTTGTCAATCTCCGGAACACTGCGGCTCTTGAGTACAATCATCCGTCAACCTCCTTGAAGAGATTGAAACTGATCCCCGGCTGGCACCGCTTGTGGATCATCGACTGATCACCCGCAATGGTTCCGCCCGGTGCTTAAAGCTCTTAATACGTCCAGTTGGTTTCAACCAGCCGCTGCGTGGGAAGCCTGCGGTCCGATGCGCGCAGGTCGTCTTCCTTGGCCCGCGCCTCACCTGCGCTCTTTTCCCACATACATACAGCTCCCGTTCCGACTACGTCCGAATATCTTGCGTTAACGTGACCATTGAACGCGTTCTCATATTTTTTGCTCTGTTTCCAGTCGCCTTGGAAGACATCGCTGTAATAGGTCACGCGGTTCTTGTTGTCCCTGAGGGTGCAAAAAATGTAATCGGAATTGTCCCCACGCGCCGGAGTCGTAGCGGCCGCGAGAAACAATACCAGACACAGCCCGACTAGCAGTTGCAATCTCATCCTAATTACCTCCGTGAGCCAATTTTTCGCTTCAGTAGCTATCTCGCCGCTATACTGGCCAACGCCTGCCGAACGAACTACTCAAGTTGGAGCCCGATCACAAGCACGCATCCCAGAGCGAACGCCAGTTTTAAAGATGCGGGTAACGATTTCACTCACACTGGCGGAAGCACGCATCCTTCGGGACATGTTTGAAGATGCGAAGTAAGGCAGCAAATCCTTTTGCAATTGACGGACTGGAACTCCCTACGCCTAATCAATCAGACATTCACTCAGCGAGGTTTGTGGTCATCTTCATCTCCCGCCACGAATTTCCAGTGCGTATCAAAAGTGCGCCGTCCATCGCCATCCATCGTTTTCTTTTTGGATTCCCTCGTTTCTTCGAGAGAATAGTGAACCCAGCAAGTTGGATGCCCGACCGTCTCCACCTGATTGCGATGGAGCCAATTACGAAAAGCGTCCGAGGCTCGCACCGCCGCTGCTGTTAGATCGGCTTCTCTCATTGAGAACACATCGCTGTACATTGATACAAACACCCGACCGTCAGGTTTATCAGCGATGCAGTACGCGAAATAGGTATCATCTGAGGGGCTGGCTACGATGGGAGCACTTGCCGCAACGAAGAAAACGGCGACCAAGCTAACGGCAGTGAAGCTAACTGGTAGCAGTGAGAGCTTTCGCACGGGACTACCTCCTGAAAAACCCTCGCGAATCCATCGATCTCGTTGCGTCAATTTAACACACATCCAGCAGAATCCCAACGGAACATGCTTGACCTTTGGACTGGAGCAATGCTCCAGCTTCACGTCAATCCTGCGTTGGAAAAAACTATTGATTGACAGCCGCTGTGTGGGGGTCTACTGTTGCGGGCATCTGTGGGCAAGGGTCGTCTGATTCCAAACTAGGCACTCCTTACTGAACACGCTGTCCGATTCGGCTAGCAGGAACCAAGCTAATTTCCCACCAAACTGAGCGATGTTGAACAGTCTCACGGCTGCCGACTATGCCGGGGAATAAAGTACGCTCCGGGAGTTGACCCTCATGAAAAAACGCCTCTGCGTTTTGTTCTTTGTTGCAATTACCCTTTGTGTTTTGTTTCCGTCCAGCGGTAGCGTTGCCGAAGGCAAATCTAAATTTCTTGAGACAGTGCAGCAAGGAAAGTGCCATGCCTTTTGCAACGAGCAACACGGCTTGGTTAAGGGCTGGACTGGGAAGGATAGAGATTCAATGGCGGATGCGCAAAAAGATGCTGATGCCCACAATACGAAGTATCACGATGGAAAGGGCGACGTTGGCGTGCTCTGCGAATAATGTTCTCAGTTTATCTCGATCAAGACAGTGAAGGGAGAGTGACTAATGAAACCAGAAAAACAAACACTGTGCGTTTATTTAGTTGCAGTCTGTTGCGTTTGGATGTGTGTAGCAACAGCGACCGCAAGTCCCAAGGAACAAAAGCATTGTATGTTCCTTGTGATAGAAGGAGATGTTAAAAATCAAGCACACCAAGTAGTCAAGTACTACAGCAGGATATTTGAGGTTGCTGATGATTCTGCTGAATACACCGCGAAAGTGAGAGACGACTATCGAGAATATATGGAAGGCGGGATTCCCATCCTCAACCTTCCCAGCGTAACAGGATATGAAAGCGATTTCACATACGATTCGCATGATGAAGCGTCAAAAGCATATCTCCAGCAGCAAAAAGAGGATAAGAAGAACAACAAAGTTGATGTTGACTCCCATTGGTCTCCTTCCGAGCACCTACATGGAGGCAACGAAAGATGAAAATGAAGATAGCTCTGGCGGTCTTTATTTCTTTGATTTCTGCTGTCCCTCTGGCGAATGCGGCCGGTGCGGTTGCGCGGAACCCGCGCAACAACGACAGCGCGGTGGTTGTGAACAAGAAGACCGCAGACGACGCAACCCACGACGCGCTGCTTGCATGTGGGAGCGAGTGCGAGATCGTCAAGAGCTTCCAGAATTCTTGCGTCGCCTATGCCGCAGACCACCGCGCCAACAGCACACATTATGGAATAGGCGAAGCATCCGATGCCGATAGTGCGGGTGAAAACGCTTTGAACAAGTGCCAAGACGGAGGCGGAAGTTGCACCGTTATGTCGTCAGGATGCGACGGCAAATAAACAAGAGAAAAGACGGGCGGGGCAGTCAAGCGACCCCACATCTGAGACTGCCCTTACTGCAAAAGTTAAACCAGAGCAATTACGCCATCGTGGTCTGGCGAAACGCTGGACTGAAACGTGTGTTGCAACGTGTTCCGAAATTCGGTTGAAGTTTTCTCGTTTGGGATGTCACCGATCTTCTTTCCCATTCTGTCGTAGACTTCAACCAGAACTTTTCCGTTAATCACTTTCATTAGGAGCGAAGTAGCGCCGCTCGGTAACTCCGCTTTGAACTGCAGTCCAATCGCCTGAAGCCAACCGGACAGCTTTTGATACTCGCTTTGACGTTGAGGCGGTGGCGTGAGCGTCATTCCAGCTTTAACGAACTCAGCTTCCCACGCAGCAACCGCTCTGAGAGCGATGGTTTCCAGATCGCCGAGACCGTTGCCATCCTTGTCCACCACAGTCGCGGCGATGCGAAGACTCGCCTCTCCGGCTGCTTGAATGATGCCGCCTTCAAACATCCCCATTGTAACCATCATCGGCCCGCCGCCTTTGAACGTGAGACCAGTACATGGTGGATGCTGAAGTCGAGGCGAAAGCCCTGATCGAGAGGGACGGTCCCATTCCGCATGCTTGTCCAAGTTCCACAAGTCGTGGATGATGGCGACATCTCGGTTGCTATTTATCAACTGATCGCCAGTGAATGGCTTGTTGTTTTTCTTGCACCATGCCTTGAGATGATCCTTCAGACAGGCGATATTGTTGAGCAACAATGACACTCGATTCGCCGCCGTCGCATCATCAGTCCCTTTCGTGAAATCAATCGAAGTGACCAACTCATTTCCAACGCGCTTAGTCGTGGGCTTTATGGAAGACAACTTTTCCGTAACGAGCAACTCCCCAAGCGCCGCATACAACTGCTCTAATTTTTGGTGGAGTGACATCCTCTACAAGTATATCTTGGGAGTTTCTGGAGGATTATTTCGTGGCAATCGACAATCCGAAGGAAGCATTTGAGCAACAGTACATGAGGGAAAAAGAAAAGACCCCTCTGGAACTGACCGTGTTCACGGGCAAGCTCGCTTTCCCTAAGGCGGCGCTACCGCTGGAGATTCTTAACAAGGTCGCTGATCGGTTCACGAGGGTGACGATGTCACTGGTGATTAGATCGAACCTATGAGCGCGCGAATGCCAGGAGCGGGCCGATGTCATGATCGTCGGCGGCCTGCAGTGCGGCGATATAGCGCTGGCGCACGGTCCCGGCATCCTGCAGATTGGCGCTTCCCCACGAAAACCGCTCACCTCCGAGCCTCATCACCAGAAGATCCGCCATAAGGCGGGCGTGGCGGCCGTTGCCATTCGGGAAGGAATGAATCAGCACCAGCCGGTGATGGAAGCGCACCGCGATCTCGTCGGGCGGATATGTCCTGTACTCGATCCACGCCCTGGTATCGTCAAGCAATTGGCGCAGTGCCACGGGAATCTCATGGAACACAATTCCGAGATTGCGTTCGCTCATCCTGAACTTGCCCGCCCACCGCCATACGTCGCCGAACATCCGCCGGTGCAGATCCTTTACGAATTTCTCGCTCAGCGGATCACGATGGCGGTTGAGCGCCCAGTCCTGCGCGCGCGAGATGTTCTCCTGTTCGGCTTCGTTCAGCTCGCGCCGATAGGCGATATGCGCGGGGATCAGATCACGCATTTCCTCCGGCGTCAGCGGTGTGGCATCGTCCGGCTGCTCGAAAAGGTCGTTCACGCGTTAATCCCAGAACAGCCGTGGATTCGTCTCGCGCACGATTTCATCGAGGCGCGCTTCGGCGTCCCTGGCCGTCACCTTCTGATCCTCCAGCAACATCGAGTGCTCGACCGGCGCCCGCCGCCGCCGCGCGAACGCGCGCGCGCGGTCGCGGAGCGTCGTTTCCAGCGGTTTGTTGGGCACGAGCGCATAGACAAGCGTGCAGTCGAGCGCCTCGGCTACGCGTCGTAATGTCGCCAGCTCGATGGTGCCCTTCGCTTCCGACTGTTCGAGCGCCACCACTGAAGGCTGCCTGATCCCGAGCCGCTTCGCGAGCTGCGCTGTTGACATGCCGAGCGCTTCCCGGAGAGCCTTGATCCAGCCGCGGACGGGCGGGGTGTACCGCTTTGCCGGCCCCAGTTCCCTGAAGCGTTCATCGAGTTGCGAGCGGGACTGGGCAGCAAGTCTGGCTTTGTTCATAGGTCACAGCCTATTGTCGGCTCTTAGTTCAATAGAACATAACCTATCGTATATAGAGATGTCAATAGTCTGTAGCCTATCCAATTAACGCCGCCTAAAAAACAAATCATCCGGCGTGCTCATAAGCACGACCGCTGTGCTCAAGTCTGAACGCAGCGCCTTACCCTGGTCCGCCGCGGATCTGAAGCTCGGTAAATTCAATACGCAGACGCTGGGTAGATGCACCTCTACCTGAACTACGCGAGCGAACACTGGATGAAGCCCGGTGAGAACCCGCCAGTCGGACTCATTCTGTGCACTGACAAGGGAGCGGCGGAGGCTCACTAGCATTCGACAATCTCCCCAACAAACTGCTCGCCGGCGAGTACCAGACTGTCCTTCCAGACGAAAAGCTCATTGCCGACGAACTTGAACGCTCCCGCCGAGAACTGGAGAAACGCGCGTCTGCCAAAGTCCGCAATCTTGACAAATGAGAACCCCGAAAGGATATCCATATAAGTGTGTCTTAAAACGTCATTAGATATGCGTACGTAATGACGTATTGAGCCATTCACTGCGGCTAAACCCCTTTAGCAGCGTCTTTGAGGAACTGGGTCGCACGCGATATCATTCGGACGCAGCAGGATTGTTTGCCGTTCGCAGGTCTTTCCCGCAAAAATGACGAAGCTTGAGGACTTAAAACGAGGCGCCACCGTCAAGGGCATTGTGCCCGATTGCTTGGTGACAGTGATCGACGTCAAGTGGTATGGCTCTGCAGCCGTCGAGCTTACGTACAAAGATTCCGCAGGGAAGCCCAACGTGGTGCTGCTTTATCGCGACCGCGAACCCACTCTGGAAATTGGCGAAACCGGTCGGCCATGGAGTTTCGACGGCGACGGAAAAATGTTTCGCCTTGTTTCTGAAGCGCAGCGTATCAACCTAGCCCACCTTTTCGATCCGTTACTAGCGATTCACACCTCGATGGTCGATGCTCTGCCGCATCAGATCACTGCTGTTTACGGAGAAATGCTGCCACGCCAACCCTTACGATTCTTACTCGCGGATGATCCCGGCGCTGGGAAAACGATCATGGCAGGTCTGCTCATTAAAGAATTGCTGATCCGCGGCGACTTGCACCGCTGTCTGATCGTTTGCCCTGGCAATCTTGCCGAGCAGTGGCAGGACGAACTTTATCAGCGGTTTCAACTTCCCTTCGAGATTCTGACAAACGACAAACTGGAATCGGCGCGCACGGGGAATTGGTTCGCCGAAAATTCGATGGCCATCTGCCGCCTCGATAAACTTAGCCGCAATGAAGACGTTCAGGCAAAGCTGGCAAACACCGACTGGGACCTCATCATCTGTGACGAGGCCCACAAGATGTCCGCAACGTACTTCGGCAACGAGGTCAAATACACAAAGCGATATCGATTGGGCCAACTTCTTGGCCAGCTCACGCGACATCTTCTGCTGATGACGGCGACTCCGCACAATGGCAAGGAAGAGGATTTCCAGCTTTTCTTGGCTCTTTTAGATGCCGACCGCTTTGAAGGACGAGACCGAGACGGTGTCCACACTGTTGACGCTTCGGATCTCATGCGTCGACTGGTAAAGGAACAGTTGCTCAAGTTCGATGGGAAACCATTGTTTCCTGAACGGAGGGCGTACACCGTCAGCTACAAGTTGTCCGATCCGGAGGCTGCGCTCTACAAGAGCGTTACGGACTATGTTCGGGAGGAGTTCAATCGTGCCGATGCGTTGGAAAATGAGGGCCGAAAGGGAACGATTGGATTCGCCCTGACAATCTTGCAGCGGCGACTCGCATCTTCCCCCGAAGCGATTCTGCAGTCTTTGCGGCGACGCCGCGAAAGACTTGAGCGACGCTTGCGTGAGGAGCAAATACTCAAGCGTGGCGGCGATCTCCAGGATAGCGATGTTGGGAAGGTGCCTGATCTCACGGATGAGGATATCGATGAGCTTGATGACGCTCCAGATGACGAAGTCGAGCAGGTTGAAGAAACGGTTGTTGATCAGGCGACAGCGGCTCGGACGATCGCTGAGCTTGAGGCCGAAATTGAAATCTTGAAGAGGCTTGAAACACTAGCTCTAAAAGTCCGTCGCGGTGGAACAGATAAGAAGTGGGAGGAACTCTCGGCTCTTCTGCAGAATCAGGCGGAGATGTTTGACGCCCACGGACATCGGCGGAAGCTAGTTATTTTCACCGAGCATCGCGACACTCTGAACTATTTGACCGAGCGGCTCCGCTCGCTTCTAGGCGCGCCGGAAGCGCTCGTGACCATTCACGGAGGAATGGGGCGCGAAGATCGTGCCAAGGCTCAGGAAGCCTTCAAACAAGACAAAGACGTGCTCATCCTTCTAGCCACCGATGCAGCCGGCGAAGGAATCAACTTGCAGCGCGCGCATCTGATGGTGAATTACGACTTGCCTTGGAATCCAAATCGCTTGGAGCAACGGTTCGGGCGCATTCACCGCATCGGCCAGACCGAGGTCTGCCATCTTTGGAACCTACTGGCCGAGGAGACGCGCGAAGGCGAAGTGTATAAGAGGTTGCTCGAAAAGATCGAGCAGGAACGAGAGGCGCTTGGCGCAGGTGTTTTCGACATCCTAGGCCAACTGTTCCGCGACCAAAAGCTAAAGGATCTTCTGATCGAGGCTATCCGATACGGCGACCGACCCGACGTGAAGGCCCGGCTTCATCAGATCGTGGATAATTTGACCGATCGGAAACACTGCCAGGAGCTTTTGGAAGAACGTGCCCTCGCCCATGACAGCATGGATGCGACCGAAGTACGGAAGATCCGGGAAGACATGGAGCGTGCCGAAGCCAGACGCTTACAGCCACACTTCATCGAATCATTTTTCCTTGAGGCGTTCCGTGTCTTAGGCGGCTCCATCAAGGAACGCGAACCTCGCAGGTTCGAGGTCACTCATGTCCCGGCGTTGATTCGTCAACGCGACCGCCTCATCGGAATAGGTGAGCCTGTCTTGCTCAGGTACGAACGGATCACGTTCGAGAAGTCACTCAGGGCAGTACCGGGACAGCCGTTGGCGACTTTCGTATCTCCAGGGCATCCTCTGCTTGCCGCAACGATTGATCTCGTCTTGGAGCGGAATCGCGATCTTTTGAAGCGTGGCACCGTGCTGGTGGACCCGGACGATCCCGGACAGGAGATTCGGGCGCTCTTTTATCTGGAGCACACAATACAGGATGGAAGAATTGACAAAGTTGGAAACCACCGTGCGGTTTCCAGGCAGCTTCAGTTCATTGAGATCGATTCAACCGGCACGATGAAAAACGCTGGTTATGCGCCCTACCTCGACTATCGGGCCACAGCTACCGAAGAGCACGCTGCGATCTTGCCAGAACTCGAATCACAACCCTGGCTGAAGACGGATCTGGAATCGGCCGTTGTCGGCCATGCGATCGAAACGCTGGTGCCCCAGCATATTCAAGAGGTCAGCTCGCGTCGCAAAGACCTCGTGACACGCACGATGGCTGCGGTCAAGGATCGACTGACGAAAGAAATCAACTACTGGGATCACCGCGCCAATCAGCTCAAGGACCAGGAACTCGCTGGCAAGACCAACGCCAAGATTAATTCCGGCAAGGCCCGTCAGAGGGCTGACGAACTGCAAGCGCGTCTACAGAAACGCATGGCGGATCTGGTACTCGAAGGTCAGCTCTCGCCGTTGCCGCCTGTGGTGGTTGGTGGCTCGCTCGTCATTCCGATTGGCCTTCTGAGAAGACTGCAGCCGAATTGGACGGCGGCAAACGAAGCTGAGGCCGCTGAGAATCGCAAGAAAATCGAGCTTCTCGCCATGAAACTGGTGATGGAGGCTGAAATTCGATTGGGTTATGTGCCACGCGACGTGAGCGGCGACAAATGCGGGTATGACATCGAATCGAGAGTGCCCGATACAGGAAAACTGCGGTTTATTGAAGTGAAGGGACGTGTGGCCGACGCAACAACCGTCACGGTAACGCGAAATGAAATCCTTACCGCGCTTAACAAACCTGAAGACTTTATCCTCGCCGTTGGCCAAATCGAGAACGGTCAGGGCACGTTGCTTTATGTCCGTCAGCCGTTCCAGCTAGAACCGGAGTTTTCTGTGGAGAGCGTGAACTACAAGCTTCAGGAGTTGCTAAACCGCGGTGAGGCTCCGGCATAATGACGCAGTCCGATTGAATGAATGGGCTTAGGGCATGGAAATGATCTGAATGCAGAAATGAAAAAGAAGCTGATTGAAGTAGCGCTCCCGCTGGAAGCCATTAATAAAGAGGCGGCGAGAGAGAAATCCATTCGACATGGCCATCCTTCCACTTTGCACTTGTGGTGGGCTCGACGGCCGCTAGCGGCTTGCCGAGCCGTATTATTCGCTTCTCTGATCGATGACCCATCAAGCCGTCCCGAGGAGTTCCCAACGGAGGCCGACCAGGACCGAGAACGGCAGCGTCTATTTCGGCTGATCGAAGAGCTCGTGAAATGGGATAACTCCAACAATAAGTTGCTATTGGACGCCGCACACCAGGAGATTTTGAAGTCTACCGATGGCGCTCCGCCGGCTGTGTATGATCCGTTCTGCGGAGGTGGGTCGATTCCGCTCGAAGCACAACAGCTCGGCTTAGAGTCGCATGCGAGCGATCTGAACCCAGTGGCAGTCCTCATCACCAAAGCCCTGATCGAAATTCCGCCGAAGTTTTCTGGTCAGCCGCCTGTTCATCCGACGCCGCAAGGAAGAGTGACCGGAGCAGGAATGTGGCCGGCAGCGCGCGGCCTTGCGGAGGACGTTCGTTATTACGGACGGTGGATGCGAGCCCTCGCACAGACGCGTATCGGGCATTTATACCCGAAGGCGAAGCTCCCGAAGGAATTAGGCGGGGGGGAGGCTACCGTAATTGCGTGGCTCTGGGCAAGAACCGTGCTCTGTCCGAATCCGGCCTGTGGAGGGCGGATGCCATTGGTGCGCTCGTTCGCCCTTTCCACCAAGCAAGGCAAGGAGGCATGCGTGTTGCCTGTGGTTGATGCCAGTAGCCGGACCGTTCGCTTTGAGATCAGTAATGGAAATAGTGCAGTGCCAAAGGGAACCGTGGATCGCCGTGGTGCCCGATGCCTTATCTGTGGCGCTGCTGTACCGTTCGAGCATGTGAGGTCCGAGGGACGCGCTGGGCGCATGAGTGCCCAATTGATGGCGCTTGTTGCTGACGGTATGCGAACTCGAATTTTTCTGAAGCCTACAGCGGAGCACGAAGCGATTGCAGCGGAGGCAGAACCGGTAGTCGCCCCCGAGACGGACTTGCCCGCAAAGGCGCTAGGGTTCCGTGTCCAAGTCTACGGAATGACCCGTCATCGCGACCTCTTCACCCATCGCCAGCTGGTTACACTAACCACCTTCAGTGATTTGGTGCGCGACGCTCGCGAACAGGCGATTACTGATGGTGCGTCAAGTGATTACGCAGATAGCCTAGCGACATATTTGGCCTTTGGAATAGATAAGCTAGCGACGACGAACTGTTCAATTTGTTCCTGGCAGACCGACCCGACCAGACTGACGCAAGCCTTCAGCAGACAGGCCATTCCGATGGTATGGGACTATGCAGAAGCGAATCCTTTTTCTGGCGCAGCAGGTGACTACGAACTGGCAGTCGACTCAGTCGGCGAGGTCTTAGATCGACTCCAGGCAAGCACCATCTCCGGGAGTGCTCTTCAGCGCGACGCCCAGGGTGCAGACTTTTCAGATCGTGTGATCTTCTCAACCGATCCACCCTATTACGACAACATCGGATACGCTGACCTTTCTGATTTTTTCTATGTTTGGTTGAGACGAAGTCTTTCAAGTATCTATCCCGACATTTTTAGCACGCTCCTAGTACTACTGTGTTATAAACTGGATACCTTGAGCTGAGAAACCACCCTGGACTGCATCCTTGTAATGTTAAGTTGCTTGTCATGAGCGCCCATTCTGTTGCGCCAGGCGCCCAGCAAAAACGCTTCGCGGCCTATCTTGATCGCCTGGCGCAAGCCGCGGGGCACCTGGATCGCGTGGTCCCTCTGAAGTCCTATTGCACCGGTTTGCTGCTTCCGGGAGAACGCAAAAGCGTGGAAGCGATGGCGGCGCGTCTCTGTCCCGACAACGTGCGCCAAACCCATCAGTCGTTGCACCATGTCGTGGCCCATGCGCCCTGGAGGGATGAAGACATTCTGGAGGCGGTGCGTCGGTATGCACTGCCCGCCATGCAGAAGCCAGGACCGATCGAAGCCTGGATCGTGGATGACACGGGATTGGTGAAGAAGGGGACACATTCTGTAGGAGTCACGCGACAGTACTGTGGACAGGTGGGCAAGCAAGAGAACTGCCGCGTGGCGGTGAGTTTGTCGATCAGCACTGCGGAGGTGAGTTTGCCGATCGCCTGGCGGCTCTACTTACCGGAAGTATGGACCCAAGATAAGAGGCGGAGAAAGACCACGGGCATACCGCCGGAAATCCGTTTTCAAACCAAGCCGGAAATTGCTTTGCAACAAATTCGCACCGCCCTGGACCGAGAGATCCCCATGGCTCCGGTATTGGCTGACGCGGCCTATGGCAACGACACTGGGTTTCGCGACGGCATCACCGAATTAGGTTTGCTGTACGTAATGGGTATCCAGTCGTCGGTGAGTGTGTGGAAACCAGGCCAGGCACCGCTACCCAAACGGAAGTGGAAAGGAATCGGACGTCCCACCAAGCTGTTACGCCGTGATGACAAGCATGCTCCGGTTGCAGTGCGCGAATTGGCGATGAGCTTGCCTTCCTCCGCCTGGAAGACGGTGCGCTGGCGGGAAGGAACTCGTAAACCCCTCCGTTCCCGGTTTGCGGCTGTGCGCGTGCGTGCGGCCCATCGCGATTACTGGAGCAGCGAGCCTCGCCCCGAGGAGTGGCTGCTGATCGAGTGGCCGAAGCAAGAAGCCGAACCGACCAAGTACTGGTTATCTACGTTGCCCGCCTCCACGAACCTTTCCGATCTGGTGCGTTTGGCTAAGCAGCGCTGGATCATCGAGCGTGACTACCAAGAACTGAAGCAAGAACTTGGACTGGGCCACTATGAAGGACGAGGCTGGCGCGGCTTTCATCATCACGCTACTCTCTGTATTGCGGCCTATGGGTTCCTGGTGGCCGAGCGGAGCCGTTTTTCCCCCTCCGCTCGCGCGGGTCAAGTGGACTTACCCGTCCCCGAAATGCCGCTCAAGTTCCGCCCTCGGGGTTCGCCCGGTACGCGTGGAGCGGCATAACCCCCGGTCCATTGCTACGCTTCGACAAACCATCGCACGGGTTCTGCTCCGACAACTCTCGGATTGTCCTTTTTGTGGATCTCCTTTTTTATAACACAGTAGTACTAGTTCCCAAGAAACAAGAGCTAGTAGCAAATCCCTTTCGGTTCGAGGGAAACAAGGAAAAAGCTCAAGACTTCTTCGAGCAGGGGTTCGGGAAAGCATTTGAACGGATGCGTGCTTACCAGCACCAAGACTTTCCTCTGACGGTGTTTTATGCCTTCAAACAGTCTGAGGGCGACGACGAGGATGGTGCCGATGGCGACGCCGTGGCCTCTACTGGTTGGGAGACTATGCTGGAGGGCTTAATCAGTTCAGGCTTTCAAATAACTGGCACGTGGCCCATGCGTACCGAATTAACTGGGTCGTTAAAGCTAAGGGTCGGAGCGTTAGCGTCGTCAATAGTCCTTGCCTGCCGCCCGTTGCGGGATTCCGCCTCCCTTACGACGCGCAAAGACTTTCTGTCAGTGCTCAAGAAAGAGCTCCCGCACGCCCTGCGCGACCTACAAAAAGGTAATATTGCCCCGGTTGATTTGGCGCAAGCTGCAATCGGTCCTGGAATGGCTGTCTTTTCGCGCTACAAGAAGGTCCTTGAGAGCGACGGCTCTTCTATGCGGGTGCGTACCGCGCTAGGTCTGATAAACCAGGCGCTCGACGAGGTTCTTTCCGAGCAAGAAGCGGAGTTCGACCCGGATACTCGATGGGCCTTAGCTTGGTTCGAACAATATGCTTTCGACGAAGGACCCTACGGCGGAGCCGAAGTACTCGCAACCGCAAAAGCCCTGAGCGTCTCCGGATTGGCTGAAACCGGCATTCTCCATTCGCGTGCCGGGAAGGTCCGCTTGCTCCGAAGAGATGAACTGTCGGCAGATTGGAATCCTTCAACGGAGCATCGGCTAACAGTTTGGACCGTTACACAACACATAATCAGATCGCTAGACAAAAACGGCGAATCGGCAACTGCGACGCTCGCAAGTAAAGTCGGAGGACTGGCCGAAATCGCTCGCGATCTTGCCTACCGACTTTACGTCCTGAGCGAACGTAAGGGTTGGGCCGAAGAAGCCGGGTACTACAACAGCTTAGTCGTCTCTTGGCCAGCTATCGCACCGAAGTCGTTCGCACTGAGTTAAGACTTTCACTGGATCAACATATGGCGATCACAAATCACGAACGCGTAGGCAAAGCGCTCGATCTTCTAAACGCCGGTCTCCGCCCTTTTGTAGAGCGCGAACTTAAGGCTACGTACAAGGACAGGTGGACGGAAACCGCGCGCCCAAGCTTCCCAAACTGGCAACAGACGGGCAAGAACGCCGCGGAATTGAATTGGGACACACAAGCATTGCTTAGTGTGATGTGGGATCTGTGGAACGATTGCTTTAGAAAGATTCTTGGACCATCAGACCGGAGTTTGGTCAGCGAACTTCGTGATGTCCGGAATAAGTGGGCTCACCAGAAAACCTTCAGCACGGATGACGCATACCGCGCGGTTGACAGCATCTCGCGTCTGCTCACGGCTGTCGCCGCGCCTGAAGTAGAGCAAGCCGATCAAATGAAAGCCGAAATCCTGCGTGTAAAATTCGACGAGCAGGTTCGCGGTCAGAAGCGTAAGGAATCGAGCATAGCCGTCGAGGGAAAACCCGCGGCTGGGCTTCGTCCGTGGCGCGAGATCGTTACTCCTCATCCGGATGTTGCATCGGGTCGTTACCAGCAGGCGGAGTTTGCGGCCGATTTGTGGCAGGTCTTCCTAGGTGAGGGATCGGACGAATATCGCGATCCGGTCGAGTTCTATCGGCGCACGTTCATCACTGAGGGCCTCCAGAAACTCCTATCAAATGCGCTGCTTCGAATGGCTGGACAGGGCGGCGATCCGGTTGTCGAACTACAAACGAACTTCGGCGGCGGCAAGACGCACTCCATGCTGGCGCTATATCACCTTTTTGCTAATGTGCCGGCCAGCCAGCTACCCGGAATGGAAGCGGTCACGAAGATTGCCGGCGTCTCGCAACCGCCCAAGGTACGACGCGCGGTACTCGTCGGCAATCGAATCTCCCCCGCTGATCTTCACAAGAAGCCAGATGGAACTGTAGTTCGGACTCTCTGGGGCGAATTAGCTTGGCAGCTCGGCGGCAAAGAAGGTTACGAGATGGTACGCACCGCCGACGAGAAAGGAGTCAGCCCAGGGGATTCATTGCGGCTGCTCTTCAAGAAGTTTTCGCCTTGCCTCATTCTCATTGACGAATGGGTCGCATATGCACGGCAGCTCTACAACAAATCAGACCTACCCGCCGGCGACTTCGATGCCCATTTCACCTTCGCGCAAACTTTAAGCGAGTCAGCGAAATTGGCCGGGAACACGCTGCTGGTGGTGAGCATTCCCGCGTCGCAAAACGAGATCGGCGGCGAAGGTGGCCAAGCCGCACTGGAGCGACTCAAAAACGTTCTGGAACGTATAGAGACCTCTTGGCGTCCTGCCAGTACGGAAGAAGGCTTTGAGATTGTGCGCCGACGCCTTTTCCAGCCAATCACCGATGCGGAGCTGTTTACCGCGCGCGACACAGTGGTGCGGGCATTCGCGGACGAATATCGGAAGTCTCCCCAAGAGTTTCCCACTGAGGCCAGCAAAGGCGACTACGAACGCCGAATGCGCTCTGCATACCCAATCCACCCTGAATTGTTCGACCGACTGTACAACGACTGGTCGAGTCTCGACAAGTTCCAGCGCACACGGGGGGTGTTGAGGTTGATGTCAGCAGTAATTCACGCGCTTTGGGAGCGCGAAGATCGCGGCCTAATGATTCTGCCGGCGAACGTCCCCTTGGATGCAGTCGCTGTGCAGAGCGAACTGACGCGCTATCTACCGCCGACATGGTCGCCGGTGATTGAAAAAGACATCGATGGATCACATTCGCTTCCGTTGCAGATTGATCGGGAGAATCCAATGCTGGGAAGGTACTCGGCATGTCGCCGGGTCGCGCGGACTCTGTACTTGGGGTCAGCACCGATGCAGGATGCCGCCAACAAGGGCTTGGACGATCGTCAAGTCAAATTTGGCTGCGTTCAGCCCGGCGAAACTTCGGGCACATTCGGCGATGCATTGCGCAAGTTAGCCGACCAAGCTACCTACCTCTACGTAAATGAAGGCCGGTATTGGTACTCAACGCAACCGAGTGTGAACCGAATGGCCGAGGAGCGTGCCGAGCGGTTTCATCCAGAAGATGTCACAGAAGAGATCCGCCGACGCTTGCTCGAAGAGTCAAAGCATCGAGGGGACTTTTCCAAGGTGCATCCGTGTCCCGCGAGCTACAACGAAGTGGTCGATGAGCTCGAAGCAAAGTTGGTGATCGTCGGGCCTGATTACCTTCACAGTGCTAAAGATACCGATAGCCCAGCTCGCCAGTATGCCGCCGAGATTCTGAATCGCGGGTCTGCAGGTCGAAACTGCGGGAACATGTTGGTCTTTCTTGCGGCAGATAAAACACGCTTCGCGGACCTAGATAGAGCGGCACGTCTCTACCTGGCGTGGAAGTCCATTGAGAGCGAGAAAGTGTCTTTGGACCTGACTCCATTTCAGGCGAATCAAGTGGACCAGAAGAAAACCAGCTCGGATCAAGCAGTTAAGGGCAGAATTCCTGAGACGTATGTCTGGCTTCTCGTGCCCGGACAGAAAAAGCCAGAATCCGGCAAGGCGTTCCCTGATGTTGAATGGCAGGAGATCAGACTTCAAGGTCAAGACGCACTGGCCGAACGGGCATCTAAGAAGCTGAAAAACGAAGAACTTCTGATCACAAACATGGCCGGAACGCGGCTGCATTTGGAGATCACCCAGATCCCCCTATGGCGCTCTCCCGGCAATCACGTCGGAGTGAAGCAGCTCGTAGATGATTTCGCTAAGTACGTGTACCTCCCGCGGGTCAAGAACGCCCAGGTAATTCTCGATGCGATTCAGGAGGGAGCGGCTCGCCTGACTTGGAGGCAAGACACCTTCGCGTACGCGGATTCCTACGACGCAGGGGCCGGACGCTATCGCGGTCTCGAAGCCGGTCGTCGTCCGAATGTTCAGTTGAATTCGGACAGCGTCGTCGTTAGGCCTGACGTTGCTGCAGCACAGATGGACAAGGAAGCCGCCGCCCAGGCTTCGATAACCACCGGAATTGGCGGAGTAGGCACGACTGCTGCACAACCGACTCGATCTGGAGCAGACGCGACCGGATCTCCCGCCGCAGGAGTTGGCATACCCCAAACGGGCGCGAAGCCGCCAGGTCTGAGGCGCTTTCACGGCTCAGCGACACTGAATGCGACCCGGCTGTCACGCGACGTTGATGCGATAGCCACTTCCGTGGTTCAACATCTTGCCGGCCTGCTCGATGCGAAGGTGAAGATCACCCTTGAAATTGAAGCTGACATGCCGTCCGGTGCTCCAGAGAACGTCGTCCGCACTGTCACCGAGAATTGTCGGACGCTCAAGTTTGATACCCAGGGTTTCGAGGAACTCTAGCCAGGCACACCGCGTTGGCGGAGAGTCTGGCGTGGAATTGAACCACATTCGCAGAAGTCACCCGCTGCACAATTCCAGTGCTATGCGCTGCGTTTGCCCTCTGATGGTTCAGGTGGGACATCAGATGAGGTTGCCTTCGGCTCGGGGAACAGTTCAAGTTTGAGTTGTTCCATGGGTTCAAGAGGCAACACGGTATTTCGATAAGCCCTGGACATCTGTTTGGGAGCTTCCGGATGGTCAGTTGCATGAATCATGTAGTACATGACGGCACCGCCATTCTGCCGTTCATAAATCGGCCACGCTTTCACTGACTGGTAGCCAAGATCCCGTTTCATGCGCAGAACGAGTGCGTCCCGGCGCTCATCTCGGGACATTTGTCGTAGCTCTGTCCAGTCATCTTGTCCCCACCAGCGCGCGAGGACATCAAGATCTTTTTGTCCGGAAAGCGCTCGTTCGAGCCATCCGTTTGCGAGAAAATAGAATAGTTCAATCTTGTGACCGGATTTCTTCAGTACTGTCCGGAAGACGGCTTTAGGGATCCCGCTAATGCAATGCAGGGCAAGGAATTAAATGCGATTTTGGTTTTTTTCGATTTGAAGTCAGAAGAGTCGAAAACGGCCTTGGCAGAGGGAACGTAGGTGAAGTGCAAGAATGGTGAATGAATTCTGGCCGAACGGTTTTCGCCCAACTCCTGGACCACCTGCCCTCATATGAGTTTCAAAAATGTGTGACTCGTTATTGCGGCGATTATCAGCAAAAGACTTTCTCTTGCTGGGATCAGTATCTGGCTATGGCTTTCGCGCAGTTGACTTATCGCGACAGTCTGCGAGATATCGAAGCCTGCCTTCGTTCGATGAAGGGCAAGCTGTACCACATGGGATTCCGCGGCAAGGTGTCGCGCTCCACCCTCGCCGATGCCAACGAGTCACGCGACTGGCGAATCTATGCCGATTTTGCCCAGGTGTTGATCGGGATTGCGCGACCGTTGTATGCCCACGATCCTATCAGCCCGGGGTGTAAGTCCGGATGCGTAAGCAAAAGAGTTTGAGGGATCCACAGGTAGGGTTCGTAGAATGCGCGTATGGCGATGGGGACGCGCAAGCAGCGGGAAAAGCAAGAAGACATTTGGATTGCTCATACGGAGCTACCTTCGGCGCCAGGACATCCGTTCTATCAGCGGCTCAATGAACTGTTGGAGGCGGAGAAGTTCGATGAGTTTGTGGAGGGGCGGTGTGCGAAGTTCTATGCGGCTAAGTACGGCCGGCCGTCGCTGACCCCGGGGATCTACTTCCGGTCGCTGCTGCTGGGCTACTTTGAGGGCATCGACAGTGAACGCGGGATTGCCTGGCAATTGGCGGATT
>Ga0181532_10001379_pt1 | contig 23665 bp, 20 predicted proteins | sample PEATcosm2014_Bin_33_FD_119768 | JGI IMG/M metagenome (GOLD analysis project Ga0181532, IMG submission 119768) | Peatland microbial communities from MTU Mesocosm Facility, Houghton, MI, USA - PEATcosm2014_Bin11_30_metaG | ecosystem: Environmental > Terrestrial > Soil > Wetlands > Peat | place... | reverse complement strand
GGAGATCATCAGTCACGTGGTGGCCCTGGGCGCGGTCGCCGCGCCGGACGGGCTGCTGCCCGGCCCGGCGGACGCGGCGCGGATCGACGCGGACCCCGTGCGCTGCGCCGACCCGAAGACCAGCGCCGTGATGGTGGAGGAGATCGACGCGGCCCGCAAGGAGGGTGACACCCTCGGCGGCGTCATCGAGGTCCTGGCCTTTGGCCTGCCGCCCGGCCTGGGCAGCTTCACGCACTGGGACCGGCGCCTCGACGCGCGGCTGGCCGCCGCCGTCATGAGCATCCAGGCCATGAAGGGTGTCGAGATCGGCGACGGGTTCACCACCGCCCGCCGCCGCGGATCGCAGGCCCACGACGAGATCGAGACGGGCCCGGACGGGGTGCGCCGGCGGACCAACCGGGCGGGCGGCGTCGAAGGCGGCATGAGCAACGGCGAGGTGCTCCGCGTCCGCGCCGCGATGAAGCCCATCTCCACCGTGCCGCGGGCCCTCGACACCATCGACGTGCAGACCGGCGAGCCGGCCAAGGCGATCAACCAGCGCAGCGACGCGACCGCGGTGCCCGCATCCGGGGTGGTGGCCGAGGCGATGGTCGCTCTGGTCCTGGCCGACGCTGTGACCGAGAAGTTCGGCGGGGACTCGGTGGACGAGGTCCGCCGCAACGCGCGCGGCTACGTCGACGCCCTGGTGATCACGTGACGGTGGAGACGCCCGCCACCGGCCGGCCCCTGGTGGTTCTGGTGGGGCCGCCCGCGGCGGGCAAATCAGTGGTGGGAACCATGCTGGCCGGGCAGTTCGGCGCCCCCTTGGTGGACACCGACGCCGAGGTCGAGGCGGTCGCGGGCAAGCCGGTCGGTGACATTTTCGTCGATGACGGCGAGCCGGCGTTCCGTGACCTGGAGCGCGCGGCGGCGGAGCGGGCGCTCGCCGCCGGTGGCGCGGTGGTCGCGCTGGGCAGCGGTGCCGTGCTCGATCCGGGCATCCAGCGGTTGCTCACCGGGCAGCCCGTGGCCTATCTCGCGGCCGGCTTCACCGCGATCGCGCGCCGCCTCGGCCTGGACCGGCCGCGGGTCATCATCCCCGGCAACCCGCGCGGCCGGCTCCGCAGCATGCTCGACGAACGGCGCCCCGTCTACGAGCGGCTGGCCGCGTTCACCGTGCCGTCCGACGATCTCGCGCCCGAAGAGATCACCGATGAGATCGCCGCCTGGCTGGGGCACGAAGCGATGGAGCGATGAGCGCCACCAGGATCCCCGTCGGCGGCGAGCGTCCCTACGAGGTAGTCGTCGGCACCGGCGTGCTCGGCGAACTGCCCGGCCTGGTCGGGGACAAAGCCGGCACGGCCTTCGTGATCCACGCGGGCAGTGTCGCGCACATCGCGCATCCCACCCGCCGCGCGCTCGAAGACGCCGGCTACCGGGTGGTGGCCGAGCAGGTGCCGGACGGCGAGGAGGCCAAGCAGGTCCCGGTCGCGGCGGGGCTCTGGTCCCGGCTGGCCGCCGAGCGCGTCGGGCGGAACGACTGCATCGTCGGCGTCGGCGGGGGCGCGGTGACCGATCTGGCCGGCTTCGTCGCGGCGACGTGGCTGCGCGGGGTCCGGGTCGTGCTCGTCCCGACCACCCTGCTCGGTATGGTCGACGCCGCGGTCGGCGGCAAGACCGCGATTGACATTCCCGCGGGCAAGAACCTGGTCGGCGCGTTCTACGCCCCGGCCGGGGTGCTGGCCGACCTGGCCACGCTGGAGACGGTGCCGCGGGCCGACTACGTCGCCGGGCTGGCCGAAGTCATCAAGGCGGGCTTCGTCGCCGACCCGGTCATCCTGGACCTGGTCGAGGACGACCCGGAGGGCGCCACCGTTCCGCACGGGCGGCACACCCGGGAGCTGATCGAGCGGGCCATCCGGTTCAAGGGGCACGTGGTCGCCGCGGACTTCCGCGAGGCCGGCCTGCGCGAGACGCTGAACTACGGCCACACGCTCGGTCACGCGATCGAGCGCGCCGAACAGTACCGGTTCCGGCACGGCGACGCGGTGGCGATCGGGATGGTCTACGCCGCCGAACTGAGCCGGCTGGCGGCTCGCCTGGACGCCAAGACCGCGGCCCGGCACCGGAGCCTGCTCACCTCCGTCGGGCTCCCCACCGCGTACCGGCCCGACGTGTGGCCGGAACTGCGCGCCGCGATGGCGGTCGATAAGAAGGTGCGGGACGCCCGGCTGCGTTTCGTCGTCCTGGACGGCCCGGGCCGGCCGGACATCCTCGAGGGTCCGTCCGAGGACCTGCTCGAGCAGGCGTATCTGGAGGTGTGCGGGTGACCACGCAGGTGCTCGTGCTCAACGGCCCGAACCTCGGCCGCCCCGGCATCCGCGAGCCGGAACAATGGGCCGCGCGGTGATCGTCCTGGTCGGGTTCATGGGGGCCGGCAAGACCTCCGTGGGCCGGCTGCTGTCTGGCCAGCTCGGGCTGCCCTTCATCGACGCCGATGTGGCGATCGGGGAACGCGCGGAACGCTCGGTGCCGCAGATCTTCGAAGACCACGGCGAGCAGGCGTTCCGCGTGATCGAGCACGAGACCATCGCCGGGCTGCTCGCCGGCCCTCCCGTGGTGCTGGCCCTCGGCGGCGGCGCTGTGCAGCACCCGGGAACCCGCCGGCTGCTGCTCGCCACCGATGTGGTGTACCTGCACGTCAGCTTCGCCGGTTCGCTCGCGCGGGTCGGCGGCGGCGACGGGCGCCCGATGCTGCGGCGGGCCGACCTGGCCGCCATCTACGCCGGCCGGCTGGCCGCCTACGAGGCGGTGGCCACGCACACCGTCCGCACCGACGGCCGGGAACCCGCCGACGTCTGCCGTGAGATTGTTCGATGCTTTGGCCCGGCGGTGCCACCCCGGACCGGTTAACGTTCACTCATTGGCCGAACGGGACTCGGTGAGAGTGGAACGGAAGGCTGGAGCATGCGCGTCGGGATGTCGATCAACTACGCCGGCGGATTCGCGGAGACGGTGACGGAGCTGGCCGACTACGAGAAGGCCGGTCTCGGCATCGTGTTCGTGCCGGAAGCCTACAGCTTCGACGCGGTCAGCCAGCTGGGCTATATCGCGGCCCGGACCGAGCGGTTGCAGATCGCCTCCGGCATCCTCCAGTTGTACTCACGGACCCCCGCGCTGACCGCGATGACCGCGGCCGGGCTGGACTACGTCTCGGGCGGCCGGTTCACCCTGGGCATCGGCGCGTCCGGCCCGCAGGTCATCGAGGGCTGGCACGGCGTGCCGTACGACGCCCCGGTCGGCCGCAGTCGCGAGCTGATCGAGATCTGCCGGATAGTGTGGCGCCGGGAACGGCTCAGTTACCAGGGGAAGCACTACCAGATCCCGCTGCCCTCTCACCTTGGCACCGGGCTCGGCAAGCCGCTCAAGCTGATCAACCACCCGGTGCGCGAGCGCATCCCGATCGTGCTCGCCGCCGTCGGGCCGAAGAACGTCGCGCTCGCCGCCGAGCTGGCGGAGGGCTGGCAGCCGTTCTTCTATTTCCCGGAGAAGGCGGCCGAGGTCTGGGGCGGCCCGGTCGCCGAGGGCCAGGCCCAGCGGGATCCGTCCCTGGGCCCGCTGGACGTGATCGCCCAGGCGCCGGTGATGATCGGCGACGATGTGGCCAGCTACCGCGATCTGGCCCGCCCGTTCTTCGCCCTGTACATCGGCGGCATGGGGGCGCGCGGCCGCAACTTCTACAACACGCTGGCCCGGCGCCTCGGCTACGAAGCCGAGGCGACGCGGATCCAGGACGCCTACCTGGACGGCCGCAAGGACGAGGCGGCGTCCCTGGTCCCCGCCGAGCTGCTGGAGAAGACCTCACTGATCGGCCCGGAGGGCTACGTGCGGGAGCGGCTGGCCGCGTGGCGCGAGGCCGGGGTGACGACGCTGACCATCACCCCGCTGGCCGGCACGCACGCTGACCGCGTCCGCCTGATCGAGCGCGCCGCCGACCTCGCCGCCTCGGCCTAGCCGCGGCGGCCGCGGCGGCCCGGTCGTCGCTTTGGCCGGCCGCGCCGGGCTACTGCGCCGGGTCGCGCCGGACGGCCGCTCCGTTACGGGCCCGGCCGCTCCTTTACAGTCGGCATATGCCGGAAATCCACGCCGCGCGGCGGGCCCGCGCCCAGGCCAAGGTCGCCGACATGGACGCCGACGCCATCCTCGTCACCTCGCCGCCGAACGTCCGCTATCTCACCGGGCTGGCCAGTTCCAACGCGGCGCTGCTGCTGCCGGCCGAGGGCGGCGGCCTGCTCGCCACCGATTCCCGGTATGCGCTGGCCGCCCGGCGGGACAGCCCCGACCTCGAGCTGATCGTCGAGCGCTTCACCGAGCGTGCGCTGGCCGCGGCGATGACCCGCCGCGGCCTGCGCCGGGTCGCGTTCGAGGCGCACGAGATGACCGTCGAACGCCACGGGACTCTGCTAGCCAGCGCGAATGGGGTCACCATGGTCCCGTTCGGCCGGGGGATCGAAGACCTGCGGATGGTCAAGGACGCCGGTGAGATCGGGCTGCTCGCCACCGCCTGCCGGATCAGCGGGCAGGCCCTCGCCGGCGTGCTGCCCCAGATCCGGCCCGGCCTGACCGAGCGCGCGCTGGCCAGGGAGCTGGACCACCGGATGGCTGAGCTGGGCGCGCAGCGGCCCGCCTTCGACACGATCGTCGCCAGCGGGCCGAACGGGGCGATCCCGCACCACGCCCCGTCCGGTCGGCCGCTGCGCCGCGGGGACCTGATCACGATGGATTTCGGCGCCTGTTACGCCGGCTATCACGCGGACATGACGCGGACCGTCGCGCTCGGCGAGCCCGCCGGGTGGCAGCGGGACATCTACGAACTGGTCGCGGCGGCTCAGCAGGCCGGCTGCGCTGCGGCCCGGCCGGGCGCGGGACTCCGCGCCGTCGACGCGGCCGCCCGCGATCTGATCTCGGCGGCTGGCCACGGCCAGCATTTCCAGCACGGGCTGGGCCACGGCGTCGGGCTGGAAGTCCACGAGGCGCCGCTGATCGGGTACGGGAGTACGGGTAAACTGGAGGACTGTGTTCCGGTCACCGTCGAGCCCGGTGTCTACCTACCCGGTCAAGGCGGCGTCCGGATCGAGGATGTCCTTATCGTGGGGGCCGGTGCGGCCGATGTTGGGCCAGCGGCGCCGGCCGCCCAGATTCTCACGACCACCAGTAGGGAACTGCTCGCCCTGTAACGGGCACGCGCGCCCAGGAGAGAAGACGGCAAACGTGGCGACCACGAACGACCTGAAGAACGGCATAACCCTGAACCTCGACGGCAACCTGTGGACCGTGGTCGAATTTCAGCACGTAAAGCCCGGCAAGGGCGGTGCTTTCGTCCGCACCAAGCTGAAGAACGTGATGACCGGCAAGGTGGTCGACCGGACCTTCAACGCCGGCCTGAAGGTGGACGTCGCCAACGTCGACAAGCGCGAGATGCAGTACCTCTACCGCGAGGGCGAGGACTTCGTCTTCATGGACACCCAGGACTACGACCAGCCCAGGGTCCCGGCCGCCGCCGTCGGCGAGTCCGCCAACTACCTGCTCGAGGAGCAGATGGTGACGGTCGCGTTCAATGACGGCGTTCCGCTGTACGTTGACCTGCCGGCCGCCGTGGAGCTGACCGTCAGTGCCACCGACCCCGGCCTGCAGGGCGACCGCTCGACCGGTGGCACCAAGCCCGCCAAGCTGGAGACGGGCGTGGAGATCGGTGTCCCGCTGTTCATCGTCACCGGCGAGAAGATCAAGGTCGACACGCGGACCGGCCAGTACCTCGGCCGCGCCTGAGGTGTCTGCTCGAAGCAAGGCGCGCAAGCGCGCACTGGACCTGTTGTTCGAGGCCGAGCTGCGTGGCGAGCCAGTGATCGCCCTGATGGAGGAACGCTCCTCCCTCGGCCCGGAAGGCGGCCCGCCGGTGCCGGAGTACGCCGCAGAGCTGGTCCGCGGTGTACAGGCGCACCGGGAGCGGATCGACGACCTGCTCGCCTGCTACGCGGAAGGCTGGACGCTGGACCGCATGCCGGCGGTGGACCGAAATGTGCTCCGGATCGGCGTCTACGAGCTGCTCTGGGTGGACGACGTGCCCGACGGGGTGGCGATCAGCCAAGCGGTGCAGCTCGCCCGGGACCTGTCCACCGACTCGTCTCCGTCGTTCGTCAACGGGCTGCTCGCGCGGCTGCTCGGCCTGAAGCCGGAGCTCACGCTCTGACCGCGGCGTGACGCCCGACCGCGCCGTTACGCCGCGGCGAAGCGGACACGCAAGCCGGACCTACGGATCACCGAGTAGAACCACAGGGCCGACGCTCCCGCGCCGAACACCACGATGCCCGTGGTGACGGCCGTGGTGAGCAGCAGGAACAGGGTCAGCGGCTCGGTGACCATCATCACCGAGAACCCGACCGTCATCAGGAAGAACAGGCCGGCCCACAACCACGTGGCGTGCTGGAAGAAACGGTGCAGGGCCGGGTGGTGCGTGGACGGCTGGCGGAGCGCGACGACCTCCGCGGCCAGCCGCGCGATCAGCGGCTTGCGGGTCGGGGCCGTCCGGGCGAACAGCAGGGCCATGGCCAGGTTGGCCAGCGGGAACTGCAGCAGGAAGAAGAACACGTTGCCGGTGCTGACCACCACGGCGGCCTGTACCGTCATGACCAGGGCCGAGATCGTGACGAGCCCGGGGACGCTGCCGGTGGCCACCTTGCGCACCACCGCGGTCAGCCAAAGCACGGCCGCCGCCGCGATCATGGCTGCGTTCCGGCCGGCCAGTTCCTGGCCGACGACGTAACCGATGCCCGGTAGCCCAACCGATTCGATGAGGTTCCAGACCACCGTCCGCAGGAGCCGACAGGGGCGGGGCAGCTCGAGGTGCTCAGCCATGGCGAAGAGAATACGGCCTCAGGCTGAAGACAACCCCCGTATCCCGTCAAGGTGTCCGGAGTCCGTTAGAAACCGTCCTCCGACCTCGGAAGACCCCGCCAGAAAAGGTTTCCGGCGCGCCTTGGGCCGGCCCGCCGCAAGGCGTTTCCGGGCCTCGAGGCGGTCCCGCGCGGCGGTCCCGGGCGTGTCGCCCGGCACCGGACCTGCTGAGCTCCCTAATTTGTTGCTGGGCGGCACTACATTGAAGCCATGTCGCGAGGAGGCGGGGCGTTGGGCGGCGAGGCCCTGGGGGCGCGCGCGTCCGTCGTGTGGGACGTGCTGCGCGGGGTTCTCGCGGCCCGGGCCGCGGACACCGGCCGGGACCGGCTGGACGTCATCGACGCGGGTGGCGGGACGGGTGGCTTCGCCGTGCCGCTGGCCGCGCTGGGCCATTCCGTCACGGTGGTGGACCCGAGCCCCGACTCGCTGGCGGCCGCGCAGCGCCGTGCGGCCGAGATGGACGTGCGGATCAGCGCGATCCAGGGTGAGGCGGCGGGCCTGGACAGCGTGCTGGGGGAGGCGGCCGCGGACCTCGTGATCTGCCACAGCGTCCTCGAATACGTCGACTCGCCAGCCGACGCGCTGGCCGCCGTGGCCCGCGTGCTGCGGCCCGGCGGCACCGTGAGCGTGCTGGCCGCCAGCGTCGCCGCCGCGATCCTGCACCGGGCGGTCGCGGGCCGGCTCGCCGATGCCCGCGCGCTGCTGGACTGCGAAGTCGGCCAGCCCGGATCAGGACGCGGACAAGGACGCGGACCAGGACGCCCGCCCGTCGTGCCCCGCTACTTCACGCTGCCCGGTCTGGGCGCGCTGATCGAGGGGGCCGGGCTCGTCCCCGGCGCCACCCACGGCGTGCAGATTTTCGCGGACCTCGTGCCCAGCGTCCTGGTGGACGCCGATCCGGGTGCCGCCGAGGCGCTGCGCTCGCTGGACGCGGCGGCCGCGACGTACCCGCCGTTGCGTGACATCGCCGCCCGGCTTCACATTCTGGGACGCCGTTAAGATCATGGACGGCGCCGCACACCCCAGTGGACTTCCCGCCGAAGATAGCGGCCGGGCCCCGGACGACATGGGCTGTCACATTCTGCACGTGGACATGGACGCCTTCTACGCCAGCGTGGAGATGCGGGAACGCCCGGACCTGGCCGGGAAGCCAGTGATCGTGGGCTCGGCGAGCGGGCGCAGCGTCGTGCTGTCGGCGTCCTACGAGGCGCGCCCGTTCGGGGTGCGTTCCGCGATGCCTTGTGCTCTGGCCCGGCGGCTGTGCCCGCAGGCGGTGTTCATCCCGCCCCGGCGTTCGGTCTACAGCGCGGTGTCCAAGCAGGTCATGGCGGTCTTCCGGTCAGTCACGCCGCTGGTCGAGCCGCTGGCGCTGGACGAGGCGTTCCTCGATGTCTCCGGCGCGCAGCGGCGGCTCGGCTCGCCGGCCTGGATCGGTGCGGCGATCCGCCGGCAGGTCGAGGCGGAGCAGGGACTGACCTGCTCGGTCGGCGTGGCGCCGAGCAAGTTCGTGGCCAAGATCGCCTCAGTCCGCTGCAAGCCGGACGGCCTGCTGGTCGTGCCGCGTGATGAGGTGCTCGGCTTCCTGCACCCGCTCCCCGCCTCGGCGCTGTGGGGCGTGGGCGAGCGCACCGGGGAGATCCTCGCCCGGCTCGGGCTGCGCACCGTCGGTGACATCGCGCACGCGCCGGTGGCCACGCTGCAGCGGGGCCTCGGTGCGGCCGTCGGGTCACATCTGGCCGCGCTCGCCTGGGGCCAGGATCACCGCGCCGTCACCCCGCACGCCCCCGATAAGAGCATCGGCGCCGAGGAGACCTTTCCTGCCGACGTCAGCGACCCGGAAGTGATCCGCCGGGAACTGCTGCGGCTGTCCGGGCGGACCGCCCGCGCGCTGCGTGAGGCCGGCTGCGTGGCCCGGACGGTGACGGTCAAGCTCCGGCTGGCCAATTTCACGACGATGACGCGATCCCGGACCCTGGCCGAGCCGACCGACGTCGCCCGTAAGATCTACGCCGCCGCGTGCGCGCTGTACGGGGGCTCGGGACTGGGCCGGCAGGCCCGGCTGCGCCTGGTCGGCGTCCGGGCGACCGGCCTGGCGCCCACGTCGGCGGCGGCCACCCAGCTGGCCTTCGGCGACCGGCCTGCCAGCTGGCGGGAGGCGGAGCGGGCGATGGACCGGATCGCCGAGCGGTTTGGCACCGGTACGGTCCGCCCCGGGGAGCTTTGGAGGAAGGCATGAACCGCGCAGGCAGCCACATGAATGAGCGCTGCGCCGGGCACCCTTCCACGCGGCCCGTTCCGGCTCGTATTCTGGAGGTGGACCGGAGAAGACTGGTGGCAGTCACCGAACCTCCGGTCCCGCGTGCAAGGTTTCATGGGAGGCGTCGTGCCGCTGTCTGAGCATGAGCAGCGTCAGCTCGAGCAGATCGAGCAGGCGCTCTACAGCGAGGATCCGAAGTTTGTGCACGCGGTTCGCTCCAGCGATCCGCGGGTGCACTACAAGCGCCGCGTCTACCAGGCCGTGGCCGGATTCGTGCTGGGCGTCGGACTGCTGCTGGGCTGGGTCATATCGCACTACATCTGGGTCGGCGTCGCTGGTTTCGTCGTCATGTTCGTCTGCAGCATGTGGGCGCTGACCAGCTGGCGGCACGTCAGCGGGATGTCGGCGGCGGCGTTCGGGACCGCCCGGCCGAAGGTCACGTCGCGGCGACGGCGGCGCCAGCAGCGCCGCGCGGGCGGACGCGGGGCCGGCGTGCCGGGGCCGGGCATGATGGAGCGGCTCGAGGAGCGGTGGCGGCGCCGGCAGGAGGGCGGCTGACCGGAATCGCGGGCGCCGCACCGGATCTGATCCGGCTGCCGCAGGCCCGTGACCGGATGGACCGTGAGTACGCCATTCAACCAGCGGAGGTAGGGCCCGGGGCCGGGCCCCGCCGCCACCCGCCGGGTCCCCGTCGGCCGCTGAGCCGCCCCATCCCGGAAAGGAACCGCGCGGCCGCCTCGGCCAGCTGGACGGCCCCGGTGCGGGCGGGCGTGAACGCGGACGCGGGAAAGAGGCGGGCGCGCCAGCGGGTCCGGCGGTCCACCGTCGCCGCCAGCCCGCGCCGGATCCGGTCGAGGTCGGCGTGACCAGGCGGAACCGGGCCCGGGGCACCGGCGTAGCTGGCGCGCTCTTCCGCGAGCGCCACCCGCCTGAGGGCCTCGGCCGCGGGCGGCGGCAGGCTGGACTCGCCGGCCACCCGGCGCGCGGCGGCGCGCGGCGACTCACTCGGCCGCCGCGGGACGCGGTAGTCGGCGAGGTCGTCGAGCACCTCACGCCAGGCGGCGTGCGCCCGCTCGGCGTCGCTCGTCCGGCGGAACCGGTGCCGCCGCCGCAGGGACCGCGCCGTGCGCGGTGCGGCGGCCGCGACGGCCAGCAGCGCGAGCACGGCGAGACCGGCCGGTTCCGCCGGGAATCGGCTGCCCGCGGTGACCATGCCCGGATGAGCCCCGCTCCCGGTCAGCCCGCGGGCGTGCGGGTTGAGGCCTGAACCGCCCCCGTTGGCGCCGGTGGAGCCCAGATTCTGCTGGTCGGGCAGCGGGACGGACTGGCTGGGGCCGCCGCCGGTCGTCTGCGGGACCGTGTAGGACGGCGGGATCGCGGTGCCCTGGCCCCCGCTCCCCGACGGCGTGGGTTCGAACCGCAGCCAGCCCGCCCCCTGGAAGTAGAGCTCCGGCCACGCGTGCGCGTCGCTGGTCTTGACCGACCAGGTGCCGATCCCCGTCGGCGAGCCGGCGGTGAAGCCCACCGCGACCTGGGACGGGATGCCCAGCAACCGGGCCAGCACGGCCATCGCGAACGCGAACTGCTGGCAGTAACCGCGCTTGCTGACGGTAAGGAAGTGACTGAGGCCGGTCGCGTCCGGCGGTTCGGTGGCACTCAGGCTGTAGCTGAACCCGCCTGATTGGGTGAACCACTGCTGCAGAGCGATCGCCTTGCCGTAGGGGGTCGCCGCGCGGCTGGTGACCCTCTTCGCGAGCGCGGTCAGCGGCCGGAACGCCCCCGGGACGTTCAGGTACTCGTCGGCGATCGCGGCCGACGGCGCCGGCGCCTTGTTCAGCTGCTCCGTGCTCGGCGAGACGTCGTCGCTCGTCACGGTGTATGTCAGGCCCGACAGCGGGGTTCCGTAGCCGAGCACCATCGACGTGCCGACGTCCATCACCCAGTGCCCGGGCACGCTGATCCGGGTGGCCGGGTATGGCACCGGCAGGAAGCTGATCCCGGCGGTCGCGCTGATCGTCCCGCGGCTGACGTGAATGCGGGTCGTCACGCTGGTGCGGTCTGCCCCGGCCAGGCCCTGCGGGGAGGGCAGCGCGCCGTTCGCCGTGGCCGTCGGGCCCAGGCCCGGGCCCATCGTCCAGGCCGTGGTGGACAGGTTGCCCAGCATGTACATCTGCAGGTACTGCGGCTCCGGGTCGGTGGTCCGGTAGGTCAGGATCGTCGACGACTGGCTCTCCCGCAGGTCCTGTGTCATCTGCACGAGCGGGTTCGGCACCGCCGAGCCGTCACCCGCGCCCAGCGCGGCCCCCGCCGGGCCGAAGATGTTGACGTGCGCGGGGAACATGTGGTTGACGCGGAGACCTGGCACGAACAGCGGCACGCACAGCGCGACCAGGATCGAGGCTGCCCCGATCCGGCGCCCCGCCGCCGCCAGCGTGCGGGCATCGGACCCCGGCACGGCCGCAGGCCCGCCCGCGTACCTGCCCGTGTATTGGCCCGCGTGCTGGCCCGTGTATTGGCCCGCGTGCTGGCCCGCGTGCTGGCCCGCTTGCTGGCCCGCGTTCCCGCGGCGGCTGGAAATGCCTGGTCCCCACAGGCCGACCGGGCGTCCCCACCCCTGGATCCGTTCCCGGCCGTCCGCGTTCAGGATGAGCAGGTACCCCGCTGTGGCCAGGCAGAATACGAGCGTGGTGCCGAAACCGCCGCGTGCGGCGGGAGTTGTCGTCGGCACGATAAACAGGGCCAGCAGCGGCAGGCCGGCCACCGCGGAGCTGCGCAGCCGGACCGCCAGAGCATCCGTGGCCAGCGCGGCCAGCCCGATTCCGGCCGTCCCGAGCAGCAGCAGGCCCGGCGTCAGGGGCACCGGCGGGGAGAACCGGTCCGCGTCCGTCATCCCCTGCATGGCCAGCTGCCACAGGTAGCTGAGCGACGAGCGGTTCGGCACCACCAGCAGCCAGGAGCGCGCGGCCGCGAAGACCACGTTGAGGTAGAGCAGCAAGCCGGCCAGGCCCGCGGCCAGGCCCACGATCACCGGCAGCGGCCGCCGCCGGGTCAGGGTCCCGAGGGCGGCGACCACGGCGATGGCGCCCAGCCCGGTCCAGAACCACTCCCAGCTGTCGAACAGCACATACAGGGCGGTCGAGGCCAGAGCCGTCCCGGCCGCCGCGGCCAGTGTCAGCCGATGGCTCATCCGACCCCCTCGGGGGGTACTGCGGTCGCCGGGGGTACTGCGGACGGCATCGCGGGCGCCTCGGTGCTGACCGGCCGGTGCAGGAAGCTGGATGTGGCCGGGCTGTGCAGTTCCCGCCAGGCGTCGCTGAGGAGGGTGCCGGCCGTGACGACCGCGACGCGCCATCCCGCCGCGACGAGGATGTCCCTCGCCGCCCTGGCCTCGGAGCGCTCGCCTGCCGGGCCACTGCCCCGCGCGGTCCGCCGCGCATCCCACTGCGACCCGTCGAGCATTACCGCCATGGCCGGAGCCGTGCCCCGGTGACTGGCGGCCAGCTGCCGGGCCTGGCTGGGCGACAGTATCCCGGTCACAGCGATGACCTGCCCGCGGCTGCTGGCGCGCAACGTGGCCAGGCCACGGCCGAGATCGATGTTCCGGGTCGGCTGGATCACCGACAGCCGTCCCAGCAGCGATTCCGCGGCCGGCCCGGCGGGCGTGACCTCGCCCGAGTCGGTGACCAGCCGCGTTTCGATTCCCTGGGCGGCCAGATGGACGCCGATCGACGCCGCGGCACCGACCGCGTACTCGAACGGCGATCCCGGGCCGCTGCCGGTGTAGGCGCGCCGCCGGGCGTCGATCAGCAGCAGCGCGCGGTTGTGCCACTGCTGCTCCTCGCGGCGGACCATCAGCTCGCCGTATCGTGCGGTGGATCGCCAGTGCACCCGGCGCAGCTCGTCACCGTCCCGATAGGCGCGCGGGGCGATGTCATCCTCGCCCGCCGCCGCGACCGTCCGCATGCCGCTTTCGCCATCGCCGAGACGGCTGCCCGGGATCGCGACACGGGGGAGCGGCGTGATCGTCGGCGTGACCAGCAGCGTGCTCTTGGTCGCGAACGACCGCCCGATCGACAGCAGGCCGAAGACGTCGGCCACCCGGATCTGCAGCGGGCCGATCGTGTATTTGCCCCGCTGGTCCAGCCGGACCCGGTAACTGAGCTCGCGGTGGCCGGCCGCCTCGATCGAGGCGAGCACGAAGCGCTGCCGGTCCCCGGCCTCGAGGGGGGTCGCGTCCTCGGCGAGCAGCAGCCCGGTGCGCAGCCGGGAGATGTTGGACAACCGGATGCGCACCTCGGCCGGGTGCCCGGCCGGGACCCGCCGCGGGACCAGTTGCCGGTGGCAAGACAGCCGGTAGCGGGCCCGGGTGGCCCCGATCGCGGACAGCAGCGGGAGCATCATCAGCAGGACGCCGATGCGCAGCAGGTCGGCCTCGTCCAGGGCGAAACCAGCGACGACCGCCGCGCCCCCTACCGCCAGGAACGTCTTTCCCCTGGTGGTCAGCGCGTCAATCAGTGCCCGCATGGAAGTCCGGACCAGCCCGTCACCGGCGGGCCGGCAGCGGCAGCCGGGTGACGATGCCGGCCAGCACCTGCTCGGGCAACTGTCCCGCGACGAGAGCCTCCGGGGTGGGCAGCAGCCGGTGCGCGAGCACCGGCACGGCCAGGGCCTGCACGTCGTCGGGGATCACGTAGTCCCGGCCGTCGAGCGCCGCCCAGGCCCGGCTGGCCCGCAGCAGATGAAGCGTCGCCCGCGGAGAGGCGCCGAGCCGCAGGTCCTCGTGCGAACGGGTCGCGTTGACCAGGTTGATCACGTACTGCTTGAGCAGGTCGGAGACCATCACGCCGCGCACCGTCGCCGCCAGGTCCCGGATGTCGGCGGCGTGGGCGACGGGCTTCACGTCGTCCAGCGGCGACGCCGAGCCGTGCGTGTCGATCATCTCCAGCTCCGCGGCCGCCGTCGGGTAGCCAATGGAGATGCGCGCGGTGAACCGGTCCCGCTGGGCTTCGGGGAGCGGGTAGGTCCCCTCCATCTCCACCGGGTTCTGCGTGGCGATCACCATGAACGGCGATTCCAGCAGGAAGGTGGTCCCGTCGACGGTGACCTGCCCCTCCTCCATGCTTTCCAGCAGCGCGGACTGCGTTTTCGGGGAGGCGCGGTTGATCTCGTCACCAACGACGATGTTGGCGAACACCGGCCCCGGCTTGAACTCGAACTCGCGCCGCTCCTGGTTGAAGGCGCTCACACCGGTGACGTCGCTGGGCAGCAGGTCCGGGGTGAACTGGATCCGGCGCACCGAGCAGTCGATTGATCTCGCCAGCGCCTTGGCCAGCATGGTCTTGCCGACCCCCGGGACGTCCTCGATGAGCAGGTGACCCTCGGCCAGCAGCACGGTGAGCGTGAGGCGGACCGCGTTCGCCTTCCCGTCGATCACCGATTCGACGGCCCCGCTGATGCGGCCGGCCACCGTCACGAGGTCGTCGAGCGCGCTGGCTGGGTCGCGCCCCATCTCCACTACCACCTGGCCTCCTCGACGGGCCTTAAGCCACACCGGCGCCAGCGGCAGGCCACGCCCCCGCCTGCTGGCTGCCTCCTAACCGACAGTACGTCTTACCTCGCCTGATGCGCGACGCTTCGTCCGCGACCGGAACGGGGCGGCTCTTGTTCTGCTACGCCATGCAGTGCCCGGCTTCTGCTACGCCATGCAGTGCCCGGCCCGTACCACTTCTATTACGGTTTCACAGCGGTCGACGGCCTGGACATCCGGCTCATCCCCGCGGGCGCGGGACCCCAGTACCGGGCGTCCCCACTTTGCCCCACCAGCGGCTGCTCGGGCGTTATCCAGGCGCCATCTAGGCGCTGTCCGGGGGTTTCCCGGCGCCTCGCGGCCAGTTCCCGGCGCCTCGCGGCCAGGGGCCCGCCGGTCAACGGGCAGCCGCTCACCTCGATCACGGCTGCCCCCACTTCGCCCCACCGCTTCTGAACTGCAGCTTTACCGATTGGCGAGCCCGGAACACGCTTCGTTCGAGCGTTGACCGTGGAGGAATGTGGAGTACAGTGGAGCGCCATGGGGTAGTAAGGGGCCATGCGGTAGCAGCTCAGCCGTGCTACTGGCGGGACGGGGGAGGTGAGTGTCGTGTTCCTCGGCACCCACACGCCCCGGCTCGACGAGAAGGGCCGGCTGATCCTGCCCGCCAAGTACCGCGACGAACTCGCAGGGGGTGTGGTGATCACGAAAGGCCAGGAGCGCTGCCTCTACGTCTTCCCGGTGGCGGAGTTCGGCCGGGTAACCGAGGCCATGCGCACCGCGCCGGTCACCCGCAAAGATCTCCGGGACTACAGCCGCGTGCTGTTCGCCAGCGCCTTCGACGAGGTCCCGGACAAGCAGGGCCGAATTACCGTCCCGCCCTCGCTGCGGACCTACGCCGGCCTGGAGCGGGACTGCGTCGTGATCGGCGCCAACACCCGCATGGAGATCTGGGACGCCGGTGCCTGGGAGACCTACCTGGCCAGCCAGGAGGAAGCCTTCTCGGAAGCGTCGCAGGAGGTGCTGCCCGGGATCTTGTGACGGGGACCGGGCCTGGCGCCCGGTCCTGCGGCCCCCGGCGGGGTCTCCACCCGCGCTGGGCCGCCGGCTGGCTGGCATCACTTCCCCGGTGCCAGACGGCTGGCGGCCCGCGCGGCGCGGATGGGGTCCCGGCCGGGGGGCGCGGAAGGCGGCAGCAGGCGAGAACGTTGGGGGTCTGATGGGCGAGTCATCCGCCGGCCACGTGCCGGTCATGGCCGGCACCGTCACGGCCTTGCTCGGGCCGGCCCTGGAGCGGGCCGGCGCCGTGCTCCTCGACGCGACGCTCGGCCGGGCCGGTCACGCCCGGGCTCTGCTCGCGGCCTACCCCGGGCTCATCCTGATCGGTGTCGACGCCGACCTGACCGCGATCGAGCGGTCCCGCCAGCTGCTGTCTGCCTACGCGGACCGGGTCACGCTCGTGCACGCCTTCTACGACGAGATCCCGGCCATCATCGCCGCCGCGGGCCTGGACAGCGTGCAGGGCTTCCTGTTCGACCTCGGTGTCTCGTCCCCCCAGCTCGACGACCCCGAGCGCGGCTTCGCGTACTCCTACGACGCGCCGCTGGACATGCGCATGGATCGCACCCGCGAGCCCAGCGCGGCCGAGGTCGTGAACCGCTACCCGGCCGAGGAACTGGCCCGCGTGCTGCGCGATTACGGCGAGGAGCGGTTCGCCCGGCGGATCGCCGACGCGGTGGTGCGGGAGCGGTCCCGGTCCCCGATCACCTCCACGAGCCGGCTGAGCGACATCGTCCGGGAAGCGATACCCGCCGCGGCGCGGCGGACCGGCGGTCACCCCGCCAAGCGCACGTTCCAGGCGCTCCGGATCGAGGTGAACCGCGAGCTGGCCCTGCTCGGGCGCGCGCTGCCCGATGCCCTCGACCTTCTCTCGCTGGGGGGCCGGATCGTCGTCCTCGCCTACCACTCGCTCGAAGACCGCGCGGTCAAGCGGGTCCTCGCCGCGGCTGCGGCCGACACCACCCCGCCCGGCCTGCCGGTGCCGCTGCCCGGGAGCGGACCGCGGTTCCGCCTGCTGACCAGGGGAGCGCTGCGGCCATCAGCAGAAGAACTCGCCGCTAACCCTCGTGCGGCATCAGCGCGGCTCCGGGCCGCCGAACGTATCAAGAAGGCGGCGTGATCGGCATGAAGGGGCGGATGACATGGCCACCGGAGTAAGCGACTCAGCCCCCCCGCGGACCCGCGGCAACCGCGCCCCCGCGGAGTCCCGCGCAACCCGGGTGACCGCCCCGCCCCAGCCTGCCCGCGCACCCCGCCTCCCGCGCCCAGCCCGCCCAGCGAGCCCACCGAGGCCCGCTCGTCCAGCGCGTCCGGTGCGCGCGCCGCTACCGCCGCAGCCGCCGCAGCCGCCACAACCGTCGCGTGCCGCCACCGCGCCCCCACGCGTGCCGGCATCCCCGCGTCCGGCCACCCCGCCGCGTCCGGGGGCGACGGCGTCCCCGCAGCCGGCCACCGGCCCGAGCGCCGGTGGCCGCCGGATGCCGTTCGTCCTACTGATCGTGGGCATGCTCTGCGGCGCGCTGGTATGCCTGCTCGTGATCAGTACGACGCTCGCCGCCGGTTCGTTCCGCATTACCAACCTGCAGCAGCAGGATCAGGCCCTGGTCAAGCAGCAGCAGCAACTCCAGCAGCAGGTGGCCCAGGACCAGGCGCCGAACGTGATCGCCCAGCGGGCCGAGCAGCTCGGTATGCGGCCGGTCGGCCAGCTGCAGTTCCTCAACATAAAGACCGGCAAGATCTCCAGCGACGCCGCCTCCGGCACCGCGGCGAACATTCAGGTCCCTGGTTACACCCCATGACCATGCGGGGCGGGGGACGTGAGCCGCGCGATGGCGGGCGCGACTCGCGCGGGGCCGGGGCCGGGGGCGGCCCGGGACCGGGACGGCCGGGCCCGGCGCGCGGGGCGAGGCGCCCCAGTGCCTCCAGCGCGCCCCGGCCGGGGGCCAGGCCTGCGGCAGGCCAATCCAAGCGCGCCAGGCCTTCCGGACCGATACCCCCGGCCTCGAAGGCCACCGGTCCCCGGCCCGGCCACCGGCCCGCCCGGCCGGGACTTACCCGTAACGGCCGTCCCCCGCGGCGGCGTCCCCGGCCGCGTCCTCGCCCAAGCGCCGTGGTGCGCCGCGCACTGCGGCCGCGGGCCGACCCGGGACGGCGGCTGAGGGTGACGCTGCTGGCCATCGCCTTCGTGCTGTCCCTGTTCGCCGGGCGCCTGATTCAGCTCCAGGGCTTTGAATCGCGCACCTACCTGCAGCTGGCGCAGGACCAGCGGCTGCAGGGCGAGAGCATTCCGGCGGTGCGCGGCACGATCACGGCCGCGAACGGCCAGCCGCTGGCCCTTACCGTGCAGACCTACCTGGTCTACGCGGACCCGGTGATGATGAGCGCGGCCCAGATGCCGCAGATCGCCGCCGACCTGGCCGGGCCGCTCGGCATGACCGAGACCGACATCGCGAGCCTGCTCCAGAATCCGACCTCGAGCCAGTACGTGGTGCTCAAGAAGGGGGTCAGCGAGCAGGTCGCCGATCAGATCAAGGGGCTGACACTGCCGGGCGTCAGCGGAACCAGCACCAGCGGCGAGACGACCGTCGGCACCGGGCTGCCCGGCGTCGCGATGCAGGCCAGCTACAGCCGGATCTACCCCGACGGCGAGGTGACCTCCAACCTGCTCGGCTTCGCCCACACGACCGGGACCGGCAACCTGACCGGTGCGGCCGGGATGGAGTACTCCGACGACGCGCTGCTGGCGGGCAAGCCGGGCAGCGAGCAGTTCCAGGTCGCCACCGACGGTGAGCAGATCCCGCTGGCCGCGGGCAAGAACACGCCCGCGGTCAACGGCAGCGGGATGCGCCTGACGATCATCCCCGCGCTGCAGTGGGAGGCCCAGCAGGCCTGCCAGCAGCAGGTGAGCAAGAGCGACGCGGACGACTGCACGGTCGTGATCATGCAGCCCAGCACGGGCAAGATCATGGCCATGGCGCAGTGGCCGGCCTACGAACCGGGCGTGTCGGCCAATCCCGAGGCATCCACCAACCTGGCGATCCAGGACATCTTCGAGCCGGGCAGCACGGCCAAGGTAGTCACCGCCTCCGCGGCGATGGAGAAGGGCGGCCAGTCGATCACCAGTACCTACACCGTCCCCGACGTGATCGACGAGGGCGGCTACACCTTCCACGACGCCGAAAACCACCCCGTCGAGCGCTGGACGATCGCCGGCATCCTGGCCAACTCCAGCAACGACGGCATGGTCCAGGTCGTCCGGCACGTGCCGCCGCAGACCCAGTACGACTACCTGCGGGCGTTCGGTATCGACTCACCCACCGGCCTGAACCTCCCCGGCGAATCGGCCGGCCTGCTGCCCGCGCCCTCGGGGTGGTGGGGCGACGAGCGTTACACGTTGTCGTTCGGCCAGGGCGTCGATGTCAACGCGGTCCAGATGGCCAGCGTGTACGCGACGATCGCGAACGGCGGCGTGCGCGTCCAGCCGACCCTCGTCCAGGGCACCACCAGCAGCACGGGTACCTACAGCCCGGCCCCCGCGTCCCCGTCCCGCCGGGTCATCCAGGCCGGCACGGCCCGAAGCCTGATCGGGGCCCTGCAGCAGGTCCCGGCGGTCGACGAGGAAGCCAGCGAGCCGTGGGGGATCATCCCCGGCTACGCGGTCGCCGCCAAGACCGGCACCTCCCAGGAGTGGGACGCCGCCAAGAAGTGCCTGTGCAAGTACGGGGCCAGCTACATCGGCATGGCCCCCGGCAACAACCCGCAGATTGTCGTGGCGGTCAACGTGCAGAACCCTAGGAAGGGCGGGTACTTCGGCGACGTCGCGGCCGGCCCGGTCTTCTATCAGGCCATGAAGTTCGCGCTGCAGACCATGAAGATTCCGCCGGACGGGGCCAAGCCTGCGGACGTGCTGCTCACCGGTCCCTGATTGGAGGTAACCTCTCCGCGTGCCCGTGGCCATCCGTCCCACCCGATCTTTGCGCCGTCCGCTTTCCGGCCTCGGCGCGCTGCTCGGCGTGAAACTCCCCGCCGACCGCGAGGTTCGCCCCGTCCCGCCCGGAACGATGCTGCCGAACGGACCTGGGCCGGAGGGTGCCGTGTGCGGGGTCACGCATGACTCGCGGATGGTGCGGCCGGGCGATCTGTACGCCGCCCTGCCCGGCACCCGAGCCCACGGCGCCGAGTTCAGTGCGGCCGCGGTGGCGGCCGGGGCGGTGGCCATCTTCACCGATCCGGCCGGGCGGGACCGCGCCGCCGCGGCGGGAGTGCCCGTCTACGTGGTCGCCGACCCGCGTTCCCGCCTCGGCGAGGTCGCCTGCTGGGTGTACGGCGACCCCAGCCGGAAGCTGCGGCTGATCGGGGTGACCGGGACCAGCGGCAAGACCACCACAAGCTACCTGGCCGAGGCCGGGCTGCGGATGGCCGGGCACGTCACCGGCCTGATCGGCGGGGTGGAAACGCGGATCGGGACCGACGTGCAGCCCAGCGAGCTCACCACCCCCGAAGCCACCGACCTGCAGGCCCTGCTGGCCGCCATGGCCGAGCGCGACGTCACCGCCGCGGCGATGGAGGTCTCCAGCCACGCCCTCGCGCTCGGCCGGGTCGCGGCCACCCACTACGACGTCGCCGTCTTCACCAACCTCTCCCAGGACCACCTGGACTTCCACGCCGATCTCGAGGACTACTTCGCGACCAAGGCCGAGCTGTTCACCCCCCGCTACGCCAGGGCGGGGGTGGTGAACCTGGACGACGCCTTCGGGCAGCGCCTCGCGGCCGGCGCGCCCATCCCCATCACCACCTTCTCCGCGGCCGGGAATCCAGCCGCGGACTGGCGGGCCGACAGCGTCCGGGTCGGCGCGGACGGCAGTGCGTTCCGGGTCATTGGGCCTGGCGGCGTGGAGGCCGACGCGTCACTGGCCCTCGTCGGCCGGTTCAATGTGGCCAACGCCCTGGGGGCGATCGTAGCGCTGGTCGAGGAGGGGATCGGGCTGGACGACGCGGTGGCCGGCGTGCGGTCCTGCGCCGGTGTGCCCGGCCGGCTGGAACGGGTCGGCGCCGGCGGCGCCGCGCCGGACCTGCCCGGGTCCTTGCCCGGGTCCTTGTCCGCGTATTTGCCCGACTTGACCGTGCTGGTGGACTACTCGCACAAGCCCGGCGCGGTCGAGGCGGTGCTGGGGGCGCTGCGCCCGGTCACCCAGGGCAACCTGATCATCGTGCTCGGTTGCGGCGGTGACCGGGACCGGGCCAAGCGCCCGCTGATGGGCGCCGCGGCGGCCGCGCTCGCCGACGTGGCCATCTTCACCACTGATAATCCCCGTTCCGAAGATCCGCTGGCTATCCTGGCGGCGATGCTGGACGGCGCGACCGGGGTACCGCCATCGCGCCGGGCGCACGTGATCGTGGAACCGGACCGGACCGCCGCAATCGGCCTGGCCGTGTCCTCGGCCGCCAAGGGCGACGTGATCCTGGTGGCGGGCAAGGGCCACGAGCGCGGCCAGTACGTGGCGGGCCGCGTCCTGCCGTTCGATGACCGCGAGGTCACCGCCGAGGCGCTGCGGCACCGGGCCGCGGCCTACCGGGCGGCTCACCCGAGGGGGGAACTGTGATCCCGCTCCCGCTGGCGGAGATCGCCCGGATCACCGAGGCCCGGCTGGACGGGGGAGCGGACCCGTCCGCCGTGGTCGTTGGGCCAGTTGTCATCGACTCCCGCCGCGCCGCGCCGGGGGGTCTGTTCGCCGCGGTCGAGGGGGAGCGGGCCGACGGGCACGACTTCGCCGGGGCCGCCATCGCGGCCGGGACGGTCGCCGTGCTCGGCACCCGTCCTTGCGGCGCGCCCGCGCTCATCGTCGGCGACGTGCCCATGGCGCTGGCCCGGCTGGCCCAGCAGGTCCTGGCCCGGCTGCCGCAGGTCACCACCGCCGGGATCACCGGCTCCTCGGGAAAGACCTCGACCAAGGACCTGACCGCCCAGCTGGTCGAGCGCCTCGGGCCGACGGTCGCGCCGGAAGGTTCCTACAACAACGAGTTCGGCTTTCCGCTGACCGTGCTGCGCGCGGACGAGCGCACCCGCTACATGGTGCTGGAACTGGCCGCCCGCGGCGTGGGCCACATCGCCGGCCTGTGCGAGATCGCACCGCCCCGGATCGGTGCCGTGCTGAACGTGGGGCACGCGCACACCGGGGAGTTCGGCGGCATCGAGCAGGTCGCGCGGGCCAAGGGGGAATTGCCCGCGGCGCTGCCCGCCGCGGGCGCCGGCGGCGTGGCCATCCTGAACGAGGCCGACCCGCGGGTCATGGCGATGGCCGGGCGCACCGGGGCTCGCGTCGTGACGTTCGGGCTCGCGGGTACTCCCGACTTCACCGCCGCCGACGTTCGCCTGGACGACCTGGGCCGCGCGAGCTTCACCCTGGTGACCCCGGCCGGGGCGGCCCCGGTCCGGCTGGCCCTGCACGGCGCGCATCACGTGCCGAACGCCCTGGCCGCCGCGGCCATCGCCGCCGAGATGGGGCTCGGCCTGGCGGACATCGCCGGTGGTCTGTCCGCGGCCACCGCCCGCAGCAAGTGGCGGATGGAGGTCCGCCAGACCCCGGGCGGCGTCACCGTGGTCAATGACGCCTACAACGCCAACCCCGAATCGGTCCGGGCGGCGCTGGACGCGCTGCGCCACATGGCCCGGGGCCGGCGCTCCTTCGCCGTACTCGGCCAGATGGCCGAGCTGGGCGATGAGTCCCGGGCCAGCCACGAGGAGGTCGGTGCGCTGGCGGCCGGAACCGGAGTGACCGGTCTGATCGTTGTGGGGAAAGAGGCAGCACCGATCCTCAACGGCGCCCTGGCCACGAGCGGATGGCACGGTGAGGCGATCGGTGTTCCGGACGCCCCGGGCGCCGCCGCCGCCCTCCGCGGCCGCCTGGCCGACGGTGACGTCGTTCTCGTCAAAGCCTCTCGCGCCGCCGGGCTGGAAAGCGTGGCAGCCGAATTGCTGGTCCCGCCGGAACCCGTGAAGGAGAAGGCCCAGTGAAGGCGCTGCTCATCTCCGCCGCGGTCTCGCTGGTGGTGGCGCTGCTCGGCACGCCGGTAGCGATCCGGGTGTTCTCCCGGCACGGGTACGGCCAGCCCATCCGGGAGGAGGGGCCGGCCGGTCACGCCGACAAGCGGGGGACGCCCACGATGGGCGGCACCGTGATGATCATCGCGACGCTCGTCGGGTACTTCGCCGGGCACCTCGCCACCGGCCAGTCGGTCTCGGTGTCCGGGCTGCTCGTCCTGTTCCTGATGACCGGCCTCGGCGCGGTCGGCTTCGCCGACGACTTCATCAAGCTGTACAAGCAGCGCAGCCTCGGCCTGCGCAGCGGGGCCAAGCTCACCGGGCAGGTGGTGGTCGGCGCGGTGTTCGCCGTGCTGGCCCTGCACTTCCCCGACGGGTACGACCTCACCCCCGCCTCCACGCATCTGTCGTTCCTGGCCGACTTCGGCATCTCGATCGGGCCCATCTTCTTCGTGGTCCTGGTCGTGGCCATGGTGGCCGGGACCTCCAACGCGGTGAACCTCACCGACGGGCTGGACGGGCTGGCCACCGGCGCGGCGATCCTGGTGCTAGCCGCGTACGTCATCATCGGCAACTGGCAGCTGCGCAACGACTGTACGATCGGGCTGGCCCCGAACTGCTACGACGTGCGGGACCCGCTGGATCTGGCCGTCGTCGCCGCCGCACTGATGGCGGCCTGCGTCGGCTTCCTGTGGTGGAACGCGCCGCCCGCCCGCATCTTCATGGGCGATACCGGCTCGCTTGCACTCGGCGGCGCGCTGGCCGGCCTGGCCATCACCACCCGGACCGAGCTGCTGCTGGGCCTGCTGGGCGGCCTGTTCGTGATCGTCACGCTGTCGGTGATCAT
>Ga0181532_10001367_pt1 | contig 23759 bp, 25 predicted proteins | sample PEATcosm2014_Bin_33_FD_119768 | JGI IMG/M metagenome (GOLD analysis project Ga0181532, IMG submission 119768) | Peatland microbial communities from MTU Mesocosm Facility, Houghton, MI, USA - PEATcosm2014_Bin11_30_metaG | ecosystem: Environmental > Terrestrial > Soil > Wetlands > Peat | place... | reverse complement strand
TCCCAATCACCCTCTAGCGCGCGCTGGAATACCTGAAAGATTATTTGGAAAGGACAAGCACCCCATGAAACGCAAGGCGAGCATCTCCCACGACGAGGCCAAAGTTCGCGAGCTACGCGACAACCCCGACTTCGCCGCCGAGTACCTCAAAGCTGCACTGGAAGACGCCGACGAGCCCAACGTGCTCCTCATCGCTCTGCGCCGCATCGCCGAAGCCAGGGCGGCATCGCCAAAGTAGCCAAAGCCGCCGGCATCGAGCGCGAGAGCCTCTATCGCGCCTTGTCCGCGCGCGGAAACCCTCGACTCTCCACCCTCGTCGCCGTGACCAAGGCGGTAGGTTTGAAGCTCACGGTCGAACCGGCGCCGTGATTTTGTCGTACGAGAGACGAAGATCCTGTTTCGCTGTGCAGAAAGGGATCCTTCGCTGGGAGTTCCTGCTCGGGGCGAGGAACTCCGCTGCCTCTGGATGACAGCCCTCGGGAGGTGGAGTGCCGGGTGCTGCCGACGAAATGCATAGGTCTCTTCGGCAAGCTCAGGGCAGGCTCTTCGGCCCGCAGAGAATGCGGGCCTCAGGATGACAAGGGCTGTTGGTGATGCACAAGGGCGGTTGTCGATGCACAAGGCTGCCTCGGATCGAGCCGGGTTATACTGTGAAAATGTCTGGGGATTCGCACAAGACCTTCTACCTCGAAACCTTTGGCTGCCAGATGAACGTCCATGACTCCGAAAAGGTCATTGGCACGCTGGTGCATGAAGGCTATCAGCAAGTAGAAACGGTAGAGCAAGCCGACTTGATTCTCTACAACACGTGCTCCATCCGGGACAAGGCGGAGCAGAAAGTCTTCCATCGTCTCGCGGACTACAAGAAGCTGCTGGCCCAGGGCAAGAAGTTTGGCCTGCTGGGGTGCGTGGCGCAGCAGGAAGGCGAAAAGATTTTCGAGCGCGCGCCGCATGTGGCGATGGTGTGTGGATCGGCGTCCTACCGCAACCTGCCGCAGATGCTGATCCAGATTGAAGCAGGGAAGCAGCGGGTCACCGGACTCGACGATCGCGAAACCGACGAGTGTTTCGAAACCGAATTCACCGCCCGCACCAATCCACATCGCGGATACATCACCATCATCGAAGGCTGCGACAAGTTCTGCGCCTACTGCGTGGTGCCGTTCACGCGCGGCAAGGAGCGCAGCCGGACGTCGGAGTCGGTGCTCGCCGAAGCCCGCCAGATGGCCGATCTCGGCTATACGGAAATCCAACTGCTGGGCCAGAACGTGAATTCGTATAAAGATCCGGACTGCGGATCCTCTGGGAAAAAGAAAACCTTCGCGGAATTGCTGGCGGCGGTGGGAGAAGTGCCGGGGATTCGGCGAGTGCGGTTTACGACTTCTCATCCGCGCGACTTCGGACGCGACATCATCGATGCCATCGACGCCGTCCCCACGCTCTGCGACCATGTGCATCTGCCGGTGCAGAGCGGATCGGACCGCGTGCTTAACGCCATGCAGCGCCTCTACACCCGCGAGCAATATCTGGAGCGCATCGCGTGGATGAAGTCCGCAAAGCGCGAGATCAGCATCACCAGCGACGTTATCGTCGGCTTTCCCGGAGAGACAGAAGAAGACTTCGCCGAGACTTTATCGTTGTTGGATGAAGTCGGCTACGACGCCGTCTTCACCTTCAAGTATTCGCCCCGTCCCAATACGCCGTCACTGGCGTTGGAAGACGCAATCCCAGATCAAGAGAAATCCCGCCGCCTGGAAGCGCTGATGGCGCGGCAGAAAGAAATACAGATTGCGCGCTACAAGAGATATATAGGAGAAGTAGTAGAAGTAATGGTTGAAGGAAAAAACGAGGCGCGTAAACAGTGGATCGGCCGTACCAGCCATAACAAAACCCTGAATTTCACAGCGCACGAGGAATCCGCTCTCCAGGCAGGATCGTATGTAAAAGTAAAAGCAACCCAAAGCTTTCCCAACAGCCTCCTGGGAGAATTGATGATATAAAAAGCAAAGACAGTCCGCGCAGCACGAAGTTAAGCGTTCAGGAGCTCCCATGGAAGTAGAAATGACAATCCGCGGCCTTTTGATGGATCCGGTGACGAATACGCCTATTGTGATTTTGAAGGATGTGGCGGGGGAATCAGTGTTGCCGATCTGGGTGGGAGTTTACGAGGCGAATGCGATTGCGCTGGAGATGGAGAAGGTGAACACGCCGCGTCCGATGACGCATGATCTGATCAAGAACGTGCTGACGGGGCTGGAGACGCAGGTGCACAAAGTTGTTGTGACGGAGCTGCGCGAGGACACGTTTTATGCGGTGATCTGGCTGGAACGCGGCGGCGAGGTGGTGAGCGTCGACTCGCGTCCGTCGGATGCGCTGGCGCTGGCGTTGCGGGTGGATTGTCCGATCTTCGTGGATGAGGTCGTGTTGAAGAATTCGAAGCAGGCGGCCAATATGTCGGATCGCGTGAGCGCTGAGGAACTGCGGAAATATCTGGAAGGGTTGAACGACGAGGATCTGGGGAAGTACAAGATGTAGTGGTATTGAGTCATTTAGCAATTGGGCGATTGAAGGGGCCTTGTCGGGGTTAGGGGCTTCGCCGAGTTTACATAATACCTATTATCGGACATTGGCTTTATCCCTGGCTTCTCGATTCCTCCTGTTTGTGACTTAGTCCGTGTTTCCAATCCTAAAATACACCGCGCTTCCCCTGGTGTACCGGCAGCCGTGGAGGAATTCCTTGCGCGTTTACGAAACCCCCGATCTATTTGTCGATTTCTACAGCTGCACCCCGTTTCGCTTCGCTCAGGATGACAGGGCTTTCTTGGTGGCGGACTGAGGATCAGTGGCGAAGACAATTTTGGGATGGAATAAGGTGCCGGCGACGCGGGTGGCGATGGCTAGCAGCTCTGCTTGTCCGGAGAAGACTTTGACCTGGCGGGCGCGGGAGAGTTCGGGAAGGTTGACAGGTCGGCCGCTGCGGATGCGGGCGGCGGTGGCTTCGTCGGCGGTGACGGAAGGAAAATGCGGCAGGAGTTGGCGGGGGTGAATGAAGAGGGAGGCTATGCCGTTGCGGCGAGCCTTGTTGGCGACCTCTACGTTGCCGTTGACTTCAAGGAAAGCAGGTTCCTCCACTCCGCTTCCCTTTCCCTTCGGGAAAGAGAAGCTCCGGTCGGAATGACAATGCTTTATTTGACCTTCAATTGTTTGAGCTTCTGTTTGAGCTTCAATTTCGTCGAGGGTGTGGGCCTGACTGACGTCGAACTCGGCGACGGAGGTGCGGCGCAAGGATTCGAGATGGGCTCCGCAGCCTAGGCGCTGGCCCATTTCGTGAGCGATGGAACGCATGTAGGTTCCTGAGGCTACGCGGGCGCGGAAGTGGGCGCGGTCGGCCTCGACTGCGGTGATGTCGAATTCTTTAATCTCGACTCGAACCGGTTGCAGAATGACTTGTTTTTCCTTTCGCGCCAGTTTGTAGGCGGGGACTCCGTGTATTTTCTTGGCCGAGAATGGTGGCGGCACTTGCGCGATGAAGCCGCGGAATTCGGCAGCGAGTTTCTGGAGATCGTCCAGGCTGGGGCTGGCGGGGCAAACTTCGCCCAAAGGTTCACCATCGGCGTCATAAGTATTGGTGGCAAAGCCGAAGCGGATCACGCCTTCGTAGGTTTTCTCGGAAGCGGTGTAGAACTGCGCCAGTCGGGTGAGAGATCCGGTGACGAGTGGGAGGACGCCGGTGGCAAGAGGATCGAGCGTGCCGAGATGGCCGACGGAACGCTGCTGGAGAATGCGGCGCATGCGGTTGACTACGTCGTGGGAGGTCCAACCGGCGGGCTTGTCGACGATGATGACGCCATTCATGGGGAGATTTGGTAATGTGATTGAGCAATAGGGGAAATTGGGTCATTGAACTGCGCCGCGACGGTCGGCTTAGTTTCAATTGCTCAATTACTTAATTGTTCAATTACGCAATTACTAAACTACCAGATTCCTTATGCTTCCTATTCGCGACGACCAGCCTCGATATAGCACTCCGTTCGTGAACTATTTCTTGATTGGGCTGAACCTGGTGATTTTTTTGTTCGAGGCGGCGTTGGATCCGCAGAGTTTGAACCTACTGATTCATCAGTTTGGGGTGGTGCCGTATCATCTGGCGGTGTTTCTGGGAGGCTCACACCGGTATCCACTGCCGGCGATCGTGCTTCCCTTCTTCACGTCGATGTTTTTGCATGGGTCGTGGATGCATGTGATCGGCAACATGTGGTTTCTCTACATTTTTGGCGACAATGTCGAGGACTACCTGGGACACTTCAAGTATCTGGTGTTTTACATTCTTACCGGATTGATTGCGATGAGCACACAGGTGGCGATTGACCTGCACTCGACTGTGCCTACGGTTGGAGCCAGCGGAGCTATCGCAGGTGTGTTGGGGGCGTATTTTGTCCTGTATCCAAGGGCGCGAGTACTGACTTGGTTCTTTGTGTTTGTGCTGTGGGTGCCGGCGTGGGTGATCCTGGGGTATTGGTTTGTTTTGAATTTTCTGAGCGGGACCGCGACGACGCTGGCTGTGCCGGGGCAAAGCATGGGAGGCGTGGCCTTCTGGGCGCATGTGGGCGGATTTATCTCCGGAGCGCTGCTGGTGAAGGTGTTCGGCGAGCGGGGGTTGCGATATCCCTACGCGGTGGGTTGAGGGCGACAGCGTTGGCGCCGCCAAGTTGCATACGTCCTTCGCGCAAGGAACGCGCTCAGGATGACAGCGCGCGTTTTGGGGTAAGTTATTTCTTGGGGCGTGACTCCGGGGGGACAAGGCCCACGATGCGGTAGTAGACGACGAGCTGGCCGTAGTGCTCGCCGGAGTGCTCGATGAAGCCGTAAGCCACGTCGGAGATGCGGACCTGCTGGTTTCGGTTGGGGTCGACCACCAAATCGGACATTCCCTTGTCGCCCTTGGCTTTGATGGCGGCAGCGCCATCGGCAAAGGCTTTGTTCACGTAGGCAGCGATTTCAGCCTTGGACTTGAATTCGTCGCGTTTGGGATTTTCTTCTTTGGGCAGCGGCTGACCTAGGGCCAGATTGGTGAAGAAATAATTCACGCCGGCCGCATGCAGGAGTTGCTCGGCAAAGCTGCGCTGGGCGGGCGTAGGCTTGAAGTCGTATTTGTCCTCGGGAAAATCTTCGGCCATGGCGATGAGTTTGCGGCCGATGTCATTCCAGGATTCGAGCACAACCTGCGATGGGCCATCCGCCGGCTTTATGGCAGCTTCCTTCTTGGCATCCTGTGCGTGGACGGGAAAAGTAAGAATTGCTATGGAGAACATGGCTGCGGTCAGAAACGGGGCTTTGCGCATGGCGAATCCTCCGAGTATGCCTGATGAGGCGAGCGCAATCTTAGCCGGAAATTTCTTCTGTGTAAACGCCGGGTCACGGACAGTCGGAAATAAATTCCTAACCACGGGGGAGACGCAGGTTTCGGAACACAGAGGTCGTGTTTTGGTTATGGCCTCATAAAAGGCCGGCGGTCGGGAGGATTTCCAGCGTTTCTAAGGTCGCGTTCGGTGGCAGAAGGATTGCGTTAACGACTGCGCCGGCGACAGTGGCGGGAGACATCATCTTTTTTCGCGGGGCATGCGGCCAAAAACTGTTCCAGATTTCGGTATTGGTGGCGCCGGGCAACAGGGCGATGACGCGAATTCCTTTGGGGCGCAATTCTTCCCGCAGGGTATTCGTGAGGCCGAGCGCTCCGTGTTTGGAGGCAATGTAGGCAGCCGATCCGGCGAAGACGCGATTGGTTACGACGGAAAGACTATTCACGATGGTGGCGCCGCGCTTCATCATGGGGAGCGCGGCTTGCGTTACCAGGAACGTGCCGGTTAAGTCGGTGTCGATTACGTCCTGCCAGAGTTGGAGAGGCAGCTTATCTACAGTGAGACTGCTGTGCGGGATGCCGGTGTTGTTGATGAGGATATCGAGTCGCTTGAAGTCGCGACGGATGGCGCGGAAGCGATCGTCGATCGATTGCGGGTTGCGAAGGTCGCAGGGGTGGGCGAGGATTTGGACTTTTACGGACGCGAGTTCCCTGCTAATGCGACGAAGGGCGGATTCGTCGCGGCCGGTGACGATCAGATTGCAGCGCTGGCGAGGCGCGGGCGATGCCGCGGGTGCCGCCGGTGACGAGGGCGAGTTGGTTGCGCAGAGGTTGGTTGTGAGGAACCGGTTTGGGCGGCACAGAGGTAATCTTATCGAACTAAAGTCAAAGCAAAGTCAAAATCTAAGAACAAAGTCAAAGGCGACGGACAGGAGTGTCCGTCCCACACGATCCGTGACGGGCGCCTATATCCCGTTCGGCCGCTGGCGGATCAGCGACAGGAATTCCGAGCGCGTTTCGTTCGAGTCGCGGAAGCACCCCAGCATGGAGGAAGTGACGGCGGCGGAATGTTGTTTTTCGACGCCGCGCATCATCATGCATAAGTGGCGGGCTTCGATGACTACGCCGACGCCTTGCGGCTCGATGACTTTCTGGATGGTCTCGGCAATCTGGGTAGTGAGGCGCTCCTGAATTTGCAGGCGGCGCGAGAACAGTTCGATCAGGCGTGGTACTTTGCTCAGGCCGATGACTTTGCCGTTGGGAATGTAGGCGACGTGCACTTTGCCGAAGAAGGGCAGCATGTGGTGTTCGCAGAGGCTGAACATTTCGACGTCCTTGACGATGACCATCTCGTCGTAGGAAACGGTGAAGAGCGCGCCTTTGAGCAAGGCCTCAGGATCTTCCGTGTAGCCGCGGGTGAGGAACTGCATGGACTTACGAACGCGCTCGGGAGTCTGCTGGAGACCTTCGCGGTGGGGATCTTCGCCGAGGCGAACGAGCATCTCCTGGACGAGGTCTTCGAAGCTGGCGCTGGTGAGCGTGGCGGACTCGCTGGCTGATTTCATCGGGTGATGGGTTCCATTTCTGCGCGGCTAATGGCTGGCTTCGCCGCCTGCGTATTCGAACGAGTTCATCATGGTTTCTTCCAGGCGCACTCTTTCAAGATGCGCCTTGCGGAAGCCACGGTGCACTATTTCGTAAATCTGAATACAGAGATTTTCCGTAGTCGGCACTTCCTGGGCGAATTCTTGCAAGGTGTTCAAATTTTCGTGATCGAAGCGTGAGAGCACTTCCCTTTCGATGAAGCCATCGAGATCGGTGAGATTGCAGACCATGCCGGTGTTCTCATCAACGGGACCGCTGACTGTTACTTCGACGACGTAGTTGTGGCCGTGTCCATAGGGATTGTTGCACTTTCCGTAAGTCGCCTGGTTCTCCTCTTCCGACATGGTTTCGCTGTGCAGGCGGTGCGACGCGGAGAACAGATAGCGGCGGGAGAGGTGCGCTTTCATCCTTCGCACCCCATGCATCCTTCGAACTTTGCACCCCTTCCTTTCCTCATGCTTCTCCGTAGAAATCGACAAATAGATCGGGGGTTTCGTAAACGCGCACGCGGTGCAGCTGGGCGCGTTCGAGCTTGGTGACAAGACGCTGCCAGACGGCGATGGCAATGTTTTCCGTAGTGGGGATTCGATTTAGAAATTCGGGGACTTCTTTGTTGAGGAAGCGGTGGTCCATGGCATCGAGCACTTCGCGGTGCATGACCTCTTTGAGCTGTTTGAGGTCGACGACGAAGCCGGAGCGGGGATCGACTTCGCCCTTTACGGTGACTTCCAGAGTGTAATTGTGGCCATGGCCGTTTGGGTTATTGCATTTGCCGAACACACGGTGATTTTCTTCTGGACTGAAGTCCGGGTTGTGATAGTAGTGCGATGCGGAGAATTCAGCTTTGCGCGTGAGATAGACCATGGTTCTCCTGCATTGTTGAATCTGGCTGGCTGGACGGTGTTGCGGATTCTTGACTGCCCGGATATCGCCGGTCTTTCCAGGAAACATTGCCACGCTTGTGAAATAGTTTAGAGCGCAACAACAGATAAGAGAAAAGAGGAAGTCCGATCAGAGCGAGGATATTTGCATCCCACGAGAAATGGGCCCGACGGATTCGCATGAGGAGAAACGTGTACAGGATCCCGCCCAGCATGCCCGCCAGGATCGCGGGCTGCCAGTGTCCGCGAAGAACATTTGCGATGGCGATGGCGAAACTGGCAAGGATCAGGACAAACTCAATTGTTCGAAGAGTGGCCAGGCGTAGCGGCGAAGGAAACAATAGCGCGAGGTTTTTCGTCCAGCCTTCGCGAAGTTGGGCGAAGGTGCGATACATACGGGTGCGGACGGCATCGCCGCCGAAGCGGAAGAATATTTTCCTGCCCGACCGCTTGACGGCTCGAGCGAGAGCTACATCTTCGAGCAGATTGCCCGCAATGGCCGCGTGTCCGCCAACGGCGCCGTAAGCTTCGCTCGTGATCAGGATGTACTGGCCGTTGGCGGCCGCCACGGGAGAGTCAGGATCGCTCACCTTAGATGGGCGAAAGCTCGCCGCGAGGTCCGCGAAGATCACGGGCATGACAGCCTTCTCCCAAAAGCTTTTCACGATTTGCTCGGGAGAGTAGGAGAGCACGGCCACGTTATGGCGCTTGGCTTCTTCGACACTTCGAGCTAGCGATCCGGGCTGGTGAATAGTGTCGGAATCGGTGAACAGCAACCATTCGCCACGAGCCACTCTGGAGCCAGCATGGACGGCGTTGTTCTTGCCGGTCCAACTTGCGGGGAGAAGGCCGGCGTCGATGACTCGGACTTGCTGGTCCGAAAACGAAGAGGCGATTTCGCGGGTGCGGTCGGTGGAATGATCGTTGACCACGATGATTTCGAAAGCGACTCCCGCTTGCGCGATCAGGGACTGAAGGCACGTGCGGAGGCAGGCTTCTTCATTGCGGGCCGGTATGATCACCGACACGGCGGGTTGACGGGTTGCTGTACCTGTCGCAGGCATACGCCGAATCTATTATTATAGCGGTGTGCGACGCATCCTTTGTTTTCTCAGCAGTGCTGCCCTGGTTTTCATTCTGCTTGCACTCTCCGGCTGCTATAGCGGTACGCGGCCGCCGCGGATCGGTTCGGCCGCTCCGGATTTCACGGTACGCGACGCCGAGCGGACGGTCACACTCAGTCAACTTAAAGGTCAAGTCGTAGTGCTGAATTTCTGGGCGACTTGGTGTCCTCCGTGCATCGAAGAAATGCCGTCGCTGGTGCAGATGCAGCAGCGTATGAAACCCAGAGGCGTGACTGTGCTGGCGGTGAGCGTGGATGTCGACCAGGACAACTACCAGCGGTTCCTGCGAGATCACAACGTGAATCTGCTGTCGGTGCGTGATGCCGACCAGAAAAGCAATGCGCTCTACGGGACGTTCAAGTTTCCGGAGACTTATGTGATCGATCGCGGCGGCATCGTGCGGCGCAAGTTCATTGGGCCTGTGGATTGGACGGAGCCGGACGTAATTGAGTATTTAGGGAAGCTGTGAGGCGCCACAGTGGCTAAAGCTCGACATCTTTTGGAGTCTCTTTACGCGGCGTTGGAGCGCCGCTCTTCCACGGTGCTGCAAGGCTTTCTTTTGTTATTTCTGCAGCATAGTACTGAAAATTAAGTCAACATCAACTTCAAAGGCGACGGACAGGAGTGTCCGTCCCACACAGTCACAACTTCACATTTCGCAAGCGTAGGGCGTTGGTGATTACCGAGACTGAACTGAAGCTCATGGCGGCGGCAGCGAAGATGGGGCTCAGCAGAAGGCCGAAAAAGGGATAGAGAATGCCGGCCGCGATGGGCACGCCGATCGCGTTGTAGACAAAAGCGAAGAAAAGATTCTGGCGGATGTTGCGCATGGTGGCCTGGCTCAGCTTACGGGCGCGCAGGATTCCGGTGAGGTCGCCTTTTACAAGCGTGATGCCGCCGCTCTCCATGGCGACGTCGGTGCCAGTGCCCATGGCGATGCCGACATCGGCTTGTGCTAATGCTGGGGCGTCGTTGACGCCGTCGCCGGCCATCGCGACAACTCTTCCCTGCCCTTGCAGTTTGCGGATGATATCCAGCTTACCTTCGGGTAACACTTCAGCTTCGAATTCTTCAATGCCTAGCGCCTGGGCGAGATTTGCCGCAGTGGCACGATTGTCGCCGGTGAGCATGACGATGTGAATCCCTTGATTCTTGAGGGCGCGGATTGCATCGGGAGTGGATGGCTTCAACGGATCAACGACGGAGAGCATTCGAACGAACCTGCCATCGATGGCAACATAGAGGCTGGCGCCAGCGCCGGGCTTGCCATCACGGAACTCCGTATTCGCGCGGACGAAGGCTCCCAACTCTGTCATGAGTGCAGCGTTGCCGACGGCGACCTGCTTGCCATCGACCATTCCCGTGATTCCCTTTCCCGGATTATTTGTGAAATCTTGCGGCTGTGAAAGCGAAAAGCCTTGTCTTTCGGCTGCCGCGGCGATTGCGCCGGCCAGCGGATGTTCGCTGGCTCGCTCCAGGCTGGCGGCGAGGCGAAGGGTTTCATCGGCGTCATTCTGCGACAAAGAAATCCCGATCAATTGTGGCTTGCCCTCGGTCAGAGTTCCGGTCTTGTCGACGACCAAGGTGTCAACTTTTTCCAGAATCTCCAGCGCCTCGGCGTTCTTAATCAGCACGCCGGCCCGGGCTCCGCGACCTACGCCGACCATGATTGCCATGGGCGTGGCGAGACCCAACGCGCAGGGGCAAGCGATGATGAGCACGGCGACCGCGTTCACGAGCGCGTGCGCGAAGCGCGGTTGCGGACCGAACAGAAGCCACGCGACAAAAGTGATTGCTGCAACTGCAACGACGATGGGGACAAACCATTTCGCCACGCGATCGGCGAGACGCTGGATGGGAGCGCGGCTGCGCTGTGCCTGGCCGACGAGTTGCACGATGCGCGCGAGCAAAGTCTCGCTGCCGACGCGCTCGGCGCGCATGACGAACGAACCGGTGCCGTTGATGGTTGCACCGATGACTTTGCCGTCCGGTGATTTCTCGACCGGCATGGATTCGCCGGTGATCATCGACTCATCAACCGCGCTGCGGCCTTCGAGGAGCACGCCGTCCACCGGAATTTTTTCTCCTGGACGTACACGCAAACGATCTCCAGGCTGTACTTGTTCGAGCGGAACATCCTTCTCGCTGCCGTCGGGGTTGAGCCGGCGCGCTGTGCGGGGACTGAGATCGAGCAGCGCCCGAATGGCCGCGCTGGTGCGGCTGCGGGCGCGCAGCTCCATGACTTGGCCGAGCAGGACCAGTGTGGTGATGGCGGCTGCTGCCTCGAAGTAAACGTCGGGATAGCCTCCCATGGTGCGCAACGATTCAGGAAAAATGCGCGGCGCCAGTGTGGCGATGACGCTGTATCCGTAGGCCACGCCAGTGCCCATGCCGATCAGAGTGAACATGTTTGGACTGCGGTTGATCAGCGAAGTCCAGAAACGTTGAAAGAATGGCCATCCGCGCCAGAGCACGACTGGCGTGGCCAGCCCGAACTCCAGCCAAGGCAGCGCCGCACCGGGCAGAAGCCGGTGCAAGGGCATCTCCCAGAGCATTGCAGCCATCGCGATCGCCATCAGTGGCGCGGTGAGTGCAAGGCTCACCCAGAAGCGCCGGGTCATGTCGCGCAGTTCGGGATTTTCTTCGAGAGTGGCAACCGCGCTAACGGTGCGGGGCTCGAGTGCCATGCCGCAGATGGGACACGATCCCGGCTCCTGGCGAACAATTTCCGGGTGCATCGGACAGGTGTACTCGGTGCGCTTGGACGCGACGGGGACATCTGCCTCGAGCGCCATTCCGCACGAGGGGCAGGCACCGGGCTTGGTTTCGCGGACCTCGGGGCACATGGGGCATACGTAAGCGACAGCTTGTGCGGAGTCGGAATGAGTATGAGTATGATCTTTGGCCTGCGGCGGTTGGTCTCGATGAACACTTTCAAGAGCAGTAGGAGGCGCGGACTGTGCGGCACCCAGCATCACTAGTCCCGATGCTTTTGCGGGCGGAGGTCCGCTCAGATATTTTTGTGGATCGGCCTTGAATTTTTCCGCGCAAGACGCGCAGCAAAAATAGTAGTTCTTCCCGCCGTGTTCGTAGACGTGTTTGGCCGTAGCAGGATTCACATTCATCCCGCACACCGGGTCTCGCTCGGGCGTTGACGGTTGATTCGATGGTTTCGGCATGAATCGACTTAGCTCAGGGGGCACCGCGATTATACAAACCGCAGGGCCCACAATTTGCCAACGCTACGCTGAGAGAAATTCTCCCTTCACGCCCGAAGACAGATCCTGAGGGGGGGGCACCTTGCTTCCCTAGGGTCGTTCGATGGGCGATGCTTTATATTGGATTCAGCCATGACGGCATGGCGTGTCTATTTCACTAGCGGAAGAGGACTCTTTTCATGACTTATCTGGACGCTGTTTTCCGGTACGGAGCTGTGCCGGGGGAGACCGAACTGAGGGCCATCGATGGGATGCGTGAAGTTTACGGAATTCGTGGAGTGAAGTTTAACGAGGCGGACCGCACAGTGCGGGTGGGATACGATGGTTCGCGCCTGAAGGTAGAGGCCGTAGCTCGGCTGTTGCGTCAAGCCGGCGTGGATGTGAGAGAACATCTAGCGCTGGCGTAAACGAAAAAGGGGGGAGGGCTAGCGGTGTTCTCACTGGTAAATGCAAGGGGCGCCCAAGAGAACCTCTGGCCGAAGTCATCCTTGGAGCGCCCCGTTGCGCGCCACTTCGTCTGAAGAATTTGTTAGCACATGGCTTGCCGTTCGCTAAGCTACTCAAAATGCAGGCATCGATTTTTAATGGCTTTGTAGGAATTGCTCTACGCCTGGAAAGATTTACTTTTGAGGTGGGCTAGGCAAAGAAAAAAGTTCTTCGACCCTTGTCGAAAGCGTGTGTTAGCAATGGTTTGTCTACTCTGAATACCTTAGACGGCGCCTGCAAAGCTAAGATTGTCATCGCTAGTAAGGGGCTCACAAATGAATTTGCATCGTGTGGATCGTGGTGTCTCCCGGGCGTTCCCAGCGCAAGGCAACATCCGTTATAATTCCTGAGCGACTTCAGCAGCCAATCTGAAACTGCGCCCTTAGCTCAGCTGGATAGAGCGTCTGGCTACGAACCAGAAGGTCGGGAGTTCGAATCTCTCAGGGCGCACCATACTTTTCAATAGCTTTGGGCCCCCAGCGAAGGGCGCCCTTTGGCTTTTGTCCGTGAAGTAGAGCTTTCCTAGCCGTTCGCAGCCATCGCGACCACGGGAATCGACGTGACTTACCTGCGCTGACGCTCTTTCGCCCATGACGGAACGAGCTCAGCGGACTAAGGACAATTCGCGGACGGGGTCCTCTTGGTTCTGGCGGATGACCGGGACATTCTGGGTGGAGGCGATGTTGTAGCGGGGACTTCATTCTTCATCGCCCGAGATGCTGTCGAAGTGCTCCTCGACAACCTGCTTTCTCCGCGACAGCCGGTAGCGTCCGCACATGATCAGATTATGGCAGATCGGACAGGAGACTTGCTGGGGTCAATGCATTATGAAGGAGCGCCCCGCTTCAGAAGATCGAGGCTGGATGTGGCGCCGCCTCCGCCGGGCTGCGCTGTGCAGGGGCTTAGCGCCGCGGCGGCGGCGCTAGGGAGTAACTGCAGTAGTGTGTCCGGGGGGAAAGGACTCCAGGAGAGCATAGGCAAATCAGCTGGAGACGGGCACTTTACCTTGAGGGGAAGCCAGCGTTGACACGAATGAGCTTTCCCCCAAGGAGGCAACTCAAATGAGTCCAATCGTGGGCGGCGGGGGCGCAAGAGAGACTTTCGCGATGCCGAACGATTGCTGAAGCGGCTGGTGTCATCTTCGAGATCGTCTACCGTCGTCTCGTTCCGCGCCTCGGCCACAACAAAACCATCGGGGCAATTGCGCATCGCATCTGTCAGCTGATCTGGATGATCCTGAATAAAGGCGTTCGCTATGAGGAACGGGGCCCGGCGGTTTCGGAAAACTCCAGACGAGCCCGCACTTCCCGAATGATCCGGACACTTCGGAAGCTTGGCTACCGAGTCGAACTTCTAGGGGATCCGGCATGAGCAGCGCGATTTTCGACCCTGATTACAGCAACTATAGGCGCGGCCTCTCGACGAGAATCACCTTGAATGGTGCCAAGAATCACTGACACCAGCCCTCCGAAACTTGTAATAATCAATTCGGAGGAATCAAAACTGAATACTGCAAATTGGCGGCCCGGCCCACTAAAGGGTGAGGGCATCTTGCCCAGCCGCCGCTCGACGGCGATGGGCCGGGCTTTGTGACTGCTCAGTCTAAATGTCCTCACTTGGAGTGGGCCCGAAGGGCTTTACTCGAATGAACGGATGTCGCCGAACAATCGCAATTACGCCAACAAGTCTCAGTTAGCCCAAAGGCCTGTGGGGCGCTCAGCAATGATCGTCCCTACCGTGACTCAGAACTACCTTGCCTTGCGCCGGACCTGCACGCCTTCTTCCTTCGTCAAGTTGATCGGAAACGAGATTCGCTGCGTTGTGCACGGTCGATTATCGCATTCTCGACTTCAGCTTGATCATCGCGCCATCGACAGCGAACCTGCCGTATCCGTGATGGTGGATGGTCTTCGGATTTTCTTGCGCCGGATCGATCCAGGCCTTGAGCACTTCAAGGAAGAAGAGATTGTATCTCTTGACGAGACGGCTGACGGCCACCTTGCATTCCAGATTGGCGAAACACTCAGCCACCAGAGGCGGAGCCACGCGTTCGGCTGGCACCGGCGTCAGAGAGAATTTCTCGAACTTCTCCACGTCCCGGCCCGAGCAGTTGCCGACTTCCACGACTTTGGGCGCCAGTTTCAGCGCCGGAATGGCGATCACGCACTCTTTCGTCGCCCGCAATGCGGCAAAGCTATGATTGGCGCTGCTGACCACACAGGCAACCAGCGGCGGCTCAAACTCGACCATCATATGCCAGGACATCGTCATGACGTTGGCGCGGCCCTTGCGGGCGGTCGTCAGCAGGACTACCGGACCCGGCTCGAGCAACTGGTAGACTTTCGACAGAGGCAGATCTTTCATCACGCTCACAGCTCCTGGAACCCGTCTGTAATGATAGTCAGGCGCGGTCCATAGCAGCTGCGTTCGTTGCCGTAGGGTGGATCATTCACCATGAGCAGGCATTCCGTTTCCCCTTCGCTTACTCGATGAAGCGGACAACGGCGATCTGGCGGTCGAATCTTTGAACGCCTCCTTCAAGAATTCCTCCGCGCAGGGAGCAGGCTACTTCTTCGGATAGCCAACGGACTGAGCCAGCAAAATCTTCTGGTTTGGCCCCACCTTCATGATCTTGGCTAGCGCGGCGCGATCCACAGAGCCTCGGACGACCGTTGCCAATCCCTCTGAGGTACAGAATAGATAGACATTCTCACTGATGAAACCTACATCGGCGGCAGTGAAGAACTCTGCCTCACTCCCCGATTGTCCCCTCTTGCTGAGGTCTGCCACATAGACAAGGTTTAAAGGTGCAGCGGCGACAAAGGCTTGCGTTCCAGTGGCAGCGCGCACATCTTGCGCCAAGATCGGCTCAAGACGGTTTGCTTTGGCGTTGTACAGAAATAGGCCATCGCCCATAGCGACGTAGATGTCAATTTCTTGCCAGTTCATCGCCGAAGGCGCGGTACGTCCGCCATCCGGACGGTTTATGCCGAACGCAGCCCAAAGGAGATTGGCTAACACCTGCGTGGGCAGGTTCTCGGGACTAAACTCCCGTCGAGTTTTTCGTTCCTTAAGCACCTGCATGAGCGGACGGCCTCCCTCGGTCTGTGCCGTTGGCAGTTGGATCGGTTTCAGATCCTGGGCTTGGATGGCGATGCTGACAACAAGAGTGAGTAGTAAAGCCGATTTGCGCATAAAGATCCTCAGTGAGAGATGCTCTCGGGCCGGGTTGGAGATCGTCGGCGAGGAGGGAACCGCCGGCGCCAAGCCTGCAGCCCAGACACGATTGTAAGACGCTTTAACCATGAAAGCGCCCGCTTATGTCATCTTCCAGGGGTGTCGCCGACTCGGAAGTGATCCGAAATCATTCGTTGTCAGCCCGTTCTCTCAATAGGGCATCGGCTGTAAACGAAGCCAGATCGCTAAAAAGCCTCTCCAAGGTCCCTTCCCTGTCAACCTCGGGCAAACCGAGTTGTCGTTCCACCCGCGCTTCCATCTCGCGCAACTGCGCCTCCGGTGTTTTCCCCGCAAGATGCTGGAACAGCAACCGGTGTGCGCTTTTGCGCTGCATGACCTCCAGCCCATCCAGCATCTGGCGATGCGATGTCCCTTCCCAGATCGCAAGGATCACGGCCTCGCGCAGCCAGCGCTCCACGCGATATTCCTGCAGCGTTCCCACTCCGGCGTACACTTCCATCGCCCATTTGGCCGTCTGCACAGCGAACTCTGCTGTCCAGTACTTCGCCAGGTGAGCGACCAACCGAAACAGATGATAGCTCTCCGAGTACGGTGGCTTCTCCTGCCATACCTTGTCGAGCAGACGCACCGCTTCCCAAGCCAGCCGGGAAGCCGCGCGTAGCGCCTGCACACGATCCTCGAACTGCCGTCGAAGTAAAGGATGTTCGATGATCGGTTTACCGAAGGCCGTGCGCCGTGCAGCGAACGAATAGGCATCGGCGATGGCTCTTTGTGCCAGGGCTACGCTGCCTACGCTGTTGGCCACACGCGAGAGGTTCAGCACTTCGAGAATCAAGTAGATTCCATGCTCCGCTTGCCCCAGCAGCCAAGCCTCGCTGTCACGAAATTCGATCTCACCGGTTGGTACCGAGCGAGTGGCGATCTTGTCCTTGAGGCGGCGTATCCGATAGTTCAACTTTCCGTCTTCACCGCGACGCGGTACCAGGTACAGACTTAGCCCGCGCACGTTCTGCGGTGCACCCTCTTGCCGAGCCGCGACCACTGCCAATTCGGCCCCGGCATTACTCGCAAAGTACTTGTCGCCAGCTAGCCGCCACTTACTCCGATCCCGTTGCGCCACCGTCTCTACCGCCGCGCCCAAGTCTGACCCACCCTTGATCTCTGTCATCCAGGTTGCTCCCTGCCAGACACTGTCATCGCGCTGCAACATGCGGGGCAAAAACCGTGCCTTCAATTCTGCGTCTCCATATTTTGAGAGCGGGGAAACAGTGGACAGAGAGACCGTATACGGACACGCCAAGCCCGGATCATAGAAACCCGTGGCGTAGAGAAGAAGGTAAGCGGGTACCAGCGAATTTTGCTCAAAGACTCGCCAGAGCATGCCGGCCCTGTATCCATGTTTCAGCATGCGCCAGTATTCGGGTGGGTAAAGGATTTCATCTACCCGCGCGCCCCACCGATCGAACATGCGTAACCATGGTGTGCCGGCGCGGTCCACCGCGTCTGAGATCTCCTGCCCTTCACGTTCGAACCACGCCTCGTATTCTCGCAGCCAGTCTTGATCTGCACAGATCCCGACCTGTTGCAGAAACCGTACCGGAGAACACAAGACATCGAAGCTCATAGCTGGAGTTCTCTCACTCCGTCGAGAATTCTGTTGCCAAAATGTCCCTCATCGCCGCGGAGAGACTCGAGATTTTCGCGCCCTGCACAGCAAGAGCATGACCGCCGAACGATAGGCCAAACGCTCGGCATCCACGAGCTTTATCTTAAGCCTTTTCTCTGCTCGCCCGTTTCCCTCGGGCTACTGCGGGCGACGAACATGGAGGTACCGTACCTCGGCAATCCCAGCATCGGCCCGGGCGAGCCGGTACACGCGGAGTTTTCTTTGAGGATCATCTTCTAACCTTCACAATGCATCCGCGGGCACAGTGGGGCACCTCGCCGTGGCTACCTTTCGCCATGCAGATATTCCGAGTTTCTAGAGGAAACGCATCACATTGCTCGGTGAGATTTGTCATTGCAATACTCTACTAAGTCTGTCAGCATACTTCTGCTGTTCCTCCTATTGGGCCAGTTTGGGCTCGCGAGGTTGGCGACAGTTTACGTGAGTGCCTTCTTCAGAAACTTGAGCGTTCGCTCCCACGCTGTCTTGGCGCATGCCGGGTCGTACACCTCAGGGCGGGCTTCGTTCATGAACGCGTGGTGCGCGTCGTAGCGATAGAGCTCGAACTCTGATTTCGAATGCTTCAGCGCGGACTCGAGGTCATTCACCTTGGCGGGTGTGCACCAGTCGTCACTGTTCGCGAAGTGGCAAATGAGGGGAATTTTGATTTTCGTCAAATCGGCGGCATCGAGGGGCGGAATGCCATAGAAGCAGGCGCCGGCGTCCATCTCCGGCACGCGCACTGCCGCCAGGATGGTCAGCGCCCCGCCCATGCAGAACCCGCCCACGGCCACCTTCTTCGTTGATTGTTTCAGGTACTGCACGGCGCCGCGGATGTCTTGACCGGCGGCATCCGGGAAGTTAAGGTTCGTCATCAGGTGGGTTGCTTCGTCGGCGGCCTTGGTGACCTTACCCCGGTAGAAGTCCGGCACGAGCGCCCGGTAGCCAGCTTCGGCGAGCCGATCAGCGGTCTTCTTGATTTGATCGTTTAGTCCCCACCATTCCTGGATGACGACAAAGCCGGGCGCGCTTGATCCTGCTTTGGGATGTGCCACATAGCCAGGGCATGTCTTTCCGTCCGGGCGCTTGAACTGAATCATCTCACCCATCGGATCCCTCCACTGGATGCGGACTGCCACCTCATACTATAACTTTGTGGTTTTTCTCGCCGGGGGGAGCTTGACCAGCAAGTCGATATGTTGGCTATTGATGTCGGCTGTTACCCCTGCCTCTCCGTCCACCGGCGAATTCGGACCTGCAGTTGGCATTTTCGTAACCACAGTCGGCATGTGGAAGCCAAGTCCAGCTTGCTCCGCTGTGAATCTGCGGAACTCGGCATCTTCATTCACCTTCGAATATCCATCCGGATGCTCTTATCCGCGTGACCGATCCAGAATCGCAGCAGATCCTCGGGGACACGCGGCTTTCTGAGCCACGTGACACGGAAGCGGCGGAAGGATGGAACCCGCACTTCTCCCGGCCGCCGAAAGTAATAGCACCGTAACCCACCAGTAGTGACGTTGCCGCGTACAGCTCTCGAAAATATCCTCAGACCATGAAAATAATAACCGGCGCCTCACCAAAGACGCTGTTGTTAGAACTCTACAAAGCAACGAGGCTCAACGAGGGACAAGATCTGGAGAATCTCAAAAGCCACATTCGCATTCTCGAAAGCGAAGTCATGGCCGATCATATACGGCTGCACGGTTTTGGAGTGCGGTGGTCGTGAAGTCTTCTCAGTTATCTGCTAAAAATCACCTCCCGCGAGTCTCATTCTTTTTGAAGTTGCTTGCCAATTTTCGGACACTTTGCTACGACTGTTTTGTGCGCCATCTTCGACGATCCTATCACTGGGATTAAGGCGCTAGGGCTGCCGCTCGGGGTGCGCTGGTCGTAAAGCACTGATCGCGATCCTTGCTGTTAGTTTCCTTGCTTTTCATCTGCCGCGGTGCCTTACGCGTGCAGTGGAACTCGGTCTCGACGAAATCATCTGCCCGGTCGGTGCTCCGTCGCAAATCCCTGTTCGCGCAGAGGCAAGTTTTCTGGGTTCAGCACTCGCGACAGAAGCGCCTCTTCGTTGACGAGCGGATGCTGCGTCCGTAATATGGAGCGACTCGACAGGCAGGCAGGCTCGAATGATCGATCAGGTCGTCTCTCACTATCGCATCGTCGAAAAACTTGGCGGCGGCGGCATGGGTGTCGTCTACAAAGCTGAGGACATCAAGCTCGGACGCTTCGTCGCTCTCAAGTTTCTCCCCGAAGAGGTTGCAGCGAATGCTCAGGCCCTTGAACGATTTCAGCGCGAAGCCCGCGCCGCCTCTGCCCTGAATCATCCCAACATCTGCACCATCCACGAGATCGACGAGCAAAACGGCCAAGCCTTCATCGTCATGGAATACCTGGACGGCCTCACCCTGAAGCACCGCATCTCCGGCCAGCCTCTCGAGACCGACCTTTTGCTGCAACTCGCCATCGAAATCGCGGATGCGCTCGACGCTGCCCACGCCCAAGGCATTGTCCATCGCGACATCAAACCCGCCAATATCTTCGTGACCCGCCGCGGCCACGCCAAGATCCTTGACTTTGGTCTCGCTAAACTTGTTCCTACTTCCCACGCCAGCGCGGACGCTGACGGACCCATGAACCGGCCTACCGCCGTGAGCGATGCCTTTCTCACCAGCCCCGGCACTGCCGTCGGCACCATCGCCTACATGTCGCCCGAACAAGCCCGCGGCAAGGAGTTGGATACTCGCACCGATCTTTTCTCTTTCGGCGCCGTGCTCTACGAAATGGCGACCGGCGCCGTCCCGTTTCGCGGGGATACGTCGGCCATCATTTTTGAAGGGATTTTGAGCCGGACACCGATCCCGCTCATTCGCCTGAATCCCCACGTCCCTCTGCGGCTGGAAGAGATCATCGGCAAAGCCCTCGAAAAAGATCGCGACCTTCGCTACCAACACGCTTCCGAGATGCGCAGCGACCTGAAGCGCCTCCAGCGTGACAGTGGCTCCGGTCGAAGCGCCGCGGTTTCCGAATCTGTCCCCGCCAGCGAAACTCAGCCGCCGCCAGTATCCGCGTCGGGCACTGCGGCGGCGGCAAGTGGCTCGTCTCTTCCTGCATCTCCGTCCAGCACCAGCAGCTCCAGCGTGACCGCCGTTGCCCGAGAGCATCGCGTTGGAACCATCGTCACTGTTGTGGTCGTTCTAGCGCTTCTCGGCGCCGCCGGCTTTGGCGTCTACGCTTTTCTCGGCCGTTCCCGCTCCCTGCCGTTTCAGAATTTCACCATCACCCAGGTCACCAACACCGGCAAAGCTGAGTTGGCCGCGATTTCGCCCGACGGAAAGTACATCCTCCACGTCCAAAACGACAACGGTATGCAAAGTCTGTGGCTGCGCAACATACCCACGGGAAGCGATACGCAGACCGTTCCGCCCGCCCCCGGAATTTATCGCCACCTGGCTTTTTCTCCCGATGGGAATTACGTGTACTTCGAGAAGGCGGCCAACCATCAGGGTACAGAGTTCGATTTCTTCCGTGCTCCGGTTCTGGGCGGCGTTCCGAAGGTTGTTGCCCACGACGTCGACTCTGACATCACCTTCTCCCCCGACGGACGCCGTATCGCCTACATTCGTGCTAATGACCCCGAGCCCGGAAAGTACCGCTTGCTCACGGCCAACGAGGATGGCGGCGACGAAACCATCCTGCTTATTACGCAATCCACGCGTGGCGCCGATCCCCAGCACATCAGTTGGTCCCCTGACGGGAAGCAGATTGCCTACTCCTTCGATTCCTCAGGCGATGCCCTCAGCTACGTCGAGAGCTTCGACACCGCGAGTAAGCAGGTTGCAACTCTGGCCATGCTCCCCAATGACCAGGTCCATGAATTGAAGTGGCTGCCCGGCGGGCATTCCTTGCTTTCCGTCTTTCTCCCCAAGGGACCGAATTACGAACGTTCGCAAATCGGACTGCTCTCCGATAAAGGCGCGCTCCTGCCCATCACACGCGACACCAATCGCTATGACACGTTGACGGTCTCCGCCGACGGCAAGAGTGCCTCCAGCGTGCAGGTGAAGACTACCCACGCCCTGGCCCTTCTGGATGGCGCCATCTCGCCCCAGACCACTCCGGAACCGCAACCGCTTTCGCAAGTCGCCGATCCCCGAGAGCTCGATTGGACTCCCGATGGAAAATTGCTCGTTGCCGATGCCGCAAGCGTCACCCGCATGGATCCGGACGGGCATAACTCCGCCGCCCTCATCGCCGACCCGAACGCTTTCCTTCTCGGCTTCTCCTCCTGCGCTGGCCGCTACCTGCTGCTTTCCTGGTGGTTCCACGCCGGCTCCTCAAAGATCACGATCTGGCGCGCCAGCGCCGATGGTGCCGCACCCAAACAATTAACCAGCGGAGGCTTTGATACCAATCCTGTCTGCTCGCCCGACGGCAAGTGGGTGTATTACATCGACCGCCCCGGATTAGCCCGCCTGATGCGCGTTTCCGTCGACGGCGGCACAGCGGAACCCGTTCCCGGCACGGCTGTCCCAAGCCAGTTCGGCATCGAAGCCGTCAGCTACGTTTCCCCGGACGGAAAATCCATCGGCTACGTCGTCGACATTGCGGACGCGGTCACGCACGATGCCCGTGCCAAGTTCGCTATCGCGAATCTAGACAGCACTTCTCCCCCGCGTCTGCTCGAACTTGACCCGCGCTTCGCTGGAAGTCAGGTTTTAAGCCCTTCCACCCAACTCATACCGAATGCCAACGCCCTGGCGTACCGGATCAGCGAAAACGGCGCGGACAACCTCTGGCTCCAGCCCCTGGACGGTTCTCCCGGACACCAGTTGACGCACTTCAACTCCGAGAAAATCACTGACTTCCACTGGTCGCCGGACGGAAAAACACTGGCAGTCATCCGCGAACACGATGTCGCCGACGTCGTCCTGCTACGAGAAGGAAATCAGTAAGCGCTGAGCCGACTAGGTGAAGACAAAGCTGGCGTGACCTTGCGCAATCGATGCCTGCGCCTGAGTGATAGCATTCGGACGTGAGGCCGCAACAATTACAGGGAGTCAGAGAAAAAGGGCACGCTTGAATTGCGTGCCCTTTCTCAGGTTGGCGGAATTGCTAGGCTGCTTTTTTTGACCGAACTCTTGCCCAGCGTGCCCGTTGTGCTGCCGCAATCTTCTTGCGGGCAGCCAACGACAATTTCCGCTTCACCCGACCATTGCTCGCTGCCGGGGTTTGGAAATCGACAGACACCACCGAGCCCAGCGCCGTAATTGCCTTGTCTAACTGTGCACGTTCCTTTTTAAGCTCCTCTAGTACCGCAACTAGATTAGTCATTGGTTTCTTTCTTTGAGTAGTATTGAACTACTTTGCTGATGAAATCATACCTGAAGCGACGGCACACGATCATGCGCTTGTGACAGCCCCGCTGCTGTTCAGACAGTCCAAGCGGAGATCGAACACTCGACCGATCAGGCTCTGGTCGGCGTCAGGGGAGATATTGATCAACTGGACTCGTGCCTGCGAAATCCATTAAGTTCGAGAAGAGGATACTTTATGGCTGAGACGCCCTCTACAATGCTTCCGTTGGGTACAAGTGCGCCCAACTTTAACCTTCCGGATCCGAATGGCAAGTTGGTGTCGTTAGATGATTTCAAGAATGCGCCAGCTCTCCTGGTCGTGTTCATTTGTAATCACTGCCCCTATGTGAAGCACATCCAGAAGCAATTTGCTTCTCTCGCCAAGGAGTATCAGGCGCGCGGCGTGGATGTTGTCGCAATCAACTCGAACGATGTCGAGAGTCACCCGGAGGACCGGCCTGAAAAGATGGCGGAACAGATCAAGCACGTGGGCTACACCTTTCCCTATCTCTACGACCAAAGCCAGCAAGTGGCCAAAGCTTACCGCGCCGCTTGCACGCCGGACTTTTACCTCTTCGATCGAGACCATCGCCTCGTCTACCGGGGACAGTTCGATGACAGCCGGCCCGGTAACGCGCGTCCGGTCACCGGCGCAGATCTACGCAAAGCTCTGGACGCGGTGTTGTCCGGCCACGCAGTCTTCAGCAACCAAAAGCCAAGTGTGGGTTGTAACATTAAGTGGAAGCCCCCAAACGCTCCTGATTACTTTTCGAACCAGTGACTTCGCCAACAAAGACAGCTTTAGAAGCACACTTCACGCCCACAGGTTCTCGGAAACTGGGAAAATACAGGGCTGAGC
>Ga0181532_10001364_pt1 | contig 23797 bp, 24 predicted proteins | sample PEATcosm2014_Bin_33_FD_119768 | JGI IMG/M metagenome (GOLD analysis project Ga0181532, IMG submission 119768) | Peatland microbial communities from MTU Mesocosm Facility, Houghton, MI, USA - PEATcosm2014_Bin11_30_metaG | ecosystem: Environmental > Terrestrial > Soil > Wetlands > Peat | place... | reverse complement strand
TGCTATCGAGCTGCGCGAAACCGTTGGTCCAGGACCAAGACGGTAAAGTCGTATTGGCCGCGCCGACGACGGCGAAGGCAAATTCGCAAGCCGTTGAAGTTTCGAATGTGGTTCCGCTGTCTGCCGCCGACGTGAGCCCTGCCGCCACAGCGATTACATCGGAAGCATTTGACGTCAGGCCGGTGACGTTGGTCACACTCACTTGAATGTCGGCGGCCGTGATGCCGTCAACCACTACAGCCACGTTCCCGGTTGCACCTGCGGTGGCCACCGCACACAAGTCAACCTCGCCGGGGTTGGCTCCCGAAATTTCTTGCGTTGGTGCAACCGCCAATGCCGATGAGCCGTTAAACGAGACGTCGACAACGATCACCGATCCGGTTATGTTTGTGAGCGTGACGGCAATGATTATGAGTCCTGGCGATGCGCTCAGGCCGGGAGTAGTTACGCTGGTCGCGCCGGTTGCTGTCCCGTGCCAAAGGACCGTCGCCGTGATGGAGCAACCGCCGGACGAACTGCTTGACGAACTCGAAGATGAGCTCGACGAACTCGAAGATGAGCTCGACGAACTCGAAGATGAGCTCGACGAACTCGAAGATGAGCTGCTTAACGAACTGCTCGACGGGCACGCGCCGGCCGTGAACATTGTTGCGGGCAGGGTCAGATAGCCGGCGGCACCATCGCAAAGCGTCGCCTGGACGTTCACGAACTCCTTCGCGACCAGATGTCCGCCAATCCAGGTAACTGCGTCCGTGTAGCCCTTGGCGAGAACGGGGCCGCCCGTGGAATCGAAGCCGGTCTGGTAATAAAAATTTGGCGACCAGGTGACGGACGATGGGTAGAAGGCGATCTGCGGATTTGCTTGGTAGGTAAAAGACACCTCAGAGTAATCGACGGAAAGCGAGAACGAGGCCGTCATCTGCCGGTAAAACGTGCTGCCGATTCCTGTGTCGCCCGTGACCAGGATCTCGCCGACTCCAGCCATGAACACATAGCCGTTGAACGGGCTGCTACCATCGCCGACTGTCACGCCCTGCTCGCCTACGCTAACCCCTTGCACATAAACGTCTTCGTCAACGAACGGCTGTGCGTTAGTGGTTCCCCTTCCTGTAGACGCCAGGGCCGCGTTAGAGCCGAGTCCGCTCCATCCTCCAGGAGGCGGCGTGTTGAACTCGCCGGCATTGACGCAACCCACGGGCAGAAGCAGCCAATAGGTCGCGTTGTTCAATAGCTGGCCCGTGTTCGCTAGCACGCATACAAAGGTGGACCCTGGTGCATAACCTATTCCGGCGATGGTGATGGTCGCAATGCTTTGAGCGATGTCGCCGGCGTTGTACGCAGTCGTGTTGCTCCAGTTTCCCGTGCCCGCAGGCGGCGCGACCAAGGTCAACCAATTCGCCGACGGCGGCGTGTCCGTAGCCGTGTTGGTGATCGCCAGGTAATACGATCCACCGAGGCTCACGTACTCGCCGATGAGGTATTCGGTTCCGCTGCCGCCGCCGAATTCGTAGACATCGCCGCCCAAAAAGCTTCCGACGGCAAGGATATCCCCCGTGGCGCCCTTGTTCCCAGGGAGCATCTGATCGCCGATGCTGATGATGCCGGCCGAATCTTGCGACGCTCCGAGCCACCCGTTTGCTGTTGCAATGCCAATCCGGGTCTCGCTCAGAATCACCATGGCCCATTGTTGGCCAGTGGTCGCGCTCGCCGTCCAAATGATCCGCGCCGGCCCTGGATCGGCCTGGCTGATCAGATAATCGTAATTCGCACTCGCGGCGTCGGCCCATTCGTGGTCAGTATCCACCACATCGAGCCAGACCTTGGTCGCTCCCGGAATCAGGATGCGGCCGATCTGCGGCATGGCGACCATCTGACCTGAAGCATAAGTCGTTCCCAGGATGAAAACGCCTTTATCGGTCACGAAAGCCCAATAGGTCGCATTCGGCGGCGTCTGGTTCGTGTTGCCGAGAATGCAGACGTAGGTGACGCTGCTCTCTCTTACAAGATCGCCGATGACGTACGCCGTCGTAGAGCTCCAGCTCGCAAGCTTGCCAATGACAGGGATCCATGGGCCCAGCGGGGGCGTCAGGGAAACGCTCGCCGTCGCGACATAGCGTTTTGGCGCCGGGATCGGCTCCAGCGCAATGCCGAACGGCTGCCCCGTTGCCGGATCCGCCGACACGAAAATCGTCTCCTCGTAGAAATTCTGCGTGCTCGGAAGATCCGTGGTGCTGATCGGCGCGCTTGCCAGCGTCCCCAGGCCCGTAACGCCGAACTGCTCGATCTGCTGATAGGACAGGTTGATGAGCCAGATGTCATCGCTGGGAACGGGAACGGTCGGGTCGGCCTGGACGCTCCCCATGCGGCGGTCGTAATCCCGGCAGACGTCCACCAGCTTGTTCTGAAAGCGCGCGTTGAGCCACCACGCGTTTCGCGCTTGCGCGCTTTCGCCGCCAGAAGCTTTGCGGTAGATGTCGCTCAATTGAAGATCCCTATGATCGAAAAATCGGCGGTGTAAATGACCTTGTTCACGACGGCGACGTTCGGTTGCATGACGCGCTGCACGCCAACTAGCCGGCCGCCGACAAGGGCTCCCCCCACCGGCATTGGCTTGGAATTCGTCCAAAGGTAGCGCCAGCCTCGCTTGGCGATCGGCCCGCTCTGGCCGATGACGAGGACCTGGTTGTCGTTTTGGTCGGCCGAAATGTAGCTCCCCGCCGGCAAGACGCCGGTAGCTGTGCCGCCGCTGATATTCGTGATGGCCATCTGCGTGTCGCTGATGATGCTGGCGATGTTGTAAACGCCGCCTGAAATGCTCCCGTTGCTGAGGAGGTAGATGTTTTGCCCGGCGGTGAAGAGCGACGTCGAGGCGACGGTCACATCCGCCGTTCCGCCCGGCAGGGGCTGAGAGAAGTTCACCGTGATTACAATGCCGCCGGCCTTGCCGCGGCTGGTGGAAAACTTGAGCGTGAACTCCATGTCTGCCGTCGAGTTTTGCTTGCCGGGGACGCCGAGGAAGAGCAGCTCCTCGGTGTCGAAGGTGAACGTCTGGCCGTTGTAGGTGAGGGACAGCGGAGCGTTATTGGCCATCCCGGTGATGCGTGACAGGGCATCGATGTAGGTCGATGGCATCGAGGCGAGCGCGAGCCGGGTCAGAATCGTGAAGTCGAACCTGTCCGGCAAGGTGACTTCGCAGCCCTCTACGCTGTCGCCATTGACGCCGATCAGCCCGTTGAAGCTCGGAACCCCCTGGCCCTCGGGAGTGAGGTCCTCGGGATCGCCGGTGCCGTCGCAATTGTAATAGTCGCCGACGTCGAGCGCTTGCTGGATCTTGCCAGTGTTGCCGGAAGTGTCGAAGCTCATCTCCGTGAAGGCGATCTGGAACTTGTAGGTCGCCGTCACGATCCAGAGCAGGCCATCCTCGCTGGCCGGCTCAATCTTGTACTCGTTGAAGAAGAGCTGGATGCCGCTGACCGTGATCGACGTCGGGATCCGGGTCTTGGCGTAGGCGACGGCGTCGCTCTCGTTCCCCCAGCCGTAGGTCGCCCATTTCTTTTCGAAGCTCGGCGCGCTGAAGTTGATGGTCCCTGAGCCGGAATCGTCGAGCTCTTGCCAGAGGCACGTGATCGGGATTTGCGCGATGCTCATGACATCACCGGGCCTTCCCGGTTGACGAGGCGCAGAATGAGGTCGGCGATGCGGCCGAGGTTTTCGTTCACCTCGCCGACGCCGTCATTGACGCGGGCGATTTCGCCGAGCCGCTGGAGCTGCAGCCGGTTTACGTCCAGCTGCATTTGCGGGATGTTGGCGCCGATGAAGCCGCGGGCAAGCGCCGCGCTGAAGGTGCCCGAGACGCTGCCTTGATTGTGCGTTTGATCGAATCCCCCGGCGCCTTGCTGGCCGGCGGCGTTTCCCTCCGCTTCCTGGAGGTCGCGGGTGAGATTCCATAGCGCAAATCGGGCGTTCTCGATTTCCTCGGCGTTCCCGCCGCGCACGGCCTCGCGTTCGGCGTCCCGCGCTTGCTCCAGCCGGGCTCGCTCCTCGGCGCGCTGCCGGGCTTGAAATTCCGGATTGGTGCGCTCCATTTCCTGGTTCCGCAGCGCGGCACGGTGGCGGGCGGCATTCCCGGCCTCTTCTGGATTGCCCGTGTCGGCGTCGGTAACGGTTGCACGCAGGGCTTCGAGTGCGCGGACGGAAAGGCCGCTCGGATCCACGGCCCGCTGAAAACCAATCCATTCGTCGATGACATCGCGCAGCATGCCGAAGAGCGCGGACTTGACCGTCTCAACCGCCGTAAGCCATCCTGCCTCGAATTCGCCGACGACCGTGTTCCACCCCTGCTGAATCGCCAACCAGGTTCCGTCGAAAAGGTCGGTCAGATAGTTCTTGATGTCGGCGAAAATGGCGAGGGCCGCATACTTCAGTTCGACCCAGATTTCGCGGCCGCCCTGCTTGATGTACAGCCAGCCGAGCTCGGCCGTGAGTTTGACCACCTGCCAGATCGACGCCCAGTCGCCGAGGTGGAAGGCGGCGACGATGCCGCCCCACGCGACGCCGGCATTTGTTCGCATGTCCGAGAACGCGCGGCCAAAGGTGCTGCCGATTTCCGACGCTGCCGAGGACGCCGCGCTGACAACGCTCGAAACCGTCGAGGAAAAGCCGGCCGAGAAGGACGCCCAGACGCCGCCCAGCGCATCGCGGACCGCCCCGGCCGCGCGAAAGAACATTTCGATCAGCGGGTTGACGACGGCGCGGCCCAGCGCGGCGAGTTGTTGCCACAGTCCGCCGAAAGCGTTGCGGATCGCGTCGATGACAAACATGGCATGGCTGAGCATGACGTGCCAGCCGTCGGCGAGGGCGTCCACAACGAAGGCAAAATGCTCCTCCAACGTCGCAACGAATTCATTCCACAAGGCAATGTGGGCATCGATAACTTCGTGGAAGGTCGCCACCACGCCGGCCCAGAGGTCCGCGAACCATGTTTTCAGGTCGGCCCATGCTCCCAGGATGCGCTCATAGGCCGCGATGAACGGGGCCGCAATCCAGGCGCCGACCGCGCGCGCGGCGGCGGCGATGCCGGCGAACAAATCGCCGAACCAGCCGACGATCGCGTCGAAGGCCTCTACAAAGGGCGCGGCGATCTGCGCCAGGACGTTGCGGACGCCTGCAACGATTCCCGCCCAGACGCCGGCAAAGAAATCGACAATGCTGTCCCAGGTATCGAGGATCCAGTTGTAGGCCTCGATGAACGGCGCGGAGAGGATCCCGAAAAGGTCCGCCAGTTCGGACTGGACGCCGGCAACGACCTGGTTGAAGATCGTTTCGACGTCGGCGGCAAACTGCCGGATCTTCTCGACCAGGCCACCGGAGAAAATGAAATCCCAGATCGCCGTGAGGCCGGCCATCAGGTTTTCGATGGTGATGAACTTGTAAGCCAGGAAGGCCAGCCCGGCTGCGAGCGCGACGATGCCGATGGCGACGTACGCGATCTCGGAGAGGAAGTCGCCGATGCCGCCTTCGTCGAAGGCCGCGTTGAACTCGTCGATGATCCGGTCGATCGTCTGCGCGGCCCCGGTGACCTGATCGCGCATCCATTCGAAGGCGCTGACGATGCCGTTGACGAACGCCATGAACGGCGAAACGACCAGGTAATCCCAGAGATCGGCGATCGCCCGGCCGATCGAATGAACGAATTCGATCAGGCCGTCCGCGGCTTCATCGATGAAGCCGAGCGATTCGTGCAGGCTCGCGAACCGGAAGCCGAGCAAGCTGACAGCCACCGCAACGCCATAAAGCGCGCCCACGGCAACGGCAGCGACGCCGGCGAGAGCGAGCAATCCTCCCGTGGCAATGACGAGGACGCCGAAAAGGAAGCTGAACGCGAAGGCCAGCAAGTTCGTGCCGGCAGTCAGGATCGTTTCCCAGATCCACGCGGCGATTTCGGAAGCCGTGTAGCTCCAGACCGTCGCGGTGACAAAGGTGTAGATGGCCCCGAGCGCAGTGAGTGCGGCATTATAGACCCAGGTCGCCGCGGCCCACGCCATCTCGCGGATGGCGCTTGAGCCGACCAGCCATGCCCAGGATGCGGCCCCGATCGCGGCGATACCCTGGATGACGGTGAGCGCACCGAAGCCAGTGGTCAGAGCCCAGACGGCCGCGTTATAAACCCATGTCGCCGCGGCGACGGCATAGCTGGCCGCCGCGTAGCCGATCATTCCCCCACGTCCCGCGGCCGTCGTCGCGATGAAGGAAACGGCAACGCCCTGGGCCGCGAGCCAGGCGCCCTGCAGAAAGCCGAGTGAAAAGGCGTAGGCATAGGTTGCCGCGTGCGCCAGGAACATCGCGGCCTTGTAGCTGTAAAGCGCCACGCGGGCCCCGAAGAAGGCAAGCGATACGCTGCTGAGGCCGGCGATCATGGTCCCATACTGGAGCAACGCCAGGGCGCCGCCAAGAGAGGTTACCGCGTGCCAGACGAAGCCGATGGCGCCGGAAAACGCCGTAAAAGCTCCGCCGGCGATCCAGATGACCGAGCCGATGAAGGTGATGATCGAGCCGATCGCAAGGAGCGCCGTGCCCAGATAGAAAACGACGGCGACGAGGGCGCGGTGTCGGTCGATCCAGCCGCGCACGCCCTGGATGATGGCGGTAATCTGAGTGACGAGTCCGGTCATGAATGGGGCAATGAGCGTGCCGATCTCGGCCCAGACGGCCCGCGTCGCAATGCCCATTTCGCGCATGGCCGTGTTGTAGCGGTAAATGATGCCAAGGTTCTCGGCGGTCATCACTGCGCCGATGTCGCGCCCGTGCTGCTCGCGCTGGGCGATGCCGGCCGCCCCGCCGCTCACATCGAGCGCCGCCCCCTGGCGGCCGAAGACGTGCCGCGCCTGGGCGATCCGCTGGCCGGGATCCTGGATGTTGCCGAGGGCCCCGGCAAAGGAGCGCAGGCGTTCGTCCTGGGTCATGGCCGCCAGCGCGTCGATGGACAGGCCGAGGCTGTCGATCCGCTCGGCAGCCTCCCCGGCCGGGTTGTTGATCGCCTGTTCGAGCAAGCCGTCCATGGTCCGGACGGCGACCGAAAGGCCGTCCATGTCGGTTCGCAATGCGTAGGAAAGGCTGCTGAGGGCCTCGAAGCTGACACCGGTACGCCGGTTGGCGGCGACGACTTCATTGGCCCACTCGGCGGCGATGTTGAGCCCATGCAGGAACGGGGCCATCATGACGGCCCCGGCAGCGGTCATGGCCGCGCCGATGAGGCCGACCGTGGCGCCGAATTTCTTGAGCCGTGCCTCCAGGCTGTCGAGGACCTTCTTGGTGGTGTCCTTGGCGTAAAGTTCGACGAAGGCGCCGCCGGCTCTGGCGTCGGCTGCACTGGCCATTGGCGACCTCCTCTCAAACCTTGAAGGCGGTGGCCATGGCGCGAAGCTGTCGCCCCATCGTCAGGCCCGCTTTTTTCTTGCGTTTCGTCATGGTGAAGGGATTGAAATCTTTCGCGGTCAATCCGGGGATCGGCTTTTCGGCAAAAATCTGCCGGACGCTTCTGGACACGTCCCAGATCTGCGCGAGCAAATGCGAGGTATGCAGCCACAGCTCCTGTTCATGCCCCTCCAGCATCCACGCCAGCTCGCGGAGGGTCAGGGCCCTGAGGCCGTCCCGATCGAGCCCTAGTCGGCCGGCGGATTGCCAGATGACACGGCGCCGATCATTTCGTTTTGGGCCTCGACGAGGACCTGGTCCAGCTTTGCCCCCAGGCTGTTCACCATCGCGTCCAGGTTCGTCTTGGCCATCGTGTCCAGCGCCTTCCTCGTCGCCTTCTCCTCGAATTCCTTCCTCTGCTGAATCCCCGCCAGGATCGTCTCTCTCCTCGCGGGCGATGAAAAATCCGCGAGGGCTTCCTCGAAGGCATCGCGCATGCGCTCCAGGGCATCCCCGTCGATGTTGGCCTTGAATTCGCGCTCGGTGACCGCGAAGTCCGGGCCGCTGTTGCACTTGGCGAGCAGGAACATCAGGTTCACGAACGTCGGCAGGCTTCGATAGATTTTCTTCAGCAGCTTGCCTTTCTCGTCGCCGACCTCGAGGAGATCGATTTCCTTGTCGGTCGCGTCGCGCACGTCGTCAACGATGCCGTACGTGATTTTGCAGGGCCATTCGCGGCCCTTGGCATCTGTCCAGGCAAGAAGCATTTATCATTTCCCCCAAGATGTTCCGGCATCCCGCCTGCAGGTGGCGACGGATCGATCACGATCCGGTAATGTTCATCCACGTCGGCGCGTTGCCGGTCTGGGCGATTTTGAGGCTGACGTCGAACATGTCGGCCTCGGCGGCGTCTTGAGATTCGTCCATCTTCTCGACCGTCCAGTTGGCCCGCATCCCTTGGGTATTAATGCCGGCGCCAGGCGCGACAACGCCCCAAAGGAACGCCATGTCGATGGCCGTAGAGTTGTTTTTCGCCGCGATCAGCGCGATCAGCAGCGGGTCGGCGGCGATGTTCGGAATTTTGAACGTTGGATTCCAGGCCTGGAGCGTCGGCAGGTTGCTCTCGAACGGCCGATTCGATCTGAGCTTCAGCCCGTATTGCGTGATGGCATCGCCGAGTTTCACGTCTTGAATGTTGTCGGTCTCAGACCAGACGGGCGTTCCCTCGGTGCCCGTATTCGCGTAGGCGTACGTGTCCTTGCCGGCGGTCACATTGAGCGGGATCGACGCGATGGCGCCGAGCACAACAATCAGGGCGAGCGCGATGCCGAGCAAGAGAGCGATGGTTTCCATGGTCGATTCCTCAGAGTGAAGCCGAAAAAAGCATTCCGGCCTTGGTTTTTTCTTTCTCGAGGGCAAGCTGCAGCGCAGGCCTCGGCCCGGTGCGAACAATCCGGCCCGTTTTTTTGATCCGAAAGGCTCCGCCTTTTTCGAGCCGCAAGGGCACCCCGGTCTGGCCGCCAAAGGCGAGGCCGTAGCCTATCGCCACGTTCCCCCCTCCATCCGGGCCGTTATCCTCGTAGCCGAACAAGATCTTCTTGATCGGGTTGCCTGCTCGCCGCGTCCGCTCGGGCTCCCCTTCCCTCGAGGGGATGTACTCGGGCTCCGGAGCCGCGTGGCCGAGCTTCTTCGCGCGGCGGATTTCCTTGCGGTTCCTCACCGCGGCCGGCTTGATCGACTGCCGCGCCGTTGTGCGCGTGAAGGCGCCGAGCTGCGACAATTTCCTCCGCTCGGCCGCCGAGATCCGCTTATTCACGCTCTCGGCGTCGAAGAACATGTCCCCGGAGATCGGCTTCACGATTACGCCGATTGTCACCACGGCGTTGCCTCCGAGAAGGTCAAATCCAGCTCGCCCACAAGCGTCAGCTTCTCGTCAACCGCCTTGGGCCGGTAAATGTTCAGTTCGGACTCCCAGAACTCCACGCCGGTTGGCTTGCCCGTCGGCACATTGTCGATCAGGTTCACGCCGATGATCTGATTCACCTGGCGTCCTCTCACGTTCCAGTAGTCATCGACCTGCATCAAAAAGGATGCAAGCTGGTCGATGCGGCCGCCCGGCCCGTCGTAATCCGCCGGGCTGCCCGGCAGGAGCGTCTGCAGCAAGATCTTGACGCGGTGCGTCGAGCGGACCGCCGCCCGGATCGTTCGGCCTGGCCGCGGCGTATTCTCCGTCGGCGGAGTGTGCCCGCGTGCTCTCGCCCTTCCGAGCGCGATCACGGCCAGGTAAACGGTGCCTTGCAGGTCCGATTCCTTGGGCGCCGGCAGCCAGCCTCGGAATACCGAGATCGTCGGTTCGCTCCACACCGTCGAGTCGGCCGGCGTCGTCAGTTCGGCCGCCACGCCGTCGGCAACCGCCATCGTCGTCAGGGTCTGGCCAGTCGGCGTCGGCATCTCAAACCTTCTTCGTGTGGCAGCGGAAGAGTTGCTTGAAGGGCAAATCCTCCCATCGCCACGGATTCAGCCCGGCCGGCGCGAGTAGCTGATAGCTGTCGCTGCCGATCGTGATCACGTCCCCTCGCTGCGGCACCGGCGGCGTCAATGTCGCGAGGTCGCCTACCTTCACGCTGAAGCCGGCGTAGCCCAGCTCAGGCGTGAAGATCGCGTAATCGGTGCCGTCCGGTGAATCCCCGAGCCGCGTTGCGTTCTCCCGTTCCCGGCCGCCGTCCTGAGCGATAACCGTGATGCTGAGCTGCGTATCTCCGCGGGCATAGGTCGCCGCCAGGCCCATGACGGCCTGCAGGCCCGGGACGAGCATGGCGCCGATGGCATTGCTGAGGATGCTCATAAATTCACGCCGCGGGCTTCTTCTCGGCGACGGTCACCAGATAATCGAGGTCGGTTTGCTTCATGGCGACCAATACCTTGCCGATGTCGATGGCGCCGAGGCAACCGTTCAGGATCGCGGTCAGCCGCGGATCCGCCTTGAGCCGATCGTCCGGGATCGATCGGGCGATGGCGACCACGTCCTGCGCCTCCACCTCGGCGTGCGAGAGCAGGTGAACGAGGATGCCGTTGCCGGCGCGTTTCTTCGAATCCTGGCGCCCCTTGCCGTCGATCGCGGCATGGATCCGCGTCAGGGCCCCGGTGACGTCTTCTTGGCTCATGTTGCGCCTCTTTTCATTGGGTCATTTGTCGTTGCCGCAGCCAATCCAGCCGAACCTTCATCGTGTCCGTCGTCGCCGTCTTGACGAGGTGGGCGAGCAGATACCAGTTGACCGCCGACGCAGAGACATCGAAAACCGTCGAGGTCAACACCCGCACACCGTTCACGTAGATCGCACACAAGGCCGGATTGCGCATGTCGATCCATACCTCGACGCGCGTTCCCACGGTATAAGTCAGCGTCGTGTCGGTCGGCGCCACGGTCACCGAGCCGGTTTTCGACTCGGCGTAAATCTTCCCATCGTGCGCCTTGCACTGGACCCCGATCGAGTCAGCGATGCTCGTGAATGCCGTCGCATTCGTGCCGCTCGCCGCCCCGATGCTGAAAACCGCCGCCGTGCCGCTGTCATCGGCGATGACGGCGAAGGCCAGCTCGACGATTCCCTTGTTGCCCGTCGCGAAGCCGTCCACGCCGAGTAGGTCGATCTTCTGGGCTTCGTTCGTCGCATCCAGAAGCAAAAGGCCGTCGCGGTTCAAATCGAAGCTGGGCGACCCCGCGGTAAGCACCGGAGCGACCGTCCGCGGATCGCGCAAGAGATCGAATGTATAGACCGGGAAGACGTTGAAGTTGACCGTGCATTCCCCGTCGGTCGCCCGGGCGTCCCCCACGATCGAGCCAAGCAAGAAATCACCTGCCGAGGTCTGCAGGTAGGTGACCTCCTGATCGGCGACGTTCCAAAAAGCTTTCCCCCCGTCGAGCAGCGCGATCCCGGCCGCTTTGGGTAGCACGATCGCCCCGAGCATTTCCAGGTTCATGCCCTGGCCCAGGATCGTGCCGGCGCCGCTATTGATGAACCCGGCCCCTCCGTTGGGCAGCTGGTGGACCTCGTAAGGCCCGTAAGCGGCCTGCGCCACTTGCGGGATCACGTCACCGGGCCCGGCGATCGCAGCTTGTGCCGTCATCGTTCCAAGCGCCTCGCCGCTAAATGCTGAGCCCGCGCAGCCGGGCGTAATTCACCTTCACCGTGAAGGTGTCCGTGGTGGCGGTCTTGACCAGGTGGGCCAGCAAATACCACGGGCTCACATAGGTGACCGCGAAGGACGTCGACGCGAGAACCTGGATGCCGTTGACGTAGAGTTTCGGGGCGCCCGGCACGCGCATGTCGATACAGACCTGGAACGGCGTGCCGGCCGTATAGGTGACCGTGGTGTCCGTCTGAACCACGGGCGTGTCGTTGCAGATGGCGTAAATGTGCGTATCGTGCGCCTTGAGCTGGAAGCCGATGGCATGCGCGATGCTGCTGAACGCCGTCGCGTGCGTGCCGCTTGCCAGGCCGATCGAGAAGACGCCGTGCGTGCTGGAGTCGTCGGAGACGACGTTGATCTCGGCCTCGAAGATGCCGCCCGTGTTCAAGCCGTCGAAACCGAAGCCGGCATCGCTCAGGGCATCGACCTTCTGCGCCTCGTTGGTGGCGTCGAGCGCGAGCTGATTCGCTCCGCCGTAGCGCGTGATCGAGGGGGCGCCGGCCGTCAGCACCAGGGCCGTGGTGAAAGGATCGCGAGCGAGGTCCAGCACGGGCCGGCCATCGCTGCCCAAAAGGACGTTGCAGGTCGGATCGCCGGCGGCCTGATCGCCCACGAAGGTGCCGATCAGGAAGTCCTGGTTGTTGAGCGCCTTGTAGTTGACGTTCTGGTTGGCCAGGTTGACGTAAGCATTGCCGCCGTCAAGCGTCGCCACAGCCGCCTTCGCGACATTGACGATGCCGGCGGGCTCCTGTTGCAGGAGGGTTCCCGCCACCAGGTTCGCGGCGTTCAGGCCGGCGACAATGCCGGCGCGGCCGTCGGCGAGCTGGCGGAGGTTGCCGGTGAGCTGGTTGACAAGGGACTTGCCGCGCCGTTGCTGCCATTGACGCACCAGCGTTGCCACGGGAATCGCGATCGTCATTCTTCACCTCTTGGCTTGGCCCTGGCGGGCGCGTGATTCACTTCTTGGTTTCTTTGTCCTTGTCAGCTTCCTCCGCCGGCTTGGCGTTTTCGGTCTTCGCCGGAGGGCCCTTCTTCGCCGGCTTGGATTCGATCCTTTCGAGCGACTTCGTGCCGAGGAGCGAGGCGAGCGTTCCCTTCGGGAGATCGTCCTCGTCGATTTCCTGGCCGGCCTCGGCCTGGATGTTCTTGATGATGGGAAGGCCATCATCCCCCTCCTCGGGGTGCGTTTCGACGATCACGGTCTTTTTGAAGCGATAGCGCATTGCAAAACCTCTGAAAAAGCTCTGGTCCCTTTGATTTCACTCGCTCTTACGGCGTGTTCTTGACCAGGCCCTTCCAGTCAAGCGCCTTGGCGCCGATGTCCAAATTGATCGCGTAGCCGATGCCCCAGCTCCCGTGGATCAACATCCACGATCGCATCTGCGGAGCGCGGCCGGTCCCCTTCAGGTAGCCGACTTCGACGGTGTGCGCCTGCGCGCTGGCGGCATACCAGTTCGTCGTCGAGCCGGCGTAAGTCGTCGGGGTCGCGGTGCTCGGATCGGTAACGCCGTTTTGCAGGTACGCGGTCTCGCGCGGCTCGGCGACGCCTTCGAGCGTGTTCTTGTCGCCGAGCGTCGTGGTCTGGGCGGAGTTGCCGACGCCAGTTGCCACGGCGACGATGAAGCTGCTCTGCAATAGCTGCCGCAGCGTGAACATCAGGTTCGTCGGCACGATCACGTGAGTGGTCTTGAGCTGGATGTTGACGCTGTTTTCCTGGAACGCTGCCTGCGTCGCGATGGCATTTTGGAGGGCCGCCGCCGAAAGCGCGTTGCCGGTGAGCAGATTGCCCTGGCCGCTGCCGAAGAGCGCACTCCCGGTCTCATTGAGGCTCGGGTTGCTGAGGAGGATTGCGGCGACGAGGGTGGGCCGCATACGGCCGCCGGCATTGCCCATTTCGACCGGGATGTCGGCCAGGGCGTTGAAATGATCGTCGATGACGTCCATTTCATCGACCTTGAACTGCCGGCTGTAGCGCTGCACCTTGTACGTTTCCTCGGTGTCGCTGCGAGCGGCATGATCGGCCTCGCCGCCGCGGGGATGCAGCGAGAGCGGCCCCCCCTTCGTCAGGCGCGGGCGTTCGTTGGTCTTGAAATCGTTCACTTCGGCCGAAGATGTCCAGCCGTCCGAGAAATCCGGCGCCTCGGCATAGGTCGCCAGCATGATCGTGTTGATGTTCGTCGTGAACACGTAATTCAGCGAGGATCCGGAGAAAGCGGCCTGGATCGTGGCCGCGCGGCCGCGCGGCTTGGGCTTGCCGTCGAGGCGAATGCACTCGGCGCACAGATCAAGCAGCGACATTTCGCTGAATCGCTGGGCATTGTCGAGCGCTCGCTTGCGGGCGTCCGTGGTGAAGCCGGCGCGAAGGAACTCGGGGACCATCTCCCGCTCGACGCCGCGCGGATCGATGTAGCGCTGGGCCGCCATGACGGTCTGATAGACCGGGTGCGCGAGAATGTCCTTCTGCGGGCCGCCGCCGATGGCACTCGGATTGGCGCGAAGGAGCATCGCGCACTGGAGCGTTTCCAGGGTGCAATCGGTTTCGTGGCTGTGGGAAAAGGCGCCCACGCCGCCGCCGGGCCGCGCCATGCGCTTGCATTCGAGCTCGGTCGCGCGCGACGTCCAGCCCGCGGTGATCGCGTGCGAAGCGATCGAGACGTTCTTGTCCTTGCCGGGGTTGTCCGGATCGTCGATCACGGTTTCCAGGCCGGCATATTCGGGCTTGGCGCAGATCTTCCGGATGGAGGCAATGCGCTCATCCTCGACGGCATCGGCGCGGCGCCGGGCCTGGATGCGCTCTTCCTCGAGCTGCTCGGGGCTCTTGTCGCCCGACTTGGCAACGATTGGCTGGGCGATCGGCGGCGCGGGCTGCTTCGAAAGCTCCCATTGCGCCAGGAGCGGCGCCCGCTTCTTGTCGGTAAGCGCGGCGATGTCCGCGTCGGAATAGTCATTGGCCTTGAGCCACTGAAGGAAAACTGGATCCATGGAGCCGCTCCCACGCGTGGCTGCGATTTTGGTTTGAGTGTTGCAGTCCGCGCCGTCGGCGAGGATTGCGACCCCCTTGAGCGTCGAGGCCCGCGCCACGTAGAGCGGGCCGGCGAACGTCTGACCGTTGACTTTGCATTCTTCCCCGGCGTCGAACTTCTCCAGCCGCGAGACGGCGGCATGGATCGAGGCCTGATAGGGGAAATTGTTCTTGCTCATTCGGACGATCTGCCGGGCGGCGCTGATCGTGTCGTCGTCTTCGTCCTTGTCGGCCGAATAAGCCGATAGGACTCCCTTCACCTTGAGCCGCGTTTCGCCCGGCGTCTTCTCGATCGAGGTCGAATGCCCCACCAGTGGGCCGTGATTGTGATCAATAGGCAGCGTCTGCGAGGGAACGCGCATGCCGGCCAGGTCCACCACGATCGGCTCTTGCCGATACCAGCCTCCCGGGTTCATCGGGCCGCCGGTATAGGCCGTCATGGAGAAGGTCGGCAGCTTCTTGCCGTCGCCTTCTTCGGCAACGATCGCCAGGCCGGCCGCCGTGCCGCAGCTCCCTTGCAGGTCGAAGGCCTCGTCAACGACCGCCCCGGCCCGGATCTCCAGATTCACGTCCTCGAAGCGCGACTCCTCGGCGTCGATGCGCTGGGCGAGCAGCTCCTTTTCGGTTTCGTAAACAGCCTTCCAGTGCCTCAGAACCAGCACGGGAATTGCTGCCAGGGTGCATACGCCTTTGGCCCGCAACCACTCTTCGAACGGCGGCATGGTCATGCAGCCACCGCCTCTCGCTTGGCTTTGTCGCCCGGCTTCGGTTCGGAGTCCTCGTCGGCGCCGGTCGGCGTCGGCATGTTCGGCCGCAGGCCATCCGCCCAGTTGTCAGGCAGATCGAATTCCTTGGCGAGCTCCCGGTCGAAGGCGATCTCGGCGGCCTGCTCGCGGCGGACCTGGCGGTATTCGGTGCCCATGCGGCCGCAGATGCCCGTCCGGCTGGAGGTCCCGTTCGCAAGGTTTTGAGCGTCGGCCGCGGCGTCCTTTTGCGGGTCGATCGAGTCCATCTTCGGCCAGTGCCACATATGCGGGACCTGCTCGATCAGCGATGGCACGTCGAAGCCTCCGAAATAATCCTCGACCATGACCGCCTCGTCGAGCCAGTCGGCGAGGAATTGGTCCATGACGATTTCTTCGGCGTCGGTCCGCTCGATCGAGACGCGGCGGTGATACGGCAAATGGTCCAGGCGCCCCGACGAAAAGTTGTAACCCGAGCTGTTGCAGGTCACCACGTTGTAGGGCATGCCGACCGGCCGGCCGGCATGGGCGACCTGCGTCCCGGTGAACTCCTTGTGCGTCGAGCCCGGCTGGGTCGGATTGAGCTGCTTGAGCTTGTAACCGGCGGGCAGCGTGGTCACCACGCCGGCGTCCGGATCCCAATATTCCCACGGGGCGCCGACGGCCGCGGTATCGGCGTCATCGGGCGCAAGCTCGGTCTCCAGCACCGCCGACATGACCGCGGCCCATTCCATCGCGGTAAGCGTTGCCTTGTCGATGCGCCGCAACGATTCGAACAGATTGAGGCTGGGGGTCAGCTCGGGGATGCCGCGCACCTGGCCGGGCCGATAGCGGTGGAACCAGTGAATCACGTAGCGGGCCGGGACGCGAACGTGTTCCAGGGGCCCGTAGTGCAGCCGCATGTTGGTGAGGTCGCCGGGGTGCCGCTTCAGCACGTGATACGTCGTCGGCAGGCCGAGCTCGTCGAGCTCCAGGCCGTCCACGAAATAACCCGACTGGAAGCCCGGACTGACCGTCTGCACCTGGTCGGTCTCGATGTCCTGGTGATAGAGCTTAACGGCATCGTCCTGGCTCTTGCGGTTTTTCTTGAGGAAGAAAACCTCGCCGTCGGTCACCTTGGCCATCATCGCCACGCGCAGCCGCCGCATCAGGTTCGTCGCCCGGCACCAGCGGATCCACGCCTTCTCGATCGCGGCGTTTTTCGCGGGATCATCGAACAGGGCCTGCAGCCGCGGCCCGTCGCCGATCGTGTCGAGCGCGAGTGTATCCACGACGCCGGCGGCCAGCGGATTGTTTTGCACCACGTAACGCGAGCGCATCCGCAAGATGCGACGCACTTCGAAGGAATTGGCCGCCTTGGCGCTGAAGAAGTCCACCAGCGGCCATTGCTTGACGTTTTCATCCGTGGTGAGGGCGGCATCATAGCGGGCGCGAATGCTCTCGATCTTCTCACGGGAGAAGGTGCGCGGCGCGGCCGGCGAGGCCTTCGCAACGGCTGGTTGGCAACCAAGGCCAATATCGACGGTGCCAAACATCAGTCGCCGTCGCCCCCCTCGCCCGATCCGCCCACCACCTGGCCGTTGACATTGGGCATCCGGCACTTGCGGAAGCGGATGCCGAGTGAATTGAGACTGGCCGCGTTCTGGCCGTACAGGAACTTCGCCGCGGCGATCTGATCGCGCATCGGGACTTGCTCGACTTCGCCGGCGCCGGTGCGCGCCTTGAGCGGCAGGCCGAGGTTGGCGCCAACTTGTGCGACGGGGTCCACGATGGTCAGTTCTCGATGCGCTGCGTCGTCTTGAAGGTGACTCCGCAGCGGGAATTCATGCATTCTCGGACGCGCGTCACGACCGTGATTTTCTTGCCGCGGCGAGTCTTCAGGTGCTGCTCGAATTCGCGGCGGATCGGCACGTCGGGGCACTCGCACTTCGGACAGATGAGGCCGTCCCCGGCGTCTTTTCCCAGCACGTGCTCGGTCATTGGAACGCCATGCAAACGACAAAAGGGCGGCGTGGTTTCCCACACGCGCCCCCTAACATGGCTCGTGAAGTGTTAGGCTCACAGCATCGGGCGGTAGCTAACCGAGGGTCCGATGAGGCCAACCAGAGAACGGCATGGGAAGCCACGCCGCCCGAATTTTCGTCGCCCAGGCTCCTCTGTCCCTCTTTATCGCCAAACGCGTTGCCGGGCGAACCGGGGCAACTCAGCTCAAGTTTTGACAGATAATTCGGCAAAAGCAAACGCCTGCACGCGGGATTTTTTGAATCTGGCGTGGATTAGGCGCATGAAAAAAGGGGGGCAGCGACGACTCCAACGTCGCATCCCCCCAGCCCCGATTCAGTGAGCTCGGCCTGCGTCCAGGACAGGCGCTCTCCCTGCTGCTAGCATGCCCGCAAAAGGGAGAAGCGGTGTTTCCGAGCCAAACCGATCAAAGCATTCGCACGGAATTTGATGGGCCTCTTTTCCACACGCGGTGAAGCTCCGCGACGGCGACAACCGGCGCGGCGGTGATGAAGCTCGATCCCGGCAGCGGCACGCAAAACCCAAGAATCAGGGCGACAAGGATCGCGATCGCAAACCGGCGACCGTAGCGGAGCTGGAGCCGGGCAAACTTGGTCCTTACAATTTGCATTTCCCCGCTCCTTTTTCCTTTGACTTCCATCCCTGGGCCGGGATATATTACCATTCGGTATGCTTGACCGTCAATGTACTGTTCGGTAATTTTCTCTGAATATTTACCAGGGAGGGAAAAAATGCGTTTCGGGGACAGGCTCAAGGAACTCAGGGAAGCCAAAGATCTCTCACAGAAGGCATTGGCGGAGGCAGCCGGCTTCACGGCGGCCGCCGTCTCGCGATGGGAGTCCGGGCTCCAGGTGCCGGCATTCGATGCCGTCATGGCCCTCTGCGAAGTCCTGGGAGTGCGTTGCACGGCGTTCGATGGATGCGAGTTCGCGCCGGCCAAGGGAAAGCGCGGGCGCGGCAGACCGATTAAAAAATGATTTTCAACTGGCAATGCCGTCGGAGGCGGCGTTACACTTTTTCTCCACGGACGGCTTCACGAACCCCTCATTTCAAGGTGCCGTCATGCTCTACGTTCTCGCCATGTTCGTTCCGCCGGCCGTTCATTTTGTTGCGGGAAAGCCCGGTGAAGGCGTTGTCAGCATAATAGTCTGCCTGACCGGCTGCGGCTGGCCTTTTGCGGTCGGCTGGGCGATGTTCACTGGCTATCATCATCTCGCGGACGAACGCACAGGCCGATTAGAAAGGGCAATACGCCAAAGCTCGCGTGGACGCCGAGATGAGGAAGATTCAGATTCAGATCATCGCGGCCGCAGAGAGGATTCAGATCATCGGCGCCGAGGCTCTCGGCGTTCGCGCCGGTGAATGTCCAAGGAGGGTATCGATGAACGAAAAAGAGACGGCCTACCTGATCAAATACCGGGAGCTGCTTCAGAAGAAAAAGCACATCGAGGGCGTGATCGGCTGCATGTCGGCGATCTGCGCGTCGCTCAAGGACTGGCAGACCACGACGGCAGATCTAGGCTCTCCCAGCCCGGTGCAAAGGGAGTGGGACGATTCGCCGCTCTCAGGACTCGCCAATCTTCGCACGGACCTGATCGTGTTCCATCGAGCAATGCGCGATCTGACCTCGATGTGGGCCCAGCTCGGAGTAGAGGAACGAATCGGCCTCGCCGCTCCGGGCACGCTTCAATCAACGTGATCGCCGCCCGGCGCCTGGACGATCGCGGGGAACGGCGCGGCGCAATGCTCGCAGGCCGCGGCGTCGCCCTTGGACGCCCGTCCGCATTGGTCGCATTCGCGGATCGTGCATAGGACGCCATGTTTCGTGACCGGCGAGGCCTCGCCGGCGAATTCCTTCAGCCCGGCCCATCGCCGTAGCTCCCGCTGCTTGGCCGTGGATTCTCTCCGCCGTTCGGCCTCGGATTTGGCATCGAGGCCTCGACGGATTGTCTCAGCCCATTCGCGCATAGTGCCGCCCATGTGCTCAAGGGTTTGCCCGAGCGCCGTAAAGGCCTCGGTAACGAAAACGCAGGTTGCGCGCAGGCATTCGATCCGCTCGGCTTCGTTCAGATCTTCCCATCGCTTCATCGTCATCCCTCCTTTTTGCTCTCGCCCGGAGCCTGGACGATCGCGGGCTTCGGAAGTTCGAAGCTGGCGTCCAGCTCTTTGAGCGTGGCCCGTTCACTCAGAATTTGCCTGACGACCTCGATTTCGATCTCCATCTGCCGGATGATCTTCTCGCAAATCGAATTATTGTTGGCCAGGGCTTCGTCGGTCAGCTCGCCAAGCGATTCACGGCACTCGGCGGCGTAACCTCTTCCACCTCGCTCAGGGCCGGGGTCCCGACCGCGGCATCGAAGCGTGCCGATCGGCACTTCGGGGAAGCTGGCATGCTCAACGCGTAACGCGATGGCGTCGCGCTCGAAATCCCAGTCCGCGCCCATGACCATTGCGCCATCGGGAATGCCTACCAGGCGGTGCGTGCCGATCACCAGCGGAATGATGTCCGGCCGCATGATGTAGGCGATCTTGAAAGCCGAAATTTCAACCCCTCCTCTTGGCGCGAGCTTCCTCGCGTTGCTTTGCAAAACTCACCACACGCCGGCGAGGCGGCGCGGCCTGCACATCTTGCAAGCGCACATCCGAGACGGACGCGGCGACGGCCGCCGCCGTCAGGCAGTCGAACCAATCATTGTCCTTCCCCGGGATCTGGTGGAATTCGTCCACCTCGCGCCCCGTGCGATCGCTCTTCATCCGGTCGCGGTACTCGGCGAACAGATGGTCGAACAGCATCGCATGTTCGCGGTGATCGGCGCCGAAGAAGGTCAGCGAGCCCCGCGCCCCATCCTTTACCGCGATCCGATCCCAGAGGAAGGCCTTCCAGGCGTTGGTATCGTAGGTCAGCAGCCTGATGCCGCGGGCCTCCTTGGGGGGTGGCAGCCGCCATCCGAAGCCCCGCCTTTCCGTATCCGATTTGGCCCCTTCGGTCAAGCCGACGGGATCGCTGGCCCGAATGCCTTTGCCCTTGCTCGGCAGGATCCGGGCGCCGTAGCCGGCGGTCCGCATCTGCCGGCAAAACTCATACACCAGCTCGGCCTGATGCCCCGAATCCACCAGGCACAAATCGATCATCAGGGCGTTGCCGTTTTCCTGTCGATATTGCGCCCGGAGTAATTTGTTGCCGAGTTCGACCAGGCCGGAGTGCAGGGCCTGGTCGCCGCCGGCGAGCAGCTTCGGGGCCGTCGCCTTGGTGAAATAGCGCCGCCCTTGCTCGGGGTGGGTGCCGTAGTCGAGCACGCCGCCCGTGAAATCTTCCCGCCACCAGCATACCACGTAGAACAAGAGGCCGATGCCCTGCACGTCGATGAACGCGGTAAGCTTCGTTGCACCGTGGGACACTCCCAGCCGCGGGAGGTTGTTGAGGCGTTTCTCGACGTCGGCGCGGCTCAGCTCCTCGATGTTGCCGAGGTTTTGCGGCAGCGGATCGCTCTGCATTTCCGCCATGAAGCTGAACTTGTTATCGGCAAACGCGTTCATGGCATTCTGCACGGCGCTCACTTCGTCATCGTTGAACCTCTCCTTCCAGGCCGGCGCGGCGCCTTCGTCCATCGCGGGCTGGTTTTCGATGTAAAACTCGGTCGCCGTCGTCGCCGCGGCATGCTTGGCCTCGGGGCCGGCATAGGGGTCGTAATCGTTGCGGATCGATCGGTACGTGTCCCACAGCTCCGTCCGCGTCGGCATCGACTGCATCAGCTTGCATCGCTCGATCGCGAACTCCGGATGCAGCTCGTGATTGAGGAACCGGTCGGCCAGATCGTCTTTGCGCATCACCGTGCACGGCATGAATACGGCGAGCTTTGTCCCTGGCGCCGCCAGGCCGGTGACCATTGCCCCGATGATCTCCTCGCGCGCCGCGCACTGCGATTCGCTCTTCGCGCTCTGCCTGGTCTGCGGATCGTCCAGGGCGAGGAAGTCCGGCCGCCTGCCGTCCACGTTGATGCCGGTGATGCCGCTGCCGAGGAGCCCGGCCGCGGTCATGAGGGCGCCGTAGCCGCCTCCTTGCTCGGGCCTGATGCTCTTCTGCGGCGGGCAAGTCGGCAATTGGATGTAATCCTTGCCCCAGTGGATCCCGGTCAATTCGCCGACGCATGTCTGGCCGAGCTGCCGCTTCGAGCTCCCCTCCAGCTTGACGATCGGAAAGAGGATCTCCGGGAAGTCCTCGAGGAGGAGGGGCGACCGCTCCAGCATGGTCTTGATTGTTCGGATCGACGAGATGGCATGGGCCGAGGCCGCGCCCACGAACATGCCGAACTTGCGCAAGCCGCGGAGCGTGGCGCTGATCAGCAAGCCGCGGCAAATCGTCGTCTTGCCGAATCCACGCCAGCACGCATAACTGAAGTTGCCGCCGTGCCGGACGGCGTCCTCGGCCTTTTGGATGACGCGCGAATGAGCTTCGGAAAAGGGCAGCCAAAAGAAGGGTCGGAAGCCAAAGTAGGTCGTGAGGAAGAGCTCGGGATCGGCAATGCAGCGGAGGCGCCGGTTCCAGTTTTTGTCGCTTACTTCGGGGACCGGCCCGATGTCCTGGCCGGCCTTGGTCTGCCGGCGGCTGCGTTCGCGCGAGCTGGCGCGATGCTGATCTGCCGAGTCGGCGAATTTTTTTGCATCGTCCACATGGCTAACGTCTTACGCAGAAAAAAAATAAAGCAAGAAACAAAAAGCGAATGGTCGGCTGCTCGCGGAGCCGTCCGCAATCCCCGACCTCGGGGAAGGACCCAAGGCGGGGAGGGTTTCTACCGACAACGGGGGGGCTTTAGTTGCACAATCGAGATTTTTGCCCCAGGAATTCCCTTCCTGAAAGCCGGAGTTTTTTTTCGCGAGCGACAATCGCGTTGCATCTCGCCCTCGACCTGGGTCAATGCCGCCGTTGCCTCGGGGGTCATCAGATCCTTTGGCTTTAGATTGAGTTGCTTTGCCCTCAAGATGCAAGACTTGAACAGAGCAGTCAGCATGTCGCCCTTCATCCCACTGTCCCGCATTCCTTTGATGAATAGCAACGCTGCAGCCAAGCTGAGCGTGTGCGGCGGGGCTTCATCGTATCCGTCGCCAAGCGTGCCGACGTCGCGCACCACGCTTGCATCCTTGGGCGTGTGAATCGTGAGACGTAGCATCGGCAAGAGATGTGGCTCGCCGGCGTTGTGGGGAACATCGACTTCCCCGAGCGCACCGGCGAACCAGTGCTTTGCGGCCGCTTCGTTGAAAGGCTTCATGGGCAGACCCGAAATAGGGCGAGGCGTCCCCTCGCTCAGTAAGACGCCCCGTCCTGGCTCCTCATTCGTCTTCAAGTCTACTTCCGGGGCACCGGCGGCCGCAACCATTGAATGGCGAAAATGAGCCACGCCAATGCCGAACGGTGCCGACGTTGCCGGCTGCGCAAAGTTGACCGCGACTGAATTCGGCAGCGCGGTTAGAATCCATCCCGGTCGGCGTTTGCTGATGCCGATATTCCGTGGAGGGAGGCAGGAGGCAGCCATGCGAATCGAAGCTGTTACGGTGTGCGTCAACTATGCCGGCGAGCTCGCCGCCACTGCGCCATTCAATGCGCCGATCTTCGACCGCTGGGTAATCATCACAGATCCCGACGATGAGCGCACGCGCCGCGTATGCAGGCGCCATCATCTACAGTGCATCACCAGTTCGGACCATGCCCGCAATGGCGACGATTTCAACAAGGGAAGGATGGTCGAGCGCGGCCTCCAGCATCTCTCGAAGGACTGCTGGCGCTTGCATCTCGATGCTGATATTGCTCTTCCCACGCGCACCCGCGCTTTCCTGGACTGGGCTCACCTCGACGAAGCATACATCTACGGCTGCGATCGCATCATGTGCAATTCCGCCGCCGACTGGAATCGCCTTCTCGGCACCGGCTTTTTGAATGGCACCCTCGATTGCGGCAACCACAGCGTGGTCTTTCCACCTGGGTTCACCGTTGGCACGCGCTGGGCAAGGCCTGACTGCGGCTACGTCCCCATTGGCTTTTTCCAGCTCTGGCACTCGCTGGCCGACGAGGATCACGGCTATCGCATCAAGCCGTACCCGACTCACCACGGCAACGCTTGCCGCACCGACACGCAGCACGCCCTGCAATGGGACCGTCGAAAACGTGTTCTCATCCCCGAGCTGATCGCCGTGCATCTGGCAACGAGTCGCGCAAACGGAATCAACTGGAACGGGCGCAGGTCGCCTCCTTTTGGCGAGATCGACGCGCAGCAGCAAAAAGGTGTGAGCGTGCATGGCCCGCAGCCAATAAGCGCGAGCATGGGCGCTGCTCCTCCGTCGTAATAAAGATTTGTTCATGCGTAGACGCAGGCGCGATTTGGAGAATGCGATCTGGCAGATCCTCCTGGCGCTG